>Ga0326727_10000512_pt1 | contig 159560 bp, 123 predicted proteins | sample MB2enrmetagenome_FD_207643 | JGI IMG/M metagenome (GOLD analysis project Ga0326727, IMG submission 207643) | Lab enriched peat soil microbial communities from McLean, Ithaca, NY, United States - MB29MY | ecosystem: Environmental > Terrestrial > Soil > Wetlands > Peat | place: USA: New York...
CCGGCATCTTGCCGGCTGTCCCGAGGGCGTCTCGCCCTCGGCGCGGCGGGCGAGGACGCCCGCCGGACAGCCGCCGGGACGGCGGCGCTACGCTCGGCGGTCAAGCGGTACAAATCATGCGGTCACAGTACTTAGGTCTCTGACCGCTTGTTGATGTATCAACTTTGGTGCCCCAGGTCCCGCTTTTGGGACCTGGTATCGGATGGCGCTCAATTGCGAAGTACAGAATCACTCGGTCACAGCACTAGCTTCGTTCGGGATGACAAATCTAATGAAATAAGCCACGCTTGTTCACGCGCAGTAAGAGGAGAAACTATGCACGATTTCCCGGAGTTCATGAAGCATCCCGTCAACAAAATCGCAACCAGCAGCGAAGCTACTCCCGGAGTGGTAGGTTACGTCTTCGACGGACTGGACGGGAGCCAGATGGCATTCTGGACTTGCCGCGAAACCGCCTTGTGCGTGCCTCACGTGCATGACTTCGACGAATACATGGTCGTCGTGCAGGGCTGTTACACCATGATCGTCGACGGTAAGCGCATTCCAGTCCGCGCCGGTGAGGAGTACTTCATCCCCAAGGGGCTCCTGCATGGCGGCGAACCTTTGGCTGGCACCAGGACCATTCACGCGTTCGGCGGACGGCGCGCCGAAAGAGCCAGCCAATAGGCCTATCGGAGTCTCCTTAGAAGTGGTTTCATAAATGCTTTTCCGGAACTGGAAGCCAGGCCATCAGGGGCTAAAGCCACATCCTTACTGGTCCGGCACGGTATGGCTGAAGCCGTGACCTATCCAAAACCTATTTATGAAACCAGTTCTAGGACGGTTTCCATGCCCAGAGCGGGATTTCATTCATAAAAGGGAATCCTTCGCCAGTTAGCAAATTTCTCCGTAAAAACCGGCTTGATATCGATCTTACAAGTGATAGAATGCCTCCATGTCAAATACACTTATTGAGTCCGTCGTTTCACAACTTCGACAAGAACGCGCGCGGCTGGAGGATGAACTTCACCGCGTAACCCGCGCCCTAACTACCTTCGGGAAAGTCCACACGAAGGGGAACAAACGTATATTGGTCGCGGCCCTCGCAACTCCGAAAAGGCGCACGATCTCGGCTGCAGGACGTAAGAGAATCGCAGCCGCGCAGAGAGCGCGCTGGGCAAGAGTAAAGGCAGCCCAGAAGTAAGTACGCCCGATTTCCCGCCGGCGAAGCGGAAAATCGGGGACCACCCGTTAGATGCGCCCAACTCCAATACAGGGCGCGTCAGTTCGGGAGGTTCCTCACAACTGCGGCGACAAACTCGGTAAACTCCCCGACGTCCTCGGCGGTCGTGTCGAATGAGCACATCCATCGCACGACCGACTCTTCTTCGCTCCAAATATAGAAGAAATACCGCTCCTTTATCTTCTCGATCGCCGCCCGCGGAATCTGCGCAAATACCCCATTCGCCTCCACCGGATACACAATCTCGACTCGCGGAATCTTCTTCGCTTCCCGCTCCAGCAGCCGCGCCATCCGGTTCGCGTGCTCCGCATTGCGCCGCCAGAGATCGTTGGTCAGCAGCGCCTCCATCTGCGCCGACAAGTAACGCATCTTCGACGCCAACTGCATTCCCTGCTTGCGCACAAACGAAAAATCCTCCGCCAATTCCGGACGAAAAAACACCACCGCCTCCGCGCCCATCAACCCGTTCTTGGTTCCGCCAAACGTGAGCGCATCCACTCCCAAATCGCGCGTCGCCTGGCGTAGCGTAAGTTGCTGCGCCGCCGCGGCGTTCGAAATCCGCGCCCCATCCATGTGTAAGAACATCTTTCGCTCATGAGCGAAGCGCGCCAGCGCCTCAACTTCCTCCGCCCTGTAGACTGTCCCCACTTCGGTCGCTTGCGTAATTGAAATTACCCGCGGCTGCACATGATGCTGGTCGCCAATTCCGCGATACGCGCGCGCCACCGTTTCCACCGTCAGCTTCCCGTGCGGCGCCCCGAGCGGCACCAGCTTACAGCCCGTAATCTTCTCCGGCGCGCCACATTCATCCGTATAAATATGAGAAAGCTCCGAACACAGCACGGCATGAAATGACCGTGTTAGCGCTTGCAAGCTGAGCACATTCGCCGCCGTCCCATTGAAAACAAAAAAGACGGCCACATCATTGCCAAACTGCTCACGAAATTTTCCCAGCGCCGATTCCGTGTAAGGATCGTCCCCATACCCCACCACATGCCCCTGGTTGGCGCGCCGGATCGCCTCCAACACTTCGGGATGCACCACCGCATTGTTGTCGCTGGCAAAACTTCGGCTCGGTTTCATAACAAAACAATTTAGCAGAAGCGGAAATTCCTTGAAGTTTTTTCGGCGTATTACCATATCCAAAAGTTTGGTCTAATATTAGAATGTTGATTTGCCGCAACAAAAGCGATAGAAGTCCACCTCGCGTACGCTGGGTGTAGTCCCAGTGGCACCTGTTTATTTTTTCTCGTAGGCCGAGGAATTTCGTTAAGAGCAACGATATGTCTCGAATCTCCGCAAGAACGCAATTTACGATTCTGCCCGTCGCCCTTCTCGGCGCGCTTCTGCTGGCGATCGCCTGCGACAACGGCAAAGCGGCCAAAACCGACGCCCCGCAAGCCATGCCGGTCAAGGTGCAAACGGCGAAGGCCCAGAACGTCGACGACACCACCGACTATGTCGCCACCGTAAAATCGCGCGACTCCGCCGTGGTCATGCCGCAGGTCGAGGGCATCATTACACAGATCTTCATTCATTCCGGCGAGCGCGTCGCGGACGGCGCTCCCATAATGCAGATCGATCCCGCTAAACAGCAGGCCACGGTCAAGAGCCAGGAAGACGCTCGCGCCGCCCAGGTCGCGCAGGTCACATGGGCAAAGCAGAATTACGATCGCGTCAGCGGCCTCGCCAATGCCGGCGTGGTCAGCAAGCAGGACCTCGATCAGGCTCGTGCCACACTCGACGCCGCGCAAGCGCAGTTGCACTCGCTCGACGCCCAGGTCAACGAACAGCAAGTCCAGTTGCACTACTACCAGGTGGTCGCGCCGCGCGCCGGAATCGTCGGCGATGTTCCCGTCCGCGTTGGCGACCGCGTCACCACCACCACAACGCTCACCACCGTCGATCGACCCGGCAGCCTCGAAGCTTATATCTACGTTCCCATCGAGAAATCCGCGCAGTTGAAGATGAATCTTCCCGTCCAGATCGTCGACGCGACGGGAAACTCGCTCGCCGCCAGCCGCGTTACCTTCATCTCGCCACAGGTGGATAACTCGACCCAGACTGTGCTCGTCAAGGCAACCATTGCCAACTCGAACGACAGCCTGCGCACCGCGGAATTCATCCGCGCCCGTGTGATCTGGGGCAGCCAGCAAAAGCCGGTGGTCCCGGTCGTCGCCGTATCGCGAATCGGCGGCCTCTATTTCGCGTTCGTCGCAGAGCCCGATGGGAAGGGCGGATACGTGGTCCATCAGAAGCCGCTGCGCGTCGGCCAAATCGTCGGAAACGATTATGTCGTCCTCGACGGCGTAAAACCGGGAGACAAAGTCGTTGTCTCCGGAACCCAGTTCTTAATCGATGGCGTACCCGTAGTACCGCAGGAAAGCGGCAGTTAGTAAAAGTCCAAGAAAACGTTCTCGAAACCAGCTCAGATCAATGGCAAGCGGTACCCGCTAGAGACTGAGAACTGAGAACTGAGAACTGAGAACTTTTTTCTTATGGTCGACTTTTTCATTCATCGTCCCGTATTCTCCACCGTCTGCGCTCTACTGATTATTCTTGCCGGCGCGGTCTGCATCCCGACGCTGCCCATCGCGCAATTTCCGAACCTCGCGCCGCCGCAGGTCGGTGTTTACGCCACCTACACCGGAGCCAGCGCCCAGACCGTCGAGTCCGCCGTCACCACGCCGCTGGAGCAGCAGATCAACGGCTCGGAAGGCATGAAGTACATCACCTCCTCGAGCGACAACAACGGCGTTAGCTCTATCACCGCGACTTTCGACCTCAACCGCGATCCCGACCTCGCCGCCGTCGACATCGAGAACCGCGTCAACACCGCTTCCGGACGGCTCCCCTCCGCGGTCAAGCAAGTCGGAGTTACCGTCGCCAAGACCTCGCAGAACTTTGTCTTCGCCGCCGCCGTCTTCTCGCCCGACGATCGCTACTCCACGCTCTTCATGAGCAATTACCTCGACGTCTACGTCCGCGACAACCTGAAGCGCGTGCCCGGCGTGGCCGACGTCATGATCTTCGGCGAGCGCAAATATTCCATGCGCCTATGGCTCGATCCCGTGCGCATGGCCAGCCGCTCCCTTACCGCCGACGATGTAGTCAACGCTCTCGGCGAGCAGAACGTTGAAGTCGCCGCCGGACAAGTCGGTTCCCAGCCTTCGCTTCCCGGCCAGCAGTTCCAGATCAGCGTCCGCGCCGTCGGCCGTCTTTCCGAAGCCGCTCAGTTCGATAACATCATCCTCAAGAGCAATGCCGATGGCACTCTCGTCCGCCTGCGCGACGTCGGCCACTCCGAACTCGGCGCCGAAGATTACAGCTCGATCCTGGAGTACAACGGGCGCGAATCGGTTGGCGTCGCCATCACCCAGCTCTCCACCGCCAACGCCCTTGATGTAGACCGCCGCTGCATCGCCGAACTCAACCGCCTATCCAAGCGTTTTCCGCCCGGCATGAAATATGAGCTCGCCTTCGATACCACCGACGCCGTCGGCGAGTCCATTCGCGACGTAGTCTCCACCCTCGGCCAGGCCGTCTTCCTCGTCATCCTTGTTATTTTCTTTTTCCTCGAAGACTGGCGCTCCACCATCATTCCGGCCGTCACCATCCCGGTCTCGCTCATCGGGACTTTCGCTTTCGTCAAACTGCTCGGCTTCTCCATCAACACGCTGACGCTGTTCGGCATCACGCTCGCCACCGGCCTCGTGGTCGACGATGCCATCGTCGTCATCGAAAATATCGAGCGCCATTTGCAGGAAGGCGAAACCGATCCCATCAAAGCCGCGTCCAGCGCCATGAAGGAAGTCACCGGCGCCGTCATCGCCACATCGCTCGTGCTGGTGGCCGTCTTCGTGCCGGTCGCCTTCTTTCCCGGAACCACCGGCATTCTATTCCGCCAGTTTGCGCTAACGATTGCCTTCTCGATCACCATCTCCGCCTTCAACGCGCTCACGCTTACGCCCTCGCTCTCTGCGCTCCTGCTGGGCCGTGAGCACGGCGAAAAAAGTTGGTTGTTCAAGCGTGTCGACCGCGCCCTGGCCGCGCTCACCAACGGCTATGTTCGCGCCCTCCGCGCTTTTCTGCGTTTCGAAGCCGTTGCCTTGGTCCTGTTTGTCGCCGGGCTCGGCCTCGCTTACTTCGTCTACCGGCACGTGCCTCAAGCCTTTGTCCCCACCGAAGATCAGGGATATCTCTTCGTCGTCATCCAGGCTCCCCCCGGAGCTTCGGTCGAATACACGCGCAACATCGCCGAGCAGGTGGCCGCCGTCACTAAGAATTTCCCTGAAATCGACCGCACCTTCTCGGTTGCCGGCTTCAGTTTCACAGGCAGCGCGCCCAACACCGGCATGGTTTTCCTGAACCTCCGGCCGTACGCGCAGCGCAAGGGCCGCGACCACACCGCCTCCGCAGTCGTCAATCGGCTGCGCGGCCCGTTCTTCGGAATTTCCGGCGCTGTCGTCGTCCCCTTCGAAGCGCCCGCCGTGCAAGGTCTCGGGACCTTCGGCGGGTTCCAATACGAACTCCTCGATCAAGGCAGTCACACGCTGCAAGATCTCGACAAAACCACCCACGATCTCACTCGCGCCGCCGACGAGCGCAAAGAAAAAGATCTCAAAGGACTCTTCACCACTTACACCGCCAGCGATCCGCAATATGTCATTACCATCGATCGCGAAAAAGCCAAGAGCCTTCACATCCCTCTTAGCCAAATCACCGACACAATCAGCGTATACATGGGTTCGGCTTACATTAACGACTTCGATTTCAATAACCGTTCTTATCGCGTCTATGTGCAGGCCGACAAGCAATTCCGCTCGCATCCGCAGGACATCAAGCAGTATTACGTTCGCTCCGACTCCGGCGCCATGGTCCCGCTCGACAATTTAGTAACTATCGGCCAGACCGCCGCGCCCCAGGTCATTAGTCACTACAATCTTTTCCGCTCGGCGGAAATCGACGGCTCCGCCGCGCCCGGCTTCAGCTCCGGACAAGCCATTGACGCCATGCAGCAGCTCTCCAAGAAAATTTTGCCCCAGGGCTACACCTACGAATGGTCGGGAATTTCGCTGGAAGAACTGGCCTCTGGATCGACCACGCTCATCCTCTTCGGCCTGGGAACGCTGGTCGTCTATCTCACGCTTTCGGCGCAGTATGAAAGTTTCGTGCTGCCCTTCATCATTCTGCTCGCCGTGCCCATGGCCCTGCTCGGAGCGCTTTCCGCGCAATGGCTCCGCAACCAGCAAAACGACGTCTATTGCCAAGTAGGACTGGTTATGCTCGTCGGCCTCGCGTCGAAAAACGCCATTCTGATCGTCGAATTCGCCGAGCAGTTGCGCGCCCGCGGCATGACCATTCTCGAAGCAGCCGTCCAAGCCGCCCGCATCCGCCTGCGCCCGATCCTCATGACCTCCTTCGCCTTCATCCTCGGCGTTGTCCCCCTAGTCACCGCCCACGGCGCCGGAGAGAACGGACGCCACTCCGTAGGTACCACCGTTTTCGGCGGCATGATCATGAGCACGATCCTCAACCTGTTCTTCATTCCCGTGCTCTATCTCTTGATCGAAGGCTTCCGCGAGCGCCGGCGCAAACGCAAAACCGTGTAAGCAAATGGAGAAACGGGCGGCCTCGCCCGTCCAAGCCGAGCGTAGCTCGGCAGCTGTTCGCAGTCACAGCAACCTTGGATTCGCTATAAGATAAGCTGGCCGCCGCCGTTCCCCGGCGCAAGAAAAAGCAACCTTTCGGCTCTTTCCAGCGTCAGAAAAGTGCGAAGAGCTTCAGAAGCTCTCATCATGTGGTAAGAAATCTTGCGTGAGGTCAAACCAATGAAGAAATCACTGCTCGCAATTCTTGCTCTCCCACTGGTTTTCTCGATGGCGGCCCTCGCCAGTCCCACCATCCAGGACAACCAACCGGCTGGCGCGCTCAGTCAGAAGAGCCTCGATCGCATCTACAAGGAAGTCCGTCATGAACTCGTGATGCTTCCTTACTACGGAGTGTTCGACAATTTTTCCTACAAGGTCGACGCCGATGGTACCGTGACCCTGCTCGGCCAGGTCTCGCGTCCCACGCTGAAGTTCGACGCAGAAAACGTAGTCAAGCGCATTGAAGGTGTCGAGAAAGTCGTCAACAACGTCGAGATCCTGCCCCTCTCCCCCAACGACGACCAAATCCGCCGTGCTGCCTACCGTGCCATCTATGGCAACGAAGCCCTAAGCGAATACCAGATGCGTGCCGTTCCGCCCATTCACATCATCGTCAAGAACGGAAACATCACGCTAGAAGGTGTAGTAGCCCGCCAGATGGAAAAGCAAATCGCCGGCATGCAGGCTAATGGCGTCCGCGGCGCATTCTCCGTGACCAACAACCTCGTAGTCGAACAGCAAGAAAAGAAGGACGACAAGAAAAAGTAATTCGCAAGTGTGGGGCGGGCATTCCCTTCGGGCGCTCGCGGCGATGAGGCCCACCCCAGATTTCTTCGTGTGGCGCGGAGACTCTCGTCCGCGAAAGTTCCTTAGCTTAGCCTTCCTAACCCCGAGCTTCTCCCGGCACGCGCACCCGAATCGTATGCGGAACGGCGCGCAGCTTTTCGAGTAACTGCTCGTCGCACGCCCGATTGATGTCGTAAATCGCATAGCCCAGCGGCCCGCGCGTATCCAGCACTTGCCGGTCGATATTGATCCCGCGGTCCGCCAAAATATCGTTGATCGCCCGCAAAATTCCCGGAACATTATGGTGGATGTGCGTCAGCCGGTGCGATCCCGGCTCAGAGTTAGGATCAGAGTTCGAATAAAAGTTCGGATCAAAGTCCAGATGACAATGCGGCAGGTTCACGCTCAACAGCGAATTGCCGCTCTGGAAATAATCGATCATCCGCGCCGAAACAAACTGCCCGATATTCTGCTGCGCTTCTTCCGTGCTGCCGCCGATGTGCGGAGTCAAAATCACATTCGGCAGCCCTTGCAGCGGACTCGAAAATCCGCCGCCCGTCTCCGGTTCCTGCGGAAACACATCCACCGCCGCTCCGCCCAGCTTGCCGCTCTTCAAATGCTGGGCCAGCGCCTCATGCTCCACCACAAATCCGCGGCTCAAATTGATAAGGCACGCTCCATCCTTCATCGCGCGGAGTTCGTCGTCGCCAAACAAATTCTCGTTCTGCGCCCTTCCATCCACATGCAAAGTGATGGCGTCGGAAATTTCCAGCAACTCGCGAAAGCTCACCGGACGGGCGTTTCCGCGCGCCAGCACATGCGCCACATCGTGGAACACGACGCGCATCCCCATCGCCTCGGCCAGGTCCGACACCTGCGACCCGATCTTCCCATAACCCACAATCCCCAGCGTCAGCCCGCGCACCTCGTGCGATCCCACCGCCGACTTTTTCCACACTCCGCCATGCAGCCGCGTGCTCGCCTCGAACGTCCGCCGCAGCAGCACAATGATCTCCCCCATCGCCAACTCGGCCACCGACCTGCTGTTCGAGTGCGGATCGTTAAACACCCCAATCCCCCGCTCGCCAGCGGCAGCGCGGTCGATCTTGTCCACGCCAATGCAGAACGCACCCACCGACACCAACTCCGGCGCCGCATCCAGCACCGCCGCCGTGATGTGCGTCTTCGAGCGCACGCCTAAAATCGCCGCCCCGCGCACCTTCTCGGTCAGCTCGCGCTCGTCCAGCGCCCCCTTCAGCGACTCGACCGCAAACCCCGCTTCTTCAAACTGAGTAGCCGCCACCCCGCTGATGTTCTCCAGCAATAGGACCTTCAAAGACCCTCCCGGAACGTTAATAGATAGCCTGAATTATAATGACAATCCGCATGGTACGCAGAATTCCCTGTGTTACCCTGTGTCCCCTGTGGTCAAGATTTTGCTCAGGGTGCGAGCGGGCGTTGAATCTTTCCGCACCGTCCCATCATCCAAAAACTCTGGAGGAAATGAATCCATGGCGCATGAACTGCCCCCTTTGCCGTACCATTACGCGGCGCTTGAACCCACCATCGACGAAAAGACGATGCACCTGCATCACGACATGCATCACGCCACCTACGTCAAGAACCTGAACGCGGCGCTCGACAAGCATCCCGAGCTGCACCAGAAATCCGCGGAAGACCTGCTTCGCGACCTGAGCGCTGTCCCCGAAGACATCCGCGTCGCCATCCGCAACAATGGCGGAGGCCACGCCAACCACGCCATGTTCTGGAACATCATGAAGCCCCACGGCGGAGGCGATCCCACCGGTCCCATCGCCGAAGTGATCAAGAAAACTTTCGGCGACTTCAAGACCTTTCAGGAAAAATTCAACGCCGCTGGCGTAGGCCATTTCGGCAGCGGATGGGTGTGGCTCGCTGGTGACGCAAAAGGCGAAGTGAAAATCCTCTCTACGGCTAACCAGGAGAGCCCACTCTCGCAAGGCCTCTATCCCATCCTCTGCAACGACCTTTGGGAGCACGCCTACTATCTCAAATACAACAATCGTCGTGCCGAGTATCTGCAAGCCTGGTGGAACGTGGTCAACTGGGAAGAAATCAACAAGCGATTCCACGCGTCGCTGAAGAAGTAACCGCCTAATGCCGTGTGCCCCACTCATCGCGCACTTCGCGATGAGTGGGATTCCATTACACCATCATTCTTAGCTGCATCCGCTCGTACTCCCGCAGCTCATGCACTTATAGCAACTGCCGTTGCGGACCATAATGGAGCCGCAGACGGGGCAGATGGGAGCGTCGCCTAAGTCGATCATGCTGGCCAGGGCGTCGGCGGCATGAATGGAACCGACCGGTGGGCGCGGATCGCCAGCCGCTGGGCCGAATCCGTTGGAGCCGTTGAGATCGCCGTTGCTTTCGGGAGCGGGCCAGGTCTTGGGACGCAGGTTGTCGAAGAGCATCTGCTGCTGTCCGGTGAGGAAGCGCAATTCGATCCAACGGAAAATGTAATCCATGACCGACTTGGCAAAGCCGATGTCGGGATTGTTCGACCAGCCGCTGGGCTCAAAGCGCATGTGCGCGAACTTCTCGCAGAGCAGCTTGAGCGACACGCCGTGCTGCAGCGCGATCGAGACGGCCAGGGCGAAGCTGTCCATCAGGCCCGACACGGTCGAGCCTTCCTTGGCCATCTTGATGAAGAGTTCTCCCGGCTCGCCGTTGGGATAAAGGCCGACGGTGATGTATCCCTCGTGGCCTCCAATGTTGAACTTGTGGGTGACCGACATGCGCTCTTCCTTGAGTCGGTGACGCACGGCGCGCGGGGGAGCGTCGAGGTTGTCGTCATCGGCGAGCGCCGCGGCTGCGGCGTTGCGCGCGGCGTCGTCCTTGGTGGAGTTCGCCGTCTTGGTTCCGGCGGCCGAGAGCGGCTGCGATTGCTTGCAGCCATCGCGATAGACCGCGACCGCCTTCAGCCCCAGCTTCCACGCTTGAATGAAAGCCTCGGAAATGTCGTCAACCGTGGCGGCATTGGGTAAGTTGACGGTTTTAGAGATGGCTCCGGAAATAAAGGGCTGCGCGGCGGCCATCATCTTCAAATGTCCCATGTAATGGATGGAGCGCGTGCCCTTGGCCGGCTTGAACGAGCAATCGAAGACGGCTAAGTGCTCGTCTTTTACGTGGGGCGCGCCTTCGATGGTTCCGGTAGCATCGACGTAAGAAACGATGGCATCGGTCTGGTCGTGCGTGTAGCCGAGCTTGAAAAGCGCGCTGGGGACGGTGTTGTTCACGATCTTAATCATGCCGCCGCCGACTAACTTCTTGTATTTGATGAGCGCCAAGTCCGGCTCGATACCGGTCGTGTCGCAGTCCATCATGAAGCCGATGGTCCCGGTGGGAGCCAGCACTGTAACTTGGGAGTTACGGTAGCCGTGCTTTTCGCCGTGGGAAAGAGCTTCGTCCCAGCATTGCTTGGACGCATAATAAAGCGAAGACGGAACGTTGGACTTATTGATGTTATTCACGCTGGCGCGGTGCATTCTTATTACGTCCAGGAAGGGCTCGCGATTGATGTACCAGCCGGGGCAGGCGGCGCCGGGCATATCTTCCGCCTTAGTTACTCCCAGGCGCGTTTGAACGGTGTCGGTGATGGGCGCCAGCGGTCCCGAAAGTTCGGCGATGCGCGAGGATTGCAGATACGCCTCGCCGCACATGATGGCAGTTACACAGGCGGCGTAGTCGCGTCCGGCATCGGAGTCGTAAGGAAGTCCGGCGGCCATTAAGAGCGCGCCTAAGTTGGCATAGCCGAGACCGAGTGGGCGATAGTCGTGCGAATTCTTGCCGATAAGTTCGGTGGGATAGCCAGAGTTGTCCACCAATATTTCTTGCGCGGTGATGACTACGTCCACGGCGTGACGATAAGCTTCCACGTCGAACGAGCCGTTGGGCGCGAACTTCAGCAGGTTCAGGCTGGCGAGGTTGCAGGCGGAGTCGTCCAGGAACATGTATTCGCTGCACGGGTTACTCGCGTTGATGCGCGCAGTGTTTTTCGACGTGTGCCAGCGATTGACGGTAGAATCGTATTGCATTCCGGGATCGCCGCATTGCCAGGTAGCTTCGGAAATTTTCTGCAACAGATCTTTGGCTTTGTAAGTGTGGACGACGCGGCCATCGACGATGGCGCGAGTGGAAAAATCGGTGTCGCGCATGACGGCGACCATGAAATCGTCGGTAACGCGCACGGAGTTATTCGCGTTCTGGAAAAAGATGGAGCTATAGGCGTCGGAGTCGGGATGCGATCCGTCGTATCCCTGGGCCACGAGCGCGTGGGCCTTGGCTTCTTCTTTGGATTTGCACTCGATGAAGTCGACGATATCGGGATGGTCGATGTTGAGGATGACCATCTTGGCGGCGCGGCGCGTCTTGCCTCCGGACTTGATGACGCCGGCAAAAGCGTCGAAGCCCTTCATGAAGCTGAGCGGGCCGCTGGCGGTGCCGCCTCCGCTAAGCACTTCGGTGGAGGAGCGCAGCGGCGAAAGATTGGTACCCGTGCCCGATCCCCACTTGAAGAGCATGCCTTCGGTCTTGGCCAAGGTGAGGATGGAATCGAGCGAGTCTTTCACCGAATTGATGAAGCAGGCCGAGCACTGCGGGCGCGTGTATCCGGTGACGCCGAATTCGACTTGCTGTGTGGTGAAGTTCCAGTGCCAGTTGGTGGCGTCGGATTTGGGCTCGACGCGCTCACAGCCAACGTTGAACCAGACGGGCGAGTTGAAGGCCACATGTTGGTGGAGGAGCAGGTGGACGAGTTCGTCGTGAAAGGTGGCGGCATCGTCGTTGGAGCGGAAGTATCCGTCCTTCATGCCCCAGTCGCGAATGGTTTCGGCGACGCGCGTAACCAGTTGCCGCACGCCGGTTTCGCGCTCATCGGTGCCGATCTGCCCGTGAAGATATTTCGAGGCGACGATGTTAGTCGCGGTCATCGACCAATCTTTGGGGACTTCCACGTTCTTCTGCTCGAAGATCATGCCGCCCTGGGAGTCGGCGATCTGAGCGTCGCGCAGTTCCCACTCGACTTCGGAATACGGCGAGACGCCGGGCTTGGTGAAAAAGCGGCGGAAGGTGAGGCCTTGCGCCTTCGTCTTATGATTGCTGGCGGTATTGCTGGCGGCGGCTTGCGTATTAATTTGGTCGTGCACTTCAGGCATTTCCGTTCTCCTAATATTAGATGATGACAAAGAGCTAAATGACAGGTTTCAGGGTTTCAAGGTTGAAAACCAACCCCTCCCTCCAGAAACCGTTATGCAATACGTTCTATTCATTTCCAATAATGCGCGCGGCCAAACCGGCCGCGGAAAAAACTGGGCGACACCGCCCAGCCCCTAATGGGGCTTTTGATTTCGAAGAGCTTGTGGTATCGCTTAAGCGATACCCCGATGCGGTACCTAAGGAGCGGGATCGCTCTGCAAGTTTATCCGGTAATTGTGTTCTGGGAGGGCGGTGGTGAAGGCCGGGGCGGCTTGGACGGGCGAGGTCGCCCGTCCCCACACGAACTGTGAATCGCCGACTGGGCATTCGATGCCATGACGGGCAAAAGAGGCGGCAACGAGTTCGATAAAACCATCCATCGGGGCTCCTAAAAGCGCGGAAAAGCTGTGCCGATCGGCGAACAGCTTTAGCCGCGAAACTCTAATTTCATTGATGAATTCCCCCCGGACGGCCCACCAAGCCATGCCAGACCAGACCGGGGGGAGTCACCGCTAAATTTCCATCCGCTCTCTTTCATGCACTCCCGAGGGATGGTTTGCCGCCAAAGGGAAAGACGCGAAGTCACCTCAACTTTGAGTCTCGCCCCAGTTGTTTTTCAGTCCTAGCCCCCTGCCATCGGAGGTCTGTAAAAGTGCCTGGGATGCTAAAAGTACTCCCGTATATAGTACCTGTCAAGAGGGAAACACAACATGTTGTAGCCCGAAAGTGGTAAGGGTATCAACTTGGGAAAATTCTGCAACTGTTGCCAGTACCCAACTCCCGGTTCTTCGATTCCGCCATCGCAACTGGGTACTGGGTACTGGCAACTGGTACTGATGTTCATGCGGTGACGCGGGCGCGGTCTTCCGGTGAGACTCGATCCACGGGCCGGACGAGAACGCCGGGCGCTCCATCGCTTGAAACTCCGGTTCGAATTCTCCGGGCCGTGGCATCGAACTGCGCGGGCGCCAGCGGCACGTAGATGTCTTCAAAGAGGGCTTGGCTGTTGATTCGTCTTATGCCGTCGGAGGACTCGACGAGGTAGTCGCCGGGCTGGCCGGATTGTTCGCGGCCGAGAGCGTCGGTAAAGACGAGCGCTTCAGTGAGTTGACGAGCGCGCACCAGAAATCGGGTGCGGTAAACTGTCCATTGGCTTTCAAGATTCATAAGTGCTTTCCTTCACCCTTCGGCAGGGCCGATCGTTTCTTTCAGGTTTCGGATTCTGGCCGAGTTCGGTCGCCGCTCGGCGAATGCTTGCTGCAAGTGGAGTGAACTGTACGCGCACCAAGAGGGTGGGTCAATACCATAAGAATTGTGCAACAGTGGAATTCTCGGGTGCGAATTGGACGGAATGAATCCGGATACAGCGAGGGTCGTAGGCAACCGCGGTTCACGCGCAGGCGGCGGGGTTTGAGCGCTGCGCGGAAAATTGCTTTGCACGCTGCCGTGCCCGCCGGCCGCATTTTGCACAAGCGCTGCACAGGTTTCGAACATGAAGGTTTCAAAGTTTCACGGTTTCAGAGTTGCAAAGATCGATCGGCTCATCGCCTCAGCGATGACGTAAACTCTTTGAAATCGGATTTCCTTTGCGGGGCTGGCCCCGAAAATCGCCTTTCCCCTCAGCCTGCTCGGGCCCATTCGGCTTCGCGCAGGGCTTGCCTCGAGGAGCGCAGAGAAAACTGAGGTGTTGCGAATTATGTTTAGGACACGGTTCTCACGCGACATTGTCACTGAATTTTTGCCCCCGGCGCGATCTGGGAAGACGCAACGGGCGATCGTCCTGTGCGATGGAATGCCTTCGGTCCCGCGCAAACAGCCGTTGGCGGAATTTCTCTCCGGCAAGGGATATTGGGTGTTTTATCCGCGCTACCGCGGAGCGTGGGAGAGCGGCGGCGAGTTTCTGGAGCGATCGCCACACGAAGACATTCTCGACGTAATCGATGGATTGTCGAAAGAATTCACAGAGCTGGCATTTGGGCGGCGATTTCGCCTGCGGGCGGATGAACTGTTCGTGATCGGAGGAAGTTTTGGCGGGGCGGCGGCGATCCTTTCGTCGCTCGACCCGCGCGTCAAGAAGGTGGTAGCCAATTGCCCGGTGGTGGATTGGGCGATTCTTTCGCGCGAACAGAAAAAAGAGACTTCCAATCCAAGTTATGCTAAGTATATTCGCGAGGCGTTTGGCAATGGTTATCGCCTCTCCGATAAGAATTGGAAGAAGCTCGATGGAGGTAAGTTCTATAACCCCTCATATCATGCGCGCGAAGTCACGGCGTCGAAGATCGTCCTATTTCACGCACAGGACGATCCCTATGTTCCCTATCGATCGGTCGAGAAATTCGCCCGGCGCACGGGAGTGCAGTTAAAGCTGTTTCGGCGTGGCGGGCACCTAAGCACCGATATGATCGTTCGTAAGTATTGGCCGCGCATCAAGAAGTTTTTTGAAAACTGACAGTTCTTTTTTAAGGAATCTCTGGTTAAGTCGGTTCATGGGGAGTTTTGAAAGGGCAAGGCTTCAGCCATACCGTCAGAATCCGCGATACAAGCGGCTTTAGCCGTTGAGGGCAGCGCTCTCAACCCCGAAGGCCAGTAAATCAATCGTTGGTAGTTGTAAACTTTAACAGGGAACAAAAACTGAGAACTGATAGCTGACGGCTGATAGCTGAACGCCGGCGGCATTTCTATTGGAGACACCATGTCTCAGCCATTGATTCTTATCGCCACGCCATGCTTCGGAGGCATGGTTTCGCAGAATTACATGCTGTCGGTGATTCGGCTCATGAGTTATGCGAAATCCGCCGGGTTCGACGTGTCGTTATCGCTGCTGGGCTACGATGCGCTCATCTCACGCGCGCGCAGCACCTTGGTTGCCGCGTTCCTGGATAATCCGGCGGCCACGCATCTGCTGTTCGTCGATGCCGATATCGGCTTCGAGCCCGAGCAAGTCGAGCGCTTGCTGCGCTTCGATAAAGACTTTACCGGAGCGCTCTATCCGCTCAAGTCGATCGATTGGGATTTCATTCCGCAACGCTGTGTGGAGCGCGGCGAAAGCGTGCGTCAGGCCGCCTTGTCCTATGTTGGAACTTTTTGTCCCGAGGGGGAGCGGAAGCAGGAAGGGGATTTCGTCACGGGAACTTATGCGGGCGGCGGGTTTCAACTGCTCCGCCGCGGCGCGTTGCAGCGCATGATTGCCGCTTATCCCGAGACCCATTTCCGCCGCGTGCATGGCATGCCCATGTCGGGCTCGCGCGGCGAGCCGGCGCAGAGTGCGAATTTGTTTGCGCTGTTCGATTGCATCATAGATCCCGAGAGCGGCGCCTATCTCAGTGAGGATTATTCTTTTTGCCTGCGCTGGCGGCGGACCGGCGGTGAGATATGGATCGATGCCGCGAGCAAGCTAACTCATTCCGGCCCCTATGAATTCGTTGGCGATCACGGCCCGCGGTTCTTTGGATCGACGGGATCGAAACCGCAGCGACAATGAGTTCCACAACGAGAGCCTGATGGTGCCCCAGGTACGCGCCCGTTCTTTGGGCGCTAACCTGGGTAAGTGTAAAGCGTACCAGCCTTTCCCCGCATGACTTATCACACGGTCACAGTATTAGTCCGCAGATATCGCTGAGTTAGGGATGAGATTCTACGTCCGCATCTTGGCGGCCGCTACTAGCGCTTGTCCCAGGCTCAATCCGCCATCGCCGGATGGCACTTCTTTTTGCGCGAACACCTCAAATCCACTCTCGGCCAGCCGTGCTTCCAGCCGTTCCGACAGGTAGATATTTTGAAAAGTCCCACCGCTCAGGCACACCCGATTGAGAGCGGTCTTCTTTCGCAGGAGCGTTGCCAACTCGACGAAGCCCTCCACTAACCCATTGTGGAAACGCCGACTAATCGTGGCCACAGAAACATTTCGGCTGAGGTCCACCAGCAACGATTCAAACATCGAGCGAGTCCTAATGATCCAATGCTCACCCTCGGGCACAAGTTGCATCGGATAGGCAGTGTCTTTTTCCGGCGGTGCAGTCTCCGGCGATGCCATCGCCATTTCCAGTTCAATCGCAGCCTGGGCCTCGTAATTGACCTCCTGACGGATTCCTACTAATGCGGCCACGGCATCGAACAGCCGTCCACAACTGGACGTAAGCGGCGAATTCACGTCTTGTTCCATCATACGCAGGAGAAAGTCGACCTTTGGACGGCTTAGTTGGCGCGTAAACGTGATATCTAACTTCAATAACTCTTGCTTCATGAATTCGCGACCGAAATGATGGGCCAAGTAACTTACTGCCATCCGCCAGGGCTCGCGAATCGCGGCCGCTCCGCCGGGCAACGGCACATACTCGAAGTGAGCGGCGCGTTCGAAATTATCGTAGCCGGCAATGAGCGCCTCCCCGCCCCAAATATTTCCGTCCGCGCCGTAGCCAGTGCCGTCGAGGGCGAATCCGATCACGCGGCCTTCAAGGCGATTCTCCGCCATGCAACTGGCAATGTGCGCGTGATGGTGCTGGACGCCAACGAACTTCACTCCAGTTTGCTGCAACGCCCATTGAGTCGAGAAGTAATCGGGGTGAAGGTCGAAAGCGATGATCTCCGGGCGGATTTCCAGTATCCGCTCGAGATGCTGAACGGCTTCGTGGAAAAAGTTATAACTCTCGACGTTCTCCAAATCTCCGACGTGCTGGCTCAAGAAAGCGTGTTTTCCTTTCGTGAGGCAAATCGTGTTTTTCATTTCGCCGCCGACGGCCAATACCGAAGGCTGATCGTCTTTCAAGAAAACCGGGACCGGAACAAAACCTCGGGAACGGCGCAACTGGCGCGTGATACCGCCTGCGATTCGCACCACGGAATCGTCCGAGCGCAGCAGGATATCGCGGTTGTGCACGAGGAAAAAGTCGGCGAGACCGTTGAGCCGCTCGATTGCTTCTCGATTATCGATCGCGATTGGCTCCTCGCTTAGGTTACCGCTGGTCATCACTAGGGCCTTGAACCCTCCCTCGGCGAACAGCAAGTAATGCAGGGGCGTGTAGGGGAGAAAAATTCCCAGGTAGCGATTGAAGGGCGCAACTTCGCTGGAAATCTCGCTAAGTTGTTTTCCCCAACCCAGGCTTTTTTTTAGTAAAACAATCGGCCGCTCGATGGACTGCAACACCGCCCGCGCACCGTCATCCACTTCGCATATTTCCTCGGCAGCTTCAAAATCCGGAACCATCACGGCGAACGGCTTCTCCACCCGGCCCTTGCGTTGCCGCAGCAGAGTTACCGCCGCGGTGTTCGTTGCATCTACGGCCAGATGAAATCCGCCCAGACCCTTTACAGCAACGACTAATCCGGCATGAAGCCCAGAGGCCGCTTCGGCGATTGGATTGCGGCACTCGATCGTTATCCCCGACTTATCCCAGAGTTCCACGCGAGGGCCGCACTGCCAACAGGCGTTGGGCTGGGCGTGAAAGCGCCGGTCCAGCGGATCTTCGTATTCCGCGAGACATTCCGGGCACATAAGAAATTTCGCCATCGAGGTACTTGGGCGGTCATAAGGAATGTCGCGAATAATAGTGAAGCGCGGGCCGCAGTTGGTGCAATTAATAAACGGATAGCGATAACGCCGGTCGTTCGGGTCGAATAGTTCACGCAAGCAGTCTGCGCAGACGGCGACGTCCGGCGAAATCAGCGTGCGAACTTCTTCTCCTTCGTGGCTATGAATTATGCGGAAGTCTTGGTCGTCACCGATATGCGCAGCGAGACACGCTATGTCATACACAACCAAGCTTGTTATCCGCGCCAGCGGCGGGGCTTCGGTGGGTAAGTGCTCGATAAAATCCTGGACAGTATGCGCCGGACCCTGGATTTCAATAGTTACTCCGGCGGTCGTGTTGCGGATCGTGCCGCTAAGGTGTCTGCCGGTTGCGAGGCGATAGACGTATGGCCGGAACCCTACTCCCTGCACAATTCCTGAGACTTCGATCTGGCGGCGAACTTCCATGCATCATCCGCTTACCGGCTGCTGCGCCAGCGGTTTCCGCGCCCTGCGCCGCTGCTCCAGCCACATCCTCCATTCGTGCAAACCGTTGCCGGTCAAGCAAGATACCTTCACAATTTCCATCCCCGGGTGCACTTTGCGGGCATTCTCCGCCGCCGCTTCGATGTCAAACGGCACATAGGGAAGCAGATCGATCTTACTTAGCACGAGTAAGTCGGACTTAAAGAATATGGAAGGATATTTTAGCGGCTTGTCTTCGCCCTCGGTAACACTCAACACCACGACCTTGGCCGCTTCGCCCAAGTCGTAACTGGATGGACAAACCAAATTACCAACGTTTTCGATCAGTAGAAGGTCGATATCTTCGAGCTTCCAATCCGCCAAGTGTCGCTCAATCATGCGGGCATCGAGGTGGCAAGTGCCGCCGGTCGTGATCTGTTTTACCGGGAAATGAAACCGCTTCAAACGGTTGGCATCGTTTTCCGTCTGAATATCGCCAGTTAAAACAGCCACGCGATCGTTGCGCGGCAGCGTTTCGAGAGTGCGCTCCAGAAGACTGGTCTTGCCGGAACCGGGAGAGCTGATGATGTTCAGGCATAAAATGCCGTGCTCCTGAAACCGGGCGCGCAACTCGGCGGCGATGCGGTCGTTTTCGCTAAGTACTTTCCGTTCCAACGGCACTCGGTCCATATTCTTCCACCTCCAGATAGGCCAGCTCTAACTCATCTCCACTAATGCATTTGGTTTCGAGGCTTGCGCATTGCGAGCAGCGCGAATCGTAGTCGCGCACGATGAACTCGTGTCCGCAGGGCCCGCAACGATGGCGGCGGGGACAGACTTCGATCGCCAACTGAAGCGACTTCAGATCGGTATCTTGAACGATCGCTTCAAAACAAAAGCGCAAGGACTCTTGATCGATGGCCGCCATCTCGCCGATCCGCACACCGACTTTGCACGGATAGCTGCCCGGATAGCGGCGCATCTCGGTCCTGACCGCGTCCAGCACCGAATTTGCGATCCCCAATTCGTGCATATTTCCCTATATCCAATGCCCAACCCCTGAGAGGGAAGAGTAATTTCTCACAGAAGCGCGGCAAGACCCGTCTCTGCACGAGCGAGTTAGCAGATACGAGGCAATTGATCGCCCGCGAGCATGTCCACGATACGCGTCGTGCCCAAGGGCGTTCGCATCGTCACCAGGCCCGAGTTATCTTTTTTTACCGTACCAATGATCCGCGCTTCCGCTCCCAGCGGATGATTTCTCATCGATTGCAACACCGCGGCGGCAGCCTCGGGCGCAACAATTGCGATCAGCTTGCCTTCGTTGGCGACATATAAAGGATCGAGGCCGAGTAACTCGCAGGCGCCTCGCACCTCTTCGTGGATCGGAAGCGAGCTTTCTTCGAGTTCGATTCCAATATTCGAACGCTCAGCGATTTCGTTAAGCGTGCTGGAGACGCCGCCTCGTGTCGGATCTCTCATGCAGCGAATGTCGCGAGTTACTGCAAGCATCGCGGCCACCAACGTGTGCAAAGCGGCGCTGTCACTCATTATTTTCGTTTCGAACTCCAGCCCCTCACGCTGCGCGAGTATGGCGATGCCGTGATCGCCGATCGAGCCGCTCAGGAGCACTCGGTCGCCGGGACAAGCGCGATCAGCGGATAGATCGACGCCTTCGGGCACCAGGCCGATTCCTGTCGTATTGATGAACAAACCGTCGCCCTTGCCTTTTTCAACGACCTTAGTATCTCCAGTTACAACCTGCACGCCTGCGTCCGCTGCCGCCTGGCGCAGCGAATTCACCACGCGCCGCAGATCGTCCATCGCGAAACCTTCTTCGATGATGAAGGCGGCGCTCAAGAACAGCGGCGTCGCTCCTCCCATCGCCAAGTCGTTCACCGTGCCGTGAACCGCGAGCGAGCCGATATCGCCTCCGGGAAAGAACAGCGGCTTGACCACGAAAGAATCGGTGGTAATGGCCAGACGCTGGCCGTTCACGTTCACGATTGCCTGGTCGTTGAGCCGCGCCAGCGCTGGATTCTGGAATGCGGGCAGGAAGATGTCGCGAACTAACTCGGCACTCAACTTACCGCCGCTGCCGTGGCCGAGCAGAATTGTGTCCTTGGCCGCGAGTGGCGCCGGACAACTAAGATCGAATTTTATTTCGACGTCGGGTTTCCCTGACACGCGCTCTCCTAACTCGCGACCTTATGGCGCCGATAATGATAGTATGCCGCACATGCGCCTTCACTGGATACCATGGGCGCACCCAATGGATTTTCCGGCGTGCATCTCATGCCAAACGCGGGACAATCCGTCGGTTTTTTCAATCCTTGCAAAATCTGAGCGCTGATGCACTCGGCGGGCTCGTCCACCGTAAGCTCACCCAAATCAAAGATACGGCCGGCGTCATAAGCGGCATATTCCTCGCGCAAACGCAAACCACTCCGCGGAATCATCCCAATCCCGCGCCACTTTTGATCGGCGATTTCAAACACCTCGGCCACGATCTTCTGCGCCGGCCGATTCCCCTCGTAACTCACCGATCGCACATATTGGTTTTCCATCCGCGCTTCACCGGCCCCGAGTTGCCGGGCTTCGAGTTGCCGAATCAGCATGAGAACTGACTCCAATATATCTACCGGCTCGAATCCTCCGACCACAATCGGAATGCGAAAATCGCGCACCAGGTCTTCATACTCCCTGCATCCCATCACCGTGCAGACATGCCCTGGCGCGATAAAGCCTTGCACGCGGTTGGTACTCGACACCATCAAGGCGCGGATCGCCGGCGGCACCAGCACGTGCGAAACCAGCATGGAGAAGTTAGTAAGACCTTCGCGCCGGGCTTGCCAAGCGGCCATCGCGTTCGCCGGAGCCGTGGTCTCGAAACCAATCGCCAGAAACACGACCTTGCGGTCCGGATTCGCGTGGGCAATCTTCACCGCCTCGGTCGGTGTGTACGCGATGCGCACGTCCGCGCCCTGCGCCTTGGCGCGAAACAGGTCCGATCGAGAACCGGGAACGCGCAGCATGTCTCCATAAGAGACTAAGACGACATCCGGCCGCAGCGCCAACGCAATCGCCTTGTCCACGGTTTCAAGCGGCGTGACACAGACTGGACATCCGGGGCCGTGCACCAGCTCGATGCCGCGCGGCAAGAGTTCGTCAAGGCCGTAGCGCATGATGGTATGGGTTTGGCCGCCGCAGATTTCCATCAGCACCCAGGGCCGGGTTGCGCGCTCGACAATCTCAGCCACCAGGGCCCGCGCAATGCGTCGATCGCGGTATTCGTCGAGATATTTCATAAATTAAAATCCAGCGCGGGCGAAATTTCTATTCCGCTGGCGGCAATTCCGCTTCCAGCGCTCCCATCTCTTCGAGTAGCTTGTACGTGCGCTCGGCTTCGGATGCGTCGATACGGCTTATCGCGAAGCCGACGTGGACCACCACATAGTCGCCCAGTCCAGCCTCGGGGACAAAGTTGAGGGACACCTGGCGCACGATCCCGCCGAACTGCACGCGGGCCGAGCGCAACGGCCCCTGTTCCTGAATTTCGAGAATTTTCCCTGGGATGGCAAGGCACATGGTAATTTTCCCCATTATGAGTACAGCACCGGCCGTTACCGCGATCTGTGACCAGGGATACAGCCCATGGTGACGGGCAAATTGCCGGGCGCGGTCCACACGCCGAGTCAGGCCGCCGCAGCAATTGCCGCTGGCTTCGGTCGCGTCCCTCGTTGAGAGTATGCGGCGCGAGTAAGTCCTAGCTCGCCCTTGCGGTTATCTTGTCAAGCGCCGGATAGGAACTGGGTTGGCTGACAATGTGCGGTGGCGGCTGTACACCTCCCGAACGAATGGCCGTGGTCATGATTTCCAATGCCTGACCCGCAGTGGGTGGCATGATGATCGTCGCTGCCAGGAGGCCGCGGCGCACCCATTCCTGGCCAGTTTTCGATGTGCCGTCGCAGCCCGTGATTGGCAGGCTTAACCATTCGTTTCGTGTCTGACTTTCCGGCACTTCCTCGAACGCCTTCCTGGCCCCGATGGCCATGGCATCATTCTGACACCCGATCAGACGGATATGCAGGTCCCGAGATGTACTCAACGCCAGCCATGCCTTCACAGCTTTGTACCCGCTAGCCTCTGTCCAATCTCCCCGGAGCACTTTCAAATCGACATTTCGCGGTTTTGTGGAATTCATCCCCGACCTGCGCAACTGAACAACCTCGCTGGTCGAGGGCCCCTCGATATACAAGACGCTTCCGCCTTCACTTAGGAACGTCGCAAACTGTTTTCCCTGGATTCTGCCAACCTCTTCCTGATCGGTGCTGATGGAGAAAACCGGAGCCCGGTTGTTCTCCCGAAGTTTCACAACATAATCCCCTCGACGATTCACCAAGCCCCAACCGATGCCAGCGGCGACGGCGGCGGCGGCAATTTGTGGCATGGCAGTTCCGACCGGCTCAACGATGATTGCATCCGGGCGGTGAAGAGGACTCTGGATGAACTTCACCAGTTGTTGGGTCTGATTGACGGCGTCGTTGGCGGCATACACGACCTGAATGTCTGTATCCAGACGCTGGGCTGCCTCCGCGGCAGCAGAGGCTTGCGCCATTTGGTAGTCATTGTCACTGGTGATGAGTGAAACCAACACGTTGAGCTTCGCCATCGAGGTCCACACTCCGAGATTTACAGCTCCAATAGTAATGCCTCGCGAGGCATGTCCGCGCCCAACTTCACACTGGAACCGGGCGCGCCAACAGGTACTTAGTTTGGGAAGTGAGACTCGTATCGGGGCATCGCTTCATGAATGCGTTTTTCGTGCTGAATTATGACGTTCACGTCTCACCACGGGCTGCTATGGTCGCACGCACCGATAAGAGAAATCACCCTCTCGAACTGTTTTGGGTAACTCCTGCACCCAGCCGTTATAAGTCACTCGGAGCGCGCGGTCGCCATTCAACTCAGTGCCCGTCCACCAATATATGATCATTGAGTGTGGATTCCATAGCGGAGTTTCTTTGTCGGGCTGCGTTTGATAGCTTGCTTTCATCCGCGCATTCGAATCCAGAACGCCACCCGCATTCCGGCCATGCCGGACCATGGTACGAACGCTTTCATCCGCCGTCGGCAGCCTCCAGATGTCTTGCGGAGTAGTGGCAAGGGTTTTGCCATCCTGCTCCAAATAGCTACAGGCGTGCGCTGCTTCGAACCAGTCCGCGCCGCCGCGCTCCGGCCAACCCGGCCCCTCTGGCGCCCAGGTCAGTTCAACGCCATTGCCCGCAATCCGGCGCATTCCATAGTTTCCATCGTCCACACGATGGGCCACGCGCCATGCTGGAACTGCGCCACAAACTACGGCAGTGAGCAATGGCAGCGCCACGACTAGCAGAAACGCAAGACGCTTAGGTTCGGGACGTCCGAACCAATAGCAGGCAGCGAGCAAGAGCAGCGGCAATACAATCAGCGGCAATACGGTGAGACGCAACCTGGTGCCGCCGTGAAAAAAGTAAAACACAAATGCAGCCAGTCCGAGATGGAAGGTCACGCCGACAGCGCGCCATTTCACCGAAGCCGCCGCGGCCACAACAAACAGCGCCATCGGCGACAGGTACTGGACTAGCGTCAGTGCGACATTCGCCCAAAAGCTGCGTTTATACCACCCCTCATAAAAAGCCTCATTGCCGCCCCAGAACGCCCAAAAGCACGCAATGAGGACCGATCCTCCCACGGCAATCCATCCGATTGCCATACGCATACGACCATTTGCCAGTACCCCCATGAAAAGCCTCCAGAAACACGCGCCAGCCATATCGGCACCATATTACATGGCTTCCTCGAACGGGTCTGCCGCAAACTGACCGCATCCGCAAGCCGATTCGGCCACAATCCTCTCGAAATGCTAAATTAGATAGTCGCTGATTCTAAACATAATGTCCGCCCCCAACTCTCTCTTGATTCGCGCCGCCAAGGCCCTGCCCACCGAACGGACTCCGGTCTGGTTCATGCGCCAGGCTGGGCGCTACATGGCAGAATACCGCGCTATCCGCAAACAATATTCGCTCATCGAGATTTGCAAGAAGCCGGAGGTCGCGGCCCAGGTCGCCATCGAAGCGGCCGAGATCCTCAAGGTCGATGCCGCCATCGTCTTCGCCGATCTTCTTCTTCCGCTCGAAGTCATGGGACTTCCTTTTCACTTCTCCGCCAGTGAAGGACCAAAAATTGAAAAGCCGGTGCGCACCGCCGCGGACGTTGCCCGCCTGCGCACCGATCGCGCCGCCGACCTGGGCTACGTTGCGGAAGCCGTGAAGCTCGTGTCGAAGCACTTCGGCGACAAGCTCCCCGTCATCGGATTCTGCGGCGCGCCCTTTACCCTCGCCAGCTACATGATCGAAGGCGGAGGCTCGCGCAATTATCTTTTCACCAAGAAGATGATGTACTCCGCGCCCGCCGCGTGGAACGAGCTGATGCGAAAGCTGGTCGCGGTGACCGCCGAGTATTCCGCCGAGCAGGTGCGCGCCGGGGCCGACACCATCCAGATTTTCGATAGCTGGGTAGGCTGCCTGAGCGTGGAAGATTATCGCCGCTACGTTCTGCCGCACGCGACCGACTTAGTAACACGACTGCAAAAAACGGGAGTGCCTGTGATTTATTTCGGCACCGACAGCGCGACGCTTCTGCCCTCGATGCAAGAGACCGGAGCCGAAGTCATTGGCCTGGACTGGCGCATTCCGCTCGACACCGGATGGCAGAGTCTTGGCCTCAAAGGCGCCGTGCAGGGCAATCTCGATCCCGTGCTCCTCTTCGCCGATTGGAAAGAACTCAAGTCGCGCGCTGAAGATATTTTGCGGCGCGCCGCTGGACGCCCCGGCCATATCTTCAATCTAGGCCACGGCATTCTTCCCGAAACTCCGGTGGATAACGTGAAAGCACTTAGCGATTTTGTTCGCGAGCACTCGGCTGATTTCAAGATGAGTGTGCTTTGAAGGGGCGCGGCTTCAGCCGCGCCGTAAATGCCTTATTATGAAAGCGCCTTCAGGCGCTGAGGGGAGTGGAATGAAGCCCTGCCCGCTGGGCCTCGCCAGCCAGTGCTATTGCGCGAATCGGGTGAGTTCATTTGCCGCGCCGGATGAGTCTTCGGAACGATCTTCGGAAATATCCGCCAAAACCGCCGTGCTTCTGCTGGCGCACGGTAGCCCCGAAAATCCCGATCAGGTTCCCGAGTTTTTGAGTTATGTCACCGGCGGACGCCCTCTGCCGCCGACGGTGGTCGAAGAGATTCGCCGCCGCTATTCGCTGATCGGTTTCTCGCCGCTCCCCTGTTGGACTCTTTTGCAAGCCGATCAACTTTCGCAATTGCTGAAGATGCCGGTCTTCGTCGGCATGAGAAACTGGAAGCCCTTCATCGCCGATGCGGTGGACGCAATTGAAAATCGGGAATACGCCCGCGTTATCGCCATCTGTCTCGCCCCGCAAAATTCGCGCACCAGCGTTGGACTCTATCGCAGCGCCGTGGTCGGCGACGGAGATCTTCCTTTCAAGTTGGACTTCGTCGAGGAGTGGCACGATCAGCCGCTACTCGTGAAAGCCTTCGCCGAAAAATTGCGCGCGGGTTGGGATAAAGCCAGCGCCGAAAACGGAGCGAAGCTGCCCGTGATCTTCACCGCCCACAGCGTTCCCCAGCGCACGATTACTGAAGGCGATCCTTACGAGCGCCAAGCCAAAGAAACCGCCGCGTTAGTCGCCCAAGAAGCAAGCCTTGCATCTGACGATTGGACTTTCGCTTTCCAGAGTCAGGGTATGTCGGGAGGCGAATGGATCGGCCCCACGGTCGAAGACACAATTAGAAATCTAAAAGCGAAAGGCCATCGCGGCGTCTTCCTGCACCCCTTAGGTTTCCTGTGCGATCACGTAGAAGTGCTTTACGATATCGACATAGCCTTTAAACAGTTCGCGGAAAAAGAAGGTATGCGCCTGTGGCGGGCCGAGTCGTTGAACGGCTCAAAGACACTTACAGCAGCCCTAGCGGAAGTAGTAAGCAGCCGCCTAACATGACGAGCATGAGTGAGGTAGGGTAGAGACGCAGCTTGCTGCGTCTCCCGCTGCGTGGGTAACTCACAGGAAAGAGACGCGGCAAGCCGCGTCTCTACAAAAGAATACGTCACGACCCAATAGCCAGAAGTCAATAGCAGTACTCCATGAAACGCATTGCCATCGTCGGCGGCGGAATCTCCGGCCTTTCGGCCGCGTACGCGCTCGAAGAAAAACGCCGGGCTGGCGCGCCTGTAGAGTACGTTTTATTCGAGTCCAGCCCGCGCCTCGGCGGAGTGCTCATCACCGACCGCATTGATATTGACGACGACGGCTGCCTCGTCGAGGCCGGGCCCGATTCGTTTCTCACCGAGAAGCCCTGGGCTGCCGACCTCTGCCGCAAGATCGGGCTTGGCGACCAACTCATCGGCTCGAACGACTCCGAGCGCAAGACCTACATCGTAGTTAAGGGCAAACTGCGGGTGATACCCGACGGGCTCATGTTCATGGTGCCCACGAAAATCTTGCCCATCGTTTTCTCGCCGCTGTTTTCGCTGCGCACAAAAGTACGCATGGCGACGGAGTGGTTTCATCCGCCTCGTAAGGCTTCCGCGGACGAAACCGTTGCCGCGATGGTCGAACGCCACTACGGCGCCGAGATGGTCGATCGTCTCGCCGACCCACTGCTTTCCGGAGTGTACGGCGGCGAAGCCTCCGAGTTGAGCGTGCGGGCCGCGCTGGCGCGCTTCGCGGAAATGGAGGCCAAGTACGGCAGCCTCGGCCGCGCCATGTTGGCGGCGCGCAAGAATATGGCTGGAAGCAAGCGTCCCGCGCCGCCTCTGTTTACTTCGCTTAAAGACGGCATGCAGCAGATGGTGGATGCGCTGGCCGCTCGTCTCGACTTGAACGCGCTGCAAACTTCGGCGCTGGTCCAATCGGTCGCCGCCCATGACGATGGCTGGACCGTGTCCTGCGGCGAGCGGAGCGGCCACTTCGACGCGCTCATCGTCGCAATCCCGGCGCAGGCTGCATCCAAGCTGCTACAATTCGCCGATAAAGACCTTGCGCGCGAGCTCGGAGAAATCCGCTACAGTTCTTCCGTGACCGTCGCGCTCGGCTACGACGAAACTGTGCGCCGCTCGCTCCCGCCCGGTTTCGGATTTCTCGTGCCGCGCAGCGAAGGACGCCGTTTGCTCGCCGCGACTTTCGTGCATAACAAATTTCCCCACCGCGCACCCGAAAATCGCGCCCTTGTCCGCTGCTTTTTCGGCGGCGCGCGCGCGGAAGAAATTCTCGACAGCGGCGAAGATCGAATTCTCGAAATCGTCCGCGACGAACTGCGGCAGATTATTGGCCTCAACGCCGAACCATTGTTTGCGCGCGTTTACAAATGGAAGTCGGCGATGGCGCAATATTCCATCGGCCACCTCGAACGCTTGCAGCGCATCGAAGCGCTCCGCCAGAAACTTCCCGGCCTGGCGCTTGCGGGCAACGGTTATAACGGCATCGGGGTTCCCGACTGCGTTCGCTCTGGCGCCGAAGCGGCCGGCAAGATTCTTGGCGAAATGGGGATGTGGCCGTCTGCCTAGCCCCACCACCAAACCTTGCATTGTCGCCTTGCCGTCTCCACCGTCGCTCGATATCATGCGTGGATCATGAAAACGGCAAAGATGTTCCTCCTTTTCTCGCTTTTCGCGCTGGCTGTTTCCGGCTATGCGCAAACGGTGGCAACGTCTCAAGAAGTGGAAACCGTATATCCTGCGGCCCACGATCTGTACATTGATATTCATCAGAGTCCCGAACTCTCCTCACACGAAACCCAGACCGCTTCCAAACTCGCCGCTCGTTTGCGGAGCCTGGGCTATGAAGTCACGGAAGGAGTCGGCGGCACGGGGGTTGTGGCCATTCTCAAGAACGGCGCCGGGCCCACGGTCATGCTGCGCACCGAACTCGACGCGCTTCCGGTTGAAGAAAAGACCGGACTTCCCTATGCGAGCAAAGTGCACGCCAAGGATGACTCCGGACGCGACGTTCCGGTCATGCATGCCTGCGGCCACGATCTGCACATGGCAGCGCTGGTAGCAACGGCGGACATCATGGCGCACAGCAAACTAAGCTGGCACGGCACCCTGATGCTGATTGGGCAACCGGCCGAGGAGACCATTTCCGGGGCCAGGAGAATGATCGACGATGGCCTGTTCACGCGCTTTCCAAAACCGGCGGTTGGCGTCGCACTCCATGTGGGCAACGATCTTCCTGCCGGGCAGGTTGGGATCACCCCGGGCATCTACAACACGAATGCCGATTCTTTGCGGATCACCATCTACGGCAAGGGCGGACACGGTTCTGCCCCGCACACCACGATCGATCCCATCGTCATCGCCGCCAGAACGATTCTGGCTCTACAAACCATCGTATCGCGCGAAGTGAAGCCGGGAGAGATGGCTGTGGTGACAGTCGGTTACATCCGGGCGGGCACGAAAAACAACATCATTCCGGACCAGGCGGAGCTTGGCCTTACGGTGCGAACCATTAAGACGGATGTGCGAAAACAAGTTCTGGCGGCAATCACTCGCGTCATCAAAGCGGAAGCACTGGCAGGCGGGGCGCAGCAGGAACCTCTCATCGAACACTACGAAGCGACCGACTTGGTCTACAACGACCCGGCACTGGCGCAGCGACTTAGAGTGCCGCTCGAAGCTGCGCTCGGCAATGCGAACGTCATCACCGGCGAGCCCATCACCGGCTCCGAAGATTATTCCGTTTTTGTTGAGCAGGGCGTTCCCTCGCTCTATATGAGGCTGGGCGGAGCCGACCCGCAGAAGTTTGCCGACAGCAGGAATGGTGGGACCATGCTGCCCTCCAACCACTCTCCTTATTTCGCGCCGGACGTCGATCCGGCCCTACACACGGCCATTAAGGCGGAAGTCGCAGTGCTGCGAAACTTGCTGAACGAACTTAGATGACCCGATCACCCGATGATCCGATCACCCGATTTTCTTGCGCTCGCTCTGATATTCTGAATCTTCAACTCCTACTCTCATGAGCCTTGCGTCCGCCCGCCGATGGAAGATCGTTGTCGCCTTCGGGCTGGTCTACGTCTTCTGGGGCTCGACTTATCTCGGCATCGGCATCGCGGTGGAGCAGATTCCTCCGGCGACCATGTGCGCCGCGCGCTTTCTGATTGCGGGCGTGGTCATGCTCGCTTACTGCGCGCTGAGTGGACATCGCATTCGCTTTTCGTCGCAACAGCTTTGGCATCTCGCGGCGGTCGGCATTCTGTTATTGATGGGCGGCAATCTCACGCTTTCTTACGCCGAGAAAATCGTTCCCACGGGCCTCGCGGCGCTGCTGATTGCGATTACTCCGCTCTGGTTTCTGGTGCTCGATAGTCTGTTGCTGGGCGATCATCACATCTCGCGGCGCGGCAAGATCGGTCTCGCAATCGGCATCGCTGGGGTGGTCGTGCTGATTTGGCCCGATCTTCGTCATCCCAATGCCTTCGGTCATCGCGAACTCTGGTGGTCGCTGGCATTGCAACTCAGTTCATTCAGTTGGGCACTGGGTTCGGTGCTCTCGAAAAAGTGGCGGACGGCCGCTACCGATCCGTTCAGCGCCATCGCGTGGCAAGTGACTTTTGGGGGGATCGGGAATTTGATTTTCGCACTGCTGGTCGAGAAACCCGCCAACGTTACTTGGACTTACCGCGGAGTGGGCGCGATTCTGTATCTCGTGGTGTTCGGCTCCTGGATCGGCTACACGGCCTATATCTGGCTGCTACAGCACGTTCCGACCTCGAAAGTTTCCACTTACGCTTACGTCAATCCCGTGGTCGCCGTGTTTCTAGGATGGCTGGTGCTGCACGAGCGCATCGACCGTTACATCGCGATGGGAAGCGCGATCGTCATAGCTTCGGTGGTGCTGGTAACCAGCGCGAAGGTCTCGAAGCGGGCATCGGCGGAGGAGTTTCCCGCGGTTGAAGCTGTGGGAGATTGACGCCGCGGCTGTCAACTATCGGCTCTTAGTCCGCCCTTTTTGTTGGCAGTGATCGTCAGTGACGTGGTGGAACGGATCTCCATCAAGTACTGTTTGGTTCTTGACGCTCACAGGGAATTCACCGATGTGCGATTAGGAGCGGCGACCTTTCGCCTGTTATGAAAGCTTTTTTTTCAAAACTCGGCTTCGGCTCAACCGCGGACAAAGTTTCCGAAATCCTTCAGGTGGAAAGCGCCACGCTTGCGGGCGCGAACATTGCGGTCGCGTATTTTTCCTCGCGCGCCGGAGGCGATTTTCACGACTTCCTGCGCGTCGGCCCCACCCGTTTTCTTTTCGGATTGCTCGACGTGGCCGGACGGCGCGACGCCAACCTTGACGTGTTGCAAGCCGCGCAGGCTTGTTTTCGGTCATCCGGCGAGGAGCTTTTGTCCGCCGCTGAACTGAACGAATCGGTAGCCATGGTCGAACTGTCGCGCCGTCTGAATCTCGAGATCATGCGCGCTGCCGGAGGCGTGCGCAGTTGTCCAGCCTTCGCCGGCTGCTACAACGAGGAACTGGGCACGCTTTGTTACGTCAACGCCGGCCACACTCCTGGCCTGCTGCGCGACGACTCCGGCATTGTCGAATTGCCCGCGACCGGCCTGCCACTCGGCTTGTTCTCGCTGGCGCCCACCGACGCCCGCATCGTCGGCATGGAGCCAAATGCCGCGCTGGCCGTTGTTTCACGCGGAGTGGTGGAGGCCGAATCGAAGCGCGCCGAATTCGGCCTCGACGGCGTCAAGATCGTCATGCAAGCCGCCCCCTCTCCGGCCAATAACAAAGAACTTTCCCAGCGCATTCTTCAGCGCGTGCAGTACTTTGTGCTCATGGCGCCGAAGCACAACGATGTGACCGCCCTGACGCTCACCAGGGGAAATTAACCGGGAGCTAGCTGGAAATTAGCTGGAAGTTAATCACGCGTCATTGAGATAACCGCCCGCTCCGTTGGCCTCGACGCGGCTTGCGGCGTAAAATGGAAAATAATTTCCTCGGGTGTACCCCAGGTTGCGAAGCCACGTTTCGAAATGAGGTTTCGAGAGAGCGTTTCGAGAGAGCCCTAATGAAAAAAGCCAGACTTGTCGCACTGTTGGCCGTTGGATACGCGCTGTTGCTCCCGGTTCTTGTGCCAGCCGATACCGTGGTCGAAGAGATCATCGCCCGGGTAAACAACGAAATCGTCACGCGCACGGAATACGTCCGCAGCCGCGATCAACTCAAGCAGGAAATCCAGCAACAGGACGCGGCCAACGCCGACCGCATTTTTGCCGAGAAGCAGCGCGACGTTCTGCGCGATCTGATCGACCAGCAGCTCCTGCTGCAAAAGGGCAAGGACCTCGGCTTCACCGGCGATACTGAACTCATCAAGCGCCTCGATGAAATGCGCAAACAGATGAACCTGGAAACCATGGAGGACTTGGAAAAAGCGGCCGAGGCGCAGGGAGCTTCGTATGAAGACTTCAAGCAAAACCTGCGCAACCAGATCATCACGCAGCATGTGATTGGGCAGGAAGTGGGTTCGCGCCTCGCCATGAACAAGGATGAGGTGAAGAAATTCTATGACCAGCACCGCGCGGAGATGGAGCAGCCCGAGCAGGTCCGCCTGAGTGAAATTCTGATCGCGCCCAAGATACCCGCCAAGCCGGCTCCCAGCGCTGACGCGAAACCCGAGCAGCCATCGGACGCTGAGACGGAGGCAGCGATGGCCGCCGCCCAGGCCAAAGCTCAGGACTTGCTCGACCAGATCCACAAGGGCGCAAAGTTTGAAGACTTGGCGAAAAAGTTTTCCGATGGGCCGTCGGCCAAGGACGGCGGCGACCTCGGCGAGGCTTTCAAGCGCGGCACGCTCTCGAAAGACCTGGAAGACAAGGTCTTCGCGCTGAAGGCTGGGGAAGTCACGGATGTGATCCACACCAAGCAGGGTTATGTGATCCTGCAGGCGACCGAGCATCAGAAGGCGGGCATTCCCACGCTGAAGGAAGCGGAGCCGCGCATTCAGGATGCGTTGTACATGCAGAAGCTGCAGCCGGCGTTGCGCGTGTATCTGACCAAGCTGCGCGAAGACGCCTTCATCGACATCAAGAATGGTTACATCGACTCGGGCGCGAGCGCCAAGCAAACCAAGCCCGTCGAGACCTCCGACAAAGAGGCCAAAGCGAAGAAGTTGAAAAAGAAAAAGAAGCTCGGAGTGTTCTAGGCTAGAGCGTCTTTCAAAAAAGGATTTGGGTAGGGCACGGCTTCAGCCGTGCCGTTCAGGGCATGGAATAATGCGGGCTTTAGCCCCTGAGGGACGCGCCTTCAAAGCTAAAAGGCGTTTTTGAAACACGCTCTCATCTTGGCTGTGCTCGGGCAGGCAGTTCCCGAGCTCCGGCTGGCATCTGCATTCACGGGTCAGCCGATTTCGCGGAGGCCCATGAAAGAGTTTTTTATCTCGGAGTGTCCCCAGCAGGAAAACAAGGTCGTCACCTCCAGCTTCGTGGTGGCGTCGAAGCAGGTAAAGGCGAAGAAGAATGGCGAGCCTTACCTGGCCTTGACACTGGCCGATCGCACCGGCCAGATCGAAGCCAAAATGTGGGACAACGTCGATGAATTCGTCGACTCCTTCGAGCAGGAAGACTTTCTCAAAGTTAAGGGACTCGTCAACAAATACAAAAACCGTTTCCAGCTCACCATCCACAAGTTGCGGCGCATGGAAGACGCCGAGATCGACTTCTCCGATTACCTGCCCAAGACCACCAAAGACATCGGCGAACTCTGGCAAACGCTGGCCGGTTTTGTCGCCACCTTCCAGAATCCGCACCTGAAGTCGTTGGTCGAACTGTTCATGGCGGATGCGGAGATTGCCGAACGCTATCGCAATGCCCCCGCGGCCAAGACGCTTCATCATGCCTACATCGGCGGACTGCTCGATCACGTCGTGTCGCTGTTCCACTCCTGCGATCTCGTCTGCCGCAACTATCCTCAGATCGACCGCGACCTGTTGTTGACGGGAGCGTTTCTGCACGACATCGGCAAGCTTCAGGAACTGATCTACAATCGCGCGTTTTCCTATACCACGCGCGGCCAGTTGCTTGGGCACATGATCATCGAATTGGAGATGCTGCAATCCAAGCTCGCGAAGCTGCCCGATTTCCCCGCGGAACTGAAAACTCTGATCGAGCACATGATCATCAGCCACCACGGGCAGTACGAATTCGGATCGCCCAAGCTGCCAATGTTTCCCGAAGCGCTCATGCTGCACTATCTCGACGATCTGGATTCGAAGATGGAAGCGATGCGCGCCCACTTCGACCGCGAGTCTGCGCTCGAGGGACCGTGGACCAGTTACAACGCGTCCCTGGGCCGCCCGCTGCTCGATTCCAGAAAATTTCTGCAAGGCGAGAAAACGCCGGCTGCGAACGCCGGCGCGGAAGATTCCGGCGCGCAGCCAGCAGCGCCGGTGCTTGACATGTTCAGTGAACGGAAAGCGTAGAGAAGCCGGTTTGCGACGCGCGTAAGGCTGATCTTTCTACATCTGCATCGGTAGCGGAAGAATTTTCTTCTGTATGGCGACCGTCACCAGTTGGGCCTTGTTGTGAATGTCGAGTTTGCGCATTAAGTTGAACTTGTGCGCTTCCACCGTCTTGGCGCTGACTCCCAGCGCCGCCGCCGCTTTCTTCACCGTATGGCCCTCGGCGAGCAATTTCATCACTTCGCGTTCGCGCACGGTCAGGGCGCTTCTGCGCAACGGCACACGCGCCGCCTGTTTTCGCAGGACCGCGTCCTCTTCCAATTTTGTCCCGGTCCGCGGACTTAACGTCCGTTCGCCGCGATGCACTTCGCGTAACGCCTGCAATAAAAGCGGCGCGGACGTGTTTTTCAGCAGGTACCCGCTGGCGCCCGAGCGCAGCGCTTGCTGCGCATACTCCCGGCCTTCATGCATGGCGAGATACACGATGCGCGTACCGCTGCAGTGCTCTGCAATGAGGCGTCCGGCCTCGAACGGCGACATGCCGGGCATGTCGATGTCGAGCAGCACCATGTCGGGGCGATGCACCAGGACCAGCTTGAGCGCCTCCGCGGCGTCGCGCGCTTCACCCACCACGGCGAAGTCGGGAGCGTCTTCCAGCAGGCGGCGCAAGCCATAACGCAGCATTTCGTGATCGTCGGCGATCACGCAACGAATGCGCCCAGCAGCTTCCCGGTGCAACAAATCGGCATTGACGGTCAACATAGAAAAATCCTCGCGTCTTTTGGCGAAATGGCGCGATGAGCTTGAAACCCCTGGCCGCCGGCGACTACCGCCGCAATGCGATAGTCCAAAGCGATATTCCAAAGCGATAGACCATTGTACCCGCACCTGCCATGCCTTTGGCGCAAGAGACGGGTTGAGCGAAAATCGTTGGGCAAAATCAAGTACAGCCGAACCTTTCGTCTTCATTTACAATGCCTCTTCCACATGCTGCGCTACTTTACTTCCGGAGAATCCCACGGCGAGGCGCTGGTTGCGTTCCTCTCCGGGCTGCCTGCCGGACTGGCGGTGGACCAGGCGTTCGTGGACCGCGAACTCTGGCGCCGCCAACAGGGCTTTGGACGCGGCGGACGCATGAAGATCGAAACCGACCGGGCGCATTTCCTCTCGGGCGTGCGTCACGGCAAAACCATCGCCTCGCCAATCGCGGTGCTGATCGAGAACCGCGACTGGCAGAATTGGAAAGAATCGCTGCCCGTGGAAACGGGCGATCCAGAGAAGCACAAGCGCGTGGCGTCGCCGCGCCCCGGCCACGCCGATCTCGCCGGGGCCTTGAAGTACGATTTTCTCGAAGCGCGCTACGTTCTGGAGCGCTCCTCGGCCCGTGAAACGGCGGCTCGGGTCGCGATTGGCGCGCTCGCCAAGCTGCTGCTGCGCGAGTTGGGCGTGGAAGTTCTCAGTCATGTGATTACGGTCGGCGCGGTTTCGATTGCCGACCGGGAAATCCCGTGGGAGCAAATCGAGCCACTGTCGCACAAAGACGACATTCTGCTTTCCTGCGCCGACGCCGATGCCGAGCAACGCATGAAGGAAGAAGTCGATAAAGTTCTGCGCACGGGCGATTCGTTGGGCGGAGTTTTCGAAGTGGTGGCGCACAATGTTCCGCCCGGTCTTGGCAGCTATGTGCAATGGGACGAGCGGCTGGACGCGCAGCTGGCCGCGGCCATCATGTCGGTGCAAGCGGTGAAGGCGGTCGAAATCGGAAACGGGATTCAGGCGGCGCATTCGCTGGGGTCGGCCGTGCATGATGAAATCGGCTATAAGAGCGGCGCGGAATTTGCCGGCTTCACGCGCGCGAGCAACCATGCGGGAGGCCTAGAAGGCGGCGTCTCCAACGGGCAGGAGATTCGGGTCCGCGGTTATTTGAAGCCGATCTCCACGCTGCGGCGTCCGTTGCAGTCGGTCGATTTCGCAACCCGCGGGCCCGTGAAAGCGGCGTACGAGCGCTCGGATGTTTGCATAGTGCCAGCCGCCGGTGTTGTTGCCGAATCCATGGTCGCGCTCACGCTGGCGCGCTCCGCACTCGAAAAATTCGGCGGCGACTCGATGAAGGAAACGAAGCGAAATTTTCTGGGCTATCTGGAACAACTGAAGAACTACTAGAGAGTTTCGCATTCACTGTAGACTGATTTTGGGTAGGGCACGGCTTCAGCCGTGCCGCTATCGGCCGCCAACGATGCGGGCTTCAGCCCCTGAGGGACTGTCGATGGCGGTCTACATAATTTGCGAAATCGCTCTAATCTGAACCAGTGTCGTGCCCTAAAAGGTTCGCGGCATAAAATTACACGGTGATCAAGCTACACTGTCATCATCAAGCTACACTGTCATCCTGAGCGAAGCGAAGGACCTATGAATTTGAATTCGCCCCAATGCATAGATCTTTCGCTTCGCTCAAGATGACAACCCAAACTTACGAAAATGATTTATCCAATTGTTAAATTTGGCGATCCAGTGCTGGAAACACCCGCGGCCGAGGTGACCAGCTTCGACGACAATCTCAAGAAGCTCATCGCAGACATGTTCGAGTCGATGTACGCGGCCCGCGGCGTCGGCCTCGCGGCCCCGCAGATCGGCATTTCGAAACGCATCGCCGTCGTCGATGTCACCTTCAAGGAAAACCCCGACGCCAAACTGGTCCTGATCAATCCGGTCATCGTTGGTAAAGAAGGCCGCCAGCGCAGCAGCGAAGGCTGCCTCAGCATTCCCGAATTTCGCGAGGACGTAACCCGCGCCAAGACCGTGACAGTGCGCGCGCAAGACCTGAGCGGTAAGTTTTTCGAGCACACGGGAGAAGACCTGCTGGCGCGGGCCCTCCTGCACGAAACCGATCACCTAATCGGCAAGCTCTACATCTCCCACGTCAGCGCCCTGAAGCGCGACCTCATCAAACGCAAGATCAGGAAGCTGGTGAAGGCGGGCGAGTGGTAGAAGATTGAGTAATTTGTAATCGGGTAATTTGGCAATTGGAAAGCAACTTGATTTTGGGTGGCGCAGCGCTTCAGCGCTGCGGTGCGATCGGTATTTTGAATGCGGCTTTAGCCGCTGAGGTATCCGGCGGTGATGCCTTCGCCTCTTAATCTCGTTTTTTGCGGCACGCCTCGATTCGCTGTCCCGACCCTTGAGAAGCTTGTCGAGGCTGATCATTCCGTGCCGCTAGTAGTGACGCAACCCGATCGGCCGCGTGGACGCGGAATGGAAGTCTCCGTTTCTCCCGTGAAAGACGCGGCAATCCGCTTGGGCATTGCGGTGGTGCAACCCGCCACCATCAAGAACAACGCCGAATTTCGCGACCAGCTAGCGGCGATTCGTCCGGACGCGATCGTCGTCGTCGGCTATGGGCGCATCATTCCGCAATGGATGATCGATCTTCCCCGGCTCGGGAATTTGAACCTGCATGCGTCGTTATTGCCAAAGTATCGCGGCGCAGCGCCGATCCAGTGGGCAATCGCCAACGGTGAATCCGTCACCGGAGTTACCACCATGCGCATTGACGCGGGACTCGATACCGGCGACATCCTCATGCAACGCGAAATTTCGATTGGCCTGGAAGACACCGCCGAGACACTCGGCCCGCATCTGGCTGCCATCGGCGCGGATCTGATGATTGAAACTTTGCGCCGACTTGAGAACGGACAAGTTCATCCAACGCCGCAGGACCATTCGCAAGCCACGCTCGCGCCGATTCTGAAAAAAGAAGACGGCCGCATGGACTTCGCTCGCAGCGCCAACGATCTCTTCAACCGCCTGCGCGGTTTTCAGCCGTGGCCTGGAGCGTTCACGACCTTCCGGGGAAAAACGCTGCAAGTGCACCGCGCTCAACCCGCGCAACACTTAGCCAAGTTTATGTCCGGCGAAATCGCGGTCGAGGGCACGCGCCTGTTCGTCGGCTGCGGCAAAAACATAAACACCAACACGATGCTGGAGCTAATCGAAATTCAGCTCGAAGGCAAGCGCCGCATGACCGCGCGGGAATTCATCAACGGCTACCGGCCAAAGTCCGGCGAGCATCTGGGACAATAGGCTGCGATGGCCGTTTCTCCCGCTCGCGCCGTGGCTTTCGAGATTCTGCTAAGAGTCGAGCGCGAAGAATCTTACGCCGCCGAACTGCTTCATTCCGCGCCGCTCGCGAAATTTTCCACCCGAGATCATGGCCTCGCCACCGAGCTTGTGATGGGAGTTCTCCGCTGGCAGTCGTTGCTCGATCGGCGGCTGGCCGCCACATCGTCGCAAAGGCTCGAGCGGCTGGATGACGAGGTTCTTACCGCATTGCGCCTCGGCGCATACCAGTTGCAGTTTCTCTCCAGGGTCCCGGCGCGCGCGGCGATCTTCGAAAGCGTCGAACTCGTCAAAGCCGCGCGCAAGCGTTCGGCGGCTGCGCTCGTGAATGCGGTCCTGCGAAAGATTGCCGGTACAGGCGCGGAAGACGTCTTCGCGGAAATCGGCAAATCTCCCGGCGCAATAACGCTGGCGCAGAATGCCGCTCATCCCATGTGGCTGGTGGTTCGTTGGATCGAGCGCTATGGGCTTGAGGCAACGCGCCAGATCTGCGCTCACAATCAAACGGTGCCGGTAACCTCGATTCACATTCACGGCCATCAATCTAACCAAGGTCCATGCGATGCCGAACTCGCCACAGCGGGCGTGCAACTCGCGCCGGGCCGGCTGCTATCGGCCGCGCAGCGCGTTCTTGCGGGCGACGTGACCGCAACGCGCGCCTATCGGGAAAGCCGCGTCTCCATTCAGGATGAAGCTTCTCAACTGGTCGCGATGCTGGCCGATCGCGGAGAAACGAACGCGGAGGGCGCGAATGTCGATTTTGCGATCCTCGATTGCTGCGCCGCTCCCGGCAGCAAGACCGCCCTGCTCGCCCATCGCAACCCGCGCGCCAAAGTGTTTGCAACCGAGTTGCATCCGCACCGCGCGCGCCTGCTACAAAGCCTTACTCGTTTGCCGAACGTCCACGTCGTCGCGGCGGATGCGCGTCATTTGCCCTTTTCGCGCGCCTTTGACCGTATCCTCGCCGACGTTCCTTGTTCCGGTACTGGCACTCTGGCCCGCAATCCGGAGATCAAGTGGAGGCTCGAGCCGGAAAACCTGCGCGATCTTCAGTCGCGCCAGTTGGCCATCCTGAAGTCCGCGCTTCGCCAGCTTGCGCTTGGCGGCCGGCTCGTCTATTCCACATGTTCGCTGGAGCGCGAGGAAAACGAAGCGGTGGTGGAAGCTGCTTTCGATGGTACGGACGAATTCAAGGTCGTCGATTGCAAAGTAGAGTTGGAGAAATTGCAACAGTCTGGTGAAATGTGCTGGCAGGATCTCTCATCGCTTCTCGCCGGCCCCTATCTGCGGACCATCCCCGGCGTGCATCCTTGCGACGGATTTTTCGCCGCGATGATCGAACGCAGATAAGCTAACGCACGTCGAAATCCACCGCGCTGCCGGCCACGATCTTTTGTCCAGGCGCAGGAGTCTGCCCAACAACCATGCTCGCTGCGTTCGGCTGTGTGGCCGCAGACGGCGTAGCTGGCGCGGCTTGTGGCCAGCCGGGAGACGCCGGCGGAAGCACGCTGACTTTCCCGACCTTCATGCCGGCATCCTGCAACGCCAGCGTCGCGCTGCCGAGCGGTTGCCCGGTGAGGTTCGGCATCACATAGGTTGGTGGAGCGGGGCCGTCGCCAATCAGCAAATTGATCTTGGGCGCGGACACACCGCTGGCATTCGCGGGCGGGCTCTGCGAAATCACTTGATCGACGGGCGCTTCCGGCAAGCCGATGTGCGCGACCGACCCCAGATTGAGCCCGCGGCGTTGTATATTCAACTCTGCGATCCTCTCGCTGCCCCCCGTAACATCGGGAATCGCCACTCGCTGCGGCCCCAGACTCTGCGCCACGCGCACCGACCAGCCGCGCCGCACCTTGGTTCCCGGCGGCGGCATCTGGGTCATAATTTTTCCTTCGGGAATGTCGGCGCTGTAGAATTGCCGCTCGATCGCCACTTGCAGGCCCGAAGCCGCGCCCGCGCGCTCCGCTTCCAGCGGCCCCATGCCCACCAGTTTTGGGATGGCGACTTCGCGCCCGTGGATGGCCAGATGCATGGCCGTGAGCGCCGAGATCAGCGCCACCGTCATCAGCACCAGCGCCAAAAGCAACATGCGGAAAAATTGTCGCACTGCTGCCGATTATAGCTTTCCTGTAGAGACGCGGCTTGCCGCGTCTCCTCCGCGTCCACGGGAGACGGGGCAAGCCCCGTCTCTACAGACGGAAGAGCTTATGGCCGCGCACCCAGCACGTCGTCAGCTGACCTGCCACACCGTATCGAGCAACGTGCCATCAACCCACTTCACCACCGCGCATGGACGGTCGCCCAACTTCAGCCGCGCCGGCTTGCCGCAAATTTTCTCGACTTCGGCTTTGATGTCCCGCAGCGGACGAATCGGCAGCTTCGATCCCTTCACCGCATCGAGCAAATCCGCGCGCAGCGGATTGATCGCAATTCCGCGCTCGGTCACAATTACGTCGATCATTTCGCCCGGCCCCGTCAACGTCGTGACCTCATCCACGATCACGGGAATGCGGTCGCGGAACGAAGGCAGCGCGAGAATGGTGCAGCCCGAAAACAGGCAGTTCTGCCATCCGCCAATGCCGTGCAGCAAGCGCCCATCGGAGTGCGTCACCACGTTGGCGTTGAAGTTCACGTCTACTTCCGTCGCCCCCAAAATCACGGCATCGACCAGCGAGGCGAAGTTCCCCTTGCCGTGATAGTTGTACGAAGTGAACGGTGAAGTCGCGACGTGACGCGGATCGTTCGCCATCGACTTCACGCCATCGAGATCGAACGTCTGCCCATCCAGGATGTAGTCCGTCAGCCCTTCGTGCAGCAACTCAACCAAGAACTTAGTTGACCCGCCGCGAACGAAACGCGCTTTGACTCCATCCTCTTTCATCATCTTTTTCAGATACTCGACAAACGCCAGCGCGATCCCACCCGCTCCCGCCTGAAACGAAAATCCGTTCTTCATGATTCCCGCGGCCCGCAGAAACTGCGCCACCAGCTCCGCAATGCGCAGCCGGTCGGGCGAGTGCGTGATCTGCGTAGTGCCGGAAACGATCTTCGCCGGATCGCCAATCGAGTCCACTTCCACCACAAAATCCACGTTGTTGCCCTGGATCTGCCAGGGCACGCAGGGAAACGGCACGAGGTTATCGGTAACCACGATCACGCGGTCGGCGTAGATCGAATCCGCCAGCGCAAAACCGAGCGACCCGCAGGCCGACTTGCCATGCGAGCCATCCGCATTGCCGAAAAAATCGGCGGTCGGCGCCGCAATCACTGCGATGTCAATGTGAACTTCTCCGTCCTGAATTGCCTGGTAGCGGCCGCCATGCGAACGCAGCACGCCCATGCCGCGCATCTTCCCCTTCGTGCAGTAATCGCCCAGTGGTCCGTTCATCGAGCCTTCGATGTGATGGATCGCGCCTTTTTCCATCAGCTCGATTGCGCTCTTCTGCGACGGGAACGACGCGCTCGGGAACCACATCAGGTCCTTGACGCCGATCCGGGCCGCCGCCTCCAGCGCCATCAGCGCCACTTTATCGCCATCGCGCAGATGATGATGGTTCGAAATCACCATACCATCGCGCAGCCCGCATTTGCGCAGCGCCGTCTCCAGATCGGCAACGCGCTTGTCGCCGTTCTCCGGATAATCTTTATTCGAACAGATTGCCGGCGCCGCTTTCCGCCCGTGCGGCTGGTATTTCCCCGCACCCAGAAACGGAATCTGCGGCTTGCCATTCACCATCGCCGGCACTCTTCGGCCGGCCGCGTTTTGCGCCAGTTCCACGCGTTCGTTCAAAAGATCGCTCACAAAATCGCTCCCATCGCCTTTGCCCGCTCCACCAGCTTCAGCGCCCGCAGCACCACGGGCGGATCGATCATCTTCGATCCCAGACTCACCACGGCCAGTCCCTTGCTTTGCGCTTCTTCAAAAGCGGCAACCACTTTCCACGCCTTCTCGATTTCGGCCGCCGTCGGGTGAAACGCTTCGTGGATCACGCGAATCTGTCCGGGATGAATGCAGCCCATGCCTTCAAATCCCGCGGCCCGCGAGGCTTCTCCCCAGCGTCGCAGACCATCCATGTCGCCGACATCGCCGAAGACAGAGTCGATCGCTTGCACTCCAGCCGCGTGTGCCGCATTCACCACGCGCGACCTCGCATACTGCGACTCTCGCCCTTCCGCGGTCTTCACCACACCCAGGTCGGCCGTGTAATCTTCGAGGCCTATCGTCAGCGCCGCCACGTTTTCGCTCGCCGTCGCAACCGCAAATGCGTTCTCAATCCCCAGCGCCGATTCTAGAATTGGCATGATCCAAATCGGCCGGACAATTCCATGGCGCGCCTTGATCTCTCCGATCATGCGGTCCACTTCCCGCACCTGATCGGGCTTCTCGACCTTCGGAATCAGAATCAGGTCCGGGCTCTCGCCCACCACTTCCGCTAAATCTTCGAGCCCAAGCGGCAACTGGTTGATGCGCACCATGCGCTCGCACGCACCGAAATCGACCGCCCGCAGCGTGTTTCGCACCAGGATGCGCGCAGCGTCTTTCTCGCCGCGATGCACCGAATCTTCCAAGTCGAGAATCACGGCATCCGGCGCATGTAATGACGCGTTGATGTAATACTTCGGCTCCGAGCCCGGTAAATAGAGACGCGACCGGCGCAGCCGGTCTTTGGGCGATGGCGGAGGCAGCGGGTGTTGCTCGGGCAGTGAGCGTTTGCCGAGCGCAATCCCAGCGCGCCGGACCGCGGCCTCGATGCGGGCCGCGATAATAAATGGCAGCGCGCCTTCGTCGTGGATCGCAACCCGCGCGTGCTTCACTCCGAGTTCAGCCAGAACTTCCCGCGTCTGTTCCAGGATCGCCGAGCCGTAATAAGGCGCAACCCGCGACTCTAGCGAGATCTCGACCCCGCCGCTGTCACGCACCTCAAAAGCGACGTGCGCGTCCGTCCGGACTTCTTTGCCCCAATGGCCTGCCTCGGCAGAGCGCGGGGACGTAGTCTCGACAGTGCTGCTCATAATTTCCTCAACTAGCACAAGATCCAGAGTTGTGTGCCCCGTGATCCCCTGTGCTCCCTGTGGTTATCGCAGTTTCTCCAAAATTGCGTCCGTCATTTGCACCGTCGAAGCCGCGCCCTGACCGATCGCTTTCGGACCGCCCGTAAGACGCATCATATCGTAAGTCCGGACCTTCCCTTCACGCACCACCTCCGCAATCGCCTTGCGGATGCGATCTGCCTTCTCGCCTTCGCCGACATGATCGAGCATCATCGCCGCCGAAAGAACCATCGCAATCGGATTCACGATGGGCGGATTCAACTCGGCATATTTCGGCGCAGACCCGTGCGTTGGCTCGAACACCGCGACATCGTCTCCGATGTTGCCGGACGCCGCAAATCCCAGCCCGCCCACCAGCCCCGCGAACGCGTCGGAAAGAATGTCGCCGAACAGGTTCGAGGCCAGGATGACGTTGTACGTCTCCGGATTTTTATTCAGCCACATCAATTGCGCGTCGATGTTCGTGGACCAAAGCGCAATTCCCGGATAATTCTTCGCAACCTCTTTGGCCACTTCTTCCATCATGCCCGAAGTCTCGCGCACCACATTCGGCTTCTCGCAAATCGTTACGCCCTTGAACCCGCGCTTCTTCGCATATTCGAAGGCCGCGGTCGCAATGCGCTGGGCCGCCTTGCGAGTAATGATGCGGCAACTCACCGCAAGCTCCGGCCCGGGCACGTTGGCAAAAGCTTTGAATCGCGTGTGGCTGTTCAACGCGGCGCGCACATTCTCGGGAGGGTTCGTCCACTCCACGCCCGCGTACATGCCCTCCGTGCCCTGCCGGAACACCGTAGTATCAATGCGCGGCTCGTCGAAACCGCCAGACGCGTTTTTGCGGATGAAATTCAGCGGGTTGCCGGTAAAGCCGATGCACGGCCTCATGCAGATATCGAGATTGAATTTCTGCCGCATGGTGACGATCGGCGAGTAATAGACGCGACCCTTCCCCTGTAACTCGGGCTTAAGCTCAGCCTGCGCCGCTTTGTTCGGCTTTGAAGTTATCGCGCCAAATAAGCCCAACTTATGCTTGGTTAGTAACTCAATGGTCCGTTCCGGCAAGGCATTGCCCTGCGCGCACCAGCAGTCCCACCCGATATCGGCATGTATGTACTCGGCGTCGAAGCCGACCGCTTTCAAAACCCGCAACGACTCGGGCAATACCTGGTTTCCAATGCCGTCTCCCGGCATGGTAATCACAGTGTATTTCGCCATAATATCTCCTTATAAAATATCTACCGCCGAGGCGCCGAGAACGCAAAGAAATGCAGGGGTCCTTCGCTTCGCTCAAGATGACAATCTTACTTGATTGTTCTCTGCGTCTCGGCGGTGAAAAACTAAGCCACGCCTAGCCGCTTCGCCACTAAATTCTCCACGCCGCCGGCAATCACCAGCGACTGCGGCACGCTACCCAGCGCCGGGAAAGTAAATTTCTCTCCGCGCCAGCTAATCGTGCTCAAAGTAAAATCAATATCGATCTCATCTCCAGGTATGATCGTCTTCTGCTTCGCTACTATCTCCGCCGCAAACTGCTCGCGCACGCGCGCCACAAATCCTGGCACCTCGATGCATAAAAATCCATTATTGAACGCATTCCGCAGATAGGTCTGCGAAAAGCTGGCCGCGATCACCAGCGGAATGCCTTTCGCCTTCAGGCATGTAACCGCTTGCTCGCGGCTCGAACCCGTGCCAAAGTTAAATTGGCCAACGATTACGTCACCCGCATTGGTGCGCGCGGCGAACTGCGGATCGTAATTCTCCATCACCACCTTCGCCATCGTCTCCTTAGTCATGTCGTCGCGGTAGGTGTAGTCCTTGCCGTAAATCGCATCGGTATTGACATTGTCCTGCGGCACAAACACCAGCCGTCCCTTCACGCGCTGCGGAAATCCTGCCAGGATTTCAACTTTTTCAGCCCCGCCCGATGCCGATGGCATTTCGGTGAATACGCGCTGTGGTGCGCGGTCCGCGAACTCGCGCGGCCCGCGAATATAGCCGGCGACCGCCGACGATGCGACAACCTCCGGACTTGCCAGATAGCACTTCGCATCGCGCGATCCCATGCGGCCTTTGAAATTTCGATTCGTCGCCGAGATTCCCACCTCGCCCGCTTCAAGCAATCCTATGCCCAGCCCAATGCACGGCCCGCAACCGGGCGGCAGTTGCTGCGCGCCCGCATCCATCAACGTCTGCCAAATACCGTGCTTCTCCGCTTCTTCCTGCACCCACTTACTGGCCGCGCCCAGGTAAAATTTCACACCCGCAGCGACTTTCTGCCCTTTGAGCACCTTCGCCGCCGCCGCCAAATCTTCCAGCCGCGAGTTCACGCACGAAACCAGATACGCCTTCTGGATGATAATTTTCTTCCGCTCAATTTCCGCGAGCGATTGCATCGCCTGCACCGTGTCGGGTCCCGAAACATGCGGAGTCGCTTGCGCGAGATCGAGCGTAATTCGCGCCGCATAGACGGCATCCGCATCCGGCGCCAAAGGATTCTTTTCCCAGTTCGCGATGTCTTTTTCCGAAAATCGCTCCACGCCCATCGCCTTGAGCCGCTCGCGAACGCCGCGCAAATACTGGATCGTGACCGCATCCACTGGAAACCAACCGACGAGCGGTCCCCACTCCGTCGTCATATTCGAAATGGAAAGGCGCGCGTCCATCGAGAGCGACTCGACTCCCGGCCCCGCAAACTCAACCGCCGCGTTCAGGCATTCGTCGTGGTTATAAAGGCCGCATAGCGTGATGATGACGTCTTTGCCCGTGACGCCCTCCGGCAACCGGCCTTCGAGCACAACCTGAATCGACCGCGGAATCTGCCACCAGAATTCGCCCGTGGCCCACACCGCGGCCGCATCGGTGCGAACAATCGGCGTGCCGACCGCACCCAGCGCGCCGTACATATTGGAATGCGAATCCGACGCGACTACGAACGAGCCGGGAACGACATACCCGCGCTCGACCATGATCTGGTGTCCAATGCCAGATCCGGCAGGATAAAAATCCACTCCCTGCTCCTTCGCGAACGCTTCAATCGCGCAGTACTTCTTTAGGTTCGCTTCGTCCCGATTCTGGATGTCATGATCGAGCGCAAAGGTGAGTTGCTGCGAATCTTTCACCTTCTTCGCGCCGATGCCCTTGAACTTGCTCATCACCGCCGACGTGTTGTCGTGCGTCATGCAGCGGTGCGGACGAATCGTCAGGAAATCCCCCGTCCGCAGCGGCCGCGCCGGCCCTTCCGTCATGTGTTTCTGCGCGATTTTTTCAACGACGGTCTGCCCAACAATAGTTTGGCCCATGATCGACTCCCAGTAATTCAGCCTTTCCGTTTCAACTCAAACGCCAAATACATCATCTGCCCAACGTGATGATGCAGGTGCGTCGCGCACGACAGAACCATGCCAAATCGATCCTGGGCGTCCGCTCCCGTTGCCGCGTATTCCGTCGACCAGTCTTCCGCCGACTGCCTGTTGATTGCGCCAAGCGCCATCTCAATCGCCCGATCTAATTTCTTCAAGGTTTCCGCCTTGGATGGCCGCGTCGCGTCGGTAAATTCCAGCGGACGGTCCCGCATATAACCCGTCGCCGCAATCTGCGCGCCGATGTAGTAATTCAGGTTGCCGGTGAGATGCAGCACCAGATGGCCAAAGCTGTTGCCGAATGCGAAGGGCTTGGCCCAAAACTGCTCGTCGTTCAGCGGCGCCGCCAGTTCGTGGACCATGCCTGCCAGTTCCTTGTAACGCGCCGTCAGGTCCGATGCAATCGTTTGGTGTAGGTCAGTCATCTCCGCCTCTTCAAAACTCGCGCCCTAAGTCCTCCGTGCCCCTCTGTGTCCTCTGTGGTTATCGCTTTTTGGTTTTGGTTTTTGCCTTTGCTTTTGTCTTTATCGCTCCGTGCGCCGCCTTCTTCTTCACGTCCGCCTTCATCAGCGCCATCAGCTTCGTGACCGACGCGCACTTTTCCAGGTTCCAAATCGCGGCAATCAGCTTGTCTTGCGCCTTCGGCGAAAGCACGCCATCGGCCAGCGCCCGGAATTTCTCTTCGATCTCCGCATCGCTCAACGGATTTCGCGGATCGCCTTTCGGATAATCGAGCTGTTCCGAAAATTTCCGTCCGTCGGTCGTCGTGATGTTCACAATTACCCGCTGCAACGCCGGGAAAACCTTTTCGATCTCGGGGTCCGCGATGACTTCGACTTTCTTGAGCTGGGCGCGGATCGTTGGGTCCATGATTTTCTTCATCTCGAATTGCGCGGGCGTCACCTGCCGGTCCACCAGCGCCGCCGCAACTACGTAGGGCAGCGAGTGGTCCGCCGTTTCCTTGGTATGCGGATCGTATTTGCTCGGATCGGAAAGAATGTCGGCCGCGCGCGCCAGCGACCTAATCTGAATTTTCTCGACTTGATCGGGATGCAGATCGTTGCTCTTGACCAAATCCAGCACCGCCGAAATAGGAGCGTGCGTCAACGCTTCGGTCGGGAAAAATTTCATCCCGCATTGCGTGATGCGCCACGATTCGCCGAGTCCGTCGGTCAGCAAATTCTGTTTCCACTCGGGACCGAAGCAGTGCACCAATCCTTCCTTGCCGTCAATGACATGCTCGGGCCCGCTGTAGCCACGCTCGGCCAAGAGCGCCGCCAGAACGCCACTCTGCGTCGCCAGCGGATCGACGGTGTTCTTCATCATCGTCAGCTTGCCGGCAGTTACCGCGCCCATGGTGCAATGCCGCGATGCCGAAATTCCAATGGCATGTTGAATCTGTTCCCAACTCAAACGCAGCGCACGCCCCGCCACGATGGGCGAGACGAACGCCGTCAGCGTCGCATGATGCCAGCCGCGCTCGCGGATGCCCGGAAACGCCGCTTCGCACAAGCGCATTTCAAATTCGTGGCCCAGCACAAATCCAACGATCAATTCCTTGCCATCGCTTTTTGCGCGCTCGCAACACGCCATCGCGGCCGGAAAAATGTCGGAAGGATGCGACGGGTCCTGCTTCCAATAAATGTCGTTGTAATCCATGCAGCGAATCATCAGCGCATTGGCCAGCGACGCCGAAACCGCATCCATCTTCGCGCCCGTACCGATCACGGTTGCGGGGCCGCGCCCGGCAATCTCTTTCAGCACTTCGAGCGCGATCGACACGTCGTGCTGCCGGTATCCGCCGAGCGCACAACCCACGGAATCGAGCAGAAAACGCTTCGCCTGGTACACCGCGTCCGCGGAGAGTTGTTTGTATTCAAGCCCCGCCGCCCAGCGGGACATGGTCGCGGTGATGGTTTCTTTGGTGGTGCCTTGCACGCCTGTGGACACTGGTTTCTCCTCAACCAAGAATTGTCATCAACCAAGAATTGTCATCCTGAGCGAAGCGAAGGATCTGCTCTCACCCACTTCGCCAGAAAAACAGGTCCTTCGCTTCGCTCAGGATGACAAACAATTAAAGAATTCCATTCTTCACTTCACTTTCACGTTCTTCGGATTCTTAAACGGCAAAAACGCCATGAAATCGGCGTGGTGCACAATGAATGCTTCGGTCGTGCGCTTCACCAGATCGCCCTCGGCGGCGTGCGCGGCGATGACGTGGCACACTGCGTCCGGCACGCCGCATTCCATCGCCAGCGCGACTCCGGTAAACGGATGCCGCAACGCTTCTCCGCGCTCGCTCTGGCGGCTCTTTCCGTCCGGGCCAATCTCATACTCCAGCAATTTGCCAACGTCCGCCAGAATCGCTCCGGCAATCACCACGTCCGCGTCGATGGGCAATGCCCGGCCCATGAAGCCGGTCATCGCTTTGGCGCTGTCGCGCGCAATATGCACCACGCAGCGCTTGTGCTCCATGAAAGTGATCGGACAATTCGGAACCAGCAGCGTAAAAGGAATCCGATTCAGATCGTCAGGCTTCAGCGCGCTGCGCTCCAGCGCCTTGATCCAGGTTTCCGTCACCTGCTCGCGAAGCTTGGAATCGGCGATCCATTGAATCTCCGGCCACAGCCGTTCGACGGCCTCCCGCATGGGCATGACCTCCCGTAGAGAACTCACTAGATTATCGGAGTCCATGCGGATGCGTCGAGGGGACGGCGCACACGGCCATGTGACTTGGAAACACAGCCTGCAATGAATAGACAACGGTAGACGCGCGGCAGACCGCAACTCCACGAGGGCTCACAGATTCGAACTCACTTCTTCGGGCCCACCGGCGCGGTTGTAAAAGAAATTTCCTTCTCGATCGGCAGCAGTTCAATGCTGCATCCAGAAGCGCCGCAGCTCAACAGCCCCCTGCGAACGATTTTCACCGACGACACATCCGGAAATCTCACGGGGAAATCCTTTTGCCGCAATTGCTCGCCCGCCGAGCGCAGGCTTTCGTCGCCGTCGAGAAACTCGGCGCGCTCGGGTCGCGGCGAGCTATCGAACACGAGATTGAATCGCGCCGAAACCGTCTTGCTGCTAATAGCATCGAGTTTCACCGTACGCGACTGCACTAACTCTATCTGCGCCTGCGCGGCGTCTTTCTCCGCCACAGCGGATTCGCCAGCCAGCTTCGTCAATCGCGCCCGCGAATCCGAAACTTCATCGCTGCTCCCGCCCGCCGCCACAGCCAGCGCAAACATGTGACGCGCTTTCTCCGGCTGCCCTTGTTTTTCGAGCGCCTGCCCCAGGCGGTTCGCAACCGTCCCCGACTCGCTCAAAAGCCACGCCGACGTGAGAAACTGCATCGCCGCCAGATTTTCGCCGCGCTTAAATTTTGCCCATCCCATGCGCGCCCACGCCAGCGCCACCAGCCGCATCGACGAAAACGCCGACGGTCCCAGCCGATCCATCTCGCCCGAATCGAACTGATCTCCAATGTCGTAGAGGACCTGCTGCGCATCGCTCTCGGTTTGCGCCGGGTCAATGTCGTTCTTTAACGCCGCAGCGTAAATATCCTGGCCCGAATCCGTGCCCGTGCTGCCCGTCAGCCCTTTGAGCAACTCTTGCGCTTGCGACTTCTCTCCCAATCGCCCGTACACCTGCGCCAGCGCCATCTTCGTTTCCGGATCGTCGGGAGGTATCGCCGCCGCCGCTTCCAGTTCCGTGCACGCATCGGCATCGCGTCCCAACTGCGCCAGCAACACACCGAGATTCTTGTGTGTCGTTTTGTCGTACGGAGTCGTCTCCAACTGCTTGCGATACGCGGCGATTGCCTCGTCGTTCTTCCCCGTTTGCTGCAACTCCATCGCCAAGTCGCCATTCGCGTGCTTGTGATTCGGATCGAGTTCGATCTGCTTGCGGAACGCGGCGATTGCCTCCGTATGATTGTTGGCCCCGGCGTAGGCCAGCCCGAGGTCATACCAGCCGTCTTTAATAGAGATTGACGAATTCGATCCACTCGAATTCGTCAGTGACGCATCCGCGTCCACCGCGCGCTTCAGCAAGTCGATTGCCGTGCGATAGTCCTTGCTCTGCAATGCTTTGACTCCCGCTTTGTGCAGTTCCTCGGGAGTTCCTTCCATCTTCGAAGCCGACGTCCGCGCCCCTTGCCCCGACGGCGTCGCGATGGTGCACGACAAGAGCTGGTCCTGTGCGCTTTGCGTGGCGCTGCGGAACGATTCGTAGTCCGCGCGCCGCGCCGCCGCCAGCTCATTTGCCTTCACGACCAGTTTGCGCTCGCCTTCCAGTATTCCCTTGTTCTCGGAATACGCCGATGAATAGTCGCCATAATCGCGCGACATTTTCACCGGCGTCGGCGTGTGCAGCGTGTAGTTGGAGGGAAATTGCAAGCGGACCCGGTAGTCCATTTCACCCGCGGGGCCGATGTCCAGCGGCTCTGCGCTCTTTTCCGACGCTCGGATCGCAGGCAGCCCCAGCGGCGGAATCGGACGGAAATTCACGCTCGTCGATGGCACCCTGAAATACTCGTCCTGGCGCAAGCGATATATCAGATGAAAAGGCTTGCTCGTGTCCTCGATAGGATCGAGTTGCACGTTATCGACGTCGCCCGGCAATCCCCAACTTGCGGAAAGAATTTTCACAAAATCCTTCCACTGCGCCTGCGAAAATCGGCGGAAGCTGGCGCGCATCGGCCAATCGCGGTCACCTTGGGCGGTGACATCGATCGCCGCATCGAGCGCGCCGAACTCGCTGAACTTGCCTTCGAGCGTGAAGTGCATGAAGGTCTTGATCGGCGAATCCGCCGGCGTCCGCTGCAATCCTCCCTCGCTGTCCTCCGACGCCAGCACCGCTTGCTTGTTTCGCAGTTGGTACAGAATCAGCCCAAAGGGAGTCACTTCAGGAGTCGTGTCCAGCCAGGTCAGTCCCATTCCCGTCCCCAGTCGTGCCGCCGTGATCACGTGATCGAATTGTGCCGGCGAGGGAACGTCCACATCGATTCTGCGCGAGCTGTTGATGAGCGCCGGATAACTCTGAATCCCCTCCGCCCGCAGCAGCGCGGAAAACAGTGTGTGCTTGTCCTTGCAATCGCCGTAACCGCTTAGCAGAACGTCGGCGGCGGAATGCGGCTGATAGCGCCCAACGCCCAGCGAGATGCTGACGTAACGCACATTCCGCGCCACGAAATCGTAGAGCCGGCGCGCTTTCTCGGTCGGCGTGTCCGCTCCCTTCGTGAGTTCCTCGGCCTTCTTTCGCACGTTGTCGTCCACCGTCATGCGCTCGCCCTGGAGCTTGGCATACCATTCGGCGACCTGCTTCCAATCGGTGAAAGTCGTTAGCTGCACATCCGGAACTTTTTCCTCCTCAGCCTCCTCTTTCTCTTTGTCTTTATCTTTTTCGCGTTCCGGCTGGATGTCCTTCACCAACCAGGTGTAAACGCGGCGGTCTCCAGTCTCCTGAATCTCCGGCTGTCGCGCCGGCGTCTTGAGCTTCACTTCGCGCGCCTTCGGAATGTCGATCTCCAGCCGGTCTTCGTTGACCGCGACCCCTTTCGGAAATGTGTATTCATACCAGAAGTTTCCCGCGGCCAGCGGCGTCAGGACCCGCGTCACCGTGCGATATTCCAGCGTGTCGCCGGGTTGCAGCGCCGCCACCGAAATATGCCGCTGCCGGTAGTCGCTGTACATTGGAGCTTCTTTCAGCACATCGGGAGCGAAATCCTGCGCCGTCGACTCCGGCGTCACCACCACCTGCCCATCCGGCTTGCGCACACGCACATATTCGACTTCCAGTTTCTCGGTCGCCGACGAGTATCCGAATACCAGTTGGCCGAATTCTTCCACTCCTGCCTGGCTCTGAATTCGCACCACGGCCTCGCTCTCGGTCACTCCCGTGCCGTCGTTCTCGAAGCGGACGCGATTCAAGATCCGCTCAAAGACTGCGGCCTCTTCGGAGTTGGCGTTGTTCGTTTTCTGTTTGGCGGAAGAAGGCGCGGAAGCCTGCGCCAGAGCGTCCGCGCTCATCAGGCAGACGATCATGCAGACGACCGAGCAAACGAACGAACCCGCGAGCGAGAGGCGGAACGGAGCGTACGACCCACGATAGGACATATTGCAGTCTTTTACGCCCTACCCCGCGTAAAATCAAACGAGCCAAGATGGATTTCAACGAAGTTATTAGCCTCCTTTCGACCCTAGGGAAGCTCTGATTAAGTCGGTTCATGGGGAGTTTTGAAAGGGCACGGCTTCAGCCGTGCCGTCAGATTCCGCGACACAAACGGCTTTAGCCGCTGCGGGCCACACTCTCAAACCATCCCGTACAGTCGGCGAAGACTTAATCGGAGTTTCCCTGATTTATTTCTGCGATCTGCTTGCAGCATAGAAGAGTACGCAAGTCACTTGCCGCCGCTGTGCTATCCTAATTATCCTGTGGCAGTTGCACTGGGTTAAGGCCGTGCTGTGTCCTGCCAACGGCCTGGGCGTTTCGTATGGAGCTTTTTCTTAATCTCTGTTGGCTGTCGCTGCTGCTGCCCGCGTGGCTGCTGTGGCGGCAACGAACATCCGCGCCCGGTCCAATTCATCTGGCGGCGCGGCCGCTCGTCTTCATTTGCGCTCTCGGCTGCATTCTCGTACTGCTGTTTCCCGTGATCTCGGCCACCGACGATCTGCACCCCATGCGGGCCGAGATGGAAGAGTCGAAACGCGCCTTCTACCATCCCGGTCATTGCGCCTGCACGGTTCATGCATTGATCCATTTTGCGCAACCCGTTCTGTCCAGTTCCGCTTCTCTCACGCCCGCGTTCGAGCGGGCGGGCACAGTTCTTCCCTTCATTCCGCAAACGCTCCGGGCTTTCTCCGCCCCTGCGTCCGCGGGCCGCGCGCCTCCTTCCGTGCATCCAACCTCGTTGTAAATCTGAAGTCGGTCTCAATTTTGTGCTGCGGAAAATCCCGAAGATTTTCGCATGCACGCGCATTGGGCGATCCTACTTTCCCAGTGCGCACGGAGCGCGCGATGTTCAAAGTTCGCCATTTCAATCCGATCGCATGGCTGTGGATATGGCTGTCGATGTTGACCGCAGCGGCCCTCAGCGCCTCGGCCCAGCCGACCCTCACCTGGGAGCAGGTCCGCCAGCGCTTTGAGCGCAACAACCCCACCCTGCTCGCGGGCAAGCTGAACATCGATGAATCGAAGGCCGCGGAGATCACCGCCAACCTTCGTCCCAACCCGAGCTTGTCGCTGGATGTCGATCAGATCAATCCTTTCAACGGTGGCCCGCCTCACAGCACATTTGGCTCGCTGTTAACCACGGCGTCCGCCAGTTATCTGCATGAGCGCCAGCACAAGCGCGAGTTGCGGCGGGAGAGCGCGCAAAAGGGAACGACCATCGCTGCATCGACACAAGACGACCTCGAGAGAAATCTTCTATTCAGCTTGCGTGGCGCATTCGTCCAAACCCTCCAGGCAAAAGCCGTGCTCAACGTGGCGAAGGAGAACCTCGCCTATTACGACCATGTGCTCGATATCAGCCGTGACCGCTTCAAAGCAGGCGATATTGCGCAAATCGATCTGGACCGCCTGGAGTTACAGCGAGTGCAGTTCGAATCGGACTTACAAACCGCCGAGGTCAACCTCCGCACTGCGAAGATACAGTTACTCATGCTGCTGAACGACATGACGCCCGTCGAACAATTCGACGTGACTGGGCCGTTCGACTTCAGCGACCAAATCGCGCCGCTCGACGACTTCCGCAAGATTGCCGTGGACACGCGGCCCGATCTGCGAGCCGCGGCGCAGGCTGTTGAAAAAGCAAAGACCGACCACAAACTCGCCGTCGCCAATGGCTCGACCGATCCGACTTTTGGCTTCGACGTTGGGCGCAATCCTCCCATCGACCAATACATCGGCTTCAACGTGAGCGTTCCGCTGCGCATCTTCGACCGAAATCAGGGCGAGAAACTGCGCACGCAATTGGACATTGACCGCAACCAACGGCTGCTCGACGCCGCCCAGATGCAAGTATTCAGCGATGTCGATTCCGCCTACGCAACGCTCAACAGCAATGTGATTCTGCTGCGGCCTTATAAGTCGAAATACCTGGAGCAGGCCGTCCGCGTCCGCGAAACAATTACTTTTGCCTACCAGCACGGAGGCGCGTCTTTGCTGGACTTTCTCAGCGCGGAGAACGACTATCGCAGCGTGCAATTGAATTACGTGAATTTGGTCGGCTCTTACTTGACGGCTGCAGCTCAATTGAATCTGGCTGTGGGCCGCGAGGTGATCCCATGACATCGCAAGCGAAATACTTCTTGGTTTCAAGGGCCGCTCAATGCGGCGCAATCGCGGCCTTCCTGCTGTGCCTCACCCTGCTCGTGGGCTGCGGCGGGAATAAGGCCGACTCGAAGGCCGAGGCGCCGCCTGCCGCAATCGTCGAGTCCGATCTCGATGCCAACAATTTCAAAGTCGATCACCCCGAGCAGTTTCCCTTGGTGACAGCGGTTGAACATAAGGCTGCGCCCGCGTTGAATGTTACCGGAGTGGTGCAGCCCGATATCGCCCGCGCCGTGCCCGTCATCTCGCTCGCCTCGGGACGGGTCGTGGAAATCAAGGCCAGACTTGGCGACACCGTGAAAAAAGGCCAGTTACTGCTGCGAGTTCAAAGTAACGATGTTTCCGGAGCTTATCAGACCTATCGCAAGGCCGTGAACGACGAGCTACTGGCGCGCCAGCAGTTAGAACGAGCGCAGGTCCTTTACGACAAAGGCGCTATCGCGAAAAGCGCCCTCGAACAAGCCGAAGATACGGCGAAAAACGCCAAGGCCGATCTCGATGCCTCCACCGAACAGTTGCGCCTTCTCGGCATCGACAAAGACCATCCATCGGGCATTGTCGATGTTACTGCGCCTATCTCTGGAGTTATAACCGACCAACAAGTTACAAACGCCGCGGGCGTGCAAGGCTTGTCGGGCCCGAATCCCTTCACCATCTCCGATCTCTCCTATGTCTGGATCGTCTGCGACGTTTACGAAAACGATCTCGACGCCGTGCGCGTCGGCGAGTACGCGGACATCCACCTAAACGCCTATCCCAACAAAGTTTTGAAGGGCCGGATCGACAACATCTTGCCGGTCCTCGATCCCAATCTTCGCACTGCGAAAGTCCGGCTCGAAGTCCAAAACCCCGGCCTGATGCGGATTGGCATGTTCGTCACTGCCACCTTTTACGGCAAGCAGATGGAAACGCGGGCCGCGGTCCCTGCAACCGCCATCCTGCACTTGCACGATCGCGAGTGGGTCTATGTGCCGCTGACCCCGGCGCATTTCAAACGCCTGGAAATAGTCACGGGAAATATGCTTCCCGGCAACTTGCAGGAAGTTGTTTCAGGCATCAAACCCGGAGATCGCGTGGTTTCGAACGCTCTGGTGCTGCAAAACACGTTAGAGCAATAAATGGGAGCAATAAACGGAGCAATAAATGGGAGCAATAAGTGATTCGTCGAGTCGTTGATTTTGCTCTTAACAATCGCCTGCTGGTGCTGGGTTTCGCCCTGCTGCTTTTCGCCGGGGGAATCGTTGCCTTCCACGATCTTCCCATCGAGGCTTATCCCGACGTAGCCGATAACTACGTCGAGGTCATTACGCAATGGCCGGGAATTTCGGCGGAACAGATCGAACAGCAGGTCACGATCCCGCTCGAAAACGTCATGAACGGCATCCCGCATGTCGTGCACTTGCGCTCGTTCTCGCTCTTCGGGCTCTCCGACCTGAAGCTGATCTTCGACGACGAATCGGACAACGACTGGAACCGCGAGCGCGTCCTGGAGCGGCTGAGCCAAGTCGCCTTGCCACCCAACGTCGTACCGCAAATGGGCACCGATTGGAGCCCAGTCGGCCAAATTTATTTCTTCACCTTGCACAGCACTAATCCTGCCTATGACCCAATGGAGCTGAAGTCCATTGAAGATTGGGTCATCGAGAAGAGTTTCAAAGCTGTACCCAACATTGTCGATGTGGCCAGCTTCGGCGGCCCCACGCGCGAATATCAAGTCCGCGTCGATCCCAACAAACTTATAGCCTACGGACTAAGTCTCGCCCAGGTCGAGCAGCAACTTACTAACAACAACGTCAACGCCGGCGGCAGCTTCATCCAGGAAGGCTTGCAGCAGATCAACGTGCGCTCCGTCGGATTGGTCGACCGCGCCCAAGATATCGAGCGCACGGTCATCATGACCAAGAACGGCACGCCGCTGCGGGTGAAAGATATTGCCGTCGTTTCGCAAGGCCCCAAGATCCGGCTCGGCCAGTTTGCCAGGGCGATTCACCACGAAGACGGGAAGATAGTCGATAACGACGACGTCGTGTCGGGCATCGTGCTTTTGCGGAAAGGCGCGGTGGGCGAAATTGCGCTCGAGAGCATCCACAGGAGAGTGGAAGAACTCAACCGGCACATCTTGCCTCCGGGAGTGAAGATCGTCCCTTTCCTCGATCGCAGCGATCTGGTCCACTACACGTCCCACACCGTCCTGCACAACCTCACCGAAGGCATGATCCTGGTGTCGGTCGTTCTGCTTCTTTTTCTGAGTAATGTTCGGGGCTCCCTCATCGTCGCCGCAACCATTCCGTTCTCTCTCCTGTTTGCGTCCATTTGCTTGAACTTGAGCCACATTCCCGCCAACCTGCTGTCCATTGGCGCATTGGACTTTGGCGTGATCGTGGAAGGCGCCATTGTGTTGATCGAAAACATTGTGCGCCATCTAAGCCATGGGGATGGGATCGAGACCTCCAGGGAACGAATCGGCTTTGCCTCGCATGAAGTACAGCGCCCGGTGTTCTATGCCATCGTCATCACCATTACCGCTTTCCTGCCGATCTTTACGCTGGAGCGCGTCGAAGGCCGGCTTTTTCATCCCATGGCCTGGACGGTGGCCTTTGCCCTGCTCGGGGCGTTGCTCTTTTCGATCTTTGTCGCGCCTGTGCTGGCCAGTTTCGCCTTCCAGAAGGGGGCACGTGAGTGGCGCAATCCCGTCATGACCTTCGTGACTGAACGCTATGGCGTTGCCCTCCGCTGGGCCATTCGTCATCGTGCGATCACCGTCGGCACATGCCTGCTCCTGGTGGCCTTCGGGAATTACCTCGCCTTCAGCGGCACCATCGGCTCCGAATTTCTGCCCCACCTGGATGAAGGCGCGCTTTGGGTGCGTGGCACGCTCGCGCCCAGCACTGGCCCGGACGAGGGAATTCGCATCGCGAACCAGGCGCGCATCGTGCTCTGCTCTTTTCCCGAAGTCCCGCAATGTACCAGCCAGGTGGGGCGTCCGGATGACGGAACGGACAACACCGGTTTCTTCAACACCGAATACTTCGTCGATCTCAAGCCGAAAGAGCAGTGGCGGCCTGTCTTCCACGAAAACAAAGACGAACTCATCGCCGCCATGCAGCGCGAGCTCGACAAAATCCCCGGCGTCGTCTGGGGCTTCTCCCAGCCCATCGAAGACAACATGGAAGAGGCCGTGAGCGGCGTGAAAGGCGCGCTGGCCACGAAAATTTACGGCGACGATTTGAAAGTTCTCGAGCAGAAGAGCGACGAGATCGTCGCCATCATGCGAAAAATCGGCGGCATCGAGGACCTCGGAGTTTTCCGCGTCCTCGGCCAGCCCAACATGAACGTTACGGTGGACCGCGACGCCGCCGCCCGTTACCAGATCAACGTTGCCGACGTGCAAGATGCGATCCAAACCGCGGTCGGCGGCAACGCGCTCACCCAGGTCCTTCAGGGCGAGGCGCGCTACGACCTCACGCTGCGCTATCTCCCAAAATACCGCGACACCAAGGAAGCGATTGAGAGCATTCGCCTGCTGTCGCCCTCCGGTGAACGCGTCTCGCTTGCGCAGCTCTGCAAAATCGGCGTGACCGACGGAGCTTCGGAAATCTATCGCGAGGGCAATCGGCGCTATGTTGCCATCAAATACAGCGTCCGCGGTCGCGACCTTGGCAGCACCGTCGAAGAGGCCATCAGAAAAGTCAACGAACAGGTCAAATTGCCCACCGGATACACCATCGATTGGGAAGGCGAATACGAGAGCCAGAAGCGCGCCGACGCACGGCTGCTGATCGTGCTCCCCATCACCATCCTGCTCATCTTCGTCATCCTTTACACCATGTTCAAATCCTACAAATGGGCAATGCTGATTATGGCGACCGTCGCCATCGCGCCCATTGGCGGCCTGCTCGCTCTCTGGTTCACCGGCACAAATTTCAGCGTTTCCTCCGGAGTCGGGTTCCTGGCGCTGTTCGGCGTGTCGGTGCAAACCGGAGTCATCATGCTCGAGTACATCAATCAGCTTCGCGCCCGGCGCTATTCCATCGAGGACGCCGCCGTCGAAGGCGCCGTCTTGCGCCTGCGCCCCATCATGATGACCATGCTGGTGGCGACTCTGGGACTGCTGCCGGCCGCCCTTTCGCACGCCATTGGTTCCGACTCTCAGCGCCCCTTCGCCATCGTCATCGTCGGCGGCCTCATCGCCGCCCTCGTCATGAGCGTCTTCCTGCTGCCCACGCTTTATGTTTGGGTGGCCGGCGAAACCGACGTCCTTCCCGCGGGCGAAGAAGGCTTCGAGGTCGGCGAGCACGTCGATTAGGGTGGAAATTGATCGGGCCATCTGATCATCGGGTCGTCGGGCCATCTCAGTTCCAATTTTTTTGATGACCCGATGGCCCGATCAACCGATGACCCGATCACCCAATCCCTCCCTTTCTTGCTTTTTGCGGCTTCTTCCGCTAGATTTCATCTTTCCGTGATTTGACGAGTAGGCAGGCCGAAACTTGCCTCCAGGAGAGTGGCCAGGTATGAAACGGAGCTGCATTGGGATCGCCTTGGGCGCGCTGGTCGCCGTGGGAGCCGCGTTGAGCCTGCCGAGTTGCGGACATCCGCAGAAACTGGTGAGCCTTACGATCACGCCGACGTCCTTCACCTTCCTTACAAATGACGCAACGCAAACGGGGGAACAGTACACGGCGGTTGCAACCTACATTCATCCCCCAACTACAAAGGACGTGACGAGCCAAGCCACCTGGGCAGTAGACTTCGGCATCGTCACCATGAACGCCGGTTTGGTTGTTCCAGTGGGCGGCGAGAGCTGTGGCGGCGCGACAATCACGGCCACGATGCCGGAAGGTACAGGCGGTGCCAGCAACATTGTGAGTGCCTATTCCACCGTAACCGTGGACAACCCAGCCATTCTTCAGTGCCCAGGCGGCGGCACTGTGGCCACATTGAGTGTGGGAGTTACCGGGACCGGGCCCGGGCTTGTCACAAGCTTGCCTCCCGGAATTAGCTGTCCGGGGACCTGCGTAGCCAGCTACGATGTCGGCGCCTCAGTTCTGCTTACAGCCAGCGATGGAAGCTTCTCCAGTTGGACCAACTGCACCGCCGCAACCCAGTCGACTCCTGAGTGCACGGTGACCATTCCGGCAGGCGGAACGGCCGTGGTGGCGAATTTCAATTGATCGCGGAAGGACGCGTCACTCGTCTTGGAGCAGCTTACCGAGCGAAGGTTTGTGCTTCTCGACCTTCTTTTTCTTCCCCGGCACGAGGCTGGTAGGTTTGGGGCTGCCGACGCGCTCGCGCGCCATTTCGCGCACGACTTTCGCGGCAGAAAAGATTTTTTTCTTGCGCTTGCGCGGCATAATGCTCGCCAGTCCAGTTCTCGCTTTCTCCCGTTGACTGAGACGCGGTGAACCGCGTCTCTACATCGGCTCCCCGGTCCGCTTCTATATATTGACTTTCGCATCTTCGCACATCCCACACGCAAAAGTGCAATAATCTGAATTCGGCGTCGAGTTCCTGCCTTTCGTTATCTCGCGATGGGCAGGGTCAAAGTGCCGCGTTAGCCTGAGAGCTTGTTGAAGACCTTCAGGGATTGTCATCCCGAGATCTGCAGTTTTTCATCAAGCTCTCGAACCCGGGGGCCTAATATTTTATGGATGAACGTGAATTTTTCGACGAGCGGTCCGACAAAAAGCCGGCGAATTTAAGCTGTCCGCACTGCCATCAGTCGGCGGAGTATGAAATCCAATGGCTGGTGCGCACGAAAAAGAAAAGTCTGCCGCCGCGCGCCGACGATCGCGACCGCGCCAAGTTCGCCAAAGCGCAGTCCTACATGCTGCGCCGCGACGACATGTTGATGTGCAAGAACCTGCGCTGCCGCAAGCGTTTCGAAATTACCGGCGTGCAGAGCGTGGCGTTTTTGGAATGACAGTCGTTGGACGTTAGTCGTTGGTCGTTCGCGGTTCGCAACCAGTTCGCAATTGTCCTCCCGAACGACTAACGACCAACGACTAACGACTGACCGCAGGAGCCAATCCGTGAAGATCCTGGTCTGCATGAAGCAGGTGCCGCAGAAAGACGCTCCGCTCAAGCTGAACGAGGCGGGGACGTGGATCCGCGAAGACGTTTCCTACGAAGTGAACGAGCCCGACGCCTTCGCGCTCGAAGAGGCGTTGCGGCAAAAAGAAAAGCACACTGGCGAAGTGGTCGTCCTCACCGCCGGCCCAGCGCGGGCGTCGCAGGTGTTGCGCGAGGCGCTGGCCAAAGGCGCCGACCGCGCCATCCATCTCGAAGACGACGCTTTCGTCGCGCTCGATGCTTTCAACACGGCGCGCGCCATCGCCTCCGCGATTAAGGACGAAAAATTCGACCTCATCTTCACCGGCCTGCAATCCGACGATTACGGCTACGCCCAGACCGGCGTCATTCTGGCCGAGATTCTCGGCTTGCCCCACGCCACCATCATCATGCACATCGAGAAAACCGGCGCCGGCATCCGCGTCAAGCGCGAACTCGAAGCCGGCTTCTTCCAGTTCGTCGATATGCCCTTGCCGGCGGTGCTTACCATCCAGTCGGGCATCAACAAGCTGCGCTATGCCACGCTGATCGGCATCAAGCAAGCCAAGATGAAACCCATGCGCAAGGTGACGCTCGCCGAAGTGCAGCCGGCGATGACCGGCAATCTGCAAAAGATCGAGAAGCTGTACGTCCCGCAGAAATCGAAAAATACGGAGTTTCTCGCAGGCCCTCCAGCCGAAGTCGCCAAGAAGCTGGTAGATAAGCTGAAGAATGAAATGCGCGTAATTTGAAGGCAAGTTCTCAGTTTTCGGTTCTCAGTTCTCAGTTGAAGAGCTTGAGATTTTACTGAGAACTGAGAACTGGGAACTGAGAACCAACACCTGAGACCTGATTCTATGGACACAATTCTCGTCGTAGTAGAACAGCGTGAAGGTAAGCTCAACCGCGTCTCCTGGGAAACGATTGCCGCCGGGCAGTCGATTGCCGCTTTGACGGGATGGATGCTGGAAGCTGCTGTCGTTGGCTCAAATGCCGGCTCGGGCGTAGACGCAATCGCAGGCGAAGTGGCGACGAAGAAGGTCGCGAAAGTGTACGCCATCGAGTCGCCCCGGCTCGAGCCCTACACTCCAGACGCCTTTGCCCATGCGTTAAAAGAGTTTCTGGCCAAGCATCCCGCGAAGCTCGTCTTGATGCCGCACACCTACCAGGTGCGGGATTTTGTGCCCAAGCTGGCCACGGCCCTCGCAACCACGGCTATCAGCGACGCAATTGGCTATAAATACGAAAGCGGAAAGTTGCTCTTCACGCGGCAAATGTTTCAGGGCAAGTTTGTAGCCGATGTGAGTTTCGCTGGCGCGGGGCCTTGCTTCGTCACCTTTCAGAACGGCTCGTTCCGCGCCGACAAAGTCGAAGCGGGCGCAGCCCCAACGCCGGTTGAAGCGGTCAATATCGACATTCCCGATGGCGTCGTGCGCAACCATCCGCAGGAAATTTTCCAGGAAGCCAAGCAGGCAGTCGATCTGACGCAGGCCGAAATCATTGTTGCGGTCGGCCGCGGCATCAAGGAGCAGAAAAACATCGCCCTGGCCCAGCAGTTGGCCGACGCGCTCGGAGGCGAGCTCGGGGCGTCGCGTCCCATCTGCGACAACGGATGGCTTCCCATGGACCGCCAGATCGGCTCGTCCGGCCAGACCGTCGCTCCCAAGCTCTATCTCGCGCTAGGAATTTCCGGCGCCATCCAGCACATCGTTGGTATGAAGGCCGCGCGCAGCATCGTCGCCATCAACAAAGATTCCGAAGCCCCAATCTTCGAAATTGCCGATTACGCCGTTGTCGGAAACCTGTTCGACATCGTCCCCCCGCTGATCGAAGAAGTAAAGAAAGCCAAGGGATAGCGGGGTGCGCCACTTCTCGCGCTTTTCGAGAAGTGGCTCGCCGAACCGCCAACACCCTGTGTGCCCCACTCTAATGTCGCCGGGTGCCCCACCCTTAACGTCGCGCCTTTTGCGACGTTAGGGTGGGGATTTTTGACTTCCGTTTTTACTACGATCATCGCGAGTGTCCGTCCTGCACCCCGCACTCTTTCCATAGCTTTTCCCAATTCCAGATTCCGGACGTCACCTTGATCGGCAACGGGAATCCGAGCTGATGCGCCAGCATACATACCTGCCCGCGATGGTGGGCTTCGTGAGCAAGCATGTAGCACAGCATTTCCGGACCAACCGGCCAAGGTCGAGCCCAGCCGTCTCTCAGAAACTTCTCGACGCGTCCTCCATCGCCGCCGAGCGCTTCGGCGAGCATCTCCGCGCAGCGAGCGGCGCTCTCGGCCAAGGCCGCGCTCGCCTGTTGCGGTGTACAGTGCGCGGGGTGGAGCTGTCGTGGAACCTTCAGGTGCGGTGCTGTTAGCCTGACCCATTTGGAGCGGACATTGTGTATATGCGTGAAGATCGCCGCAATGGTGCGGACTTTATTCTTGCCGGGCGGTTTGACTGTCGTCGGTCTGATACTCCAGCCGGCAGGGTCAAGATGTTCGATAAGAATCTGGTTCATGCGATCGTTGACGAGAAAGATCTGGGCGGCAGAGATGTGGACTGCGGCCCGGCCGAGTTGCGTTTGAACTCTAGGTTGACGATTGATGTGTCGACGATTGGTGTGTTGGCGCGTGGTCATAGCTCCCTACTCCTTGACCCATAATACTTCTGGACGGAGCCTGGCCCACCCTTCGGCATCTCCATCACTGGGGATGCGCCACTTCTCACGTTTTTCGATAAGTGGCCCGCCGCGCTTTACGAGCTCCGTTTATTTCGTCGGGCATGAAATATGAAGAAGTGGGAGATTGGGGCGATTCGTTTACTACTCGGTACCCCCCACCCCCCTCCCCCCTGTCTAATGAAATCATGGGGTTGGAGGGGGATTTTTGCTTCAGTCTTTAAAACTAAAGGACTTATATTAAAGTATTCCGGAATAAGGAGTTAGCGGAAGTGGGCAGTGAAAAGTGGGAAATGTTCAGTACCCAGTACCCGGTACCCAGTAACCAGAAAAGTCTAGCTGCAAACATAATGAAAAAGGGTGCGGGGAGAATTCCGCACCTTTTTTGATCTCTATTTCTATTTTATCAAGTTGGAGGGGGTACACCGACAGATTTGGCGAAGTTATTTTTGTAGGCTGTGCAATGACTTATGGGGAAAAACGGCAAAATAGGGGGTTGACAAGATTTCCCTAAAACGAGATATCTCTTTTCACTTTCGCGGACAGGAGTGTCCGCGCTACACGATCTTACATGCTACACGATCTTACGAACCGGAGGCGAAGCCGCCAAGCTTGGCCACGGTCAACCGTAAGTACTTGTAGGGATTGACCGGGACGCCGTTAATGCGGACTTCGTAGTGGAGGTGCGGGCCGGTGGAGCGTCCGCTTAAGCCGACGTAGCCGATGGTGTCGCCACGCTGAATATATTGTCCGGCGGTGACGGCAAAGCTGGAGAGATGGCCGTAGCGGGTGGTGATGCCGTGTCCGTGATCGACCGTAACGGCGCGTCCGTAGCCGCCTTGAAAGTCGGCGAAGGTAACGAGGCCGTCGGCGGGAGCGATCACGGGCGAGCCCACGCTGGCGGAAATATCGACGCCCGAGTGGAAGGCGCCTTCTCCGTTAAAGGGATCGATGCGCTCACCGAAGGAGCCGGTGACCTGGCCTTCGACCGGCCAAAGGTTGGGAGCCGAGTTGGCGCGGAGCCAATCGGCCGTACTCGAATTCTTGGTCAGGCCGAGCGAGATGCCGACGCTGGCCGCTCCGTTCAGCGCCGTGCGCCGCAAAGCATAAAGCTGGTCGAGCGAAGAGTGGACCTGCGCTTCCTGGATCTGCTCGGTCGAGGCCACGACCATCGCGGGATTGGATTTGAGACCGTAGAGGGCGGAAACCTCGCTGGCCAGCGAGCCCAGAGATGCCACCTGAATGTCGCGCTCTTTGGTGACTTGTTCCAGACGCGAATAGTTGTCTTTAAGCTGGGCGTGCTCGGTGCGGAGCTGGTTATAGTGGGCAATTTTTTGCAGCATCCGGGCATAAGAACTGGCGATACCGGTGAGGCAGAGCGCCCCGATCGCCAACCCGGCCGCGAGCACATAGAGGTACTGGACAGGGATGGAAATCTTGCGAAGCTGTCCCGCCTCGTCGCGAGCCACGAAAAATATGTAGAAACGTTTACGCAAAATAGCAACTTCCCACGGACGAATTCAACCTTCGTATGTAACTTCCGTATGTAACTTCGGAAACCTGCCGGAGCGGAACCGTCATGCTCGGGCTCGGAATCCTGATTCCCCCAGCCGCGTCAGGAGCGGGCTGGTTCTTCCCAAAGAACCGCGGAACCAGGCAAGCCGAAATCCAAATCGCTGCAACCGATTCAGGCCGCAGTAGTTGGTTCGGCAAATTATCTTATGAACGGCGAGTTAAAAGTAACAAACTTGATTCCCCCTGTCAACCTCAGTATGTCCTTCTGGGTGGTTACGAACGCGGGGGTCTCGCAGGTGACCATCCGGGCATCCTATTCCATAAGGGAAACGGGCATCCGGCCACCCGTGCCCGCACCCGCGGCCTTGGGAATCGAGGTATAGTGATGGTTATGGCGATTAGCGAAAAGAAACTTATTCAACAAATCCGGCGTTTAGCGCGCGGAGGGGAGCCTGTAGTGACGGGCATCGGCGACGACTGCGCGGTGCTGCGCGTTCCTCCGGGACACGATCTGCTGGTAACCACCGACTTCTCGATCGAGAAGGTGCATTTCCGGCGGGATTGGCACCGCCCCGAGCTGGCGGGGCGGCGCTGCCTGACGCGCGGGCTGAGCGACATCGCGGCGATGGGCGGCGAGCCGCTGGCGGTATTTCTGTCGCTGGCCCTCCCCAGCGACATTCCGCAAAAGTGGGTGGACAGCTTTTTGAAAGGGCTGCTGGAATTGGCGGAGGAATTCAAGGTCCCGCTGGCGGGTGGGGACACGGCGCAGTCGGCCAGCGGAATCCAGGCGGACATTGTAGTGGTGGGCTCGGCGCCGAAGGGCAAGGCGGTGTTGCGGTCGGGGGCAAAACCGGGTGAGCGGATTTACGTGACTGGGGAGCTGGGCGGGGCGGCGGCGGCGCTGGCGCGCCTGTTGGAAGCGAAGCCGGTGGGCGCGGAGTATAACCGGTATTTCCGTCCCGAAGCGCGGGTCGCGGTGGGCCAGTGGCTGCGCCAGCGCGGAGCGGCTTCGGCGATGATCGATGTGAGCGACGGGCTTTCCACCGATCTCGAACATATCTGCCAGGAAAGCCATGTGGGCGCGGAGATCGAGGCGGAGGCGGTTCCACGGGCGCAGGTTGGGACGGGGAAAAAGCGGGTCGCGCTCGAACTGGCGTTGCACGGCGGCGACGATTACGAATTATTGTTTACGTCCGCGCAAGCGGTCCCAGCGGAAGTGGCGGGAGTTCGCGTTACGCCCATCGGACGAACCACGCGGTCCGCGGGCATGCGTCTGATCGCGCCGGACGGGAAATGGCAGCCGATCGAGGCTGGCGGATGGGAGCACTTCGGGGGGAATTTGTAATTGGCAATTGGTGATTGGTAATTTCGGATTTCGTACCAAGTCACCGCTTTAGCGACGCCGAAAGTTTTCCTCCGCCCGTTGAGACAGGCCTTGCTTTGTCTTCAGAGACGCGGCAAGCCGCGTCTCTACGACCGAATGTTTTCGCGTCCACGGAGATGACTTTCGTTACCTGCCGATGGTGACGGCGAGAGACTAGAGTGAAGCCATGAGAAAAGCATTTTTACTCCTAGCGTTCAGTGCGTTCAGTGTCGCGATGTTGCTTCCAGTACTCGCGCAGGGGCCCGTTGCGGCCGTCAAAATCGATAACAACTTCGTGCAAAAGCAGTTTGGCGACCAGTTCACTTTTTTGCCCGAGATCGGGGCCGCATTCGGCGATCTGAACGGCGACGGCGTGGAGGACGTCGTGATTGCGGCGCGCTGCAAGAACCCGATGCTCGATCAAGCCGAGCACAATTACACGGTGATGGATCCCTACAACGAATTTTTTGGCTATGGCGACCCCAAGCTAACGACCACATTCAGCGAGGGCGATCCGGCGCTGCGAGGGCTGGCCGTGCTGGTCATTGAGGGCGCGGGGCCGGAGGGCTGGCGCTCGGCAACTCCGAAAGCGAAGTTCGTGATTGTGAATTTGCCCTATCGCACAATCTCGGTTAGAAAAATGACGATGAAAAAGAAAAAGATCGAAGCGATCTACGTTGAAGAAGCGGGCAATACTGGAGAGAGCTCAGCCGTGTTCTTCGATGGCAAGAAGTTCCACTACGTGCCGATGGGCGGCGATATGGAGTAGACGCAAGACTCGAGCGACCGCCGGAAATCTTTGGGGCTGGGATTTCTGTGGGCCGAAACTCCCTGTTGGGCGCGGCTTTTAGGGGGTTACGCCAAGATCGTTCCCGGGATATAATACTTGTAGCTGCCATGCGCTCGAACGGTTACATTTCGCTTTTCCAATCGTGCTGGGTCGAGGGACGCGCTTGTCCTCGCCGCTACCTCTCCGTTCTGCCTTCGCGCGTTCGCGCCAACCTTTTTGGCAGCGACTGATTTTTCTCTCCTGTTGCTTGTTGCGCTCATCGCTTTCCTTGAATCGCCATTCCGGGTGAAGCGAGAGCCGCGCAGATTCCGGCAAAAAGCAGGTCCCTCGCTACGCTCGAGATGACAAAATCCGGCGAGTGGACGCCGCTCGAACTCCGGCCCCTATTCATGAGAACCAGAGCACTAATTGTGGAGAATCCTATGACCACCATGACTTTGACCATTGGTCCCAAGCTTAAGACTGCGATTCCCGGCCCGAATGCCAAGCGCATTCTCGCTGGCGACGACAAATATATTTCCCCTTCCTACACGCGCTCCTATCCGATGGTTGCCAAGCGCGGCCGCGGCATTGTAGTGGAAGACGTGGATGGCAACGAGTTCTTCGATTTTTCCGCCGGCATTGCCGTGACCTCGACCGGCCACTGCCATCCGGAAGTGGTCGCCGCCATTCAGCGGCAGGCGGGCGAACTGATCCACATGTCGGGCACCGACTTTTATTACGAAAGCATGGTGACGCTGGCCGAGCGGCTCTCGAAGATCGCGCCCATGCCGGGGCCGCACAAGATTTATTACGGCAACTCCGGGACCGAAGCCATCGAGTGCGCTTTGAAGCTGGCCCGCTATCACACCAAGCGGCAACACATCATCGCATTCCTGGGCGCGTTCCACGGACGGACGATGGGCGCGCTCTCGCTGACGGGCTCGAAGCCGCAGCAGAAGCGCCGCTTCGCGCCGCTCGTGCCCGGCGTGACGCACGTGCGCTATCCCGATGTGTATAGGGGCTGCGTGGGCGGTCCACAGGACGCCGAGAAATTTGCCCTGGGTTGCGCCCGCTATATCGAAGATAGACTTTTCAAGACCGTGCTCGCGCCCGAAGAAGTCGCGGCCATTTTTGTCGAGCCGATCCAAGGCGAAGGCGGTTACGTTGTAGCTCCGACGATTTTCATGCAGGAACTGCGCCGCATTTGCGACAAGCACGGCATCCTGCTGGTGGTGGACGAAATCCAGAGTGGCGTCGGCCGCACCGGCAAATGGTGGGCCGTCGAACACACTGGCGTGCATCCCGATATCGTCTGCATCGCCAAGGGCATTGCCTCCGGCATGCCGCTCAGTGTCACCATGAGCAAGGCCGAGGTCATGGACTGGATCCCCGGCTCGCACGCCTCGACTTTCGGAGGCAACCCCGTCTGCATTGCCGCCGCGCTGGCCACGCTCGACGTGATCGAAAAGGAAGGGCTGCTGCGCAATTCGCAGGAGGTCGGCGACTACATGATGAAACGCATGGCCGACTGGCCGAAGAAGCACAAGATCGTTGGCGACGTCCGCGGTCGCGGCCTCATGATCGGCGTCGAGATCGTGAAAGACCAGAAGACCCGCGAGTACGGAGCCAGCGAGCGCGACCGCATTGTGGAGGCGGCATTCGAGCGCGGTATTCTGTTCTTAGGCTGCGGCCCGAGCACGGTTCGCATTGCGCCGCCGCTCATCGTCACCAAGGATGAAGCCGACGTTGCCATAGACGTGTTGGAAGAGTCGATTGCCGTCGTTGAAGCGTAGATCATTAAAGCATTTCCCGAATTACTGTATGGGAAAGGCAGGAACGGGTAGGGCACGGCTTCAGCCGTGCCGTCATGGATGGCAATGGATTCCGGCTTTAGCCGCTGAGGGCGCGTACTATTCACCATCACGCGAAATGCTCTAAAGCTGAAAAGAACGCGTAATTGAGGAAGGCGAGCGATAGGGATCGGAACTTTGAGTCGATCCCCATCGCCGCCGCCCACAGGCCGATGAAAGGAGGTCCCTCGGTGCCACGCTTTACATCTCGCACTCTGGCCGCGCTAGCGTTTGCCCTGGTGGTCTGGGCCTCCGCCTTTGCCGGCATTCGCGCCGGCCTGCGCGCGTATTCGCCCGCGAACCTCGCCATCCTGCGCTTTACGGTCGCGTCGCTGGTGCTCGCCATCTATGCGGGGATCGCGCACTTTCGCCGTCCGGAATTGCGCGACGTTCCCGGGATCGTTCTGACCGGCGCCATCGGGATCACGTTCTACCACCTGGCGCTCAATTACGGAGAGACCCGCGTGACCGCGGGCGCGGCCAGTTTGCTGTGTGCCTCGACGCCGGTGTGGACCGCGCTGGCGGCCCGCTTCTGGCTGCACGAAAAGCTTACTGCCATCGGATGGTGCGGTGTGTTCGTGAGCTTCGTGGGAGTTGCGCTGATTTCCAGCGGAGAAGCCGAAGGCATCCGCATCTCGCCGCAAGCCCTGATCGTTCTTGCCGCCGCGGTGTTGTCCGCGCTCTACATCATTTTGCAGAAGCACTATCTCGGCAGATACAGCGCGCTGGAATTCACCTCGTACACGATCTGGTTCGGTACCGCGCTGATGCTGCCCTTCGGCAGCGGTTTCGTGCACACGCTGCGCGCCGCTCCCGCCTCGGTGACGCTGGCAGTCGTCTATCTCGGAATTTTCCCAGGCGCGCTTGCCTATTTGGCGTGGTCCTACGTGCTCTCGCACGGCGCGGCCGGACGCACGGCAACGATGCTATACATAATTCCGGTCGTGGCCATTGCCATCGCCTGGATCTGGCTGGGCGAAGTTCCGAAGCCAATCTCTCTAGTTGGCGGCGCCATCGCGCTCGGCGGTGTGCTGCTGGTGAATACTGTCGGGAGAAAAAAAGTGGACCACGGGAAAGCGGACGAAGCTGCCGAGCTTGTTTCGGAAATTGCGAACTGAAGCGGCTGGCCAGCACGGCGGCGAATTGTACCCTCCGCGCGGTGATGCGGGTCACATCATGCCTGGTTCGTCCAAGCTAGGGTAAAGTTGGAGCCGCTCCCATGTTCGCCGGACGCCTGACGCAAGCCACGCTGCGTGCACTCGACTGGCTGGCGGCCCGAACGCTTCCGCCCGAGGACTTGCCCGCGCACCAGCTCACCGGCCGGCGAGGCGAGGAAGACGCTTACTTCTACCTTCGCCGCCGGGGCTACACGATCATTGCCCGCAACTACCGCTCTCCCAATCATCGCGGCGAACTCGATCTGGTCGGCTGGGATGGGGACGTGCTCTGCATGATCGAAGTGAAGACCCGGACCCAGCGCGACTTCAAGCCCGCCGAAGCCGACGTGGACCGCGATAAACAAAGGGAGCTGCGGCTGGTCGCCCGCGATTTCCTGCGCCACATGCCCGCTTCCTGCCAGTGGCGCTTCGACGTGCTTGCCGTATACTATGAGCGCGGAGACGGCCATCCCTCATTCGAGCTGTTCCAGAATGCGTTCCCCGTATCGTACAATCGTAAATTCGGCGACTCCAACTGAAAGGATTTAATGCGTGCCTGAACTGAGAAAAGACCCCATCGTGGGGCGGTGGGTCATTATTTCCACGGACCGCGCCAAGCGCCCTACCGACTTTGTGCGCGAGGCCGTCAAGATCAAGGGCGGCTTCTGTCCTTTCTGTTATGGCAACGAAAGCAAGACCCCGCCCGAGATCCTCGCCTATCGCCCCAACTCCAACGGCGGCGCTCCCCAGAAAGATAGCCCCGGTTGGACGGTCCGCGTGGTCCCCAACAAATTTCCCGCGCTCGGCATCGAAGGCAATATGAACAAGCAGGCCGAGGGCATGTTCGACAAGATGAACGGCATCGGCGCCCACGAAGTCATCGTCGAAACCCCCGACCACAACGCCACCCTGGCCTCGCTTCCTCCGAAAAGAATCGAAGACGTGCTCTGGGCCGAGCGCGACCGCATTCTCGATCTCAAGAAAGACCGGCGCTTCAAGTACATCCTGCTCTTCAAAAACCACGGAGAAGCCGCCGGCGCCTCGCTCGAGCACGCGCATTCGCAGCTCATCGCTCTGCCGATTGTGCCCATTTACGTGGTCGAGGAACTCCAGGGCGCCAAACAGTATTACATTTACAAGGAGCGCTGTGTTTTCTGCGATGCCATCCGCCAGGAAATCGACAGCGGCACCCGCATCGTGGCGGAGAACGAGGATTTTGTGACGCTCGCCCCCTACGCTCCGCGCTTTCCCTTTGAAACCTGGATCCTCCCCAAGCGCCACGAATCCGCCTTCGAGAACTCGTCGTCGCACATGTTCGAAAATCTCTCTCGCGCGCTCAAACTGCTGCTGATGAAAGCCGACCGCGTGCTCGACAATCCACCGTATAACCTGGTCGTGCATTCCTCGCCGATCCAGGAGTCGACCACCGAGTATTACCACTGGCACATCGAATTCATGCCCAAACTGACTAAGACGGCGGGATTTGAATGGGGCACCGGTTTCTACATCAATCCCACCCCTCCCGAAGAGGCCGCGCGGTTCCTGCGCGATGCCAGCGTGGAAGAAACGGCGCCGAGTGCGGTGGCTGTACGCTGAGACCGAGGCCATGTGTCAAGGTTTCAGGGTTTCTATTGCGTGTTTCAAAAATAGATTTTGGGTAGGGCACGGCTTCAGCCGTGCCGCTCCGAGCCAATAAAGACGTGGGCTTTAGCCCCTGAGGGATCTGACAGTTTACTCCCTCGATTCATGATGAGATGGTCTCTAGTAAAAAAGTTATCGAGAGCTGGCTCCGCTAGCAGCCTGTGGTGAAAGTGGGATCCCGCCGTTCCAACCCCAACTCACCGAGTGTTGTCTGTCCGCTGCTCTTCGACTATTACCACAAGCTGTTAATCGCCTGCATCTCAAGGCCGGTGACCAACGATTCCCGCATGTTCTGGCATCAAGGTGTTATAGGCACTATCTTGCTACTTACCGCATACAGCCGATAGTTCGAGTACCGGTGGATCTCGCTAACGACTTGACCCTTAATTTTCGTGGTGATGTCGACCTCCCGAGGTAACCACAGAGGAGACGCCACTCCCGAAACATTCGTATTCTCGAATTGAAGTTGCGAAGTCAACTGCTGAAGATAAATGCTGGGTATGGGATCCAGCAGGTCGCTCCGCAGACGAACAATACGGAAAGTCGACTCCTCGATCCACGCAATGCCCTGCCAAAACACCGGGATCCGCTCACCCTGAAACCTTACCTCCGCCGGAACTTGAACGAAGCCGGGATTTTGGGCAAATGCCACCACGAAAGTCACCTGGTCATCGATTTGCTGCCTCCCAAGGTAGCGGAACTTGGATTGAGATTGATCGGGTGGTAAGAAGAGCAGCCACGCATTTGCGAAGCCTAGACTACCCGGGTTCCGAGGGTCTTCGACCCCTGGCTCGATAGGTCGGCCCTGTGGGTCGATTCGGTACTCTTCAAGCTTTATACGATTGTTGACCGGGTCCTCATGAAACAGAATTTGATAATCGAAATCTCGCGGACGGCCACCATTCAGTATCTTGCTGTTGGAGGACTTGCCATCCTCCATCTCAGACGCCTGTTCCACCTGTTCGTGCGAAAGCAGGCTCGGCGTCTTCCGCAACAGCTCCCCAGCGACCTTCCCAGCTTTCGTAAGCAGGACCGGCAATTGGTCCTGATTCGGGTCCGGTTGGAGTCCATGCAGTTGGGGCACAGCTTTCTGGATTTCCGGCAAAGAATCATCCACGTACGATTTTGTCTTCACTGGGGAGTCGCGACCGCTCGAATCGCGCGTCGCAAGGGTTTGCGTTCGACCGGGCGTGGGCGCAAGCATGAGAGTCGTCGCCAACCATAGTGGAATACAGATCTGCCTCACGGAAATGGTCTTCATACTGCGGGAGTATACCGAACTCCGTTCATACCGGCTGCCCCGGGCAATGTTGGAGTTCCGAACGCCTTGCGGCTTCGATCGTCGCACAATGATCTTCCTGCGAAATGGTAGACGTCGAATGAACGAGATGTCGTCGCCATCGCAGTCCTGGCAGTTGGCGTGGTATCCATTGGCAGCCGACCGCCGGATGGGACGGGAAGCCAAAATGGAAATCCCAGTTACGGTAAAATCCGATCGATACTCATGAGGCTTAATGAATCCCTTGACCAAAGAAGCTTTTAGATCGCGATGTGTGCGTATCGATTTTGATGAAAAGTGGGACCGTTTTGGCGGCGCAGTTGAGGGAGGCAAATCCATGCGCAAATACACACTTCGATTCGCAGCAGCTGCAATTCTGTTGCTTGGGTTGATTGCCCCGACCGTCTCGGCCCAAAACACTGTGCAAACTATTGCCGGCGGCGGGCCGAACAACCTCCCCGCCTTGAAGTCGAGCTTGGGTAATCCGATCGGTATCGCCCTAGATGGTGAGGGGAACGTTTACGTCGCCGATCTTTACGCCTCTCGAGTGCTCAGAGTGGATACCACGGGGAACGTTACAGTCGTGGCGGGGAATGGAGCGCGTGGCTCCGATTCTGCTCTCGGCAATGGCGTCCCAGCAATTAGCGCCTACTTCGCCGATCTCACCGGCGTGGCCGTGGATAGCTTCGGCAATATTTTCATAGCGGATACCTTCCTTTGCGAGATTCGCGAGGTCTCCGCTCAGACTGGAAACATCTCGACTGTGGCGGGCACCATGTTCAATTGTTGGTACTCCGGCGATGGTGGCCCCGCCACTAGCGCAATGCTGGACAATCCTAGTGGCGTGGCCGTGGATAAGTCCGGGAACATCTTCATTACGGACAACTGTGTGGTCCGCGAGGTCTCCGCTCAGACCGGTAATATTTTCATCTTGGCTGGGACGCCGCCAGACGCAAACGGAGACTGGCGCTGCGGATACACGGGGGATGGGGGCCTGGCCACCAGCGCCAAGCTCGGACTTTCTTACGGCGTGGCCGTGGATGGCTCCGGGAACGTCTTCATCGCAGATACCGGTAATTGCCGGATTCGCGAAGTTTCCGCCTCCACCGGTATCATCTTCACCGTAGCGGGTTCGGGCAGTTGTGGATACTCAGGCGATGGCGGCCCGGCCACCAGCGCCAAGCTTGCACTTTCTAATGGCTTGGCCGTAGGACTTTCTAACGGCATGGCGGTGGATGGTTCCGGGGACATCTTCATTGCAGATACGGCTAATTGCGTGATTCGCGAGGTTTCCGGCCCCACCGGTATCATCTCCACCGTAGCGGGCACGGGCAGTTGTGGATACTCGGGCGATGCCGGTCCGGCCACGAGCGCGACCTTGAATTATCCTGCCGGTGTAGCCTTGGATAGCTCAGGAGACATCTTCATCGCGGATTACGAAAACTCTGTGATCCGCGAGGTTTCTTCCTCTACGCGTGACATCTCGACCTTTGCCGGCGTGGCCGTACCCGATCCGAACCAGGTGGGCCAAATGATCGGCTTCCCCGCATATAGCGGCGATGGTTACCCAGCCACGGATGCAGAACTCGGGTTTCTGGGCGATTCGCCTTGGGCTGCTGGTATGACTACGGACCATTCTGGGAACGTATTTATTGCGGATACAGCCAACGAGGTTATCCGCGAAATCTCCGCTTCGACAGGAATCATTACGACTGTGGCCGGAAACGGCTTCGTTGGCTACTCCGGCGACGGCGGTCCCGCCACTGGTGCCGAAATCTTTTACCCGAGGGATGTGGCCGTGGATGGCATCGGGAACATCTTCATCGTGGATAGCGGGAATTGTGTGGTTCGCAAGGTTTCCGCCTCCACCGGTATCATCTCCACCGTGGCGGGGACGCCGCCGGACAGTTCCGGTAATTATTATTGCGGTTATTCAGGCGATGGCGGCCCGGCAACCGCTGCCCAGCTCTATCCTATCGACTTGTTGTCGCCGGCAGGAGGCGTGGCCGTGGATAGCTCAGGCAACATCTTCATCGCCGACACTGGTAATAACGTGATTCGCAGGGTTACCGCCTCCACCGGAATTATCACTACTGTAACCGGAATCGCAGACAGCCTCGGCGTTGGCGGCGGTGATGGCGGCCCTGCCACTAGTGCCACGCTGGATACCCCCTACGGCGTGGCCGTTGATAGCGCCGGGAACATCTTTATCGCGGACATCTACGACTTCGCAATCCGCGAAGTAATGGCAGCCAATGGCAATATCTATACAGTCGCCGGTAACATGGGTTTGGGTCGGGGCTTTTCAGGTGACGGGGGGCCCGCCGGCGCAGCCCAGATCGGTTTCGTTTTCGGCCTGTATCTTGACCCCGCGGGCAATCTCTTCATTCCCGACGCCGACCATTGTGTGATTCGTGAGGTTTCCGCCTCCACCGGCATCATCTCTACCGTGGCGGGGACACCGAACCCAAGCGGCATTTATTATTGCGGATATTCGGGTGACGGCGGGCCGGCGTTGAGCGCCATCTTTGATAATCCAGGGGCCACCGGAGCAGATGCCTCCGGAGACCTGGTGGTGCTGGACGACATCCGGGTACGCACCGTGGCTGGTCTAGTGCAAGGGTCAGGTGCAGGCGTGGTTGCTTTTCCCAACCCTCTGGCGTTCCCTACTATGCTGCTGGGGACATCCGACACGCTTACTGTAATGCTCAGTAATCGAGGTTCCCTACAAACCGGTGTCTCCACCGTGGCCATCTCCGGCACGAATGCCTCCGATTTTTCAGAGACGAACAATTGCGTCGGCCGTTCCCTGGCGTCGGGCGGCGGCTCCTGCGCGATCAATGTAAAGTTCACTCCCTCAGCCGCTACGGAGAGTGCGCTGCTCACCATGACCGATACTGCGGGCACGCAAACCGTTAACCTCTCCGGCGCCGGCGCGGTGTTGACACTTTCCACAGGCGCTCTGACGTTTGCCACTGAGCCGCTGAGAACGACAAGCACGACGCAGCAGGTGACGCTCAACAATCCCAATACCTTGCTGGTGACCGTCCCCGCCGTGACCATCTCCGGTCCAAATTATGCCGATTTTTCCGAGACAGACAACTGTGCAGGCCAGACCCTCCCAGGAGGAGGTTCTTGCACGATCAACGTAACCTTCAAGGCTTCGGTTGCGGGGGCTGAGAGCGCACAGCTCAACGTGGGCACGCAAACCGCTGACCTCTCCGGAGCGGGCATTGACTTTTCGGTAGCTGCAGCGAGCGGAGGCTCCTTCTCAGTGACGGTGACCCAGAGCCAGACGGCCACCTACTCGCTGCAGGTGACAGCCATTGGCGGGGCGCTATCCAGCGATCGGGTGAGCGTTACCATCGCTTGCGCAGGAGCCCCGTCTGAGGCTATTTGCTCGTCAAGCCCACAGCCGGTTGTCGCGCAAGTCAGTACACCCGGTGCGTTGACGGTCTCTGTGACTACCGCAGCGCCCACCGGCGCAACGGCTTTGGTAGCCAATGGCCGGAAGACGAGCGTTCCACTCGGAGTGCTGCCCGTCGGCGTTGTGCTGTTGTTCGCATTCTGGCCGTTCGCCGATATGCGCAGCTCGACAGCGCGAGGCCGCCGACGTCTGCCTTGGTTAGCTCTCATGGCGCCGATTGTGTTCGCCATTGTCCTTGGGATTGGCTGCGGGAGCGGGAGTTCGTCAAACCAGCCACCGCCGACGGGCGGGACACCGCCTGGAACCTATACGCTCACGCTGACGGCTACTTCTGGAGGTGACAGCCACACAACTCAACTGACGCTTGTCGTAAACGCCACGCATTAAGCAGCAGGCGTTTGCACCCCATTTGGCGGGTGGCCCAACCCATCACATTCTTCCGAACTCACGAGGGTGCCCCGTCCAAGCTCTGCTTGGGCGGGCCCTCGGCTGGATGCTTCCTTACGGCGGAAACGATACCCATCCGCTTTCTTCGCCGCGCTATCCCTGGGTTCGGCCGAGAAACTCCTCATGCCATGCCATCTGAATCGCTTCCAGCTTGGCTTCATTCGACTTCGCGGGATCGTCTTTGAAGCCGGGGAGCGCAATCACATATTTGTGCAGATCGGTAAACCGCACCGCCAGCGGGTCGAGTTGCGGATGAGTTTCAGCGAGCAGAATCCCTATGTCCTCGGAATCGCTCCAGGTGAGTTGCTTAGGCATAAATGGTTGCTCCTTGCAGCCTGCAAGTAAGGTTCATATCACGGCATCGCTTTAGCGATGCCGTAAGTACTGCGTTATGAATGCGCCTTTAGGCGCTGGCCCTGTGTGTCTGAGTTTCACTATAAGCTCCTACCGCATTTCTCGATTGGCTGTAGCGGCGGGGAAGGTTGGGGTGCGGTACAGTTTCATAGGCGCAATAATGTGTCCGTTGGTCATATATCTAAAAGTAATACTTGCAAACCCTTTGGAATCAAAGAAGCTTTTACGCGCACGTGATCTGCCAAACTGCCGCAACCCGTTTCCTCTATTGCACCTAGAGGTAATTGTATGTACATATTATTATGCATAATGTTTCACGTGAAACATATTTCCGGTTTGCTCGGCGCTGATGGCTGCTTCTCTAATGCTCTTCCGAAACGTAATTCCGGTTCCACGCCGGAATTTCCACGACCAGTTTGCCCGGCTTCGTAATCACAACCTGGCAGCCGAGGCGCGAATTTAACTGGAGATCGGCGGCACTGTCGAGCTTATCGGCTTCGTCGTCGTCCAGCTCCGAGAGCAAGTCCGCGCCTTCTTTCACCCAAACGTGACAGGTCGTGCAGGCGCAGTTGCCTCCGCAGGCGTGATCGAGATGAATGCCAAAGTTCAGCGCCACATCGAGCAGCGACTCTTCCCTGCCGTGGTCTTGGTACGGCAGCTTGCCGTGTTCGAAAGTCACCGTCTTGCCCTCGGGAAGAAAGGTGACCTGGACCGTATTTTCACCGGGAGCGTCCACTGTAGTTACTCCACCTTCCTGCATTTTTTCGTTTGACATATAAGTATCCAAGTTTGCACTTATTCAAATTCCGCTTTCGCCACCGGATGCCCCGCCTGCGGCCCATCTTCCAGATCGGTATCGTCCATGGCCTTGCCTTTGAGCGCGGTTGAAACGGCAGTATCCATCATCAGTTCCGCCAATCGCATCGTGGCCTGGTTGAGCGAGTCGATGTCTGTGCGGATTGCGTGATAGTAGTCGCCATCCTTTACCGCGAGAAGGTCCCTCTCCAACTTCTCGATATTGCGGCGTTCTTCGTTTGTAAGTTCCTGCCACGCCGGACTTCTCTTCCCTTTCACCAGCGCCGTCAGAATAGTCTCGGCTTCGCGGCGCGCTTCAATGACTTGCCGCTGGCGGAAATCTTCTTCCGCGAAGTCGAACGACGCCAGCAGCATGTTCTCGACTTGTTCGTCGGTGAGGCCGTAGCTGGGCTGCACGTCGATCTCAGCCACTTTCCCGCTGCGCTGCTCGCGCGCCGAAACGCGCAGAATGCCGTTGGCGTCGATGAGAAACTTTACTTCTATGCGCGGCAGGCCGGCGGGCATGGGTGGAACGCCCTTCAGATCGAAGCGCGCCAGCGACCGGCAATCCTTCGCCAGTTCGCGTTCGCCTTGCAATACATGAATGGCAACGTTGGTCTGGCCATCGACCTGCGTCGTGTAATACTGCGTCGCCGAAGCCGGGATCGTGGAGTTGCGTAGAATGACTTTATCGGTCACGCCGCCCGCGACTTCGATGCCTAGCGAGAGCGGAGTTACGTCGAGCAGCAGCATCTCTTTCGTAATGTCGGAACCGCCGCCGAGAATATTCGCCTGCACGGCCGCGCCCAACGCGACCACTTCGTCGGGATTCAAATCCGTGTGCGGCATGCGTTGGAACAATTCCTCCACCAACCGCCGCACTTTGGGAATGCGCGTCGAGCCGCCGACCAGCACCACCTCGTCGATTTGTTCGGGCTTGAGTCCAGCGTCTTTGAGCGCCTGTTTGCAGGGGCCGACGGTGCGGTCAATGATCGGTTGGATCGTCTGCTCGAAAAGTTCGAGTGAAATTTCGCGTTGATACTTCTTTCCACCGGGCAAATCGAGGTTGGGCAAATCTATATCGAGCTTCGCCGAAGACTGCGACGAAAGCGCAATCTTGGCCTCGATCACGGCCTTGCGAATGCGGGCTACGGCTTCGCCGTTGCGGCGCACGTCGATACCGAGCTCGCCGCGAATGTCGTCGAGCGCGATCGCGATCAGCAGATTGTCGATGTCGTCGCCGCCAAGGTGCGTGTCGCCATTGGTCGAGACGACCTCGAAAATTCCGTCGTGCAGCTTGAGGATCGAAATGTCGAACGTGCCGCCGCCCAGATCGTAAACCGCGACAATTCCGTTCTTCTTTTTATCCAAGCCATAAGCGAGCGACGCAGCTGTCGGTTCGTTGACCAAGCGGAGAACATTCAGCCCGGCAATGCGTCCGGCATCTTTGGTCGCCTGCCGCTGCGCGTCGTTGAAGTATGCGGGGACAGTTATAACTGCCTTGGTAACGGGGCCGCCGAAAAAGCGCTCGGCATTGCGCTTGAGCTGGCGCAGCACCAGCGCCGAAATCTCAGGCGGAGTGTAAGTGCGCTCGCCGATCTTGATGCGCAGAACTTCGCCCGGCTGAAGGTCTTCCGCCAACTGGAACGGGAACAGCTTCAGTTCGTCCCGTATGTCTTCGACGCCGCGTCCCATGAGGCGTTTGACCGAGTAGACCGCGCGCTCCGGCGTTTCAATCAGATATTTGCGGGCGGCGTTGCCCACTACGACTTGGTTCTGTTCGTCGAGCGCGACTACCGACGGCACAAGGTTCAGCCCGTCTTCTCCGGGGATGACGACAGGGGAATCTCCCTGCATGTAAGCCACGAGCGAGTTCGTGGTGCCGAGATCGATACCGACGATGAAGTCAGAAGACATTGTTCTTAATTGCAGAAGTCAAAAGTTAAATTGAAGAAGTAAAACCAAACCGGCGCTGATTTACTTCTGAATTTTGACTTCCGACCTAGTTTTCCATTGCCTCATTCACGTCCCTTACCATGTTGCGAACGTAGTTTCTGCGGTTCAATACATCTAACATGGCATTGAGTATCTTCCTGCGATCTTCCGCGGTCCCGCCGTCCACGACTTTGTCCCACTTACTCCACTCGGCCTTCAGTTCGCTGAATAGCGCGTCGTATTTTTTTTCCAGCGACAGCTTGGCCTTGCCGATTTCTTCCAATACGGCGGGATCGTTTTCGCCCGTCTTCTTCTGGGCCCGCAATTCTTCCAGATGGAGATTGAGTTCGAAGACTTCTTCCAGAAGATCGGGAGGCACGACCTGCTTCTTCAATTCGCCGGTGGCGCGCGCCTTTTCCGTCGCCTTTTTGGACTGTTCTTCCAGTTCCACGCCTTCCAGCCGCAACAGGTATTCGGTGCGCTTGATCGGATCTTTCAGCGTGCGATAGGCGTCGTTGAGCATGGAACTCTGTTCCAGGCTCCAAGCGCGCTCCTGGCTTTCAGCCTGCCCGAATACGTCGGGATGCAAACGGCGGCTCAACGCGTAGAACTCTTTTTCCAGTTCAGCCGTGTCGAGGTTGAGTTTGCGCGGAAATCCGAAAAAGGTGAAATAGTCCACCGGGACCGGCGGCTGCACCTTGCCGCACGAACTGCAAAAGTGCACCGCTCGCATGGTGCCGCACGACCAGCAACTTGGGGTCGCGTCTTCGGACGACTGGCTGGGCGCTTGTCCGGGCATGATCAACGACGATTTGGATTCAGTCATTTTGTAATTTTGTAATCGGGTAATTTGGTAATTTGAGGGCAATCGAGCCTTGCGGATTCTAAGGAACCTCTGAATAAGTCCCCGAAGAGTATGCGCGATGCTTTGAAAGCGCGGCCCCCAGCGGCTAAAGCCGCATGTTTAGCGGGTCTTAGCGGCACGGCTGAAGCCGTGCCCTTCCCAATACCTTTGGAAACGAACTTGATCAGAGGTTCCCTAAATTACAAAATTACCCTATTACCAAATTACAAATCGTCTTAGAGTATATTTCATAAATACCTTTTAGCTTGGGGGGCGCATCCCTCAAGGGCTAAAGCCCGCATTTTTATTAGCCCTAGACGGCACGGCTGAAGCCGTGCCCTACCCAAAACCAATTATAAAACACACACTTACTACGAGAAAGAACTTCCGCAGCCGCAGGACTTAGTCGAGTTCGGGTTAACGAACACAAATCCCTGCTTCATCAGGGTTTCCTGGTAATCGAGAGTCATGCCGTGGAGATAGATAAAGGACTTAGGATCGATAAAAATCCGCACATCCCCAAACTGAAACACCCGGTCGCGCTCGCGCGGCTGCGAATCGAACCGTAAGTTGTAAGTCAGGCCCGAGCATCCGCCGCCCTGCACGCCCAAGCGAAGGCCGCCTTGCTCCGGCGAAACGTTTTCTTTCACCATCGCCAAGCGGATCTTTTTGAGCGCGTTGTCGGTTACTTGAATGCCCTTGGCTGGTGCCGTGGGGTTGGCACCTGCGTCTTCTGCTCGATTCTTGACTGTTTCGTCTTTGACGGCTTGATCCATGATTAGAGACTTATCCGGCCCTCAGGGGCTAAAGCCCGCATTTTTGCGGGTCTCAGTGGCACGGCTGAAGCCGTGCCCTTCCCAAGAACCTACTGCACCGCCCGCACTTCCGCGGGTTGCGCGGCTTCCTGCTTCTTCTTCCAGTCGCCGATGGCGGCGCGGATCGCGTCCTCGGCCAGCACCGAGCAGTGGATTTTTACCGGCGGCAGGGCCAGCTCCTTGACGATCTCGGTGTTCTTGATCTCGAGCGCCTGGTCGACAGTTTTGCCCTTGACCCACTCGGTCGCCAGCGAAGAAGACGCAATCGCCGAGCCGCAGCCGAAGGTCTTGAACTTGGCGTCTTCGATAACGTTGGTCTGAGGATTCACCCTGATCTGCAGCTTCATCACGTCGCCGCACTCGGGCGCGCCGACCAGGCCGGTGCCCACATCGGACTCCTTCTTATCGAACGAGCCCACGTTGCGCGGATGGTTGTAGTGGTCGATTACTTTTTCGCTGTACGACATTTCTATCTCCTGTTCAAATCGGAAAGCTTGCCCCTCAGGGGCTAAAGCCCGCATTTTTCTTGGTCCAAAACGGCACGGCTAAAGCCGTGCCCTACCCAAACCCGATCTATGAAACACGCTCTACCTCAACGGTACGGGCGGTTAACAATCCTTGAAACCTTGAAACTCTGAAACCTTGCTTTATCCCGCCCACTTCACGCTCTTCAAGTCCACGCCCTCTTTCGCCATTTCGTAGAGCGGCGAAAGTTCGCGCAGGCGCTGCACGGTTTCGACCACGCGGTCGCCCACGTAATCGATCTCGGCCTGGGTATTGAAACGCCCAATGCCAAAGCGGATCGAACTGTGCGCCAGATCGTCGCCGGTTCCGAGCGCCTTCAATACATACGATGGCTCCAGCGTGGCCGAGGTACACGCCGACCCGCTCGAAACCGCGATATCGTTGATGCCCATCAGCAGCGACTCGCCTTCCACGTAGGCAAAGCTGATATTCAGATTGCCGGGCAGGCGGTGCTCCACGGAGCCGTTGATATAGACCTCGTCGAGGCGGCTCATAATGCTGTGCTGAAGCCGGTCGCGTAGGCCCGCGATTTTGCAGGCTTCCTGCGCCATCTTTTCCTGCGCGATGGCGCACGCTTTGCCCATGCCGGCAATGCCGGAAACATTGAGCGTGCCGGAGCGCATGCCGCGTTCGTGGCCGCCGCCGTCAATCTGCGGCACCAATTGCACGCGCGGATTCCTGCGGCGCACATAGAGAGCGCCCACGCCTTTCGGGCCATAGAATTTATGCGCGGAGATGGACACGAGATCGAGGTTCATCTTATTGACGTCGATGGGGACTTTGCCGATCGCCTGCACCGCGTCGGAGTGGAAGATCACACCGCGCTCGCGGCACAGCTTGCCGATTTCTTCGATCGGTTGCAGCACGCCAATCTCATTGTTGGCCGCCATGATCGAGACCAGGATCGTCTTATCGTCGATGGCGCGCTTGAGGTCGTCGAGGTCGATCAGGCCATCCTTGCGCAACGGCAGATAGGTCACGCGGAAACCGGCCTTCTCCAGATGCTTGCAAGTGTCGAGCACTGCCTTATGTTCGGTGGGCGCGGTGATAATGTGGTTGCCCTTTTCGCGGTACATCTCCGCCACGCCCTTGATGGCGAGGTTGTCGCTTTCGGTGGCGCCGGAGGTGAATACGATCTCTTTTGAGGTCGCGCCAATCAGCCTGGCGATGCGCTCGCGCGATAACTCAACCGCTTCTTCCGCCACCCATCCAAACGGATGGTTGCGGCTGGCGGCGTTGCCGAACTTCTCCATGAAGTAGGGCAGCATTTCTTCGAGGACGCGCGGATCCATCGGTGTGGTCGCGTGATTATCCATGTAAATCGGCAGCTTGATCCCCGCGGGGACAGCGCGCTGCGCGTCGTGATGTTCATCGTGATTGGCCGGGGTCGTTGTCTTGGTCTTGCCATTCGTGCTCATGATTGCCTTGCTCCTGCGCAGCCCCTAAAGGGGCATTTATTTTCACCGCTTACGGCATCGCTAAAGCGATGCCCTGATACGAAACTCGTCTTCTTTCTTCTTTCGAACGCACTCTTGCGACTGCTCTAGGAAATCTTGACTAACTCCGCCGGTTTCGTGGTCTCCGTGTCATTCTCATGGACCTGCTCATGGATTTGTTCATGGACTGGCTCATGAATATTGATGACTTCCGGCTCTTCCTTCATTTGCGAAATCATGATGTTCCGCAGCACCTGCTCGATGCTCTCGTTCACCTTGCGCAAGGGCTCGCGGATGGTGCAGCGCCCGCTCTGTCCGCATTCGCCACGAACGCTCACGCACGACGTAATAAACAGCGGGCCGTCAATCGCCTTGATTACTTCGAATGCGGAAATCGTCTTGGGATCGCGGGTCAGCGTGTAACCGCCGTTCATGCCATGCTGCGACCGGATCAAGCCGACCTTGGCCAGCCGTTGCAGAATCTTCGCCAGCGCTTCCTGCGGAATGCCGTAAGCCTCGGCCACATCCTTGGCGGAGCAGGAGCCCTGGTCGGCGTGCTCGGCCAGATGCTTCATGGCCATGAGGCCGTAGTCCGCTTTTTTGGTGAGCTTGAGCATGGCAGTGAATGGCGACCTATATGATCGGATTAAATTCCGACTGATTCGGTCGCAATTTAATAATAACGCTGGCGGCGACTTCGCGCAAGCCCATTCAGGCAGCGGACGAATTTTGCAATCGAATGGTAAGTTTTAGTGGGTAAACGGGTTAGGCGTTTCAGTGAAGGCCTCGCGAAATAGGCTGGTCGCGCTGGGCAAAGCCGTTTCACCCAATATGCCCTAACCGCTCAACAGACTGTCGTTCGATCAATTGGTCGTCGCACGAGCCACATCTTCAACCAGTCGTCTGAAAAGATCCTCGGAAGCCTGTCCGTTCGCTGGGGAAGGTTGGTTATAACGGCCCGCAGTGATCACAATCGTCAGATTCAACGCTGGGACGATATATAGACGTTGGCCACCGTTGCCCATGGCCGCTACCCAACTCCAGGTTTTACCGTCAATCGGCAACGACCCAGTACGCCAAAGATAGCCATAGCGCCAGTCGCGCTCGGCCGCCAAATGGCCTTGCATGCTTTCCCGCAGGTATCCCTCTGAAACAATCTGCTGTCCGTTCCAGCGACCACCGTCGAGAATCATCTGGCCTATTTTTGCCAGGTCGCGCGGACGCAATCGCAATCCCGCATGGGCCATGATTTGGCTATTCCGTCCTGTGCGCCATTCCAGGTCTGTAATGCCGAGCGGTTCAAATAACGCTTGACGCGCAAAACGATCAAGGGACATACCCGTCACATGCTCCAAGACGGCCCCCAGCAGAATGACGCAACCGCTGTTATAGACATAGCGCGTGCCGGGTGCTCCCGCTACGGGGCGTTCCAGGACATAACGAACCATGTCGCTAGAAAACTCCATCTTTGTTTCGTTGCTGAGCAACGAAACCGAACCATCCTCGTCCCAGTCCAGACCGGCAGACATGGTTAGGAGGTGACGCAGTGTGATTCGCCGTTTTGCCTGGTCAATAGACTGCCCGGGAGGAGTCTTTAGGATATCGAGCACAGGCGTGTCGAGTGAGGCAATCTTGCCCTGCTGCAACGCGATGCCGATTAAAAGACCGACCACGCTCTTGCTGATCGAGCGCATGTCATGCAGGGTGGCCGCGTCGAAACTCACCTCATGAGACCAGAAATCCCCAAGTGGCTTGTCCTTGGACTTGAAATAGCGCTCAGCCAAAATCTGCCCGTGCCGCTCCACCAATACACCGTGCAGCAAGCTGGAGGCAGCATCGGAAGGATTTGCCGTCCTGCAAAGAGCGGCTGTGAGTTGCTGCGGCGATCGAGCAATTTCGGAATCGCAAATCGACTGAGCATAAGTCTGTGAGGCCGTCAGCAGCAGCATGGAAGCAACGAGAAACAGGTGGGATCGATTCATGAGCGTTCTCTCGAAGAGTTAGACGATTGTTGCGCCTTCGTTTCAGCGGTGCGGATGGCGCTTCAGCCCCTTCAATACTAGTCTGCAGATTTCGTCGGCGAAGGATTCTTTGAGTTTGTCGTGGCGGATCAGGAAGCGCAGGTAGATCGGCCCGTAGAGGGAGTCGAGGATGAGGTCGAGGTCGCTGTTTGCGGGCAGTTCGCCGCGGTCGATGGCGCGCTGAAGAGTTCGATAAGCCTGCTTGCGTCGCGGCCACAAGAAGCGGTCGCGAAAGGCCTCGATCAATTCCGGGTCCGATTGCCCTCCGGCGATCAGCGCCGCGACAACCTTGCCGCGCTTGGAGCGGAGGATGCGAATCAGCCGCCGCATCTGCACGCTCATGTCTTTTTGTACGGAGCCGGTGTTTGGGAATTGCAGTTCCTCGTCGGCGCTGGCGGAGAAAGCGTCGGCGACCAGGGCGGCTTTGGTTGGCCACCAACGGTAGACAGTTGTTTTGCCAACGTTGGCGTCGGCGGCGATGGCTTCGATGCTCAGTTCAGGGAATCCGCTATCCTGCTTGAGCAGCTTCAAGGTGCTGCGCAGGATCGACTGGCGCGACTCTTCGCTGCGGGGGCGACCGGGAGCGCGCTTGCCGTTGACCCCATTACTTTCGTTCCGAGCCACGGCTATTCGAGCATCGGCGCTCCGGGTATGATTTTGACGCATGGCTAAAGTCTAATATAATTTAATTCCGAAACGTACTGTTTTGAATCTAATGTGGAAAGTCGCAGGCTAGCGGTTTTTGGTAAAGAGATTTTCGATGCCCAGCCCCTAAAGGGGCTTTTGAGCCCGAAGGAATTGCGGCATCGCTAAAGCGATGCCCTGATACGAATCCCATGTTCGCCACAGGTTGTTAGCGTGTGGGGCTACACTTCGGCGATATGCGTTTTCGCTAGTATCGTTTTCGGCGTCACCAGTTTTCGCCAGTCTTATGTGGATCGTCGCATTAGCGCTTCGCCGGCCTTATACGTTTGTGGTGATGGCACTGCTCATCATCATTCTTACGCCCATTACCATTCTGCGCACTCCGGTCGACATTTTTCCCGAGATCAACATTCCCGTGGTCAGCGTGGTGTGGAGCTATGACGGTATGTCGCCGAGTGAGATGGCGAACCGGATCGTGACCAACTCCGAGCGCGGATTGACGGTCACGGTCAACGACATCGAACATCAGGAGTCGCAGTCGCTGAACGGAAAAGCCGTGATCAAGATCTTCTTCCGGCCTGGCGTCAACATTTCCATGGCGATGACGCAAGTGACGGCGATGTGCCAGACGGTGCTGCGCGGACTGCCCCCGGGCACGACTCCGCCGCTGGTCATTACGTACTCGGCATCCACGACGCCGGTTGTGCAACTGGGCTTGAGCAGCAAAACGCTTGAGGAGCAGCAGGTGTTCGATCTGGCGCAGAATTTCCTGCGCAACCAATTGGTTACGGTCCAGGGCGTGGCCACTCCCTATCCTTACGGCGGCAAGCCGCGCCAAATACAGGTGGACCTCGATTCCGCCAAACTCCAGGCCTATGGTTTGGCGCCTATCGACATCGTCAATGCAGTGTCGGCGCAGAACTTGATTCTGCCGGCCGGGACGACCAAGATCGGGCCGACCGAGTACTACGTGGAGATGAACGGCACTCCACAGGCCATCGCCGAACTGAACGATCTGCCGGTGAAGACTTTGAACTCATCCACGCTTTACCTGCGCGACGTGGCGCATGTGCGCGACGGATTTGCGGTGCAAACCAACATTGTGCGCCAGGATGGCGTGCGCGGCGTACTGATGTCGATGTATAAGCTAGGCGGCTCTTCCACGCTGGCGGTTGTCGATGGCATTAAAGCGATGGTGCCGCAGGCAGCAAAGTCTCTGCCGCGCGATCTTAACATCAAGGCCTTGTTCGATCAGTCTCTGTTCGTGCGGGCGTCGATTCAGGGAGTGTTGCGGGAAGGCCTGACCGCCGCGTGTTTGACCGCCATCATGATCCTGGTTTTTCTGGGTGATTGGCGTCCGACTTTGATCATCGCGGTCTCGATTCCTTTATCCATTTTCGTCTCGGTAATTCTGCTGAGCGCGCTCGGCGAGACCATCAACATCATGACGCTGGGAGGACTGGCGCTGGCGGTGGGCATTCTGGTGGATGATGCGACGGTGGAGATCGAAAACATCGAGCGCAATCTGGCCATGGGCAAGGAGATGAAGAAGGCCATCCTCGACGGCGCGCAACAGGTCGCCGTGCCCGCGTTCGTATCCACGCTGAGTATTTGCATTGTGTTTGTGCCGATGTTCTTTCTGGCTGGAGTCGCGCGATTTCTTTTCGTGCCGCTGGCCGAAGCCGTGAGCTTTGCCATGCTGGCGTCGTATTTGCTGTCGCGGACGCTGATTCCGACGATGGTGATGTTTATCATGCGCGGGCATGAGCATCGCGCCGCCGAGCCGAAAAGCTTTCTGGGGAAATCCCAGCGCGGATTCGAGCGCTGGTTTGAGAGGTTCCGCGGCGGGTATCGGCAACTGCTGGAAACCACGCTGGAGCGCCGAAAATTATTCGCCCTCGGCTTTGCGGCTTTCTGTTTTCTGTCGCTGGGGCTGGTGTTTTTTCTGGGGCGGGATTTCTTTCCGCAAGTGGATGCGGGCCTGATTCGTTTGCACGTCCGCGCCCGGCCCGGCCTGCGCGTGGAAGAGACGGCACGTCTGTGCGATGAAGTGGAGCGCGTGCTGCGCGGCGAGATTCCGAAGGAAGAGTTGGAAACGGTGCTGGACAATGTCGGCGTTCCGTACTCCAGCATGAATCTTTCCTATAGCACCTCGGGGGTGATTGGGACGAGCGATGCGGAAATCCTGATTTCGCTGAATCCAGAACACCATCATCCGACGGCGCAGTATGTGCGCCAGTTGCGCCGTGACCTTCCATCGCGGTTTCCGGGCGTGGAGTTCTTCTTCCAGCCCGCCGATATCGTGTCGCAAATTCTCAATTTTGGATTGCCCGCGCCGGTCGATATTCAGGTAATGGGCGCCGATATGCACGGGAACTACGACATCGGGCAGAAGATCGCCAATCGGCTGCGGCAGATTCCCGGCACGGCCGACGTGCATGTGCAACAGATGATGGGTTTGCCCACACTTTACCTCGGTATGGACCGCACGCGCATCAATCAAGTCGGACTGAATGCCCAGGAAGTCGCGCAGAGTGTGCTGATCAGCTTGAGCGGAAGCTTCCAGACGGCTCCCAATTTCTGGCTTGATCCAAAGAATGGTGTTACCTATCCCATCGCCATACAGTCGCCGCAGTACCGCATGACATCGGTGCAGGACTTGATGAACACGCCGGTGAACGGCGCGGGCGCCGAGGCCCCGCAAGTGATCGGCAATCTGGTCCAACTCACGCCGGTGGCGCGTCCCGCGGTGGTCAACCACTACAACGTGCAACCGGTCATCGATGTGTATGCCAGCACGCAGGGGCGCGATCTGGGCGGGGTTGCGTCGGACATCATGAAGGCGCTCAAGCCATTTCAGGACCATTTGCCGCGCGGAACGCAAATCGTGGTTCGCGGGCAGATCGAGACCATGGAGTCGTCGTTCTTCGGTCTTGGCGTTGGCCTGCTGGGCGCGATCGTGCTCGTCTATTTGCTGATCGTGGTCAACTTTCAGTCGTGGCTCGATCCCTTTATCATTATTACGGCGTTGCCGGGGGCGCTGGCGGGTATCTGCTGGTTTCTGCTGATTACGCGCACCACGCTCAGTGTTCCGTCGCTGACGGGCGCGGTCATGTGCATGGGGGTGGCGACCTCGAATTCCATTCTACTGGTTTCGTTTTCCCGCGACCGCATGAACGCCGGAGCGCCCGCGCGGCAAGCGGCGCTGGAAGCCGGCCACACGCGCATACGTCCGGTGATCATGACGGCGCTTGCCATGATTATCGGCATGGTGCCGATGGCGTTGGGCTTCGGAGAAGGAGGCGAGCAGAACGCGCCGCTGGGCCGCGCCGTGATTGGCGGCCTGCTCTTCGCAACCGTAGCCACGTTATTTTTCGTGCCCACCGTGTTCACGATTATTCATGGCCGCCGCGAGGCACGGCAACAGCAGGAGCGCAGTTAGAGAAACTCCGATTAAGTGGCCGAGGAAAAACGTAAACCACAGGGTCCACAGGGTCCACAGGGTCTCACGGGGGAAATCGAAGATTTAATCGGAGTTGCTTAAGATAAGAACATAGATTCCAGAGTATGTTGGAGACGTAATTATGCCAGAGCAACCGCCGCCAGTAACAACCGAGCAGAATGAGACGGAGGCCGTGCGCCCAGATAGTTATCAGCCTTCCGATCTGGGCCCTAATCCGGCAGGCCGGGGAAAGCTGCTGATGGGCGCCGCGCTGCTCGTGCTGATTACGGCCGGCGCAGTCACCTTTCTGAATAAGAAAAGCGAGACCGACGCACTGGCGAAAGAAACCGAGGCCGTTTCGATTCCGACCGTCGCCGTTGTGCAACCCGCATCCGAGCCCGGAAACGACGAACTGGTGTTGCCGGGAAATTTGCAGGCCTATGAAGAGTCTCCAATTTTTGCCCGCACCAACGGCTACCTTTTGCGCTGGTATAAGGACATAGGAAGCAAGATCGAAAAGGGCGAATTGCTGGCGGCGATCGATACTCCGGAAGTCGATCAGGAACTCTCGCAGGCCAAGGCCAGCCGCGAGCAGATCAAAGCGGCGCTGGATCTGGCGAAAATCTCCGCCGACCGCTGGGCGAATCTGCGCAAGTCCGACTCGGTTTCACAGCAGGAAGCCGACCAGCAAGCGAGCGGCTATCAGCAGGCGCTCGCCAATCTGGACGCCGCGGACGCTAATCTTCGCCGCCTCGAAGATCTCGAATCTTTCAAAAACGTGTACGCTCCTTTTTCCGGAGTGCTGACGAAGCGCAATGTCGATCCCGGCGCGCTCATCAATTCCGGAGCGCAAGCGGCGGGCAAAGAGTTGTTCGATGTGGCGCGCGTCGATCCGCTTCGCGTTTACGTCAGTGTTCCGCAGGCGTATGCGCCGAACATGAAAGCCGGGATGAAGGCCAGCGTCACGCTGCAGGAATTTCCCGGCCAGAAATTTTTGGGGACGATAGCTCGTACCGCCGATGCCATCGATCCCGCAACGCGCACCCTGCTGACGGAAGTGGATGTTCCGAACAAAAATGGCAAGCTGCTGCCCGGTTCGTTCGGCCAGGTGCATTTTGCGACGGGAACTTCCGTTCCGCGGACCACAATCCCGGTGAACGCAATGCTGTTCCGCGCCGAGGGCCCACGGGTCGCGGTCGTCGATAAGGACGACAAGGTGCACTTGCGCCCGATCAGCATAGGACGCGACTTCGGCGCGACGCTCGAAATTCTTGGCGGGCTTGACGCGAGCGATCAGATCGTCATCAACCCCTCCGACTCGCTCGAGGAAGGGCAGCAAGTACACGTCGCCAAACTGAGCGCGGGAGATGGCCGGTCGTGAAGCGAAACCTCACCACAAAGGCACGGAGTCACGGAGAAAACCTTTTTAGTAGGCTCATTGCTGGATTGCCGTTGCTTCATAAAAAAAGAATTATGATCTTGCTTTTCTCCGTGTCTCCGTGTCTCCGTGGTGGATTTTGCATTTTACTGGCTATCGCATTGCTCGTCGGCGGCACGATCAGTTGTACCGTGGGGCCGGGATATAAGCGTCCCGCCGCGCAGGTCCCCGGCGCGTGGAAAGGCGAAGGGCCGTGGCAGGCCGCTGCTCCGAAGGATGCGATTCCCAAGGGCGTGTGGTGGCAGATATTTCATGACGCCGAACTCGACCATTTAGAGCTGGAGTTGCTTCAGGCAAACCAGTCGCTGGCAGCCGCGCAAGACCGCCTGTCGCAAGCACGGTCGCAGGCGCGGATCGCATCTTCGGCGTACTTCCCCGCGCTCAGCGCCGATCCCAGCGGGCAGCGCCAGCGCATCTCCGGCAACCGTCCGCTTGAGGGCGGCACGCTTCAGACTGTCAAGACCGACACCGAGAACGATTTCACCGTCCCGTTTTCCGCCAGCTACGAGCTTGATTTATTCGGACGCGTGCGCCGCAATCTCGAAGCCTCGAACGCATCGCTGCAGGCAAGCGCAGCCGACCTGGAGAATGTCCGCCTGGTGTTGACCGCCGAACTCGCCGCCGACTATTTCAACCTGCGCGAACTCGATCGCGAAGCTGAAGTGGTAAAGCAGTCGGTCGAAATCCAGCAAAAAGGATTGGACCTGGTCAACCATCGTCACGAAGGAGGAGTCGCGAATGGGCTGGAAGTGGCGCAGCAAGCCGCGTTGCTCGATTCGACGGCAACGCAGCTTCAGCTCGTGCTGCAACAGCGGGCGCAATACGAACATGCCATCGCCGCGCTGACGGGGAAATCGGCTTCGGCTTTCACCTTGGCGGAAGCGCCGTTCGACGCCACTCCTCCCGCGATTCCCACCGGAGTTCCCTCCGAGATTCTGGAGCGACGGCCCGACATCGCGACCAGCGAGCGCCAGATGGCGTTCGAAAATGCGCAAGTCGGCTTGGCGATGGCTGCGTTTTATCCGCATATCACGCTGGGTGGAAGCGGCGGATGGCAAAGCCGCGACATCGCCACGCTGGCAAACGCGCCGAGCGCTTTCTGGTCGCTCGGCGGCGATCTGCTGCAGCCGATTTTCAATGGCGGCCGCAATCGCGCCACGCTCGCCGCCAGCCGCGCCGCATACGACGAATCTGTCGCCAATTATCGCGAGTCGGTGCTAGTGGCATTTCAGCAGGTGGAGGATGGGCTCTCCGGGCTGGCGCTGCTCAATCAGGCTGCGAAAACTCAGCAAGCGGCGGTCGCCGATTCGCGCCGCGCACTCGACATCGCCAACAACCGTTACGTTGGCGGCGTCACCACGTACCTCGATGTGATTACCGCGCAATCCACGCTGTTGAGCAACCAACGACTGGCCACACAGTTGCTTGGCCAGCAGATGGTTACTTCCGTCTATCTGGTAAAGGCCCTGGGCGGCGCGTGGGACGCCTCCGAAATTCAGCGCGAACAGGTGAGGCCGGCGCTCGGCCAGATCGTACAGCCGTAGCTCCTCTACCAACATTCAACTCACGATTCGGGCGGGGCGTATCGCGTCCGGCCCGGGCCAGTAGGCGACCCTCGGCGCAGGAAGCACTCTTCGGCGCTCGCCGGAATCAAGCTTGGATCTTGCCGGATCTACGCCGTCGTGCGGCGTGTTAATCTGCCGTAGCGCGAGCGGACCTCGCGCTCCGCTAGCAGCCAATCATGGTTCGCGTCGCCGCTCTCGCCGCCCGCAGCCGTTCTGCGCTGCAGGTAGAGTTCATAGGCGCGACGGCGAATCTCTTCTTCGAGGTCCATAGGAACCACGTTGGCCAGCTTCCCACTCTTGGGGACCTCGGACGCAACCGGCACAGCGGCAGGCTGAACGGACGCTCCGGTTTTCTTGCTGCGATTGGTCGTAGTATTTCCGTTTGTCTTGCGAGCCATACGGTACTCCTTAAAGATACCCAACTCCAGGAATGGTCTTACGTTATGAAGAAGCGACATACGGGTGGCCCGATAGCCGCTGTCCGACCGTTTGCGGTGAATGGTGAATATAAATATAACGCGAATGCCTGTGGAAGTGTGGCGCAAGACGACGAAATTTCTCTCTCCGTACAACAGAAGGCGCCGTTCCGGTCAGGCACCGGAAAAACTGCGGTCGTCCAAAAGTATGTAAGAATCTGTCCAAAAACTGTTGGGTTTTGAAAGGTACGGGCTTCAGCCCCCGAGGAACGGCACGACTTGTGAACCCATTCCCTCAGCGGCTGGAAGCCGCTTCGTTTTGTGGCTTCAACGGACGGGCTGAAGCCCGTCCCCTTCAAAGCGTGAGTTTTTGGAAAGGTTTTAAGAGTACTCTGGTAACTTGTCGAAACATTTCTGGGCACGCAGGATGAATGAGTAAGACTAAAAGGCACAACTATGTCATCGATTGGCAATCATGGAGTTGCGGTTAAGACCGGCGTCGGCGAACTGGAGAGCATGGTCTCGCAATCTCCCAGTGCGGATAAAGTTTGCTTGACGCTGGCCAGGATTCTGCGCGTACACCGCAACGAAGTGGCGCTGCTCAGGCTGGAAAAGAACAGTCTGCGATTTATCTTTCCGCCCGAGCTGCGCTCCGCCGGCGTACTGCCGCTCACCGGATCGGCGGTTGCGGCGCGGACCGCGGCGACCCGCACTCCACTTCTGTCGAATACTTTCGCGCGAGTAAAACACGTCAGCCTGTTTGAAGCGGTCAAGCTCGGCGCCGGAACCGAGGAAGAGGACCGCAGCCGGGACCAAATGCCGATTCAGAAAATCATGTCCGTTCCCGTGATGGGCCCCGAAAAAAACGTGCTGGGAGTGGCGCAGGTTTCGCGCAAGGGGCCCGATGCTTCGCTCGCTGGCGCGGACTTCACCGGCGACGACCTCAAGCTACTGGAGCGGGCCGCGGAAATTCTCGCCCTCATGTCCTTCATGCAGACAAGCGCGGAAGTTTAGCAAACGTTCCATAAGTGGGTAATCGCCCCGGACCGCTCCGGCCGCTACAAGCCGTGCCAACACTCGGATTGCGCCTTCAAGAAAACTTTCCTCCCCTCTGAAACCGACTTTGCAACAAGCCCCAGAGCGTCGCCACGACAATTCGGTCGTTCGCAAAAGTCTACGGTCCGCGGGTCGCGGAGATCGCAGCAGCCGAGCGCCGCCGGCTCGCCCGCCCTGATAAGCTGGTTCCTGCGTGGACCTGAAATACGACGTCATCGTTCTCGGAGCGGGCGCTGCCGGCCTGATGTGCGCCATGGAAGCGGGCAAGCGGGGCCGGCGCGTCCTGGTGCTCGAAGGCGCGGATCGAATCGGAAAGAAAATTCTGATCTCCGGCGGCGGCCGTTGCAATTTCACCAACCTGCACACCGGCCCGGAGAATTTTCTTTCCGCCAATCCGCACTTCGCCAAGTCGGCGCTGGCCCGTTACCGTCCGGCCGACTTCGTGCGTCTCGTCGAAAAGCATCGCATCCCCTACCACGAGAAAAAGCTCGGCCAGTTGTTTTGCGATCGAGCGGCCAGCGACATCCTTACGATGCTGGAGCGAGAATGCCGCGACGCTGGAGTGGAAATCAGGTGCAACACGAAAGTTAAAGAGGTACGAACGAACGGCGTGCGCAAGAACGACGTGCGCGAGGACGAGTCGCTGAAGAACGAGCCGCCGAAGAACGGCCCGTTCACCGTGCAAACCGCGGACGCCAGCTTCGGCGCGTCTCGCCTGGTGGTCGCCACCGGAGGCTTGTCGATCGCGAAAATCGGCGCCACTTCCTTTGGTTACGATCTGGCGCGGCAATTCGGACTGAACGTCGCGCCCACGCGCGCCGCCCTGGTCCCTCTCGTCTTCGGCGAACGCGACCGCAAGCGCTGGCACGATCTAGCGGGCGTCTCCATCGAAGTGGTTGCTTCCATTCGCGGCACGAATTTCGGTGCGAACCACATCGCGAAACAAACATTTCGCGAAAATGTGCTGTTCACTCATCACGGCATCAGCGGGCCCGCGATTCTCCAAATCTCTTCTTACTGGGACGGTAAGCACCCGATTGCTCTCGACCTTGCGCCGGACCGCAATCTTATCGCCGAGCTGCGAACGCGCGGCCACCGCGACCCGGCGAGTTGGAAATCGCTGTTGCGAGAAGTGCTGCCTCGCCGGTTCGCCGACCGCTGGATCGAGACTCATCCTTTAGCGGGCAACTCCGATCGCGCCTTCGCCGACGCCGAACGCCAACTGCATACTTGGGAAGTCAAGCCGGAAGCTACCGAGGGTTACGGGAAAGCGGAAGTCACTGCGGGCGGCGTCGACACCGGCGAACTTTCCGCCAAAACGATGGCAGCGCGGAAAGTGCCTGGCCTTTTTTTCATCGGAGAAGTGGTCGACGTCACCGGCCAACTCGGCGGCTTCAACTTCCAGTGGGCCTGGGCCTCCGGCTTTTGCGCCGGACAGGCGGTGTGAGGATCGCCTTCAGTGTTGAGTGCCGCGGTTGAGTGCCGCGCCGGAAACAAAACGACCCTGAATTTCGCCTGAGGCTGGAACCCAGTCTGGCAAACGAGCAGGCACGCCAGAACTGGCGGAGAGGGAGGGATTCGAACCCTCGATACAGGTGTTAGCCCGTATAACGGTTTAGCAAACCGCCGCCTTCAGCCTCTCGGCCACCTCTCCGGCGGGTTGGAATTATAGTTTACCACCGCGGAGCTTCGGGTTGGCGACGGCTGCCGTTTTCGACTGCGGTGGCGCGTGAATTTCTTTTTCCGTCCGCCTGACGCTGCGCCCCTTGCGTTATTCTGAATGTTCCCGGCAAAAGGCCGGAGACATCCTCTTTCGCATGGCAAACCCTCACACCGAGCTTTCCCCACCATCTTCCCCACCATCGTCATCGCCGTTGTCATCGTCATTTTCATTGTCATTGTCAAACCGCAAGCTGGTTCTGGCCGGCCAGATTGCTTTTCTGCCCACTGGTACCCTCACCACGCTGCTCGGCCCGATGCTGCCGATCCTGATCGTGCGCTGGACGATGAACGACACCCAAGCCGGCAATTTGTTTCTGGTGCAATTTCTGGCATCGCTGGTGGGCGTGCAACTCTCGAGCATTCTGCTGGCGCGGTGGGGGTTCCGTCCCGCGTTCTTATCGGGCCTCTTATTGATGGCCTGCGGAGTGGCCACGCTCTACCTGGGGTCGTACTGGCTGGGGCTGGCCTCGGTGGCGGCGTACGGGCTGGGATCGGGTCTGATCATCCCCACCGACAATCTGCTGATTGCCGAGATCGCTTCGAGTTCAGGCGCAAATTCGAGAGCCAGCGCGGTGAGCCTGCTGAATTTTTTCTGGGGCGTGGGCGCGGTGTTTTGCTCGCTGATGGTGGCTTGGATGGCGACGGCGACGGCGACGGCGGCCCACAACCTATTGCCCTTCTTTTTCGGCGCGGTCGCGATGTTCCTTATATTACTGGCGCTGGCCGTGCGCAACCTGCCTTTTCCAGCGGCGGCGAAATCCTCCGAAACTTCAGCCCGATCTTCATGGCGTGAGCTGGCGAAGAGATGGCGTGAGCTGGCGAAGAGTCCGGCGCTGTGGTTTTTCGCCGCCGTATTTTTTCTCTATCCAGGAGCGGAAACCGCGGTGGGCGGATGGATCGGCTCCTACGTCTCGCGGCTGGGGCTGCGCGGAGCGGCGATGGCATCCATGATGCCTGCGTTTTTCTGGTCGGCGCTGACCGCGGGCCGGGCGCTCGGGACCGCGTTCCTTCACCACTTTCCCGAGCGCCGCGTCTTGCGCGCGGGCTTTGCCGCGGCAGCGGCGGGCATCGTTCTCATGCTCTGGGCCCCGGCGCTCGCGGGAGTCATTGCCGGCGCGCTGATCACGGGACTAAGTTTCGCTACCTTGTATCCAATCACCGTGGCGCGCTTTTCGCATCGCTTCGGCGTGGCCGCGCGCAGCATTGGCGCAGTTATGTTTTCCCTGGCGTCGTTGGGCCCGGCCGTGATTCCGTGGATGGTCGGCGTAATCTCTCATGCCACGGGAAGCCTGCGTGCTGGATTGCTGCTGCCGCTGGCGGCGACAGTGGTCCTGTTGCTCATCCATCTTTTTGAGTGGTGATGATGCGAAGATCGGGCGATCAGGCCATCGGGTGATCGGGCCATCTAAGTTCAAATGTCCTTCTCTTCGTCGGGCCGGGTTCACGTAATCCTCACCTATTTACTCAGAGGACCGGGCGCCCGCGGCTCATAGCCGCGAGGCCTTGGCGCGATTGGGTTCGGCCAGGCGGAGCGGGGCTATGGAGGCCAATTCCACGCGGTTTCTTCCTTTATTCTTGGCGCGATAGAGGGCCTGATCGGCGGCCTGGATCACCTGCTCGGGCTGGCGATTGCGGGTGCTGGGCTCGGCCACTCCGATGCTGACCGTCACCGATAAATGATCGGGTTGCTGGTTTTCGCGGAGCTGCGCTCCGCTGGACCCTTCGACTTCGCTCAGGGCAGGCTCACGAATGCGTCCGTCCCTACGTAAACCTGTTGTGGCGGTTTTCTTTTTTGTGGATCTTCTTCGATCCGAAACGCTCGTCCGAAGATCGTTCCTAGGAAGATCGTTTCCGAAAAGATCTTTCCCCGGATCTTTATCTTTGCCGCTCTCGGCGCTTTTCCCGGCTTGTCTTTCAGCACTTCTTTTTTCCGCTCTTCTTTTTTCTTCACTTCTCTCGGCCCTTCTATCGGCGCCACGCACATGAAACGTGGATTGCTCGACGATCTGGCGCAGTTGGTCGAGATGGTCGAATGCGTCTTTGGCGGAGGTGTTGCGAAAGACGATGGAGAACTCTTCGCCTCCGCAGCGGAAGGCCTGGCCGCCGCCGCCGACCTGCGTTAGGCGCTTGGCCACCAGGCAAAGGACCTGGTCGCCGACGTCGTGTCCGTAGGTGTCGTTGAACTTTTTGAAATGGTCGATATCGACGATGGCGATGGCGTATTGCTGGTCGAGCGAAAGCAGGGACTCGTTGAAGGCGCGGCGTCCGCGAATGCCGGTGAGTTCGTCGTGATAGGCGAGCACGTAGGAAGTCTCGATGAGCGAAGCGGCGAGAATCAGGGCGGCGGTGGCGACGTAGGCGTCGGCGGCCTTGCCGAGTGGAGCGAATTGCAGCCACAGGAAAACCGCGGCCACGGACCAGACAAAACCGGGCTCGATGGGCTTGCGAGTTTGAAAAAAACGCCGGATGAACACGGCGATGGCGGCGACAAAGGTCAATAGGATCCAGAGCGGGATGGCGGAAGCGGCGGGATGATGGAGAGTGGCGGGAATGTGTTGCGAAATATTTCCCGGACTATTTTGCGAAATATTTTCTGGGCGGCAGAGCACGGCGAAAACGACCGATTCGAGGAAGAGCAATGCGAAACGGGGAGCGACTCCGGCGATCACCAGGCCGCGCTCGCGCATGGTGGCGAAGGCGATGAAGTTGAGCGGTACGAGCAGGGCGGCGAGGGCGACGGCCATGCGTCCGGAGCCAGCGAGGACGGATGTATTTTGAAGCTGGTCAGCGGCGGCGAAAAAATCGACGGCGCGATGCGCCAGCAGCAACGTGAGCAAGGAAAACAGAAGGCGGCTGGAATTGAAACGCCAGGCCAGAAGCAATCCGCCGGCGAACGCGGAAATGTAGTAGAAGGCGAGCGCGGGCGCGACCTGGACGGTCAAAGATTGGACGAACGAGAAGTGGAAGAACAGGGAGCTATTGACGAGCGCCGCCACCAGCGCCAACAACAAGCCTCCGGGCACGAGCCACGCCTTCCAAGTCCTCGCGTTCACGTCTTCAGGATACGGCAGGCGGGGGCGCGAGGCGATGATGTTTCGGGCACGGGCCAACCAGTTCTCAGTTCCCAGTTCTCAGTTCCCAGTATCTGGTCGAGAAGCTTTTGCCGAGAACTGAGAACTAACAACAGGCCGGAAGCAGTGGTAGTCTTCATTGTTCATCTTTTCCGTTCATGGCAGGCATAGGGAAATCCGCGCTTCAGTCTAAACTTCATTCCGAGCTTCGTATCGCTATCGATACCGGAGGCACGTTTACCGATTGTGTTTGGGTCGAGGACGGCGCTCTGAAAACTCTGAAAGTGTTTTCGACGCCCGACGATCCTTCGCGCGCGATTGCCGAAGTTCTGAGAAAGATTGGCGGAGGTGCGGGGAAAATTGGCGGTGCCGCGCTCACGCTGCTGCACGGCACGACCGTCGGGACCAACGCTCTGTTGCAGCGAAAAGGCGTGCGGGTTGCGCTGATTACGACGGCGGGATTTGAAGATGTCATAGAGATTGGGCGGCAGGCGCGTCCTCGCCTGTACGACTTTTTCTTCGATCGCGTGGCGCCGCTGGTAGGCCGGGAACTGCGATTCGGCATAAAGGAGCGGACGGACTTCGAAGGGCGCGTCTTGGAACGCCCGTCGGACGCGGAGTTGGCGCGGTTGCGGGAAGCGCTGCGGCGCGCCGATCCGGAGGCCATCGCCATTTCTCTGCTGTTCTCGTTCGCCAATCCGGAGAACGAAGCGGCCGTGGCCGCGGCCATGGCGGGACTCGGCAAACCGCTCTCGGTGTCGCATCGAATTTTGCCGGAGTTTCGGGAATACGAACGCACGAGCACAGTCGTGATGAACGCCTATTTGCAGCCGCTCATGCAGAGCTACCTGGAAAAGCTGGCGGAGCGCGCAAAGGATGTTGCAGGTGGATTAAGAGTAACGCTCCCAGATATCGAGAAACGTGAGACTTCCTTCTTATCGAGGGGCACCCGCGCGGCGCGTATCTTCGTCATGCAATCGAGCGGCGGGATTACGGCGCTCGCGGCGGCAGCGCGGGAGCCGGTGCGGACGGTGTTGTCGGGCCCGGCGGGCGGGTTGGTCGGCGCGGCGGCAATGGCCGTCCAGAGCGGCTTCGGGAAGATCGTCACTTTCGACATGGGCGGGACATCGACCGATGTAGCGGCGGTGCAGGGTGAGGTGCGGGCCAGCGGGCAAGCGGAAGTGGCCGGGCTTCCGGTGGGAGTTCCGATGCTCGAGATCCACACGGTGGGCGCTGGGGGCGGGTCGCTGGCGCGCTTCGATGCAGGCGGCGCGCTGCGCGTGGGGCCGGAATCGGCGGGCGCCGATCCGGGGCCGATTTGCTACGGCCGCGGCACCAAGCCCACGGTGACGGACGCGAATTTGCTGATGGGACGTCTTCGTCCCAACCGCTTTCTGGGCGGGGAGTTCACGCTCGACGTGGAAAGAACGCGGCGGATTACTTTGGAATGGCTGAAGAAACAAGGCTCGGGCTTGAGCCTGGAACAATTTTCCGCCGGGGTGGTGCGCGTGGTGAATGCGAACATGGAGCGGGCGCTGCGCGTCGTTTCCATCGAGCGAGGGTACGATCCGCGCGAATTTGCGCTGGTGGCGTTTGGCGGAGCGGGAGGGCTGCACGCTTGCGAGTTGGCGGAGGCGCTGGCGTTTCCGACAGTGATGGTTCCGGCGCGGCCGGGCGCGCTTTCGGCCTTTGGAATTTTGGTGAGCGATGTGGTCAAGGATTATTCGCGCACGCTGCTCTGGCGGTTTGGCGATGGCGCTGGGCAAGCGGCGACGCAGGCAAAACTGCAAAAAGAATTTCGCAAGCTGGAAGCGGCGGCACAAAAAGAATTTCGCGCGGAACGGTGGCGCGGCGCTCTTCATTATGAAAGGAGCCTCGATCTGCGGTATCGCGGTCAAGGTCACGAACTCAACGTGCCCGCTGCGGCGAACGTCACGGCGCGCGCCGTCGCCGCGCAGTTTCATGACGAACATCGGCGGCGTTACGGGTATCACCATGCGGGGCGGGAGATTGAACTGGTCACGCTGCGTCTGCGGGCCCGCTTGCGCACGCCGCATCCCGAGTCGCAGTCCAAAACTGCGTCGCGGCAAACAACGAAAAAATCGTTGGCGCGAGTGAGACCCGTGGAACGCGCTTCCGTTTTCTTTCACGACAGGACCGCGATGACGCCTGTGTATGAGCGTGGGGATCTGGTCATAGGCGATGTGATGAAGGGGCCGGCTGTGATCGCGGAGTACAGCGCGACAACTGTGATTCCGCCGGGGAAGAAATTTTGGCTGGATGCGGCGGAAAACCTGGTGATTAAAATCCGGCGATTGAAATCCGGCGATTAAGATCGGGCAGCGCAGCGCGCTCGGAATCGGCTCACGCTTCGTCGTCGGGCGCTAACTTTTCCTCGATCGCCATGTCCTTCAATTCGCTGGACTCGAAAACGTCGCCGCATTCGCGGCATTTCAAGTATTCGGTCTCTTCGTCGCGGGAGACGATTTGCACCTGAGGGTGCTTGCACCGCTCGCGGCTGATTTTCTGTTGTGACAAATGCGACGGCTGGCTGGGCGTCATAAACTTGGCGACGGTTGCATCTCGCGGGACCGATTGTGGCCCCTACCCCAATTTGGCGTTATTTTGCGGCGGTTGGGCAAGAAATGTCAAGTGCCAATTGCGCGGTGGGTTCTAAGGCCCGGCTGCCCGCCTATTTCTTTTCCATCGGTGGGGGCACGAGATCCTGCGGGAAACTTTTTAGCACAACCTCGCGCGAGTGGGAAGAAGTTTTCTTCGCATCGCCGGTTGTGTTTTCGACGAGAGTTCCCTCCAGCACGTAGTACGCTTCGTCGGCGCGGCTCTTGCCCTCGCCGCGCTCGACGGTCCCGTGAAATTCGTAGGAGACGCCCTGGACGGTCTCGGTCGAAAAGGCGAGCCGATTGCCATCGAGCTTGCCCGACTTAAAAAAGTGTTCGAGAAACCCGGCATCTATTTCCGGGGCGGCGTAGCGCGAAACAAAACCGATGACGCGGCCCTGGTCTTCGACGGTGATTTGCACAAACTCGCCTTCTTGCAAAAAGCTGTAGATGCCGGAGTAATCGGCGCCGGGCGTTGCTGGACTCGTGGCATGGTTCTGCTGGCCAGTATTCTGCCCATCGTTTTTCTTTTCGACCGGTTGCGCCTGCGCGCCCGCCAGCATCAAAGCAAAGAGAACGAAACACGCAATCTGCAAGGCGAAAAAACGGATGGTATGGGCTGGCATGGTCACCTCGGAAACTTCAGTATAGTTGTCGCGATCGCGATCCTGCCAAAACCTGCCAGCGACTCTTCGAGGTCGGTTATAATCTTTTTACCAAGCAGCCGTCCGTGGCGAGCGAGCGAAAGCGCCGCGGATCCCGCCTTTTGGGGGCACCGTCGTGGGAGTTGGCTAGAGCGCCGCGAAAAAAATCGAATGTCGAAGCCCGGCCCCTAAAGGGGCATCTAAGTATCGAAGAAGTTGCGGCATCGCTAAAGCGATGCCCTGATACGAAACATGAGTGTTTCGGCATCGCTACGACGATGCGCTGATACGAAGCCTGAGTTTTCCGGCAACTTGCTAGAGTGCGGCCTGGAGAGAGATGGAATCCCCGGAGAAAAATCTGTCGAGATATTTAGAGGAACGCGATCCCACAAACCCGGCGTTTTGGCGCAGAGTTTGGGGCGCGCGCCATGCGCATCCGCCGGACGGCGACGAACTGGGCATGTGGCGGGATGTGTTCGTCCAGCAAAGGCTGCCCTGGGGACGGTTTCTGCAATCGGCGCTGCTGCATGCGGCGGCGGTTGGCCTTATCTATACGATTTCGCTGGCGTGGATTCGCCAGCAACATATTCTGGACCGCGCCGCGTTTGACCGGGCGTCGCTGATCGCGTATACGCCGGAAGAATATCTGCCGCAGCTGGACACGGGCGCATCCGTTGCTCCGAAAGCGCAAAAGGGAGACCCGGTTTACGCCAAGCAGCCGATCCTTTCGGTGCCGCGGGAAGCGGACAACCGGTCGCAAACCATCGTCGTGCCGCCCGATCTCAAGCTTGACCACGACGTCGCCATGCCGAACGTCATTCTTACTGCCACGGAGAAAATTGCGCCGGCGGTCCCGCTGGATGCGACGCGAGCGCCGTTGAAGAGCCTGGCCGCGCCGGAGGTGCAGGTGATTGCGCCCGCTCCGGAAGTGGGGTTTGCGCCGGAGCGCGTGGTGCGAGCGGCGATGAAATCGGATGTGATTGCGCCGCCTCCGGAGCTGACTCGATCGGCGAAGGGACGCGCCGGACCGATGAACATTGGGCCGAGTGAAGTGATCGGACCGGCCCCACAGCTCACGCTGGCGGAACAACATACGCTGGGGGCGCGCGGCAGAGGGAATGTGCCGGGCGGAAGCGTACAACCGGTGGGACCTCCGCCGACGGTCGGGGCGAGTGGATCGAGCGCGGGCGGACGGCTGATCGCGCTGGGGATTCGTCCGGTTGCGCCGACCGGGCCGGTGACTGCTCCCGGAGGCAATCGCCGGGGAACGTTCGCGGCAACACCGCAGGGGAAAGCGGGCGCTCGGGGAACGCCGGATTTGACGGGAGCGAAACTGGATGCGAAGGGCGGCGTTGGCGGGCGCAACGCGCATGGTTCTTTACCGGCGGGCCTGCATGTGGGCGCGGCGGATGGTGCGCGCGAGATGGCCAGCTTGTCGAAGCCTTCGTCATCGTCATCGTCTTCATCATTGACATCGGGAGCGACGCCAGGAACGCGGGCTGCGTCGGAGGTTTCGGGCGACAAAGTTACCGACGTGGACCGCGAGGTTTTTGGCGGCAAGCGCTTTTATGCGATGACGCTAAACATGCCGAACCTGAATTCCTCGACGGGCAGTTGGGAGATTCGGTTTGCGGAACTGGGTGCGGGGCAAAAAGAAGGAAACCTGGTGGCGCCGGTAGCCACGGAAAAATCGGACCCCGGCTATCCGCTGGAATTGATGCGCACCAACGTGCACGGCATGGTCACGCTCTATGCGGTCATACACGCCGACGGCAAGGTGGGCGACATTCGCGTCCTCAACAGCCCGGACGAACGCCTCGATTCCTATGCGGCGCAGGCGCTGGCGCGCTGGAAATTCGTGCCTGCGGAAAAAGATGGGAAACGAGTGGCGCTGGAGGCGGTGGTGAAGATTCCGTTTCGGGTGAAGCGAAGCTTCTAAGCGCCTGCTGATTTTTCTTTGGGCAGGGCGGCGTAGACGGCGGGGTTGGCGCAAACTTCGTAATAGCAGCGGCCGGTCCAGCGCAAGATGGAGAGATCGCGGACATCGACTTGGGCGATGCGGTTCTTGCGGATGGCAATCTTGCGAAACACTCCATTGGCGATGGGGACGGTGCCGACGAAAAGCTCGCGCTGCTCGTCGATCCAGCGGCCACTAAAGCCAGACTCGTTGCGATCTGGCGTCCAGGGCAAGAGCGAAATTTCCTGCCGAAGTTTTTCGAAGGCCGCTTCGCTGAGGCAGATGCCGCCGACGTTGTAGTTGAGGCGCATGGCGTCCGCGCTGGAGTCCGCGTTCGCGCCATCATTATTAGTGCCTCCGTCTCCGACCTGCACCGAGTAGACCTGGAAGACCCCGGCATCGGGCGCGATTTTTTTGCGGACGCGCTTGTTGCAGGAGGAGAGGCGGTCGCTCTCATTGATGGCGTCGGAAATCATGATGCGGCGCTCGCCATCCATGAGGTAAAGCGGAGGCGAGTCCTGGTAAGCGATGCCCAGGCCGACTTCCATAGGGGGCAGACCGGAGCGTTCGAGAAGCTGGTTGTACTCGCGCAGCAGGCTGACAATCTCCCACGCCAGGACGCAGGCGCGGCCAACGCTGAGCATAGATTCGCCTTCGCGCTCGAACAGGGCGACGATGATGGCGTCGCCTTCGAGGAAAACTTTGGTGGCGCCGTATTTCGCCAGCAGCTTGTTGACGGGATCGTAGAAATTAAGGCTGAAATACGAGGCGGCGTTCATGCCGTTTTCCATGAGCGAACGGGTGAGGCGCGAAGAGTCGCGCACGTCGGCCTTGAGGATGACATGGCGCGCCACGCGGTCAGCGGCGGGCTTCTGGTCCTCGGGAGGCAGAAACTCGTAGAGCATGCCGTTGAGCGTGGAGAGTTCGCGGACCTTGCCATCGGCGACCAGGTTGATGCAGTCAAAACCGGCGTTGAGAGCATCGAGCGAGCGTAGGTCGCGGTGATAGCAAAAAAGGTCGTGGAGAAGACGCGCGGCAAAACGGCTGCGCTCGGAGCTGCGGCAGGAGGCGACACGTCCGATGGCGGCAAAGAGACGGTCGGAAGAGAGGCGGCTTTCGGCGACGATTTTTTCGACGCGCACCGCTTCTTCGCGAAAGATGAGCGCGTTCTTGATCTGCTGCGGATTCACCCGCGGCGCATATTCGGCGAGCAGAGGAACGGCTTCATAAGAAGCGACGACGTGCGCAAGGGCGCCTTCGCGCTGCAACATGCGCGTCCAAATATCGAGGCGGTCCTGGCGGTTGCGATCTTCCTCGGTCAAGTCTTCGCCGTTGCCGGCGCCGACGAGAGCGGTGGCGTTTTCGGGAACGTTGAGCGCCTGCTCCAGATGCTCGTCGTCGACGGCCTCGCCGTATCCGAGTTCGCGCAGAAAATTCAGCGCGAATTGGCGGAGGCTGGGAAAACGGTCGGGGTCCCTATCGAAATTGCCGAACATGTAATAGCGCTCGGCCCAAAGATAATCGTCGCGCCCATCTTCGGTAAAAATCAGCGGATTGAGGAAGAGGGGATAGCAGCCGGCGGGCAATTCGCCGAGCAGCGAACGGCGGGTGTGGGCCAGCGTTTCTTTCTCGATTTCGCAGAGCAGGCGAAGCATTTCTTGCCCGGCGCGGCGGAGGATGATTTTTTTGCGCACCTGGAACGAGGAGACAAGTTCCTGGGTCTGCATCATTTTCGCTTGGCGCACGCCTTCGAGCGACTTCGATTTCGTGCGGCAGCGTTCGAGGATCCGGGCATACTGCGCGTGCAACTCGGCGCGTAAGAATTTGAGCACGGCGAGACGGCCGAGCACATCGATCGACGGATTACCTTCCGCCTTGGCGCGATTTAGCGCTGCAAGATGGATCGAAACCAGCAGGGCCTTCACATCGGCGTGGGCGGGCTTGTGCAGTGTGGTAGCGGTCTCGGCGGCGCGCATGAATTTGCTTGGGGCGGCGGCGGGAACGTCCATTTCGAAGAGCGATTCCACTTCGCCGAAACGGCAGATGTAACGCGCCAGATGAAAACTTAAATCGGCGGCGATGCGCGGGCTGAGAAAAACGTCGTAGCGGAGATTGTCGACGCCCAGTTGCAAATCGCTAAGCGCGAGTGTGGGCCCGGAGTATTGCAGATCGGGACGGCTGGGTGGTTCGGAATTGCGCAACCGAAAAATCGGGAACTTGGGCATCGCCTCGCGTCTCTTGCCTTGCCGCTGCCGGCAAATTGATGGAACTGCGATACTAAGCAGCAGGCTAGCACGGCGACTGGACGTACCCAAAGTTACCGTAGTGTCAGCGCGGAAACAGCGCGGTAACGTGATTAGTGTGGCGTAGATACTCCTGTCCGCGAAAGATCGAAGCAAATTCAAAGGCCGCGGACAAGAGTGTCCGCGCCACACGGGCTATTGGCTGGCGAGGCGCGCTTTTTCGAATTCATCGCCTTTTTTCCAGCCGATGAGATGCGGCTGATTGGCGGCCTGCCATCCGAGCGCGAAGCCGAAGCGCGCCATGGCGGCATCGGAGGTCCAGTCCATGCCGGGACGATACTCGTCGCTCGGCTGGTGGTAATGATGCTTAGTGTAATCGGCATACTGAGCGAGGCCCCAGGCTTCATCGTGGCCCTTGAACTTAATCCCTTCACCGATGGAAAACGCGGGAATGCCGGCGCGAGCCAGGCTGAAGTGATCGGAGCGATAGTAGTGTCCGGCCTCGGGGCGGGCGTCGGGACGAATCTTGAAGCGGAAGTCTTGCGCCATCGCCTGCACAGCGGGATAAAACGTGGTGCGCTCGGCCCCGGAAACTTCGACATCTTCGGGCACGCCGAGCGGCATCAGGTCGTCGTAATTGAGATCGAGCGAAATCTTGCCCGCCGGAATCGGCGGATGCTTGCCCATGTATTCGGAGCCGAGCAAGCCTTGTTCTTCGGCGGTGACCGAGACGAAATAGACCGAGCGGCGCGGCTTTTGCGTTGCGCTCGCGTAGGCGCGGGCGATTTCCATGAGAATGCCGCAGCCGGTGGCGTTGTCCATGGCGCCGTTATAAATGTTGTCGCCGGACATGTCGGGGCGTATGCCGAGATGGTCGTAATGCGCGGTGTACATCACGCCTTCATCTTTCAAACCCGCGCCCGGAAGAACGGCGATCACGTTGCTCGATGAAAAAGGGCGGACCTTGCTCGTCATGTGCGCGGAGAGGCGGACGTTGAGTGTCACCGGCTTGAAGTCGCGCGAGTTCGCGGCAGCCATCATTTTGTCGAGATCCAGGCCTGATGACTTGAAGAGTTTGCGCGCAATTTCTAACTGGATCCATGCCGCCGCTTTCAGCTTAGGCGTGCCGTCGAGCCTAAGATAGGATTTCTCGCCGGAGTTGGAACTGCGCACCACCTGCCATGGATAACTCGCCATATCCTCACGATGAATCAAAATTGCGCCCACGGCACCTTTGCGCGCGGCTTCTTCGTATTTGTAAGTCCAGCGGCCGTAGTAAGTGAGCGCCTTGCCGTGAAAAAGCTCTAGGTCGTCAGACGGCTGGTTGACCAGCATGAGCAGCACTTTGCCCTTGACGTCCACACCTTTGTAATCGTCCCAGTTATATTCGGGCGCTTCGATGCCGTAGCCGACATAGACAATTTGGGCGTCGATATTGGATTCGGGCTGCTGGGTCTGATCGTAGGCCACATAGTCGTCGAGCGGCTTGAGGTCGGACGCAGCGCCGTCTTCGGGAATCAGCTGAATGCTCGTGTCAACCCCAGGCGTGATGCCGACTAGCGGAACTTTCTGGAGATAGGAACCGTTGTCGCCGGCAGGCTTCAAGCCATAGAGCGCGAACTGCGCGGCAATGTATTCGGCGGCAATGTCGCCGCCGCGCTGGCCGGTACCGCGTCCCTCCAGTAGATCGTGGGAGAGGAAGCGGACATGGGTCTCGATGTTATCGGGACGAATGCCCTGCATGGCGGCAAGGGCGGCCGAGGGAAGATGCGGGCGGAATTGCGTGGCAACGTGAGATTTGGCGCGTGGATTTGCCGGTTTTTCTTGCGCGGACAGGGTGGCGATAAGCAGCAACGAAACGGCGAACCCAATTCTTCCAATCAACATGCGTAGCACCTCGAAAAACTAAAGTATAAAGTTGTACCCCGCGCCCGCGGGACTGGATTTCGAGCTTCAGCCTAGCGGAAGTCGGGGAAACCTTCACCGGGGCGGAAGAGGCGGCGCGCCGCGGTACTGTTGGCTCCAGCGAAGCGTCGGTTCAGATCTTCCACGTCCGTCCTCACCCAGCCCACACTGGCGAGCGCGATCTCGCCGTTTGGGGCGATGAAAAACCATGACGGCAGCTTGACAATGCCGTAGGCGCTGGAAACCGCAGGGTTGGCGGGATCTTCGAGGAGCACGGGGAAGGTCAAGCCGTGCTGGTGCACAAAAGCGGCGGTGTCGGCCTTGTTATCCTGAGAAATCCCCACCATAGCGGTTTTGGCGCTGCCGTAGGCCTTCTCCAGGCGCTCAAAAAACGGAAACGTATATTGGCAAATCGGGTCGGAGGGCTTGAAAAACGCAGCCACCACAGCTCCGCGCTTGAGTGCGTCTTGTAAGGAGAACGTGCCGCCCGCAATGGTGGGCAAAGAGAAGTTAGGCGCTTTGGTTCCTTCCTTCAATGCTGACATAACTCTCAGGCCTCCTAGTTAGCGATCGGGTAACTTCGTGGAACTAGTAACTCATCGTGCTCAAACGCTACCGCTAGATAATCCCGCCGGCCTTTAGAATCTTCCGCGTCAACCCGGTGATAGGGAGCCACGGGATGCGACCAACGGCGACCCACTTGCCTTTCGCGACGGGCAGAGCGTCTGGCAGCGGCGTATGCCGTAACCGGTTGTTTCGTAACAACGTGTTTCGTAACACATGAACAGTATAGTCCGTAATGGTTATAGTATGACGAAACGTGCGCCAGGGCGCCGTAGCCGGCAAGGAGCGCGGAGGTTCGGACGATTGCGGCAGCTCCCACATGCCGGGCATGAGCGAAGCCTTCTTCGAGCGCTGCACGAGGCGAACTTCGCCGCCGACATTGATATTGCCGATGCCATGGATATTGCTATTGCCATTGCTTCCACGCCAATCCAGCACACACCAGATTTGCATTTTTTCCTGGCGGGCGGGCGGTTGGGCGAGCGGTACCTCTCCCTGCGCAACGCACCATTTCCGCACAGGGCAGGCCAAACAGCGGGGCTGGCGTGGCACGCACACGGTTGCGCCGAGTTCCATCATCGCCTGATTGAAATCGCCGGGCCGGGACTTCGTGAGAAGCGATTGGGCATGTTGCCAGATTTGCGCCGTAGTGAGATCGATGCCGGTCGACTTTATACCGATCGATTTTGCGCAGAGCAGTCTTCGCAACACGCGCTCGACGTTGCCATCGACCACGGCCACGGGTTCGGCAAACGCGATGCTGGCGATGGCAGCGGCGGTGTAGCGCCCAATGCCGGGCAGGGCGAGCAAGGCGGCGGCCGTTTGCGGAAACCGGCCACGGTGCTTCTGCACGATCTCGTTCGCGCACTGATGCAACCTGCGCGCTCGCCGGTAGTAGCCGAGGCCGCTCCAGGCAGCCAGCACGGCTTCTTCCGGGGCGGCAGCGAGCGCTCCGACATTCGGAAAACGCTCGATAAAAATTCGGTAATGGCCGAGCACGGCGGCCACTCGCGTTTGCTGCAACATGATTTCGCTGAGCCAGACGCGGTAAGGATCGCGAGTTTCGCGCCAGGGAAGGTCGCGGCGATGCCTGTCGTACCAGCCGAGCAGGGCGCGCCGGAAACGGCCGAGGTCCCGACCGGAAATAAAAAAGTTAGCGCAAGCCCGAGAATGCGGAGGCGATGCGGCGGCTAGCATCGGAGGCATGGCGCGATTGTAGCGTGATCCGGGCTGCGTGGGGACGGAACTCTGTTCCATTTCGCCGCGGCGCAGTTCCGCTTCCGCACCGAGCCATTTCCCACAAAGCCAATTGACCGCTGCCCGGCGGCCCACGATAATAGTGAAGCCTGGTAACCGCGACACACGCGTGAACATTAACTCGAACCGGCAGGACGTGTATGACCGAATTCGACCGCAAGGTGGAAGAAGCTTCCGCGCGTTTCAATCGCTCGGTGGCAAACATCGCCGAGACGCTGGAGAAAGAAACGGCGGAACTGGTGACGTATCTCAACGACGAGGTTGTGCCGGCGGTGCGCACGCATTCCTCGAAGGCGCTGCGAACGGCGGCGGGAAAGCTCGCCGAGTTCGCGGAGTATCTCGAAAAGCAGCACAAGAATTCTTGAGCTTCCTGTCTTTGACTTATCCGCCCGTAACTTACTCGTCGACAACTTACCCGGCGACGAGCGCGCGACGGTGGCTGACGGCATGGCCGCTGCTTTGTAAGCTGCCGTGCCTTCTATTCGTTTTATTGCTGGGCAGTGCGCTTCTAAGCGGCTGTGGCAGACACAAGCCTGTGCAGACGCAGGTCCCAGCGCCTCCGCCGCTTCCGCAGGAAAAACCGTCGGCGCCTCCGCCGTCCGCTGCAACGCCGCCCGAAAAGCCGGCGGGCGCGGCCGAGAAGATAGAAGTTCCCGCCGACGCGAAAGCTATCTATGAAGAAAGCGGGATAGCAAGCTGGTACGGCGCTCCGTATCACAACCGGCGCGGATCGAACGGCGAGATCTACGACATGAACGCGATGACGGCGGCGCATCTTACTCTGCCGCTGGGATCGATCGCGCGCATCACCAACCTGAAGACCGGACATACGGCGCTGGTGCGCATCACCGATCGCGGGCCGTTTGTCGTAGGGCGGATTGTCGATCTTTCGCTGGCCGCCGCCAAGGCGCTGGATGTGTACTTACCAGGTACCGCCAAAGTCCGGCTGGAGGTGTTACAAGCGCCTGCGCCTCTCGAAACCGGTGGACGCTGGACGGTGCAGATCGGCTCCTTTAGCGGGGAAAAAGCGGCTGCGAAATTTGCGGCGCACATGCAGAAACGTTACCAGACCGCCAAAGTCCTTAAGTTTGTGAGTCCGGTCGGAAACTGGTGGGTGCGGGTGCGAGTGCAGGACGACGACCGTCAACGCGCAACCGCTCTGGCCAGCGAGACTGAGACGGAGGAGGGATCGGTATTTCTGGTACGGCTCGACTGAAAATATTTGCCCGACGCCGACGACGAAGTGATATTGTTTTTTTCAGAGATAGAAAAGATCTTATCTCCGAGATTATTTGCCGGGTGATCGTAATCCCAGGCTAGGGGAGACTTACTTATGGCGGATTGCCTATTCTGCCGGATTATTCGCGGCGAAGTCCCATGCAAGAAAATCCATGAAGACGAGCACACGTTTGCCTTTGAAGATTTGAACCCACAAGGCCCGACGCATGTGCTGGTCGTCCCGAAAAAACATATTGCCGGATTGAAGGAAGCCACGGCGGAAGACGCGGAGCTGGTGGGACGCTGTCATCTGGCGGCCGCGCGCATTGCGCGGGAACGATCGATTGAAGACGGTTACCGCACGGTGCTGAATGTGGGTCCGCGGGCGGGTCAATCGGTTTTTCATCTGCATGTGCACCTGATTGGCGGGCGCTCGCTGGCGTGGCCGCCGGGATAAGGGTTCTCAGTTCCCAGTTCCCAGTTCTCAGAAAGATCTTTGCCGCGCACTGAGGACTGAGAACTACGGCCCCGCTCTCCACAAACAAGCGTCGATCCTGCGCTGACTCATCTTCCCTCTAACCGTCTCCGGGCCGCATTCTCCGGCTCGCAAACTCTGGCTTACAATCGTGGGATGGCAAATCTGACGTTGGTATACGGTCTGCGTCTGCTGCCCTCCGATGAGGTCGCGGAGGTGGGCACGGCGACGATCAAACTGAAAAATGGGCGGGATGCGCACATTGCCATGCACATTCTCGAAGGCAGCAAGAGTGAGATCGAGAAGCAGCTCAAGAACAGCCTGACGGCCTTTTTCGACATTTATCCCGAGATATGACGGCGCGAGATATGGCGAAGCGCTCGGCGCGTAATAATCGGGCGGCGATCCGGAAAATGGAATGCGACTGATCTTTCTGGAACTCGAGAGCAAGCTGCGCGAAAAACGGCTGTGGCCGCAGAGCTGGATCGCGTGGGCGGCGATCTATGCGCTGGCGCTGGACTTGGTTTTGTTCGCGGCGCAGTGGGTAACGCGGCGCGCGAGTCCGGCGGCGTCGGCGGGACTTACAGGCTGGGTAATTTTTCTCAGCCTGCTGACGATGGTATTACTGGCGATTGCGGCTTATCGCTGGCTGCGCGCACAAATGCTGTGGCGGCTGCGGAACCGCTTGATCGTGACTTATGTTTTCATTGGCGTGATTCCGGTGTTGCTGCTGGCGATGATTTCGCTCACCACGCTTTATCTTTTTGCCTTGCAGTTTGCCGACTCCACGATCACAACGGACATCACAACTCGCTTGCGCAACATGGAAGCGGCGAATCTCGCCATCGCCAGTCATCTGGCGGCGCAAGTCTCGGACGGCGGAAAGTTGGATGACGAAATCCTCGGACGGGCAAGGCCGCGCCGTCCGGAGTGGTCGCGGCGACAGGTGTGCGCGTGGTATCGCAACCGGCAACCTTCTTGCTCGGGGCCGGAGGGCGCGGCCAGCTTCAATTTTCCCGCATTTATCACGGGAGATTTCAGCGGCATTGTGAACGACCACGGCAAACTCTATCTGCGAGTTGCGACCGTATTTGCCGCCGACCCGGAATCTTTGCGGGTGATTTCGAGTGAGCCGCTCGATAAGGATTTCGTCGAACCGATCGCGGCGTATCTTGGCCGGATTGCCATCCATGGAACGGAAAGCCCGGCTGCAAACTCAAATGCCAGATCGAGCGCGGCGACTGAGCGGACCGGGTCGGGGCCGTTGCTGGATTTCGCCAACGAAACTCTGGGGCCGGAAATATTTTCCGCCGGGAAAATCCCGCCGGCGAACAACGCGCTAGATATCGATATTCCTTTCGTAAGGATCCAGTTACAGGTCGTGGATTGGGTCACCGGACAACAGCCTCGCTTGGGGGCTTTCGCGGTTGTGGATACGCGGCCCTCGGTGCTTTCGGCCAGACTTTTTGCCGAGCAGGGCGAGTATGCCAAGGGTTTGGAAAGCATATTGAAGTTGATTGCGATTGTGTTCGCGCTGGTGGTGGGACTGGCATTGTTCATCGGGCGGAAATTGACACTGAGCATCACCTCGGCGGTGGACCAACTCTACGAAGCGACCACGCACGTGAATCGCGCCGACTTTAGCCACCGCATCGCGGTGCGCTCGACGGACCAACTGGCAACGCTCGGAAACTCCTTCAACTCGATGACCGCGTCGATCGAGAAGCTGGTCGAGGAACAGAAGGAAAAGCAGCGGCTGGAAGGCGAATTGGCGATTGCGCAGGAAGTGCAGGCGCAACTCTATCCCACGTCGATCGCGCAACTCGACACGCTGGAAGTGCACGGCTTCTGCCGTCCGGCGCGGACGGTGAGCGGAGACTACTACGATTTTCTCGCGCTGAATTCCGGCAAGCTGATGCTGGCGGTGGGCGACATCAGCGGCAAGGGAATTTCAGCGGCACTGCTGATGGCGACGATCCACTCGGCGTTGCACGCTTACAGCATCGAAGACATACCGGTGCTGCAAGAACCGGCCGCAGTCGCTGCGGCGGGTGGATCGCGGCCGATGCTGGCTGCTGAGTTGAATGGGAGGGAAGCGTCTCCAGCAGCGCTGCTGACGCTCTTGAACCATCAGCTTTACGAAAGCACTCCGGCGGCGAAGTACGCGACTTTGTTTTTGGGCATCTATGACGGAGCGACGCGGCGGCTCACCTACGCGAACGGCGGCCACCTACCGCCGGTGCTGATTTCCAAAGATGGGTCGTCGCGGCTGCTGGACTGCGGCGGGACAGTGGTTGGGCTGTTCGACGACTTGAGTTATCCGGAGGCGACCGTGCAACTCTGCCCTGGCGATCTGCTCCTTGCGTACAGCGATGGGGTGACGGAACCGGAGAACGATTATGGCGAGTTCGGCGAGGAGCGGCTAATCCAACTAGTGCGCGCGAACCGCCATCTGCCGCTGGAGCGCATCACCGAAATCGTCATTGGCGCGGTGGCCGACTGGATCGGCGAGAACGAGCAGCCCGACGATGTGACGCTGGTGCTGGCGCGGGCGAGATAGTGGAAAGGCGGCCTAGATCGTCTCGATTTTCAGGGCCGGGAATGCCGCTCGATATATATGTACGTCCAGGGTCAGTAGCCGGTAATCGTGCGCGGCGGCGTGAGCTCCGATCAAGAAGTCGGCGAGAATGCGGCGAGGGGCGGCATCGCGATGCTTGCGGCGCCGTTCCGCGTAGCTGCAGAAAGCTCGCCCGGCCGATCGCCATATCGCTTCGTCCAGTTCCCAATCGATCGCGATTCCGGTGTCGGCAAAGAACACGCTGACGAAATTTTCGGTGCGTCCTGGGGCGGCGATCAGTTCCGCGAAGACAGGGGCAGCCACGGTGAGGTTCCCGCGTTTGAAAGCGGCTTCGAGGGCAGCGCGAGCAGCAAAGGTCGCTCCTGGGTCCTCGTCCCACAAGGCGACAATGACGTTCGTGTCGATCGCGGTTGTCATAATCAGTCGTTGTGACCGCGCATCTCCCGAAGCCATCGATTGATGGCCTTCTTGCCGGAGGGAATTCCGGGATTGCCGATGCCCGCGTATTTGGCGAATACGCTTTCTTTGCGAACTGGCTGGATATGCACGCCGTTGCTGTCGCTCTCAAAGAGCAGCCGGTCTCCCGCGCGAACGCCCAGGAGCCTCCGCACCTCGATGGGGACGGTGATCTGACCCTTGCTGGTGATTTTGGCTTGCTTTTGCATGGCGATCTCCGATTCCTTACTTTATCATAGTTTCCTTACTTTTGATACGGTTGTATTTCGGGAAGGGTGACAGACCCACCCTAATCGCGTAGAGCAGAGGCGAGCGGTGCTGGCGATGCGGCAGGCCACTTCTCGAAAAGCGCGAGAAGTGGCGCACCCCTGGCTATTGCGGTCAACGTTCAAACACTTGCCCGGGTTATAGGTGCCATTTGAAGTGGCCCACACGCCCGGCGGAGTGAACTGGGACAGCGAGCCCAGGGACGGAGGGCTGCGCTTCCAGTTCTGGGACCCGGCGTCGAGAGTGGCGAATGTAGTCTGAGAATTGCCGCCAGAGGAAGACGAGGGCGGGCAGAGGGTCGTTGAAGTGAAAGGGAGTCGAGTGCGCGCCCCGCCAAGAGAGCAGCCAAGCCCAAAAGCTCTCGCCACCGCAGTTCCGCTGTTTGTGCCAGGCGCGAAAATCGCCAGGCAGGAACCCGAGATATTGCCCGGCTTCATAGGTGGTCACGGGTTCGACAGGCAGCCCCAGCGCGTCCCGGTAGGCCATGCTGCAAACGTCGATTCCGGCGCGGGCGGGCGCGTCCACGTACCACCAGGGGCGGGCGTTGATCTCGAACAGTTTGAAGAGTCCGTCGCGCTCGTCGTACTTGAATTCGGCGCTGAAGACACCGCGGTAAGAAAGGGATGCGAGCAGAGATTGGAGAGAGGCGGCGGCAGGGGCGACTTCCTGCAATGGAACGCTCACCATGAAGGTGCTGTTGCCTATGCGGGGCGGATTCATGCGCAGGCGGCGCCGGGCAAACAGGGCACAGACGCGGCCTTGGCGGTCGATGAACCCTTCGATAAAGTATCCGGCGGTGGGCGGGCCGGGGATGAACTCCTGCAACATGATGGGGAAGGGGAATCGCTCCATCGCACGCCGGGCCTGGGCGCGGCTGTCGACGAGCAGTCCCTTGATGCGGAATTTGCCGGTAAAAGACACGGACGAAAGCGGCTTGAGAATGGCGCCCTGAAAGTCCTCGCTGGGCAAGGAATCGATTTGCTCATGGGAGGTGAGGAGCCGGGTCGTGGGGTGGGGAAGCCGTTGGCTCTGCAATAGCTGCGCGAAACGCCACTTGTCGAGCAAGGTCTCGACCGTGGAAAGCGAGGCATGGCTGGAAGGAAATCTGCTCGCGAAAGATTCCGGCAAGGCGGCGGTGGCGGCCAGCCAATTGTCGCAACAAGGCAGAAGCACAGCGCGTTCGAGAGAGAGGTTGGCCAGTATCCGCGGCAGATCGCTAGGTTCAAGCCCAGGACGCGAACCGGGGAGTGGCCGGTACCAGCGCGAATAGCCGACGAAGCCAGCGCCGGCGCCCAGCGCGTAGGCGGGAATTCCCGCGCGATGCAGAAGACGGAGAACGGCGGCAAACGTCACGTTGGCTCCGCCCATGGCAATCACCGGAGGCATAGCCGTGGCGCTCGACGTATGGAGCTGTTCCGGGGCTTGGTAGGTTGTGTGCAAATCTTCGCGACCGCTTGGGGGAGGAAAAGCTTTGACCAAGAGGGGAAGTTATTTAATTATACCACCACAGGACAGGTCCGGCGCAACACAGAAAAACGGGTCGTGTCCTAATTTGCCTTTATCACCACGGAGTCACGGAGATACGGAGAAAACCTTGAACCCATAAGGGCAGAATGGAAAGATATTATCAAGCAGTTGATTTTCTCTGTGTCTCCGTGGCTCCGTGGTGGAAAAACAAAATTAGGACATTACATAAAAACGCGGGAAGGATTGCTCCCTCCCGCGCCGGTTTTCGTTCGATCAACTGCAGATCCCTCGCTGCGCTCGGGATGACAAACCCGAGTGAGGGAGAAACGATCTGCTTAGACCAGGCCCTGATCGAGCATCGAGTTGGCGACTTTCAAGAAGCCCGCGATATTGGCGCCGTTCACCAGGTTGCCCGGCGTGCCGTACTGCTCGGCCGTTTCGTAGCAATTCTTGTGGATGGCGATCATGATCTTGTGCAAACGATCGTCGACTTCTTCGCGGGTCCAGGACAGACGCATGCTGTTCTGCGACATTTCCAGTCCGGAGGTGGCAACGCCGCCGGCATTGGCGGCCTTGGCCGGTCCGTAGAGGACTTTGTGTTCGAGGAACAGCTTGGTGGCTTCGATGGTGCTCGGCATGTTCGCTCCCTCGGCGACCACTTTCACGCCGTTCTTGATGAGGTTGGCGGCGTCTTTCGCGTTGATCTCGTTCTGCGTGGCGCTGGGGAAGGCGCAATCGGCCTTGATGGCCCAGATGCCGTTGTGATCGGCCTTGTGGTCGGTTGGGGTGTAGACGGCCTTCTTGAACTTCTCCGCGTATTCCTTGATGCGGCCGCGGCGATTGTTCTTGAGGTCCATGATATAGGCGAGCTTCTCGCGGTTGATGCCGTCGGGGTCGTGGATGAAGCCGTCGGAATCGGACGCGGTAACCGGCTTGGCGCCGAAATCGAGCAGCTTCTCGATGGTGTATTGATAAACGTTGCCGCTGCCCGAGACCAGACAGACTTTGCCTTCGAGCTTGTCTTTCTTGGTCTTCAGCATTTCGTCGGCGAAATAGACGCAACCGTAGCCGGTGGCTTCTGGACGAATCAGCGAGCCGCCCCAGGCCAGGGCTTTGCCGGTGAGGACGCCGGTGAACTCATTGCGCAGGCGCTTGTATTGGCCAAACAGGAAACCGATTTCGCGTCCGCCCACGCCGATGTCGCCGGCCGGAACGTCGGTATCGGGGCCGATGTGGCGTTGCAGTTCGGTCATGAAGCTCTGGCAGAAACGCATGACTTCGTTGTCGCTCTTGCCTTTGGGATCGAAATCCGAACCGCCCTTACCGCCGCCCATGGGCAGCGTGGTGAGCGAGTTTTTGAACACTTGTTCGAACGCCAGGAACTTCAGGATGCCGAGGTTGACCGAGGGATGCAGGCGCAGGCCGCCCTTGTAGGGGCCGATGGCGCTGTTCATCTCGATGCGGAACCCGCGATTGACTTGCACTTTGCCCTTGTCGTCGAACCAGGGCACGCGGAACATGAGGACGCGTTCGGGCTCCGTGATACGTTCCAGGATCTTGTTTTCCTGATACTCCGGGTGACGCGCCAACGCGGGCTTCAAGGATTCGACCACTTCAAGAACGGCCTGGTGGAATTCCGGCTCGGCTGGGTTTTTGGCTTTCACGATGTTGAGAATTTGATTGACGTAGTCCGCCGCAGCATTGCCCTTGGGCGGTTCCATGACAGCACTCATAAGTCTTGCCTCCGAATTTTTAGAACTGAACGGGTTTTCAAAACAGGACGCCGCAAGATTTGCGGCTGTAGTGATTAGATGCCGGGAGGGAAGGCTGCGCCGTGACTGGCGTCACCGGATTCCGTGATGCGTGAGCACAGGGCCACGTAGCTGGGACACACTCCTAAGAACACATCCAACTCATTTATAATGTGTATGTTAGCGAGAATAGTGAGGCTGAAACAAGCTTATTTTCCGGCTTCGGGCTGCAACACTGTCACCTTGGCGGTTACCTGTTGGCCTTTTTCCATGCCTCCGACAACGACTAGGCCGCGGCGCATGACGAGCAGCCCGCGATGGTCCATTGTAGGCACGACGGTGGGATTGGCGGTGGGATTGGGAGCGGCTTCATTATTGATATTTACATTGATCGTTTCCCAATCGCCGGTGTAGTCGTCAAAGGCGAAGGTGACCGGTGAAGGTTCAGCCGGGCGGCCGTCATAGCCGATTCCGTTGAAGTTATAGGGAATGGCGGCGCCGCCGGAGAAATAAATTTTGCCTCCCTTTTTTTCCAGCGGTCCCGCGCCCGCGGCGATGCGAAAGCGGGCGTTGCCGGGATGGGGCGCAAGGCGCGTCCACTCAATATTCGCGATGCCACCCTTCTTCGGAATCTCGCCCATCCAACACTCGCTGGAGGCTAGGAACTTGGGCCCCATGCTGCTCGGGTTTTTGTAGGCGCCGTCGACGTAAACAATGGTGTCGCCAAGGATGGCTCCGGCATGGCCGAAAACGGGCGTGCCGGGCAGCGGCGTGGCTTCGGTCCAAGTATCGTTATCCGTGTCGTAGACCTGGACGTTGCGGACGGCGGCGCCCTTGGCCGTCGACCATCCGCCGATGAGAAAAATGTAACGGTCGCGATAGACGCCAACCACCGCGTCGGCAACGGGCTCGGGGATGTCTTTGCCGCGATAATAGCGATTGCGCACCGGGACAAAAACGTTCAGGTCCGAAACGGCCGTTTGTCCACCCAGCGAATCGAGGATATAGCCTCCGAAAATGAAGACTTGGTCGTGGAGCGCCACCGCCGATGCCGCAATGCGTCCGGCCACGCCCGGCACGGGACGCACTTCCTGCCACTTGCCGGTTGCCGGATCCATTTCGTAGGCGCTGGTGGTAACGGCGTCCCAGGTCTTCTTCGGGCCAATGCCCATGAAGGAAAATATTCTGGGTCCGCCCTCGTCGTGCGAAATGGCGACCGCATTGTTCGTAAGCGGCACCGGGAGCGGGCTAAGCGTGGGTTCGTCGACGGCTTGAAGCCGGGCCGCGAGGAAGAGACAGAACAACGCCGGGAGCAGTTTGCGCGATACGGATTTCATTGATGAAATCATAGCAGCCCCGCGAGTGGAAGGACGGGCAGATCGCTCGCGTAGAGACGGGGCTTGCCCCGTCTCCCTGGACGCGGCAAGAGACGCGGCAAGCCGCGTCTCTACGGGAAATGCGCAGCGCGGAGCCAACCGCTTCAAAACCACGTGCGCAGACAATATTCCCGATAAGCGCCGCCGCCAAGCCGCAACGGATTTACATTTCTTTCACATTCGTGTTTTATGCTAACTTCCTTATAATTGCTCTCTCGTCCCGAACACAAGAGTTTCGCATGACGCGAAAACAACCCTCTCCGCCTTCGCCAGCCCAGCCTTCGCAACCGAAGCGCCGCTCGACTTCGGCGCGGCGCGCGGCGGAAGCTCGCCCGCGTCCGGCCGAGACCCACAATAATAACGACGAAGATTTCGCGGGAGACGATCTCTCGGCCCTGGTCGTCCGCGGTTGCCTGATCGCCCGCGACGCGGTCTTCAACGTCCGCGACTTTCTCGCCGACGGCTCGCGCCTGGCATTTCTCGCCATCAAGGATTGCGAAAAAGAACTCGACCAGATCGAACGCAAAATCGACGACCAGTTGCCTGAAGCCATCACCCGCGTGGGCGAGGCCAAGGCGCGTGAGTTGCTCGCTTGCCTAAAGTTCATCACCGACTTAGAGCGCATCGGAGACCTCGCCTACAGCGCGGTCATGCATCTCGAATCGCGCCGCGAAAAATTGCCCGCGGCGGATTCCCGCCAACTCGTCGAGATGGCTTCCCGCCTCTGCACCATGCTAGAGCAGGTCCATCAAGGCTTCCTGGAACGTGACGTGGCGCATGCGCAGAGCGTTCTGCAATCCGATGCGGGAGTGGATCGCTTGTGCCATTCCTTGTTTCAACGGCATCTGGCCGAGCCGAACAGTCCCAGCGGGCAGAAGAATTTCGACGTCTTGCTCGCTGCCCAGGCGCTGGAACGCATCGGCGATCACGCCAAGAACCTCGCGGAAGAACTCTACAGCCTCTCCGAAGGCCGCTCGCTCCGGCACAATGCCAGGAAGCTGTCGACGGCCTAGTGTGCCACCCCGGAAATTCATGGCATAAATAAGTACTGTCATCCTGAGAGTTTGTGACTTTTTTGAATTTTTGAACATTTTGTCGTCGTAACTATATTGTTTTCAGCATCAATTTTTGACGACATTCAAAAAAGTCACAGCCTCTGAGCGAAGCGAAGGACCTATGTATTTGAATTCGCTATTTAAGAAGATATTACCCGTCGCTCGGAATTACCCAGAATCACAGGCCAAACTTATGTCGCGAATTTCCGGGACACGACACTAAGGAAACTCCGATTAAGTCTGCTCTGGCGGAACGGGATGCGTTGCAAGCGCGGACCTCAGCGGCCAATCCGCTTGCGTGGCGGGTTCTAACAGCCCGTGGTGAAAATATGATTCGTATCAGGGTACGCCTTTACAGGCTGCGGAAAAATTCCAGTTTCGTATCGGGGTATCGCTTTAGCGATACCACAAGTCGGAATCAATCGCCCCTTTAGGGAACCTCTGATTAAGTTCAGCTTTCAGTGGTTTTGAAAGGGCACGGCTTCAGCCGTACCGTTAAGACCCGCTAAACATGCGGCTTTAGCCGCTGAGGGCCACACTGCCGACACGTATAGTTTCGGTAGCAAAGTCTTATTCAGAGGTTCCTTAGGAGCTGGGCGTCGAAGTTTGACTTTTTCCGCAGCCTCTTTAGCTGATGCTATGCCCTGCCCAAAGCTATTTTGTTATAATCGGATTTCGCCGCATCCCGCGCATGGCGCTATCGTCTAGGGGTTAGGACGGAAGATTCTCAATCTTCAAACCCGGGTTCGATTCCCGGTAGCGCTACCAACTATCATCCGCTAAAGCCCGCTAAATCAGCGGGTTTTCTTTTTACTCCAAAAGCGTGCTGACGCTCCCTCACCTGAATTCGCACTCACCTTGGTATACAAAATGGTACACAGGCTGTTCCATGCCCCGGCGTCCAAACTTGGAAAGAGCGAAGCGCCAACCCGAAGTGCAAATTTGCACCTCGCCCCCTCGACTTAGGTAAATAAACGGGGCAAGATTTATTCGTATAGGATTTCTCCCCCCACGCCGGGTTTCCCTTCTATAGAAACATTGGGACTCCTACGCAAAAAGCCCTCTGTCGCGTGCATAATTGCGACGTGTGATGTGGCCTTGTATTGCTCTGGCGCTCTCAGTAGTTTTGCCAAGTTGAAGCTGTGAATAGCGGACAGGCTCCAAATAAACGTCCGATCAAACGCTAAGTGAAACAAAAGAATAGTCGCATTAAATCCGCGCACGATTAGCAGGCTGAGTTTGGCGTTAGAACTTAACGAGGCCAGCGTCGAGTGCATCATGAAGTTTGAAATCACCAACTTAGGACATAAGTCTTAAGCCTCACCTCTGCGCTGCACATATCAGACGGCGGCAAGACTCCAATCAACACGGAGCGGTTGGCAAAACGCACAGGGACAACGGGCCGCACGTTTCATTGCCCTGCTCTGGCTTGGCTATCGAGCAATCTGATCATCCAAGGCGGCCAGGAGCGATTTTGAGCCTCCTCACACTCCATGCAAAAGCGGTTGTACGTTTGCCAGTGCATTCCCTTTGGCTTGTCCGGGAAATCTCCCGCCGGGTGACCTCCCAGTTTCACGCGAATTGCCTGTGCCCGACTGAGGGCGCGACTGTATGCGGTTTCGCGTTGGCTATCGTATGCGAGTTGGAGACAGTGCCTACAGGCGAAGATCGAACCGCCATAAAGAACGGCCACGCGGCGCGAACAGCCTTGTGCGGGGCAGAGGAACCAGATTCTTTCCCCACCGTAGTTACAGCGTGTACGGTCGAGGGAAACCGTATACTCCTCACTTTTCCAATCCTCCTCGTACCGCTGGTGCTTGTATTTGAGAATCACACGGTCAAACTCGGCGCATATCCCAATTGACCCGACCACTTCCCCGTTACTTGACCAGTAGAGACTTGTCCAACCGCAGGGGCGCAAGAAACCTTTGCGTTGCAGGACGCGAATGTCCAGTTGCCGGTAATCGGAGGTTGTGCTCTTGCTCGAATAGCGTCCCACGTTCGAATTCTCACTGCCTAATCGAAATCATAAGGCAAATTAACCAGTTTCCTAACACCTTTTCGGCGTAACTACCATGCGGCAAATGCTTTGCAGTGTATTTGAATGCCTACTGATTCCGGCAAATCCGTTACGGGCGTGGTCGCGACGCATAAAGAGTTACGCACGCTAGACTTCACCTTCTTGTTCTAGTCCGCCGCCGCTGTGATGATCCCGCTCACTTCTGTCGTTTTCTTCGTCAGACGATACAGCCATCGGCCATACTTTCCGTCGGCGTTCACTGCGGCGACCCATCGCTCTGCCGCATGACGCTTCACTTCCTCCAACGGATCGTACCCCTTCGTTTCCAGTATCACGTAGACGGGGGTCTCGCTCCGTAACCGGATAATGAAATCCGGCATATAGTCGTGCATCTGCCCGTTATGCAAGTACGGAATCGCGAAGCCCAACCCGGCGTTCTTTACGAACGAGTAAACTGCGGGGTGCTTGTCGATGTAGTACGCGGCAGACTGCTCCCACCGCTTCGTGTCCGGCACCACGTAATTCACATGGCTGCGGAGCACCTCAACGGCCTCGCGGCTCGTCCAGTAATCCACGTCGGCAGTTGTGCCGGGACCGCGTGTCGATTCATAGCGTGGAACTTCCGGTGCCTCGCCCTCCGAAGTGTCAGGCCGCAGTGCCTCCAAAAGAATCTCAACAATCCAGCCGTAGTACGGAGCAAGGAACAGGTCTTTCAGGTCAGCAGGCGGTCGCACTTCTACCTTGTCCTTGAGGTAGCGCCAGACGATCTGCACAAGCTGCGGAAAGAGCACGTGGCTCGGGATCGTGCATCGCGACTGTGCAATGCAGTCGCTTGTCAACGCTTTCGCCAAGTCGAACACGAGTTCCTGAATACGCCGTCTCGCCCGGAACTCCTTCAGCGAGACATCCGAGATTTTTCCAGGCCCGCTCAGCGATAGCTTTCCACTCGTGTTGATGTTCAAGCCCTTAGCTTGCACCTCGGGTGGGATTTGGTCGGGCTGAAGGGTCAGTGACGGAACGCTGGCCCAATCCACAGTGATCTTGTTGCGAATCGCCTGCGTGTAACCTTCCACGCGAGGGAATTGAATCTCAAACTCTGCCCGTTGCGGCACGGCATGAACGTGATACTTCTTCACACGCGGTGCGGGCGCTCCCGTTTTGCTGGCCTTGAACGGGATAACCTCGAACGGCACCCCGAGCACCTGGGCGACCTCTTCCGTGAACTTGCCGTTCTCGCCAATCTCGTACCTAGACCGGCGCAGTCCGCGCCCCACAACTTGCTCGCAGAGCAATTGAGACATGAAGGGTCGCAGTCCGATGATGTGCGTCACTGTACTGCAATCCCAGCCCTCAGTGAGCATCCCCACGCTAACGATGCAGCGCACGTCGCGCCCCGGTGGATGCAACGGCCTTTCCAACTTCTTCGCGAGTTCCTCAAAGCCTTCGGGGAAGATCGGTCGGCCTTGCCGGTCACGCGGCCAGTCTGTCCGTCCTACGGTATCGAGCGTGAGCCGCATCCAGCGGGATTCGTCGTTCTTGGCCTCGCCCGTATCCGTTTCATGCACAACCTTCGAGTCAACGCGAATCGTGTAGAACTGCCCGTTGCGGTTGCGGAATCCTTCGATCTTTGAGGCCGGTATCCCCACGGGCTTAACATCGTGCGCCAGCCACTCGTAAAACACTTTCGCAATGTTCGTATTCTTGCAGACGAGAATGAACACGGGCGGACGTGAATCGGTACCAGCCTCTTCCCATTCTTTGCGCGTCTTTTCCCACTCACCAGCGAGAATTCCAATGGGATGATGCGCGAACTTGATGATCGCTTCGGGCTTGACTTGTCCTTTCCGCCCACCTTTTTCCTGAGCGGTCAGCTTTTGTTCGATGATCCATTTCCAAATATTGAAGTAGGCTGCAACGTCATCCCCCACAGTATCCCGCACAGCCAACTGCGGAATTTTCACCAGTCCGGCTTCAATCGCATCAATCAGTCCGAAGTCGCTGACCACCCACGGGAATGGCTTGTTCGTTTCCTGCCCCACTCTGCCCAGGTAATAGGGAGTAGCGGAAAGGTCGATGCAGACATTGATCCCACGTAGCTTGTGAATTTTGTCCAGACCATCAATCCAGACGGTCGCTTCTTTGAAAAACTCTTCGGCTTCTTCGTCCTCTCCAAATTCGTCTTCTTCATCAGGCTCCGGCTCATCGCGCCGAATGCGATAGGCATGGTGCGCTTCGTCATTCAGCACAAGGATGTTCTGTTTGCCGCCGATGTCCCGGCCAAGCACGCGATTCAGCAAGGCGGTATCGCTCTCGACGTAGCGCGTCGATTCAACCACAACTTTCTTGAGATTTCCCTCTGGGTCGTTCTCCTCGCCTATCACATTCAAAATTCCGGCATCCTTTTGCCTCTGATAGTCCTTGAGGCTCAGGTAACGCTTGTTGCGTGCTGTCGTAGTCTTGCTGGCAATGTTGATCGTTTCTCGCACGCGGATCGGCACACCCGCCTTGATGACCTTCCCGCTCACGCCGCCCGACTGCATAGTCTGCGGCTCAAAAACGTGCCAATTGGTCACCAAAACCTTGCCCTGCGTGAGCAGGGGCATGAGATGCGGCGGTACAAGATCGCGGGTGCGATAGACGCTGGCATCGCCATTCTCCGGCTTCAGTTCCTCAAGCCTCTGGCGGATTGTCACGTTGGGACAAACCACCAACGCAACATCCGAAAACCTGCCATCGCTTCGGTTGTTTACCTTGTTCAAGATGCTCCAAGCACACAGCATCCCCATGACCGTTGTCTTGCCCGTGCCCGTCGCCATCTTGCAGGCATAACGATGGAAACCTGTGTAACCTTCTGCCTTGCGGTCGTCACTCGGTTCGTCGCGAGGAATTGAGATACCTTGCAGAAAATCCGCTCTGGCTTCGGTTAAAAAGACGACGGCAAGTGCCCCTTCCAGTTGAGCAAAGAACAGCCGCTTTTCTCGTCCGTCCCGCGTCCACCACTGGATCAATTCGAGAGTTGTCCGGCTCACTCCCGGATAACCTTGCGCCTGCCATGCTTCCAGCCGCTCGCGAATCAGGTTCACCAGCGCCAGTTCGTATCCCGAGGGATACTCACTCGAAGGCTTGAGCAATTTCTCGTCTGTTTTCCACGGCTCTTTCTGGTCACGGGGCGGAAAGACCACGGATGGACGACGACGCCCTTCTTTCAGTACCGGCGTCTCGCCTTCCCGGATGTACCAGTAGCGAGTAGGTTTCTCAAACGGCTTGTTTTGGATTGGCTCTTGAACTTCGGCAACAATAAAGCCGCTCATTTCCGCGCCTCGCTCATCGGTTTCACGATCAGCAATTCATTGCCACGCTCATCAATCACCTTGACGGCAACCTGCCCATGTTCTCCGGCCTCGAAAGGCGCGCTAACTGTTCCCGCTAAGTGATCCCAGACAGTTTCTTCGTAGTCGCCACGCAGGGCCTTCTTTAAGTTTTCCCATGCGCCAGTCTTGGGAAAGAACGCTTGTGATACGTGAAAGCACAGCCCGTTGTAATCCGTATCGAGGAACCAAGCTGGAACCTCATCGCCGCTACGATTCAGCACCTCCATCGTCGTCGGATCGAAAACGTCCATTCCGAGCAACTCGACTTCGTACTTCGGCGGCTCGTCCTTGCTCTGCGGTTTCACACGGCGCAGTTCGGCCTCTGGCATCCCGCATACGCTGAAGACTTGGCTGGAGCGCATGTTCTTCAGCAGATCACCCATCATCAGATCGGGCGTGGCTTGCACGTAGGTCGCTGGGACTCCCACAACTTGATCGCATTTCTCAATCAGCTCACGTGCATTCGGCTCGATGGCAAAGCCCGTGACATAGAGGTGAGTGTACTTCTTGGCCGCCGCTTCAATGGCTGCTTGGTAAACCAGACCTTGATTGACAGCGCCATTCTCCGGGCCAAAGACGAGCGCCACGGACTTCGCCGAAAGCGGGAGCACCTTTCCGTTGCGTTCGGCGGCTTCCTGCACAGCCTCTTCGAGTGAGGGCTTCTGACCCGGAGCGGTCGCATCCACCAACGCCTCAGCGGAAAGAGAAAGGCTTTTCGCAGGCGGGCGCACATTCCTCAGCGTTACCGTCCGGTTGCCTTCCAGCCGTAGCACGGGGGACTTCCGCAGAATCTCAATCATTCGGTCCACGAATGACCCATCCGCCACTGCTCCGGCTGCGTCCGCAGCGGGTTTGGTTTCGGTGTCCTCCCAATCCATCGGCGTGGGAATCGTCGCTTCGACGCAAAACGGCCCGGTGACGCGAGTGATTTTGTTATCGTATTCAGGGCAATCAACTAAGACCTCTTCGTCTGGCGGTTCGTTGTTGGCGATTGACTTTAGCGTGACATGCGGCACGATACCGCCAACTTCCTCGCCTTTATTGTTCTGCTTTCGTAGGTAGACAAATCCCGCAGCCGGACCCCGGTGTTCGTCTTTCAGTTCGTACCAGGGGAAAGTCGCAGTCAGAAGGCGTTGCCTTGCAAGGGCCAGCGGCACCCGGCTGGTATCTATAGTTATCCAACGTCTCCCCCACTGCTCAGCGCAATATGCTGTTGTGCCGCTTCCACATGTTGGATCAAGTACAAGATCACCTGGGTCGGTCGTCATCAGCAGACAACGTTCGCTGATTTTAGGGTTTGTTTGGACAACGTAGAGTTTATCCGTTCCAAAGCCACTAATTCCCGTATCAGTCCACTGATTGTTAAGCTCCACAAAGGGAAAATCATCGAGGAAGCCTACGAATCGAACGCTGTTACCAACCACGAAGATTCGATTTTCCTGTTTTAGTTTCTCGCGACCGTCTGGGCTGTGCGTCCAGTAACGTCCCGATGGCGGGGTGTAATCCTTGCCATTGAAATGAAAGGGCACCCTTCCAAGTGAATAGAACTTGTTGCTCGACAGATCACTGATGCGGAACGGTCGGGTGCCTTCCGGTAGTAATTGAGGATTGCTGATTTCTTCATCAGTCAAGCGGCGACGTTCACCGCCTGGGAACTCTGCGTAGTAGTACTGACCGACTTCCGCGAAGCCAACAGCCTTGCGCTTGTATAACTGTCGGTACTTAATGCGGGTCTTGTCTTTCGCGTACCAGAGTAGAGAGTCAGCAGTCGATGCGATCAGAGCATCGGTCTGGCCAGCCGTTTTCACGACGTTAATTCGGGCGCAGAAATTGTCAGGGCTGAATATCTCGTCCAGCAGTTCTCGAATGTGGTGGAGATTGTCATCGCTGATTTGGACAAAAATGCTGCCGCTAGGAGCAAGCAGGCCATAGGAAAGGAGCAATCTATCACGCAAGTACGTCAAGTATGAATGCAGCCCCAGTTCCCAGGTATCCCGATACGCTTGCACCATTTCCGGCTCACGTGTCATATCCTCGTCGTCGTTGTGGGCGACATTACGATTTCGTATGAACGGCTGGAAATTTGAACCAAAGCTGACACCATAGGGTGGATCGACGTAGATCATCTGGACCTGTCCGCCCAGGCTCTCGTAATGCAGCAACGAGTTCATCACCACCATCGAATCGCCCAGAATCATCCGATTGACCCACTTGTCTTTGTGCTCGTAGGCTCGCAGCACTTGATCGGCGATGGAGTGCTGGGGATCGCCGAACAGATCAAACATCGTCGCCTGATTACGGTCGTAGCGATGCCCTTTCAGGGTGTCGATAATGGCCTTCGTGGAAAGCCGCTCGTGGATGAACAGGGGCAGCGTGTGCACGTCAAACGAAAGCCGCTCCGCCTTGCCTGCCCAGTTCAGGAACGGCTTGCTCATAGCCTTCAGTTCGCCGATGGCTTTCTGTGCGGCAGCGACGTGGCCCGCAGCTTCTTTCGTCTCTGCCTTGCCATTGAGTTCTTTCCGCGCCTCCGCGAGTTCCGCCTCAGCCTTGGCGATCCGAGCCTCGCCCCGCTCCCGCGCCGGATTCTGCCCGTCCCACTCCAACGCGGGCGAGAGCGAATCGTCGTAGCGATACTTCTTCGGCAGCAGCTTTTTCTTGAACTGCGCCTGCGTCCCGATCTCAGGTCGCATCGGGCTTTCCGATTCAGGGTGCTTGTAGCTCTTGGCAGATTTAGTCGCGGGTTTGGAGGTGCTGCGCGTTCGTGCCATCCACGGAACTCCAGGGTGAGATCAAAATGCGGGGGGGTAAATAACAGAGTAGCTTACACCAGTCGGGATCAAACGTGGGTACCCAAACCACAGGACTTGGCCCAAAGTATGATCTCACGAAAGAGGGTCGCTTGAGGTTGGGCACCTTGATTCTCACCGACTGCGCGGGAACCGGAGGGCGAAGCGAATCTGCAATAGCTCGTCAGGCAGCTTCAGGCCCCGGCGTGAGCGGAGCCGAATGCGTTCATGTTCGGGACAGGAAAAAACGCAGTTCTGCGAAGAAAGTACGCTAAGATCGCGATGAACCGGATAGCCGCCGACCGATCATCGGTGGTGACAAGGTGGGGTCGCCTTCCCGTCCCCACCTTCCAGTGAATCTCAAAACCACGGGAAGCATCACGGAAGGGTGACACGAATGTCCATTCCCGCCGATCAGTTCCGCCTCGACCCTCGCCTTCTTTCACCCAAGCTAGAAGACATTTCGAGGGACATGAATGAGCGAGCCGTTGCTGGAACGGCTCGCATTCGCTCTGAGGTTGAAAAAAGCGGAAATACGGCGGGTTACTTGCCTCGATTCTTCGATTTTCATGCGAAATTGGTTGACGAGTGGGCGAGCAAGGTGTTTGACGCTTATTGCGAGGCATGGCAGGAACAAAACGGCTCAGTTACTCCGGCGTTCATAAGGTGGGTTTGGGGCATCGCAATAATTCCCTTGATTGCCACGCGGAAATCGACGGTGATTTCTCAGGTGAACTCGCGTGGAACCAAAAATAAGCAGCCGCCCGATGGAATAGCACTGCGCGGATGGAGTCGGAGAATAGACCAACTCAAAGCAAACAAGAACAGCGAGTTGGAGGCGAAGGCTGCCAAACTTGAATACCATTCAGTCCGGCGACCACAGCAACAGGATCGTACCGCATTGCAGGGTTTGCCATCAGAGCCAGCACAGGGAACCGCAGATAAAGCATCGCCAGATGCGGATGCTTGGCGGGCGTTCCGTGCTGCTTTTGAGGCGCTGATGCAAGAGGAATCGTCGGGCGTTATTCGCCACGGTCAGGAGCGCTGGGTTATTGCCTATTCACAGCGCGACATGACGGAATGGCACATTAGCGAAGGGGGAGAGAGCCTCCGTGCGCGGTTGGAGGTATTGGCAGCGCGTGCGGGAGCGAAGCTGGGGCCAGCGCAAGGATCGACTAAACTGAATTATTGGCTGCATCGCCTCTATTTGGAACTTAAGAGCAGACATAGCAAACTGCTTTTCGAGGCAGACGGAGGAACCCCGCAAGTCTGCATAACTCGTGTTTGCGAGGGATCAGCTATCTTTTGCGCCCGGCTTGAGCAAGAGGCTGTAGAGAACTCTTCCGAGACGCGCACGGGTACAAATAGTAAGGCCGCCGGAACCCGCACAACAGCTTATCGTTCTGCGGTGAAGCGTTTCATTGCTTTTCACCTTTCACAGAATCCTGATGCAACTGACCATGCGATTTGCCGTGCTCTGGATGCAGATGGTGGTCTCGACTTGCCTAAAGGGTGGAAAAACAAGCCACAGGATCGGCGCTTCGTGGATGCTTATTTGGACGATGGGCGGCGAAACAAGGTCGAGGTTACAATTAGCAAAGTCCGCCGAGACCTCCGCAAATTGAGGGTGCTTCCTGCGCGATGACTTTTTACTTACCGATTACTTACCATTCACAATAAATCCCAGCTTGTGAAGCCGCGCCGTTGGCTAGTCCAGCGTGCGATCCCACAAAATACTTTCCACTTCGACTCCGCCTGCATGTATGACCCTTGTCTTTCCTCTAAAACATGTAGCAGCAGACGCGATGCCGCGATTGCAGCGGCCATGAAAGGGGTAGTCAAGTGACAGAACAGCAAAATGCGCTTACACCACGGCAGGCGGCAAAGTACGTCGGAGTGAGTGATGCCGCGTTGCGCTTATGGCGTTCAGAAGGTAGAGGCCCGCGCTTCTTCCGGGCCGGGGAAAAACTGGTTCGCTATCGTCGTACCGATCTCGATTTCTGGATTGAAGCGAGACTGAGCAAGCCGTGTACTTCTGAGGCACGGACTGAGCAATGAGCACGGCGGTCACGCAGTTGGATTGTTCGGGTGCCTCGTGAATGTTCTCAAAGATCAATGCGGCTTTTTCCCCATGCCACGGGCGTTTGTCGAATCCGGCTTGCTGAAGGAGCTTCCGCCGTCCGCTGTCAGTCTGTACACGTTGCTTCTGTTCCTAGCACAGAAACACAGCGCGGTTCAGATAGAAACAGTCGCCTATGAGATCGCCGACTACACAGGCATGGACGCGAAGAGCGTCAAAACTGCTCGGGAGAGCTTGGAGCAAGCGGGCCTAATCACTTGCCACAAGCGGCAGCACGGAATCGTCGCATATCAGCTTCTCAACCCCAAGAGTGGCCTTCCCTTGCCCGCTCCGGCTGGAAGGCGGGGCGTTCGCCAGCACCGCTCGAAACCGGGACGCAGTGCGCGTACCATCCGACAGATGCAGCGTGAGGCTCCGCCCGAGCAACCGGGCCAATCTTACCCGCCTAGCTGGGATGAGATCAGCCGGGACGAACAGGGAGAACCGGGCGAGCATGAATTTTCTTCTCGGGAAAAATTCCTGAGCACGTAGGGAAAAATTCCCGAGCACGTGCGGAAAATTTCCCGAGAAGGCTTCGTGTAATGGGTTGAAGAGATGGAAGTTACGAGGTCGCAACGCTCTCTTAAACAATCTCTGAAAGAAGAGTCTCTTAGAGAGGGGGTAGCCCTACAGTCTTGTGTGGAACGTAGTCCGTGCGGGAAACGCCCGCAGACGCATCGTGAAAAGAAATTACTTGCATAATCCATCGTGTTAGGTTATTGTGCTCTGTATGAAGTGTCCTATTCACCATGTCGAGCTTATCTGCTACTGCCCCGCGTGCCGTGGGAGCGCTACCAGCAAGAGGAAAGCGAGAGCATCCCGTGAAAACGGCAAGCTGGGCGGAAGGCCCAAGGGCAGCAAGAACAAACCGAAGTCCAACGCCGCAAGCAAGCGAGGTGCTCAGTGATCTACAAACGAGGCAAGGCTTATTGGTACAACTTCCGGTGGACAATCAGGAACGCGGACGGCACGAACGAGAGTTTCCGCATCGTGAAGTCTGCCCGGACGCAAAACAGGAACGATGCCAAGGACGTTGAGGATGAACATCGGCGAGCGCTGAGACTCGGAGAGATTCATCCTAACGATCCGTGGCCTAAGCCAACGGCCAGCGCACCGCCGATTTTCCGAGCGTTCGCAAAGGGATTCTTGCAATATGCCAAGACACACACGAAACCGGGAACGCACACTTTCTACGAAGGGAGCCTTGGCAGGCTGTTGACATTCGCTACCATCGCAGACGCCCCGTTGAATGCGATTACAGGCGATTTGGCGGGCCGCTACGCCCGTCACCGGCAAGAAGTAGCGGAGAACTCCATCGTGACCGTGAACGGCGATCTACGCACGTTGCGGCGCGTTCTCCATCTTGCCGTTGAATGGGGCAGGTTGGAACACGCGCCCGCCGTCCACGAATTGCCGCAACCCAAGGGCCGCTCCCGCGTGCTGAGTTTCACGGAAGAGGCGCGGTATTTGGCGAAGGCTTCCGGCAATCTGCGCGATGCAACGATTCTGGCGGTAGATACCGGGGTGCGCCCGAACAGCGAACTCTTCCCGCTGAAATGGGCCGATGTGGATTTGGCGGCGCGCCCTGAGTCTCCGCATGGAGTGATTCACGTTCGTCAAGGCAAGAGCGATGCCGCCCGGCGAAGCGTTCCACTTACGCCGCGTGCGGCGGAGATTCTCCAACGGCGCAAGAAAGAGGCAGAGGCAGCGCCGGAACACTCGCCGTATGTGTTCCCCGGAGACGGCAAATCGGGACACATCGTTGCGCTACAGCATCCGCACGAAGATACGGTCAGAAATGCCAAGTTGGAGCCTTTCGAGTTTTACTGCTGGCGTCATACGTTCGGAACGCGGGCCGCACAGTCCGGCATGGATCGCTACAGCCTTGCTCGGCTCATGGGGCACAGTTCGCCCGCCGTGGCCGCTCGCTACTACGTCCACGTCACAGAGACACACGTTGCCGCCGGGTTTGGGAAGTTTGTCGAATATCAGACGCGCAACGTTGCGGAAGGAATTGCAGCCGCGTTTCCAGAGGCAAGCGAAGCCGTGCAATAGGGGCGTTTTTCGGGTTTGTGGTACACAAGGTGGTATACAGAATGGTCACGACACGCTCTAAGTCATTGACGGTGTTAGCTAGGTAGTAAGATTCTCAATCTTCAAACCCGGGTTCGATTCCCGGTAGCGCTACCAATTCTGTTTCAATTACTTACGCCATCTCCTGACACAGTTCGTTGATGTGACTGTGGCCACTTTTGTGGCCACCTACTGTACCGCTGCGGACAACTGCTGATTCCGACGCTCGATCGCTTCCCGAATCTGCATCACGTTTGAGTGGCTGTAGATGCGCGTGGTATTGACTGATTGATGTCCCATCGCATCCATGACCGCCATCACGTTTCCTGTTCCCTCCATCGCGTCGGTTGAGAAGCAATGACGAGCACAATACAGAACGACCGATTCTGGAATACCCGCCAACCGTTTGGCTTCCAGCCACGGCTTGGAAACCTCGCGGTCCGTAATGTTCCCGGAGCAGGCCTTCTTTGATGGGAAGACCCATCCTTCCTTGGCGACTTCCTTGATGTGCCAGCAGTGCCGCCTTGACGAGCAGGTTGCGCAAGATGAACTTCTCTAGCGCAACAGCATCATATCTCACCAAGCGTCCGAGTTTTACATAATTTGGGCCATCGCCTGACACGCGCCAGTACCGCAGCGTATTAACGCTCACGCTCAAGCGCCTCGACACCTCCTGCTCATCTAAGAGCTGTATGTCTGTCATTTCCCTTGGCCCTCGTCCTCGCGCCTCTTAGCTACGGCTACGACTGCGGATCTCCAATCGATAAGGTCATCAAGCCATGGAAAGAAAGTGTGGCTCTCAACGACCACATCAACCTCTACGGATTCTGGAATGAGACGGCCTTTCTTACTAAGTCCGGCGATGTCGGCATGGTGCTCAGTGTTCCCGGCGTGGACTACGAAAGTCTTGATCGCTCGGAGCAGGAGTATGCGGTGAAGCGGCTGGAAGCCGCTCTAAAAGCCTTCGGCCCAGGCTTCCATGTTTACCACTATCTCTTCAAATCGAATCGACCCGACGTACCGTTCGCCAAATATGACGATCCGATTGTGGAAGCGGCGATTGAGCAACGACGGAAGTTCTTTGAAGCGAAACGCGACCATCTTTATCAGGTCGAGATTTTCTATTGCATTTTGCTCGAAGGCGCGCGGTCGAAGACCGGCGTGGGCGCGGCGTTCGCTCGCCTTTTCCGAGATCCCGCTGGCGCGGTTGGCGAGTTGAAGGCGCAGTTCACCAGCAACAGCATGAAGACGTTGTTGCGCGCGTATATCGAGAACGATGCACGGCGGCTCGACCAGCGGGTGCAGGCGTTCGCCCGGCAGTTTGCGGACTTCATGCAGATCGAAGTCTTGGATCGGAAGGGGCAGTTCACGTTTTTCCGCCGATTGCTCAATTTCGACGACTGGCGCGTTGCGGGTAGTCCGCAGTCCACGCAATTTCTCGACTATCAGGTCGTGAATTCAAACATTGAAGCCGAGCGCGACCATGCACCCCATGATCGTGCGAATTAACGATATGGGCCATGCCGAAGCGATCGACTATCGGAACTTCGAGTATCGTCCGCAAGAAGCGGAGAACAAGTATTACCTCACGCGTTGGGCCGAACTGTATTTCAGCCGTAATCGCTTTACCGTCGAGCGCGACCAGACCGACTCGCTTTACTTCCTCAATAGCGACGTGCAACGCGCCGTCATCGACCAGGAACGCAAGGACAACATCATTCAGAACTACGTCAAGGACAGCACCCTTCCGTATGTCGATGTGGAAGTCAAGAACGTCATCCTCGACGACCTGCGGCAGTCGCCCTATTCGGCGCGCATCGAGTTCGAAAAGGTGTACACCAATCCGGCGGACCACTCCGAACTCAAGCGGGAGCGATGGACAGCCAGCGTTACCTATGTCTTCCGCGAGAATGTGAAAAACAATGAGCTTGCCGTGAACCCCCTCGGTCTGACCATCGTGCGCTTCCGGGCCGACCAGGCGTTCAGCTTTGCACTGGCGTGTGTCTGCCGCTATGTATCCCGTCTTATACTCGGTCACCGCTTCGGGGCCTTTCCGGCGCCCTGCGGCGCTCGGTCTTCTGCTTCGCGTTTTCACCCCAGCAAGCCAACACCGGGCTTGCCGGGGACCCCGATTTCCGCACCCCTTCGGGGTCTCGGTTCCTCCCAAAACAAGTTTGCAAACCACGGCACAAAGCGCCGCGCAAACTTCTTTCGGGCACCTCCCAGAAAGCAAACCTTCGGTCTTGGGAGCCGGGCCCACTCGCTAGGCTTCGCCCAGTGTGACCCGAGCAACAACGGGAATTTCAACAAACGGAGACGACTATGTCTTACATGAACAAAGTTACCCTCATCGGCTTCACCGGTACTGACGCAGTAAGCCACACCAATGACAACCGCAGCATGACGACTTTCTCGCTGGCAACCAAGTCCTCCTACAAGAAGGACGGCAAGTATATCTCGCACACCGAATGGCACCATTGCGTCGTCTTCGGCAAGCTTGCGGAGTTCGCCATGACGCTCACCAAAGGCACGCATGTGCTGGTGGAAGGCGAGCTACGCAGCCGGGAGTACGACAGCAAGAAGACGGACTCGAAACAACGTATCTGGGAGGTTCGGTTCGCCTCGATCCTGAAGCTCGACCGCGCTGAGAAAGCCAGCCCGGAAGTCCAAGAGAAAGATCAGGAGCACGATGACATGGCCGCAGGGGAAGTGGCCACATAGTCCATTGTTTTTAACTCTCGGAAGCACGGCTAATCGCTGGGCTTCCACGCCGTGAGGCTCCCGCTATGAATTTTGAGTTGATCCTTCCGTTTCTTCGCCCGATAGAGCCGATGCTGCTGGACGAAAGCGTCAGCGAAATCATGGGCAATCCGAACGCCGCGTGGTTCTACGAACGAGACGGAATATTGCGCCATGAACCGACAATTTCCTTCGACGCCGGCAAGTTGCGCACAGGCCTCGAAGTGATTGCCAACCATCTCGGCAAACGGCTCGACGAAGACAACCCCATACTCCACGCACAACTCCCGGATGGGAGCCGCTTGGCGGCGGTGATTCCGCCGGTTGTTCGGCTTACGCCAGCACTCATTATTCGAAAGTTCACCAGCCGTCACTACACAGTCGATGATCTGATCGCTCGCGGTACGCTGACGCGTTCGCTTGCAGACTTCTTGGCCGAACAGATCCGCAGCGGCAAAACGCTGCTTATCAGCGGCGGAGCCGGCGCGGGCAAGACCACCACGCTCACCGTCATCCACAGCGCCGCGGAATCGCAGGTCTATCATGTCGAAGGCTTCGCCCCGACCTCTCGCGCCGCGAAACAACTGGAGCAGGCCGGAGTTCATGCCGGAACATTGCAGGGCTTTCTTGCGCGTGGACAAAACGCAGAACTCAATCCAGAACAGAAACGGCTCTTCTTCATTGACGAATCAAGCCTCGCCAGCACGAACCAGATGCGCGAGTTCCTTGCTCGGCTCGGCACTCAGGATCGTCTGCTTCTGATCGGCGACACGCACCAGCATCAAGGCGTCGAAGCCGGTCGCCCGTTCGAGCAACTGCAAGAAGCAGGAATGCGCACGGCCAAGCTCGACGAGATCGTGCGTCAGAAAGACCCGGCGCTGAAATCCGCCGTCGAAATGCTGGCAACGCGACAAGTCTCCGCTGCGCTCGACGCGCTCAGACAACAAGGCCGCGTGCAACAAATTCCCGACCGAGAAGAGTGCATACGAGCCATCGCCAAGAGCTACGTCGAATCGCCCGACAATACTCTCATCGTCTCCCCCGACAATATTTCTCGCCGCGAATTAAACGTCGCCGTTCGCCAGGAGTTGAAGGCCACGGGTGTCCTTGCCCCGGAAGATCGTACTCTCCGCGTCTTGGTTCAGCGTCAGGGCATGACCGGAGCCGAACGCTCCTGGGCAAGCCACTATGAAATCGACGATGTTGTCCGCTACACACGCGGCAGCAAAACCATCGGAATCGAAGCGGCCAGTTACGCATCAAGCCGCGCCACATAATCACTGGCGGACGCCTGCTGCTCACGAGCGTGACAGAGCCTTATTATCGCTCACGTATTAGTGTATTATGAGCGATAGGACCTTCTTCTTATCGCTCATGCGTTGGAACTGGCAACAACCCGACTGGCCCAAGTTCACTTGGCAAGAGCCTCGTCTGGCGCGAGCCGAACAACAGTTCCTCGTCGGGGCGGGCACCCTGGTGGGAGCGGTCAAGCATCTGAATGGCGACGAACGCGAACAAATCACCATCGAAGCTATCAGCACCGAGGCCGTGACCACGTCAGAGATCGAAGGCGAGATCCTAGATCGCGCCAGCGTGCAATCCTCGATTCGTCGCCAGTTCGGATTACAAACGGACAACCGACGAGTCGGGCTGGCGGAACAAGGGATTGCCGAGATGATGGTCGATCTCTACCGCTCGTTCGCTGCTCCCCTTTCCAACGAAATGCTGTTCGCATGGCACAGGATGCTGGTCAGCGGCAGGCGTGATCTCAAAGATGTTGGACGCTATCGAACCGGCGGGGATCCGATGCGGGTAGTTTCGGGGGCGATTTATGAACCCAAGGTGCAATTCGAGGCACCACCATCATCGCGAGTGAAGTCAGAGGTGCACCGCTTCATCGCCTGGTTCAACCGGACCGGACCGGGTGGGCCAGAGCTGTTGCCCACACTGACAAGGGCGGGGATCGCGCATCTTTATTTCGAGTCCGTCCATCCATTTGAAGACGGCAACGGCAGGATCGGTCGCGCCCTTGCCGAGAAATCTCTGGCACAGAGCCTTGGCCAACCGACGCTCATCGCGCTCGCCGCGACGATTCTTGCCAAGCGCAAGAGCTACTACGAGGCACTCGAAGAAGCCAATAAGCACAACGAAATAACGGCCTGGCTAGCTTGGTTTGCGGGAGCGGCGATTGAAGCGCAATATCGCACCACTGCGCTCGTCGAGTTTTTGATTGACAAGGCAAAGCTGCTCGATCGATTACGGGGTCAACTCAATCAGCGTCAAGAGAAAGTTCTGCTCCACATGTTGCGCGAAGGTCCCGATGGTTTTATGGGAGGTTTAAGTGCCGGCAAGTATGCCACTATCGCGGAGGCATCCCCGGCAACCGCGACTCGCGACCTCGTCGAACTGGTGGCGCTGGGTGCGCTGGTTCGGACAGGCGAGCGCAAGCACACGCGGTATCAACTCGCTATTCCACTACGCCCTGTGACTCCGGTAGTACTGAACGAACACGGTGATTTGGTCTAGCTGGGGCAAGTAGTTGCCTACATCACCGCATTTGTAGAACGCTGTGCGTAACTTTCATGGGACGCTAAGGAACTTTGGCAGGTTCTCTGCTGCGCGGCCTATAGCGCGGGCAAGGCTTAGTTTCGCAACGTTATGGGCGAACACGCTGTTGATATAGTCCAGCTCCGCACCCGCCAACGCTTCCTGCGATTGAACCAGTTCAACGCTGTCGGCCACACCGGGTTGTCGATCGATCGGCCAGGAGATGACATGGAGAGTAATGGAAGCGCGAATCGCGTCCACAAAATCGCGCGAAGCGGGTGAATCGTCAAAGTCCTGCACGATGACGGGAAGATTGTTTACGGTCAACGAAAGAGACACGCTCATCAGGAGCAACAAAACCAGCGGAAGCACGAGTGCGAGAGCCAGCGTCCGCCAATCACGACAGATCTGAGTCGGCTCCTTGCGGGCTTGCGCAACTACACGTCGCATCGCATGCGCTCCTTACTTTTCGTCTTCGGTTGAAACCTTTCCCTGCTGGCGCGCTTTTTCGATCACGTTGATGAATACGTCGACCAAGGGAACAATGATTCGACGGGCCATCGATCGGGGTGGTTACGCTTCGGCAGACACAGGTTTTGGTTTTGCTTTTGCTTGACCTGGCTGCGGTACCGCAGTGGCAGACTGCTGGTTTGGTTGCACTGGCTCCGCTGGCGTAGGCGCAGGCTGGTGGTTTGGTTCGGGTGGCTACCCTGCCACGGGAGCCGGCTGCGGTTTTGTTTGGGCTGTCTGCGCCGCGGCAGGAACAGATTGTGGTTTTGGTTGGAGTGGCTGCGCATTGGAACCATTACTCCCCAAAGCCGTAATCGCCGCATCAAAGGTTTGGATTTCCTTCTGGGCTCGTTCCCGCTCTTGCTTCAATTGCTGGACTATTGCAGACACGTTTTCCACCACCGGCGCAGGCGGCGGCTTTGGTTGCGGTTGGTCTTGCGTTAGAAGCTCTTGAGGTTTCTCGATTACCTGTTGCTCCGTCATTTCTGACCTCTCTTGCTCGGCGCCGTCGCTTGCCGACCACCAGAATCTGCTTGCCGAAGATATGCCAGCGAAAAGTCCCAGATATGCTCAGCGATCCGGTCCAACTGCTCCGGTGTCATTTCTAACTCCGGCCAAAGTTGCTTCAGTAGAGGACCCGCCAGAACATAAAGAAGAATTTGTCCCATAACGCTGTGTGCGCACAGCCGGGTCTTCTCATGCTTGGGAGGCAAAGCGATGATGCTCCCGATCAGTTCGAGCAGTCGCTTGTAAATCGGCCGGGACACTTCGTTGACGACTCGCGACAGCGCCGGCGTGGGCTGCACAAGTTCGTGCACCATGATTCGAAAGTGCCAGTCCGGCAAATTTGGCTCGGCCACGCTTTGCAGGCGAGCTCTGATGACCGCCCGCAAAATGTCTTCTGGAGGTACATTCTGATCAAGTGCACTGTTGATTGAATCCACCCGAGCCGCCCGCACCGATTGCTGCAACACTTCGGTATACAGGCCTAATTTGTCGCCGAAGTGATAGTTGACCGCTGCGATATTGGCGCCCGAGCGCTTGACGATTTCCCGTACCGTGGTCGCGTGATAGCCGTGCTCGGCGAAGACGTGACCGGCGGCTTCCACCAGCTTCTCCCGTGTTGAAGCAGCAGCCCTGGGCTCGGACACACGACGTACTTGCTTTCGAACTCGTTTCGACAAATGCATTAAACGCCAGTCTTAAACGCTAGTCTGAAACATAAATTTGAATCTTACAGGTGGTTATTTTGTCAGATTCGTGATCACGAAGATGTTCACTGTTGCTCCTAATCGTGAACAACCGCTAGTGGACCCGATGAAGGCTGCCGGTTGGCTAATCTCCCGATCCAAAGGGGTCGGTAGGTAACGACTAGCATTCGCAGCCTTTCAAAACAGTGGGCATTTTAGGCGGGGCATATAGTCGGACAGTTCTTTCATTCCCGAAAGGAGTCCGATTCATGTTTGATCAATTGTTCGAATGTTCCCCCGCGTTAGCACGCTATCTCTCCGGTCCCCTGGTTGATGAACGCCGCCGGCACCTATCCCACTGTGCTGAAAAGGTGAGCGAGTTTCTCGCCGGGCAAGGTCCACTGACAGCCAGTTGGCACGTCGGATACAACGCTCTGCTGGGGTTCTATCGTTATGCAATCAGCCGCGGTTTCGTTGCAGCTTCTCCACTCCCGCTGGTGATTGCAAAACGGCCGCCTGCCTTCCAACCATACATCTGTTCGCAGACTGAACTTAGGCTCCTGCTTGATTCCACAGCATCGTACCAACGATACCGCAGCCGCCTAGAACCTTCTACGTGGCGAGCTATTCTCCTCTTGATGTACGGCGCCGCATTGCGCACATCGGAAGCGCTTTCATTGACGATCCGCGATGTCGATCTGGCCAATGCGGCGCTGACGGTTCGCGATTCGAAATTCTTCAAGAGCCGGCTTGTGTCACTCGGTATGAAGACGGTTCAAATCCTGGCCGAGTACCCGCATCGGCGAGCTACCTGCGGTTATCCCGTGGATCGTGACGCCTCATTCTTTATGGGGCGAAACGCGCGGCGAGTGAATATCTTCAATCTCGAACAGGCTTTCCGGTGAATCCGTAAACATGCCGGTCTGCGCCGTGAGTGCGGAGGGCGTTGTCAACCGCGTATTCACGACCTTCGCCACACCTCGGCCGTGCATCGACTGACGGCATGGTACCGCCAAGGCAGGGACGTTCAGAAGCTGCTGCCGCAGTTGTCGGTCTACATGGGGCACACGTACTTGGCGGCGACGCAAGTGTATCTCACCATGACGCCAGAGCATTTGCATGAGGCGAGCCTGCGCTTCGAAAGTTACGCTGCGCTGGAGGACAACAATGAATGACACCATCCTTCTCGGGCCTTGGGTTCGTCGTTTCCTTCTTGAATATCTCGTGACCGAGTGCAATCTTGCCCGAAACACGCAGCGCAGCTACCGAGATACGCTTTGCCTGTTGATTCCCTTCGTCGCTCAACACGCAAAGAAAGAGGTTGACCGAATCACAGTCACCGATATCTCGTCGGATGTGGTTCGACTCTTTCACCAGCATCTGGAGGAGTGCCAGAAATGCGGTGTAACCACGCGCAACCAGCGTCTGGCTGCAATCCACTCGTTGGCTCGCTTCATCGGCACGCGCAGCCCGGAACACATCGTTTGGCGCGGCCAACTCCGAACGATCCCGCCGAAACGGGCACCGCGGTCGACCATCACATACCTCGAAAAATCGGAGATGAACGCGCTGCTGGATGCTCCGGATCAACTAATGGACCAAGGACATCGTGATCATGCGCTGTTGTTGTTCCTCTACAACACGGGCGCACGCGCTGACGAGGCGGCTCAGACCAAGATCGCCGATCTCGCTCTGGCACATGCACCGCGTGAACACTCCCTGGTTCAGATCTTCGGTAAGGGTAACAAACTGCGTCGTTGCCCGTTATGGCCGCAAACCGTAGCTGAACTTTCATCGTTGATCGATGGCCGCCCGAAGACCGGCCACGTGTTCCTCAACCGGTGCGGCAAGCCCATTACACGCTTCGGGATTCACACCATGGTCGAGAGGTACGTTCAGAAGATGTTGCCCGGAATGCCGTCTTTGGTGGGCAAACGCGTAAGCCCCCATACGATTCGGCACACGACCGCGACCCACCTTCTCCGCGCCGGCGTTGACATCAACACCATCCGCGCCTGGTTGGGTCACGTCTCGCTCAACACGACAAATGTCTATGCCGAGGTGGATCTGGAGATGAAGGCCAAAGCTCTTGCAACTTGTGAAGTGCGCGCGACTCAACCACGAAATCACTGGAGGAACGACGCTACGCTTCTCCAGTTTCTACGAAACCTCTGATCAAATTATGTGGCGTCGGCGGACATGAATGCCTTGTAATTCGATAGGCCGCCGTTCCGGCGCCACATAACGGTCTGCGCCACAGAAGACCTGAAGGTTGGCAAATTCAGCTACGCATAACGCCGGTTATGGAAAGCCGGACGTTATGAAAAGCGCGGCATAAAGTCATTAATATAAAAGCGCTTGTGATTGGTTTTCTTTACATAATCCTCCAGACTGTATTTGGCCAACCAAGGCAAAATGCAGAACCGGAGGAAATAATGGTGAGTAAAGAAACAAGAACGATCTCCGATTTGGTGAACGCGATTTCGGTGGAAATGACGCGGCTCGACTACAAACCGACCGTGTTGAAACAGTACCACATCGTATGGAACAAGTTGTGCAAGCGCGCAGGTGTGCGGCCTGCGAATGACTTCGACATGGAATTCGGGATGAAATTCCTTGACGAGGCAATGCGTGCCCATCCGAAGCATCTGAACGAGAACAGCAAGCATAGATGGATTAAGGCAATTTACACGCTCGCCGATTTCAAGCGTACTGGCATCCTTTCTCTGCGGCGGGAGAAACGCGGATTTGTTTTTTCCGAAGTGGCCAAATCCGCGTTCCAGCAATTCACGGCGCATCAATCGGCCATTGGACTATCCGAAGCGCACATACGCGACACATGCCTCTATCTGGAGCGTTTCTCGAAATACTTGGAGCAACAATGCTTGGAGAACATTGCAGGGCTTGACAACCGGCATGTGCAAGGGTTCGTTAATAGCTTGGCCATATACGAAATACCCACGATTTACCATACGACTTGCGTGTTGCGGCGCGCCTTGCGCTACCTGTATGCCCAAGGGATAATCACGACCGACCTAAGCACGGTTGTTCCAAAACTCCGATACTGCAAGAAAGCAAAAATACCTTCCGCTTACTCGAAAGACGAGATCGAGCGTATGGTCAACAGCATCGACAGGGGAAAGCCGAACAAATCACCCACAATACTCTAGCCTCCTATCGGAGCATGATTTGCCAGCACATCCGGCTCACGTGGGGCGACGCCTATATCGAAGACGTTCGGTTCGCGTTGGTACAGGACTGGCTTCGCAGGCTCGACCTCTCACCCAAGTACAAAGGCCACATTCGTTCCCTGATGTACCGTCTTTTCGACAAGGCGATGCTTTGGGAATTGCTGAACGTGGAACGCAATCCAATGGACTTGGTCGAGGTGAAGGGAATCAGCAAGCGCAAGAAACGTCCTCGCGTCCTTCAGGTAAAGGACGCTTGGCAAATACTCGACGCGATGGTTCAGCCCTTCCGAACCATCGTGCTGATTGGCCTGTGCTTCGGTTTGCGAATCAGCGAAATCCTGGGCTTGCGCTGGACGGACTTCGATTTCAAGCGATCGGTGGTTCTGATCCAACGATCAGCGGTCGGGAAGCGGCTCAACAAATTGAAGACGGAGCATTCACAGGACGAGGTTCCGATCGAACGGGGATTCATTCGCGAACTGAAGAAGTGCAAGCGCTTTGTCTCGATTCCGAGGGGCGATGGCTCTTTCCGAGTCCGGTGACGGGTCGGCCCTATCATGCCGACTCAATTCGTGCCGACTACCTAGTTCCGGCAGGTCTCCAGTTGGGACTTGGCAGGATCGGGTTCCACACGTTCCGCCATACCTATCGCGCGTGGCTGGACGAGACCGGAGCACCCGTGGGCGTGCAGCAGAAACTCATGCGACACGCGCATGTTTCGACCACCATGGACCAGTATGGCAATGCCTCGGCTCTGGCCAAGCGCAAGGCCAATCTGCCCATCGTGCAACGCCTCTTGCAAAGGCCTGCCAATCAAGAGGTCTCTATTCAATAAATAAGGGGAACTGTGTGGCAGTTCCCCTTATTGGACAGTTTTGGACAGTCGCTACAAGTGCCCAATTGCCCGTAACCATATGATTGCGTTGGTTGCGGGGGGTGGATTTGAACCACCGACCTTTGGGTTATGAGTGCAGACAGGTATTTCTATCATGTTGAATATGGGGCATGGGCGATGCCTTACAGGTCTTGAAAATCACGCTCGGGAACGTCTGGGAACAATGAATCGTGAGCGAACGTGAGCGCGACTGCATCGTCACTTTTTGCTCTGGTTTGTGCCTCTGGATGGGCATGACCCGCTTTTCCTCCAAGTGGGGTCTCCCTCATTCCACCTGGTACAAGTTTTGCCGGCCAGGTCAACACCATTGCCCAGATGCGGACTATTGGTCCACACCTCTTCGAATGTCCGGCCTCCTGCATTCAAGAACCTGCCCGAGCCTGTTACAATGTCCGGCTTGCCGTTCCCGTTGAAGCTTGCATCCCGTCGGGCACATGGTTTGTCGACTGACCGGAATTGTTAGGTTGGGAAATTGCAATCGCTACCGCTAAAGAGAAAGATCGCGCTCTCGTGAGTGGAAGACTAACGGCTTGCCGATTTGCGAATCCGGTTTGGTTGTTGGCAAGGAGTGCGTCGCTTAGAGCATGTGGCTCCTGTAAGCTGGCCCGCTCTGACGGAGAACTCTTTCTTGCGTCGCTCATGGAGCGGTTGCCGGGGCAGCTTGTTCACACGAGGGTGGACGACCGTTCATGTTCTTGTTTATTCCCAATACACGATTAATTTCCGCCAGGTCGCTCAGCAGCTTGTGTGCTTCGATGCCGCTCGCAGGGCAAGTTAAGTCGGGAGATTCAGTGCCTCCATAGCTCACTCGCAGCGTACTTCCAAAAGATGCGCTTTTCACACAATGTCCCATAGGCAGTTTTGAGAGCGGCATCCGGTCGCTTAGGTCCCGAAAGAATCTTTGCGCCAGCTCCGGGGGCAGCTTCCCCGTGCCCTGCGAGCACCCGTGAGAGATTCTGCGCCGGATGACACTCCACTCGACCGTTCGTGAAGCATAAACAACCAATCGATAGCCGGCAGTATTGGTTGAACCGCTGTCGGTGATGACGGCGGCATCGGGCGGGCTCCGCCGGTCAGTCTCGCTGGATTGGTTCCGAGGAACGCCTTGGGTCAAGGAGAGAGGCACGATCAAAAGACAGAAAACACCGGCCATACCTGGAAGCCTGAGGTTCATCGCATCACCTTCCCGACGATTGACGATAGCATGCGGATGAAGTCTGCGGCGGCGGGCAAGGTCGTGCATAAGACCCTGCCCGCTCCACAATACCCTCGAAATAGCTTTAGAAACAGTTATCGTGGAACGTATTTATTGTCGACTTTCTGCTGTAGTGTTACTCACACAAATGCGAATTTACGTTCTGCAGGGCCGGGGGAATCCTGACCCCACTTGTGGCAAGCAGTGCTAGAAATCGCGGGTCCTGGTGAAAGGAGTCGAACAACGGGTCCACCCCTACATGCAGCATGTAAGGGTCTTGCGAAGAGGCGAGTCGCTCCAGCTCGGCCATCGCCTGATCCCGTTTGCCTGCGCATGCGTACCATTCGGCGGGCATGAAATCGTTCACCTGACCTATGCCCCGCTTGCTTTGGATGGCATCGAGACGCAATTGAGCATACGCACGAATGCCCCTTGTCTTGAAGGTTTCCATTCCTCTGGTTTCGAGGTCCACGCGCGCCTGATCGTTTTGCAGTATGGCCATTTGCCGCCATTCATCGATGGCATCCTTATAATGTCCGGTTTCAAAATAGACCCAGGCCATGGTATTGTGCGCAATCGGCAGATTGGGAAGAAGTTCGATGTATTTCTTGGCGGCTGCAATGGCGGTCGCATCGCGTCGCGCATACACCCCCACAAGACCTTCCATCGCGTAAACCGAAGGCCAAAAAGGAGCATTGGTTTGCGCCAGATCCAATTGCTGTAGTGCTTCATCAAACCGGCCCTCCTCCACCAGCAAGACAGACAGCCAATCCCGATAAACCGCCTGCGTCGGGTCGATTTGAATGGCATTGCGCAACTCGGCTTCTCCGCGCGAGAAATCCCGATCCTTCTTATATGCCGTGCTTCCTAAGACCGCATGCGCCTGCGCTAGCGAGGGGTCCAATTTAACCGCGTGCTGGGCCATCTCCTCCGCCTTGCTGAGAAGCCCGTCGCGCGGGCTCGTATTGTAGGCGCTGAGATTGAGGTAGGTCGTGGCCAAACCAGCATAGGCCGCAGCAAAGTTCGGGTCGCGGACCGTCGCCTGGCGAAACTCCGTCAAGGATCGATCCATAGAGGCTGGATCGCGTTCAAACAGGTGATAGACGCCTTGAAGATATAGCTCATAAGCCTGCGCGTCGTTCGTACTGCCTTTTATCGTTTGTAGAGGCTTCTCCTTGGACTGAAGATAGTGGAACACGTCCTGCTGCAGCCGCTCGCAAATTGAGGGCAGGTCCTTTTTGGGGCCGCTGTATTCAAAAGAGGCCAGATGGGTTGCATCTGCGGCGCGGATCAGCTCGAACTTCAGATCGTATTGATCGCCTTGTTTCACGATGCTGCCCAGCAACAAATCATCGAGATTCAGCTCGCGTGAAATCTGCGGGATATCGACTGCATTCGACGTCCCAAGGGCTCCGACCGTGGGAACCTGCACGCTGGGCAATCTGGAAATTGCATCGCTCAGTTCCAGCCGGAAACTTTCCGCGAGGTCGTTTGCTTGCGGGTCTCCCTTTACCCGCATAGGAGCAATGCCGAGCCTGAGCATCGGAGCTGTTGTCCTTGACTGGCGCATGTGAATGAGCCAGGCGCCAGCGGTCAGGATAAGGATCGCCAGCAACACAGCAAACCATGTCCAGCGAAGCGGAAAGCCCAGGCCCCGGCCCGATCCAACGACGGCCGGAGTGTCCTCGGGGAACGGCAGGGTCGAAGGAGAATCCAGTTCGACCGATTCCGAATGCTCGGGCAGCAACGCTGACGTTCGTTCCAGGTCAGTGATCGCGGAAGAGTGGTCCGGCCACCCCGAGAGATCGGCCAAATCGAGAGAGAGCAGCCTCACCTCTCCGCAAAAGACATACCCGCGCTTGGGAATGGTCTTCAGAAAATGGGGATTGCTCGAATCGTCGCGCAGGGCCTTTCTGAGCCGGTTGACGGCCACGTTAATGCCCTGATCGTAGTCCAGGAACTCTTCGTCGGGCCATAGAACCTGACGCAGTTCTTCCCGGCTCACCAGACTGTTGGCCCGCTCCAGCAGCACTCCCAGCAAACGCGCCGTTTGCTCGGAGAGGTGCAATCTGCTCCTTTTACGCATCAGGGTGCCGGTGTCGCACTCGAAGGTAAATTCGGCAAATGTGAACACCTGTTTGACCATAGAGTCTTTTTCAGGGAAGACTCGAGCCTCGAAGTATTGGCATTGGTGGCATGTGCTCGGCCTTGGGTATAGTTTAACATCCCCAATATGACCGGGCGATTGGCTCCGCCTAAGTATCGCAAATGTAAGATTTATTTGGCCTTAAGCGGAGAGGTTTTTATTAGGAAAGTATAAGGTGCGGTATATTGCCTCTTGATCAAATGTTCTTTAGTGTATCGCCCGCACAAGAAACCTAAGGAGCAATCCTCCCCCGGGTTGCCAGTTTGCTGCTGGTGAACAACAGGACTAGCTCCTTGACCACTACACATCTTCATCTATAAGGATTGCCAAATGCTTTCTAGCATATTTCGCGGCGCCTGCTTCATCGCCACTGGTTTTCTCGTTTCGGTTGGAATCGGTGTGAACATCGCGGCGCCACTGGCGGCGCAGACCGCGTCTTCGTCTCTGCCCGTCTCGCGCATCACGGAGCCCATCGACGAGTCGCGTCGCGCCGTTCTGCCAGGCAATATTCATCCTCTTGCCATAGCCGCATACGATCAAGGCGAGGCTTCCCTCTCGACCCCAACCGGGCGCATCCAGTTGGTGCTCAGGCGCAGTCCTGGGCAGCAGCGGGCCTTGGTTCAGTACCTTTCCGATGTTCAGAACCCGCATTCGGCGAGTTATCACAAGTGGCTCACTCCTGTCCAGTTCGGCGCGGAGTACGGCGTGACGGACTCAGACCTGCAGACAGTGGAGCAGTGGCTGCAGAGCTATGGCTTCAAAATCGAGCAGGTCTCCCAGGCACGCAACGTTATACAGTTTTCCGGAAATTTCGGACAAATTCAAATCGCGTTTCATACCTCCATTCATACGTTTCAGGTGAACGCCGTTCAGCATTATGCCAATGTCAGCAACCCGCAGATTCCTGTCGCGCTACAGTCTGTGATCGCCGGAGTCGGACCTCTCCACGATTTTCGTCCCGTTTCCCACGCCACACCTGGACCCATGGGCCACTACGATCCCTCGACCCACTCGATCAAGCCGGACCTGACCCTCTTCACCAGCAGCGGCACGCCGTATTTGTATGCCGACCCCGCCGACGCGGCCACCATTTATGACACGCCCAACGCTCTGCTGAACCGGAACTACACCGGCACAACCTACGACGGCACCGGCGTGAATATCGGGATCGCCGGGGACTCAAACATCACGATGCAGGACGTGACCAACTATCGAGTCGCTTTTCTGGGCGAGACGGCGGCGACTGCCAATACGCCCACGGTTGTCGTGGATGGCGCCGATCCTCTGCTTACCAACGACGAAGTTGAGGCATTGCTGGACACCGAAATCGCAGGGGGAATCGCACCGAAGGCAAGTGTTTACCTTTATATCGCCGCCAACACCGACCTTCAGACGGGTTTGTTCCTGGCCATCTTCCGGGCGCTCGATGACAATGTTGTCAGTATTCTCAATATCAGCTTTGGAGAATGCGAAGCCAATCTTGGCGCCTCCGGAAACCAGCTCATGATGGAGATCATGACGCAGGCGGCGGCGCAGGGCATCAGCGTGACTGTCTCCACCGGGGACGCCGGGTCCGCTGCATGCGACAACGACGACGCGGAGACGGCAAGCAACGGCCTCGCCGTGAATGGCATCGCCTCCACGCCGTATAACATTGCCGTCGGCGGTACCGACTACGACGCGCTCGCATCCAGCTTCTCCACGTATGTAGCAGACAACAACAGCGGTACGCCTCCTTATTACGGCACAGCTCTTTCTTATATTCCCGAGTTCCCGTGGAACGACTCCACCCAAACCAATACCGATATCGCCGCGAATACGCCGTACACATACGATGGCAGAACCGACATTGTGGCAGGTGGCGGCGGAGCCAGCAGTTGCGCGACATCGACCGGCTCCTCGGGCTCCGTTACTTGCGAGAGCGGATACGCCAAACCGCCGTTTCAGAGTTTGCTTACCCCCGCCGATGGTGTGCGCGATTTGCCCGACGTGTCGTTTCTCGCCGGCAATGGCCTCTACGGCGCAGTTTGGGTCGTTTGTTCCGATAGCGTGGCGAACGGAGCTCTCGAGACCTATACCAATTGCGAAACCACGGATGGGGCCTTTACCAGCAGCACCTCCTTCAGCGGTTTTGGCGGCACTTCCGCTGCCGCGCCGACTCTCGCCGGAATCCTCGCGTTAGTAGAACAAAAGACCGGTTCACGACTGGGTCAGGCCGACTACGTCCTCTACCAATTGGCCAATTCGAAGTACTCCACGGTCTTCCATGATGTCACGCAAGGGGATAATTCCGTTGTCTGTACCAGCGGATCTCCCAATTGCGGGTCCAACGGCTTCCTCACCGGTTACGACGCCGGCACCGGTTATGACCAAGCATCGGGGCTGGGAAGCATTGACGTAACCCAGTTGGTGAACAACTGGAACACGGTAGGGCTTACCTCCACCGCGACTGCGTTCACCATCAATGGCTCGACCAACGGGGTGAGCTCCATCCATGGCGCCTCGCTTACTTTCAACGTGGGCGTTTCGCCGTCGACTGCATCTGGCGTTGTGGGCATAGTCGATACCGCCAACGAAATCCCAGGAGGTCCTCAGAATAATGGGCAGACGAACATCGCGCTCTCCAATGGCGCTGGTTCGACAGTGTACAACGGTCTGCCCGGAGGGACCTACACCGTATCGGCGTACTACGGCGGCGATACCTCGGACGCTGCGAGTACATCGTCCAGTATTCCTGTGACCATCACGCCGGAAGCGAGCACCACGGCGCTTGCTCTCAACGTCTACAGCGCGGCCGGCTCCGACCCTCCGATCGCCAACCTCTCGAACGTGCCCTATGGTTCTTACTATTATGCGGATGTGCAAATCTACGGCAAGGCCGAGGGAACAGCTACGCAGGGGCTTGCCACCGGCTCGATCGGGTTCACGGACAACGGGTCGGCGATAACGTCCGGTGTACCCATCAACTCTGCCAATCAGGCTTTTTATGAGACTCCCACGACTGGCTATCCGACCGTGTTCTCTGTTGGATCGCATAGCATCGCTGCCACATACGTGGGGGATGCCAGCTACGAACCGAGTTCCAGCACCGCCATTCCCTTTACCGTCGTGCAGGGCGCTACTACCGTCACGGTTTCCCCCGCCAGCGGTTCCATCAACTCCCTTGCCTCAGACCAGGTGACGGTGACTGTGAATACGAGCAGCGCGGGAGCCTACCCCACCGGGACCATAGTACTGACAGCGAACGGCGTAATCTTGGCGAGCGTGAATGGCGGCTTCCAGGTGGGTGGTGGAGGCACTGGCGGCGGGGTTGCAATCTCCACCAGCATGAGCATCCAAGGCAGTGTTCTGACGGCCGGCTCCAATACCATCGCAGCCACCTATAGTGGAGACGCGAACTACACCGGGTCCAGCAATTCGGCAATCATCACCGTTACCGAGGCGGGCTTTGCTCTCAAGAACAGCGGAGCTATCACGGTTGCGGCTGGCGCTACGTCCGGGAACACCTCTTCCATCACCGTCACTCCGTCGAACGGGTTCCTCGGGGTCATCGATCTTTCTTGCGCGGTGACGACGTCGCCATCCGGAGCGAGCAATCTGCCGACATGCAGCATGCCATCGACGGTGAATATCACCGGCGCCCTATCCGTCTCTGCCACCCTCGCGGTCGATACAACATTGAGCACGACGACCGGCTCTTACGCGATCACGGTCACCGGTACCGATGCCAACACGGGGAAAATAACGGCGACTACCACCGTAGCCGTGACCGTCACGGGCGGTACGACGGGCGCGGGCAGCTTCGCGTTGAGCAATAGCGGCAACATTAATGTCAGCCCGGGAGCCACCAGCGGCAACACGGCGACCATTACCGTTACGCCCTCGAACGGATTTACCGGGACGGTGAATCTTTCCTGTGTAGTGACGACAACCATCGCGAATCCAATCGATCCGCCTACTTGCACTATTCCGGCATCGGTCGCCATCAGCGGAACTACCGCCTCGACGGCGGAGCTTACAGTGGCCACGACGGCCGCTGCCAGCGCATTTCATGAACCGTCGAGCACGCCCTTCAACCAGGCTGGCGGCATTGCTCTGGCAGGGTTGCTGTTCCTCGTGATGCCGGTGCGCGTCTGCCGGGGGGCAAAACTGCTCGGGATGGTGGTTCTGGCGATTTCGTTAGCTGCTGTCGGCTGTGGCAGCGGTAGCAGCGGAACCACTACAGGTAAGTCCGGCACCACCGCGGGCGCCTACACGGTGACTGTAACGGGAGTAGACGCAGCCACCGGCACAATCGCCGCTAACACGGCGGTCAGCGTGGTTGTGAATTAGAACTAACAGCCGATTTATCCCGGACTGCGCGGCGCGGTCCGGGGAATGTGCCAGAAAGTCTCGCATATTCCGCTGTTGCCGAGAGACAGGAACGAAATTCATCTTCCAGCGAGGACTGTGCATGTCCAAAAAATTTTACGGTATTCTATCGATCGTTTTCGCTCTTGCCGTTGCAGGAGACATGGCCGCGGCGGCGAGCCGCACCATAACCCACAAATCCGCTTTGCACCCTGCCGCCCCTGCTCGCGCGGCCTCGATCAAGAAGGCGCGCACACCAGCCGAGCGGCTGCTTGTGCCAGTCCTGAAGAAGAGATTGGCGGCAAGTTCCACCCGCGCCAAATCTGCGGCTATGCCCCGGCCGCTGGACACGGGGATTTCCGGCACCACCCCTAACTTTGGAGGATTCCTGGACGCGCCATTTTACCCGGCGCGGCTCGACGCATCTTGCCTTACCGACCCCTACAACTGCGGTGTGGCAGCCGCTGTTACAGCCGACTTCAACCAGGACGGTAAACCGGATATCGCCGTGCTTCAATACGACGGCACGCTGAATATTCTGCTCAACACCGGCAGCGGCGCATTTTCCGCTCCGGTTGCCTATAGCAATCCGAATGTTTCTTCTACAGAGATCGAGCAGGCATTCGCGGTGGACGTGAACAACGATGGATACCCTGACATTGTCGCCCTCGACGCAGGCAATAACGCGATCCTCGTTTATCTGAACAAAGGGGGAGTATTTTCGACGCCCACGGCCATTAGCATGGCCGGCGCTCAGGTGGGTTCGATTGCCCTGGGCGACGTGAACGGCGACGGGAATGTGGATGTGGTCACGATTGCCGTGACCCAGGTGAATAATACCCTGAGCACGCTCACCGTGCAGAGTTATCTTGGAGCGGGCGACGGTACCTTCGCGACGCCTACTGCGGCGCTCACGCAATCGGTGAACGTTGCCGCGTTTGTTCAGCCAAGCCTGACGGTTGTGTTGGGCGATGTTAATAAGGATGGCAAGCTCGATATCGCCGCGTCCTTCATAGAAGAACTCTCACAGACCGGCGGCCAGATTGTAGCGTCCGTCGCGCTCGGCAATGGAGATGGATCGTTCGGCGCGCTGAATGTGACCAACCCGATCGTTGTTCCTTTGAACAGCAGCTTTCCTTTTTTTAACCTAAGCACCGCCGGCGTACAGATCAAGGATCTGAATAACGATGGCAACCCGGATCTGGCCATCGATACCAATTGCATCGGGAACACGTCGACGCTGTGGGTCGCGCTAGGAGACGGAAAAGGCAACTTTACCAGCACGGTTCAGACCGCCGGGGTGGCCGTCTCGCAACAGATCGTGTACGTCGACGTAACCGGTGACGGCATCCCCGATCTTGTGCAGACCAACGGTGGGCTGTACATCTGGGTCGGCAACGGCGACGGAACGTTTAGTCTGCCGGCCGATGGAAACTCCTATATCGAAGATGGCGGCGGAAGCCAGTCCTTGGCGCTGGCCGACTTCAACGGCGACGGCAATCTCGATATTGCGCAACTGGGTGGCGACTACAAACAGCTCTCCATATATGCCGGCAACGGCAAGGGATCTTTCTGGGGCGCGCCGGCCCTTGCTTCAACGACCGATGCCATTCCCTGGCCCATCAACTTGGGGCTTTACGATGTGATCGATGTGCAGGGCAAAGGCTATAGCAGCGCACTCTTCATCGATGACTCCAGTTCCGCCGAGATCGTGACCGCGGTCGGCGACGGCAAAGGAAACTTAACCTACGTGGTTGGACTTTCCAGCGCCGCAGTACCGAACCTCGGCTACATCGAGCCGGTGCAGGCAGACTTCAACGGAGACGGCAAGCAGGACCTGCTCATCGCCGGCACGGACGGCAGCCTGTCGGTGGCCCTTTCGAACGGCGACGGAACCTTTCAGACGCCGGTGTCGGTGGGGCTCCCTGCGCTGGATTGCGAAGTGAGTTATGCCGCAACCGGCGATGTGAATGGCGATGGAAAGATCGATGTTGTCGTCGCCTATGTGGGAGACTCTGCCTGCGGCGGTTCGGGCGGCACGAGTTCTGGGTACTTTGTCGCTCTAGGGAACGGAGACGGGACCTTTCAAACGCCGGTCTTCACCGCTTACGGTACCGAGTTGTACGCCGTGACCCTCGCCGACATGAATCTTGATGGCAACCTGGATCTGATTCTCGACGATGCGCCCTTCCAAGTTGGAGGCACCTTCGCCGTCGACCTGCTGTTCGGCAATGGCGATGGAACCTTCGGCGCCGGAACCACAGTGAACTCCAACTACATGATCAGCCAGGTGATTGCCGGTGACTATAACATGGACGGCAAGCCCGATCTGATCCTGCTCTCCGAGGGTGAACAGTCCGATCAGGATTATGACACCACAGCTGGGATTCTGCTGCTGCCCGGCAATGGCGATGGAACTTTCGGAGCGCCCACGCAGATCGCAACCGGAAACTTCTTCCTGAACGGATCGTTGACGGACGTGAACAGCGACGGAATCCCCGACCTGGTCGTCGCTCTCTATGGCGCCGTCGGCCAGCCGAACACGTATTATGGCCTGTCCACGCTGCTGGGCACGGGGAAAGGAGAATTTTCGAGCCCTGTGAATACTCTCGAGTCTTTCCAGTCCGAGACCGTTCTACCGGGCAATTTTTATAACGACAATGCGCCCGATTTCGTTGTTCAGACGGCTTACGGTCCTGCGCTGTACTTGGGGCAGGGTGGAACCAGTATCTCGCTGACCAACTCCGGGGCCTCCGTCAACTTTGGCAGCCAGGAAACCTTTACGGCCACACTAGCCGCTTCGATGTCGAGCCGGCCTGCTCTCACGGGCACCGTATCGTTTTATGACGGAACCACGCTGCTGGGTTCCTCATCGCTGGGCAGCGGCGCGGCCACCTACTCCCTCTCTACTCTTTCGGTGGGAACACACAGCATTACCGCCGTTTACAGCGGCGATGCCAATTTCAACCCGAACACCTCTGCGGTGAGCGCGGTGACGGTCGCCGCCGTGGCGCCGGCCTTCACGCTCTCCGCCGCTCCGTCGTCGACTACAGTAAGCCAGGGCCAGAACGGTGTCGCCACACTGACACTGACTGCCAATGCCACGTTCAGCGGCTCGGTGACACTGGCCTGCTCGGGTGCTCCGGCGAATGCCAGCTGCACAGTGAATCCGGCTAGCGTCACGCTCGCAACGGGCGGCTCGGCGACGGCTACGCTGGTCTTCGCCACTACAACGGCAACAGCATCGTTGAGGGGCCAGGATGCTCCGTTGTCGAGATCGCCGTTCCGCTCATCGGGTGCACTCGCCCTGGTTGCGCTGGTCGGAATGTTTGCCGACCGGCGATCGAGGAGACGGCTGCTGGTCGCGCTTTTCGCGGTGGTTCTTCTGTTCGCGGGGATGAGTCTGACGGGCTGTGGGAGCAGCGGCAGCAACAGCGGTAGTGGCTCCGTCAACCTGGTGGCGAAGGGGACCTACACAGTTACCGTGACGGCTACTCCCTCAGGTGGTTCGGGCAGTGCGCAGACAGCGACAGTGTCGGTTACCGTCCAGTAAACGCGTCTTCCGACCCTCGTCAGCAGGCATTGGTAGTCAACGCTTTGCCTCGGGCCGCGCTCCCGATGAGTGTAGTTTGCCAAATGAGCAAGTTTGAAACCCTGTCATCTGTCAACAGGCTTCTGGTCGTTACGCCCGGGACTGGTCCCAAGTATGCACCCCATTTTAGGGATACGGCCAGTCCCGTGAGAGAACTTCTATTGGTGCTTCAACTCAAGTGGCTTCTGGAGAAAAACCATGAATTTGTGACGAAGATATCAGTTGCAGGAACTACGCAACCGTAGTTCCTATGCCAACCAAGAAGATTTTGTGTTCGCTAACGATACGGGCCGACCGCGTTGGCAGGAGAGCATTCTTCATCGGCAATTGAAGCCAGCGGCGGTGCGAGTAGGCACATTGGAAAGATCGGCTGGCACACCTTTCGGCATACCTACTCCACCATGTTGCGCAGCGTTGGCACGGATATCAAAGTGCAGCAGGAACTTCTGCGGTACTCGACTATCCAGAGCACAATGAACGTCTATACCCAGGCCATTTCGGGGCACAAACATGCCGCAAACAGCAGGTTGTGGAGATAATATTTTCAGGTTCACTTGGCTCAGGTCAGGCCGCGTAGAAAGTGGCGTAACGGCACCTGAGACGAATGGGAGCTAATGGGAGCGAGTTGCAACTGGTTCGCAGTTTGCCTAACCCGATTCAAATGACTGATGGTGTCGAGGTTTAGTTTGGTTGCGGGGGGTGGATTTGAACCACCGACCTTTGGGTTATGAGCCCAACGAGACAACGCTAACCCGTTGTAATTACAATGGAGTTAGCCGCCGCGAATCCCGAAGAACAGCCCTCAGACCGCGAGTTTTGGTGCCAAGTTGGTGCCAAGTTCAAGATTCACAAATCCAAGCTTGCTGGGGGTTGCCTCACAACTACCCTACCATTACTATGGGTATCCCGGCACAGCCTTTGACGCCACGCCTTTTAGTGGCAAACACCTAACCAAGCAGCTGGGCTTTGCTACGCCTAATTCTGAATGTATGGGTGGCTGTGTAAAAGTGGTCAGGGACGGCGTTGAACCGCCGACTCCAGCCTATTCGGGCCTTGTTCAACCTGAACCAATAATTACTTGCAGGTTTGTGGAAGACGGCCAAGTACTGCAAGTACGCGGAATGTGGAACTGACGTGACCAGCGAAATTTGTACCAGGACGGAGTCAGCAAAAGAACCTGTCGCCTGCCGAAGGATGATGAAGATATTTCTAACAAAGTGTTGCACCTGACAGCCGCTATTCCACTTGCCGTTGACCGCGGGTGAAGACAATTCGTTAGCGTTCCTAGGGGATCGCCACCAAGGGTATAGAAAGGAAAATCCGGCGGCTAACACTACTCAGATCAGTTACCGAGCAATGCGCCACACATGACAGTGCGTTTCCCTTGCGGCGCGCATTCGTGGCGCACGCTGTCACCGACCGCCGCACCCGCACTACGCTCGCTTCCATGCCCCCATCGTTGCAATGCGGCAAGGATATGTCCAGTGGGGAACACAGGACGCTTACTTACGACGCGCCCGCCCAAGCGGAGCTTGGACGGGGCACCCTCGGGAATTTACACGGTCAGTTTAGGCCGGGCCAGCCCCCATTTTGGCGAAGGACAACTGAATCATGATCAGGCAGATTTCCCTGGATCCTTCCGACACGCGACCATAAGATCTTGGATTGATGCCTTGATCAGAATTAATGCCCAAGCCACCAAGAATAGTCCTCCAACTACGGCACGAATCATGCCGCTCCAGTATAGGCCCCGATTGAGTTCCCCAGTCAACACCAGCCTATGGCCATCCCAAAAGGCGAGTGCGAACGCAGCCCCGCCGGCGATGGCCAGCACGAGTATCTTAGGTATCTCAAAAAACAGACTTGAAAACCGGACCAGACTACTGCCACGACTCCGCTCCTGAACCTCGGCGACGACAAAGTACCAAAACAACGCAACAGTGGCCAGGACGCAAAGAAAGACCACGACGGTTAGAAGTGTTCCGCGGGGCCTCGATCCGGAAAAAGTCAAATCTACTAAATACGAAACGAGCGCCCACGGAATAGCGAGCGGGAAGTTGAGCTTTAGCACGATGTCAAGTGGTGCGTATCCGTAGTTGATTATGTGTTCGGGTCGAGAAACCTGAGTAGAAATATAGTACCTATCAAGAAAGTAGTACCAAGCACCTGTGGAAACCAACAATAGTACCTGCAATGACGAAATGATCATTCTTAACCGTTTGGTGTGCATCCTACCCTTTCCCTAAGCATCAATCGCATGGCGAATCGGTCTGATCGAGGCCTGGCGATAGTTTGAGTACATAGTCCGCGATGTACGCGGCGCCTTGACAGATGTGCATCTTGCCACCATTATCGCCGTAGAACTTCTCGAGGAGCGTAAGGTCGCTCAAATTTGCCCACCCGTGAAGTGCTTCGTAGAAAATCGTGGACTCGTTACCAAGATTCTTGCCTCCGTTGTTATATAGAATTGAAGATGGCCTAAAGAATGTCCGCAGCGGAGTATGTGGAGTATCGCTTTCCGCTTCTCTTCCCGTATCACTCGCAAACCATTTGCTCACTGTCTGCAACAAGAGCGATGTTAACCAGGTACAGGATGGGCCGCCAGACAACGAACCCTCACAGTAAGATGATGTTAGTCCGTTATAGAACAAGGGTGTCTGATTCGTAAGATAATTGATAAGGCCTCCGGTCGATAGTCCGCCTCCCAATTTTTTGAAGACTTGGGATTGCGCTAACGCACTGAGCGTCAGCGGATTATTGTTTGCGTCGTGGGCGACAATAGTCGTACTCTGTAGTCGAGTTATCAAATCGGCCAAGGCCTCGTAGATTTCCTCTCTGGGTCCTGGACAAGAGATGGGAGGATTGAGGGTAAAGTCGAAACAGCTCGGAAGCGGCGGGAAATCCTGCTGCGGTGTTGCTGTGTTGTTCACACCCCACGGCCAGACAGCAAAGGTACTCGCCATGGCCGTTGCCGGAAGGACCACTTGGTCAACGGGTCCATCCGTGTAAGCATATCCGGTCCAGGACTGGATCGGCAAGCTGACCTGGCCGGTGGCGCGGCCGTTGTTGTCGTAGGTGATGCCGGATGATCCGATTACGCCGCCATCGGCGGTGGCGATTTGGGGGGAGTCTCCGGGCACGCTCCAGATTGTATTCCCGGACTGATCGAAACGGATCATGTTGACATTGTTGGCTTTACCGTAGAACGTGCCGTATAGGGATTGCAAAAGTGAGAAGTGTTTCACGTGAAACACTATGCATTAATATATATATGTATAGATATGTACATATAATACGCATTAGATAAAACAAACGAAACAGGTTTCGACGCGCCCGCCCAAGCGGAGCTTGGACGGGGCACCCCCCCAGAGTTAATTCGGGTTGGCTGGGCCACCCTCTATAACCGTGTCGGCGTTGTCAAGAGACACGTGGACCGGCGAAAGGTTTTGACTTTTCCTTTCGTGGAAGGTTTTGGTGTTGCTCTTGGTGTTGCTCTTGGTGTTGCTCTTG
>Ga0326727_10000513_pt1 | contig 159418 bp, 136 predicted proteins | sample MB2enrmetagenome_FD_207643 | JGI IMG/M metagenome (GOLD analysis project Ga0326727, IMG submission 207643) | Lab enriched peat soil microbial communities from McLean, Ithaca, NY, United States - MB29MY | ecosystem: Environmental > Terrestrial > Soil > Wetlands > Peat | place: USA: New York...
GGAGTGAAGCGCTCCGGAGGCGGAGAGGAGCGGATCTTGCCGCGTGAAACCTGGTTTCGCCGGGGAGAGAAGGATGTTCGCCGAGGAGAAGAGAAGGTTCGCCGCGGAGTGAAGCGGTTTCGACGCGGCGTGATCGAGCTTCGACGCGGCGAAGAGCGTGTTCGACGCGTCGAAGAGCCGGTTGCCGGGCGGCGAAACCGGGTTCGACGCGTCGAAGAGCGGTCTGGTCGACGCGAAGAGCGGGTTTCACGCGGCATGAAGCGGGTTGCTCGCGGCGTGGAGAGGGTTGCTCGGCGGCGAACATCGCTTACACCGCGGCGAAGCTGGTCTTGTCGGCGGCGAAACCGGCTTACACGGCGGCGAAACCGGGTTGCACCGCGGCGAACATGGTTCCGCGGGCCGGGGCGAGGCATCCCGGCAGAGGGGCACTCCGCCCCGCCTCGACGACGGGGTCGTACCGACCTGGCGCGACCCTTTCTTCGCACCTCCCTGGATCGTGCGCGTTCCCTGCCTGGAAGGGTTCTTGCTCTACACGGCCTGCGTGGTGATGGGCCCCGGGTGGAGGGAGGTGGAACGATGACGGTCGCGTATTCCGTTCTCCCCGGGCACGACATCGAAGTCATCCCCGTCGGGGCCCTGGAGCCCCTCTCCGACGCGTCGCTCGCCCGCGAGCTGGCCGCGCGGTTCCTCATCTGGGACGGGTTCGTCGCCGGGCGACGCCGGGTGGACGTGCACCCGCTGCTGCTCTCGCGGCAGCTGCACCAGGCGGCGGTGCAGGCGGCCGAGGGGGTGGTGCGGGCCGTCGGCGCCGTCGCCGCCCGCGCCCACGAGGACGCCGTCGAGCGCGCCCGCTACGGGTTCGACGCGGACGTGTTGCGGCTCGCCTCGGCCTCCCACACGGCCGGCGACCGCGCCTCGCTCATGCGCGTGGACCTGCTCCTCGACGAGTCGGGGGCCTGGAAGGCGTGCGAGATCAACGCCGACTGCCCCGGGGGGCACAACGAGTCGCTCGGCCTGCCGCGGCTCGCCCGCGCCGCGGGCTTCCTGGCAGGCCACGATCCGACCCACGTGGTGCCCGGGCTCGTCGCCCGGCTGCGCGAGCTGGCCGACGGCGGGACCGTCGGCATCCTGCACGCGACGGGGTACGCGGAGGACCTGCAGGTGTCCGCGCTCGTCGCCCGCGAGCTCGACCGCGCGGGCACCCGCACCATCCTCGCGCCCCCCACCGCCCCGCGCCTGCGCGGCGGCGACCTCTGCATCCACGGCCAGCCGGTTCGCGCGCTCTACCGCTACTTCCCCACCGAGTGGATGAGCGGGCAGCGGAACCTGCCCGACATCGCGCGCGCGGTCGAGTTCGGGCAGGTGCGTACGCTCACCAGCTTCGCCCACGTGTTCACGCAGTCCAAGCTGGCGTTCGCCCGCGCCTGGGAGCAGACACCCGAGGCCCGCGGCTTCATGCCGGAGACCCACGACGTACTCGACGTCCCGCGCGACGAGCTCCTGCGCTACCGCGAGGGCTGGGTCGTCAAGCGCGCGATGGGCCGCGTCGGCGACGAGGTGTTCGTCGGAGCGCTCGGCACGGACGACGAGTGGGTCCCCACCGTCGACGCCGTCCTCGCCCGCGCGCGTGACCCACGCGACAGAGAATCCTGGATCGCCCAGCGGTTCGTCCGCCAGCGCTCCATCCCGACGCCGTGGGGCAACCGTCTGGTGACGCTCGGGGCCTACGTGCTCGACGGGCGCTTCGCCGGCTACTTCGCCCGCATCACCCCCCAGAGCCACGTCTCGCACGACGCCCTCTGCGTCCCGGTCTTCACCACGGGAGCCTGCTAGCCATGCGCCGCACAGTCCTGCTGTCGCCCCTCGCGCTCCTCACCTCGGCCTGCACCAGCACGGCCCCCTCCGCCTGGACGCCCGCCACGACGACGGCCTACTGGGGCACGTCCGAGAACGTGCGGGACTACGAGTTCCCCGCCGAGCAGGACGCGGTCCGGCGCTGGCAGCTGCCGCCCGACGACCCGTGGTCGGTCTACGCCAAGTACACCCTGCTCACGTCGCTCGACGCGGCCCCGCAGCAGGTCGAGCTGCCCGACGTGTCGAACCTGGGGGAGGTGCAGCGCGCCGAGATCGCGGCGCGTCAGGTCGCCTCCGAAGGCCTGCCGCCCGACACGCTCTGGGTGGTCGACATGCGCGGCGCGGCCTCGGTCGCCTTCGGCGCGACCCTCTCGCAGTACGCCCGCGAGCCGGTGTCGGTCGTCCCCACGTTCAACAACTGGCCCGCGGCCGACGAGCTGGTCCCCGCCGAGGAGACGCTGGCCGCGCTGACGACGATGAGCCCGCGACTGACGCCCGACGCCACCGAGGCCTCACGCCCCGTGTTCCTGCTCGACTCCTGGCGTCTGGCCTACCGCTTCGACGAGCCCGACGACGACACCTACGACAACCGCTACATCCTGTCGCAGAGCGATCTCCCCGACGTGGCGACGCTGCGCGCGAACGGCATCCGCCGCGTCGTGTACCTGGTGCAGAACGCCTACGAGGACAGCGTCGAGGAGGACGATCTGCACGCGACCTTCCTCGAGTGGCAGCGCGCCGGGATCCTCATCGCCATGGTCGACCTCGACGCCCTCTACGAGCCCATCCTGCCCGACCGCTGGCCGCAGGTCTGGCTGGACGACGGTCTGCTCATCGAGCCCCGGGTCACCCTGCTCGAGAGGCGCCACTTCTACGAGCGGGCGCGCGGCGGCTTCGGCGGGATTGGAGCGCGCCCTTCGCCTGTTCGCTTCGGGGGGCTCTGGACGGTGGCCGGGGCGCAGGGAGGACACGGCGGGCACGGAGGTCACGGCGGCGGCGGCTGAGCGAGGCGGGTGTCCGCGAGGCGAATGAATTGACGTAACCTCCGTCCATCCACCGTGCCCTCGCTGTCACGCGCCGCCCTCGCCGCGCTGCTCCTCGCCGCCGCGGCCGCGCCCTTCGCCGTCGACGCAGAGAGCGCGCCGCCACCGCCGGCCTCGCGCACGCTCGACGACTACCGCCACTTCCGCATCAGCGCGATCGATCTGCTGGGCCGCATGCCCACCCGGGAGGAGATCGCCGCCTTCGAGCGCAGCGACTTCGACATGGACCGCTGGATCGACGCCCAGCTCGGCGGTCCCGGGTACGTCGAGCGGCTCACGCGCATCTACATGGACGCGCTCCGGCTCGAGCCCAACGTCGACTTCCGGACCGCTCCCGCCGAGCTTTACCGCCACGACGTCCTCGGCCCGGACGGCAAGCCCGTCACCATCTACTACCGCGAGAACCAGCGCCGCGAGCGGCCCGAGACCGACGGCGAGTTCTGCCTGAGCCCGGACGAGACGGGCGTCGTCATCCGCGCTCGCCAGCAGGATCAGGGCACGCCCAGGAAGGTGACCCAGAAGGCGCTCGACCAGGCGACCGTGCTGGTCAAGCCCTGGTGGCTCTACCGCGACTTTCGCACCAGGAACCCCGTCCAGCGCTACGGCGAGGGGTGGAAGGATCCCGATCCTCAGTACAAGCCGGTCGAGAGCCTCCTCGACGACGCCGAGGGCAAGCCCGTCACCGAGGTCCGCATCTGCCGCGAGGAGGCCGGCACGCGCGACACGGGGCACGTGTACGCGAGCGGCCGCGTGAAGCCGCTCCCCAAGGACGCGAAGCTCCCCGGCGGTCGCCTGCGGCCACCGCCGCTGGACCGGCCGTACGCCACCCAGCACCAGGGGCAGGAGCTGGCCTGCGACACCAAGATGGCGCTCGACTACGCGCCCGACTGCGGCTGCGGGGTCGGCCTCGAGCGGTGCGTTCCGGGCGACAGCAACCAGGGCGGCAACGCCTTCTACTACCCGAACCACATGCCGCTCGGCCCGGGGATGCCGCTCGACGACGCGCGCCAGCAGGTGCAGCGGTGGTTCCCGTACTGGTGGTCGCGCGAGGCCGTGCACTTCCTCGACGACCTCTTCGCCAGCGATCGCGACTTCCGCGAGATCCTCACGGGCAAGCGCACCTTCGTGAACGGCCCGCTGGCGCAGTTCTACCGCACCATCCAGCGCAGCAACTGCTGCGGTCCGGAGGCGAGCTTCGGCATGCTCGAGGAGAAGGAGCCCCTCTTCGATCCGCACGCCGTGCCCGCCGACCTCGAGCCCCACGACGTGAGCACGTGGAAGGTGGTCGAGAACCGCGGGCCGCACGCGGCGGGCATCCTCACCATGCCCATGTTCCTGGAGAAGTACGCGTCCGCGCGCGCCCGCGGCGCCGCCCTGTACAACGACTTCCTGTGCAAGTCGTTCGTGGCCGAGAGCCAGCAGCTCGCGCCTTCGAGCGAGCCGAACCTCATGGTGCGCCCCGGCTGCAAGACCTGCCACGCGACGCTCGAGCCGCTCGCCGCGTACTTCGCGCGGGTCGAGCCGGCCAGCTTCGTCTTCCTCCCGCAGGGGGACTTTCCGGCGCACAGCACGACCTGCAAGCTGGACAGGAACGGTCACCTCAGCGGCGCCTGCACCGCGCTCTACGATCCGGCGTTCGCCGACGCCAGCGGCGCGACGCTGCGCAGCGCCTACGGCTCGCCCGCCCACGCCGACGAGACGCCGGCGGGGGCGGCGCAGGACATCACGCGCATGCCCGAGTTCGCGAGCTGCGCGGTGCAGCGGGTGACCTCGTCGTTCCTCGGCCGGGCCACGACCCCCGACGACGCGCGCCTGCTCGAGGCGCTGACGGACACCTTCGTCCGCTCGGGCTTCCACATGAAGGCCCTGGTGCGGGCCATCGTCCGCTCCGACGAGTACCGTCGCTCGAACAACCTGTCCTCCTCTCCCAGGCTGGGCACGTCGCCGTGAAGGCCCTGTCCGTAGCAGCTCTCTGTCTGCTGCTCGCGTGCGCCGGACCGGCCGAGCACGTGTACCCGGGGCCGCGGACGCCGCTGCCCGAGCACGGCGCCACCGCGGAGGACACGGCGCACAAGGAGGACCTGCGCATGGTGCCGCCCGAGGTCTACATGCGCACCTACCTCCACCTGTTCGGGGGGCTCGCGCCGCTCGACGTGCAGAAGCGCGCGCGCGCCGGCGACGGAGCGGCCCTCTTCGACACCTGGGACGACTACGTCTCGGCCCTGGGCTTCCCGGACTACCGCCTCGACGTGCCCCGGCAGACGCAGACCAACGCGCTGATGACGGCGACCTTCGAGCGCCTGGGCGTCGCGCTCTGCGACCGCGCGCTGGAGCACGACCTCAAGGCACCCAAGGGTGCGCAGCCGCCGCCGCTCGGCGAGCGCCTGGTCTTCGCCTTCGACCTGCCGCGGACGACGGTCGACGTTGCGGGGTTCGCGCCGCGCTTCGACGTCCTGCACCGCACCTTCCTGGGCTATCCCGCGTCGCTCGCGCCGCCGGAGCGGACCGCCCGCTACTTCCAGCTCTATCGCGACATCGTCGCCGGGCACGCCCAGGCCGATCCGAAATCGCGCTTCTCGCCCGAGGAAGCCGGCTGGGCCGCCGTCTGTTACGGCCTCGTGCGCCACCCCGAGTTTCACCTCTACTGAGCGAGGCACGCCATGAAGACCACGCGACGGACGTTCCTGCAGGTGCTGAGCGCGGCCACCGCCGCAGCCTGGGCCGGCCTGCCGCCGCGCGCGTCGATGGCCGACGTGGCGACCGCCAACGAGTCGGAGTTCTTCGTCTTCCTCATCGCCCTCGGCGGCTGGGACGTCACGCTCTGGGCCGACCCACGCAACGAGGTGCGCGGCATCATCCACCCCGCCTCGACCGAGAACACCGACACCTCGCAGCTGAAGCGCTGGGTCGACGCGCCGATGGCGGAGGGGCCCTTCAAGACCTTCCAGCTCGTGCGCCCCAGAGGGACCAGCTACGCGTTCGGCCCCGGCATCGGCAACCTGGCCGACATGGTCGACCGCATCACCGTGATCAACGGCCTGGAGATGAACACCGTCGCCCACCCGGACGGGCAGGTCTTCTCGACGACGGGCAGGCACCCGCTGGGAGGGCGCGTCGCCGCCTCCAGCATCGACACGATGATCTCGAACGAGATGGGCCGCGACCAGCTGCTCCCCACGGTGAGCGTGCGGTTCCCGTCGTCGTACGTCGGGGAGAACCTCGACCGGCGCGTCGTCCCGCTCTCCATCGACGACGTCGGCTCGATCAGCCGCACGCTGTCGCGCGCGCAGCTCTACGACGCGACCCCCGAGCGCGATCGCGTGACGGCCATGCTGTCCGAGGAGGCGCGCGATCTCGCGCGTCGCTCGACGTACCCGGACGTGGTCGAGGGGATGTCGCTCCAGTACGAGGCCCTGCGACGGATGCTCAAGAGCAACCTGCAGGACACGTTCAGCGCCGGGGGCCTGCGCAAGGCTCACCCCGAGCTCGACTACAAGAGCCGCTTCACGGGTGGTCCCGCGGTCAACGCGGCGTTCGCCCTGGAGGCCATGAAGCGCAACCTGGTGCGCTGCGTGAGCTTCGCCATCGGTGGCTTCGACACGCACGGGAACAACTACCGGGGGCAGGCCCAGCTCCAGCAGGAGACGTTCGGCCTGGTATCGGACCTCGTCAAGTCGCTGGACGCGACGCCGCACCCCACGGTCCGAGGGGCCAGGCTCTCGGACCACACGCACGTCCTGGTGGTGAGCGACTTCTGTCGCACGCCGCAGATCAACCTGGGCATGGGGCGCGATCACTACCCGAACAACTCGGCCCTCGTCGTCTCGCCGCGCTTCCGCCAGAACCTGGTGTTCGGCAGGACCGATCCCGACCAGCTCCTCCCGGTGCCGGTCCGGCGCTTCTCCGACGGGGAGCGCGCCATCGCGCCGCCGGATCTCCTGGCCACCTTCCTGGCGGCGTTCGGCATCGACCCGCGCCGGTACATGCGCGACGGCGAGGTCGTGCGGGAGCTCCTGCGCGCATGAGCACCCGGCCCGGATCCAGGGCGGCGCTGGCCGTCGTGGCCGCCGCGCTGCTGGCGGGGTGCGGCGCGGCCCCGCACACGCGCGGCGCCGGGGCGGTGAGCTCCTTCGGCGTTCGCCCGGTGGCCTGGAACCCCGCCTCGGCGCAGGTCGGCAAGGTCACCGCCGTGGCCGACGCCGGCAGCGTCGTCGCGGTCTTCGGCGACGCCGGGGCCACGGTGCTCTCGTCGGGCGCGGTGGTGGCCACCGACCGCTCGGTGACCGACTGGGTCGACGCGCTGCCCATCCGCGGCGCCGACGGCTCGCCGCGCTGGATCGTCGGCATCGACGGCAAGGGCCACCTCCACTACCTGCGCGGGCTCAGCTCCTTCGAGGACGTGTCCGCGCGCTACGGCCTGGACGGCCAGCGCGTCCTCGGTGCGGCGATGTTCGACGGCGCGCGGGTCGGCTTCCTGCTCGACCGGGAGATCGCGGTGGCCGACGGGCGCCGCGTCACCCGCTACGGCGTCCCGGCGTTCGCCGCCCTGCTGGGCGGGGGCGGCACGGGCGCGGGGGTGGGGACGGACGCGGTGACGGTGTTCGACGCGAGGATGATGGCCCGGACCTATCCCCTGCGCGGCGTGACGCACGCCGCGATCGGCCCCGACGGCCGCGTCTACGCCGCGACGCCGCGCGCGCTCTACGCGGCCACCGAGCGAGGGGAGCTGGCGCTCGTCTACGACGCCGGCGGCGACAGCCTGCACGGGCTGGTCGCGTCGGGCGATCACGTGTGGTTCGCGGACGGGGCCGAGCTCGGCGTCGTGGACGGGGAGCGCGTGTCCGAGACGCACGGCGCGCAGGTCGCGCCCGACGCGAGGCTCGCGCCCTCCCCCAGCGGCGACGTCTGGGTCATCGCCGCCGGCGCGCTCCAGCGCTTCGCGCGCGCGGACCCCGAGTCGGCGCTGGGCGCGACCTGGTCGGCCACCCTGGCGCCCATCTTCGCGAGGTCGTGCTCCTCGTGCCACCTGCCGGGCGGCGTGTCGGGGACGGACCTGTCGTCGGCGGAGGCGTGGCAATCCGAGCGCCGCGCCATCCGGGACCGGGTGGTGGAGAGCAAGACCATGCCTCCCGAGGGCCACGCGCTCTCGGACGCCGACCGCGACGCCATCCGCGCCTGGGCCGAGCATCGCTGACGGGGACTGGACCCGGCCGGGGCTCTGGAGTACATCCCGCGCGTGGCGGGTCGGCGGCGTGTTGCCGCCGGGCGAGCCACCACGTGCTGGGTCGTAGGGAAGCCGGTGAGAGTCCGGCGCGGCCCCCGCCACGGTGACCGGGGACAAGCTCGGGCATAGCCACTGGAGTTTCCTGACTCCGGGAAGGGCCCGAGGGAGGCGGCGCGAGAGCGCCACACCCGGAAGTCCGGAGACCGGATCCAGCTCGCGCTTCTTTCCAATCCGTGCCGGGGTAGGCACGGCTCGAGGACTCGATGCGTAAGTCATGGTTTGTGCTGGCCACGCTGCCGGGCGTGGGGCTGCTGACGGCGTGTGACAACCAGGGGTACATCCCGCTGCCGTACCAGGACGGGGGGCCCGAGACCTCGAGCACCTTCGACGGCTCGACGGCGGAGGCCGGCAGCGACTCGTCCGGACCTGCCGATGCCGGAGGGGACGCGGGGGACGCCGCGGGCGACGCCGACGCCGGACCGCCGCCTCCGTCGCGCCTCCTCCTGACGTACAACGGCAGCAGCAGCAGCGAGCTCGTCGCGTTCGGGATGTCGTCCAGGGCGGTCGATGGGCGGGTGACGTACGGCGATCCGCTGGGCGCAGCGTTCGCCGGCGCGACCGCGCCCTGGCTTCTCGAGCAGTCGACCGACGTCGTGGCCCGCCTCGACGCGCAGCATCCGTGGGTCCTGGACTCGTCCTGGAACGTCGCCCTGAACGACCTGACCGACGCGGGCTACGCCCAGTCGTACTCCGATCCCCAGGCCGTCCTGGTGACCGCCGGGACCAAGGCCTACGTGCTCCGCTACACGCGCAACCTGGTCGCGATCATCAACCCGTCGGTCGTGGCCGACGGCGGCGCCCCCACGGGCACCATCGATCTGAGCAGCGAGCTGCAGGCGGGGGGCGACGGCTACGTGCAGCCCGTCGCGGGCGTCTACGTGGCCGCGCAGCAGCGGGTCTACGTCGTGCTCGGCAACATCAACCGGAACGACGTCGTCAACGACGGCTTCAACCTCCTCTGCGCCAGCACGACGCCGACGGTCATCGCCATCGACACCACGAACGACACGCTGGTCGACCTCAACGGCTCGGCGCCCGGAAACGGCTGGCCGCTGGTGGGCTACAGCCCGGTGCTGGGTCCGGGCGGCATCGCCTACGATCCGCTCACCGGCTCGAACGGGCGCCTGCTCGTGCTCGAGGCGGGCTGCAACGACGCCACCGCCGACGGCGGCGCGGGTGCCCTCGTCAAGCGCGAGGTCGAGGCCGTGGACCTGGCAGCGGGCACGGCCCAGGAGCTGCTCGACCTGACGTCCCAGGCGTTCCCTTCGGCGCTCACGTACATCGACGCGCACGACGCCATCGTCCAGCTCGACACCGCCTACAAGTGGGATCCCACCACGACGACGCTGGGCACGGCGATCCCCGGCGCCCCCGACACGCTGGCCCCGGCCGTCTACGACGGGGCGGGCAACCTCCTCGGCCTCGCGCCCGCCCCCACCGACGCGGGGACGCCCGAAGGGGGAGCTCCGGGCTACGACGTCGTCTCCGTGTCGGTCGCGTCGGGCACCGTGACCACGCTGGGGACCGTTTCGTTCACGCTGACCGGCGGCTTCGTCGGTGGGGTGGCGCTGTGGCCCTCTCCCTGAGGACGCTGGGCCCGGTCGCCCTCGTGACGCTCGCGGCGGCCTGCGGCTCGTCTTCGCCATCGAGCGCTCCGCCACCGCAGGGGGACGACGTGGCCGACGACGGGGGCTGGAGCACCGTCGACGCAGGGGCCGCCGCGACCGACGCGGGGCACGCGCTCCCCGTGGACGGCAGCTACGACCTGGGCGACTCGAGCCTCCCCACAGACCGCTTCGTCACCGCGGTCGTCTCGTTCACGCCGACCGAGTGCACGGGCTTCGGTCGCGCGTCCATGCCGGGCATCGTCGAGGGCCCACCGGTGGGCGGAGGGAGCGAGCGCGGGAGCACCGACGTGGTGTCGCTCGGCAGCGGCGGGAGCATCGTCCTGTCCTTCGCGCCGAACGCCATCGTCGACGGACCCGGTCCAGACTTCATCGTTTTCGAGAACCCCTTCTGGATCGGCGGCGACTCGAGCAACGTCTACGCCGAGCCGGGCGAGGTGAGCGTCAGCGACGACGGGACCACCTGGCAGACGTTCCCCTGCAACCCGACCCTCACGTCCGCTCCCGACGGCACGGGGACCGCGCCGCCCTATGGCGCCTGCGCGGGATGGCACGTCGTCCACTCGACCCCCACCAACGGGATCTCGCCCGTCGATCCGGCCACCGCGGGGGGCGACGCGTTCGACCTCGCCGACCTGGGGGTCACGCACGCCCGCTACGTCCGCATCGTCGACCGCACGGCGGAGTCGTGCCCCGAGGCCGGTCCCGACACGCCGGACACCAACGGCTTCGATCTCGACGCGATCGCCATCGTCAACGCCGAGCAGCCGTGAGGGGGCGGTGCGCCACCCTCGCATCGCGGCGCTCGGAGCGCTGCTGTCCGCGCTGGCCGTGCGCCCCGCCCATGCCCAGAGCGAGCCGCAGACCGAAGAGGTGACCGTGCGCGGCGAGCCGGTGGGCAACTTCGTCTCGCGCGCGGACGAGCGCGACTCGCCCCGCGAGCTCACCGACGCGGCCAGCCTCGTGGAGCCGCTGCCCGGAGTGCACGTGCGCCGCTTCGGGGCCGACGACTCCTTCACCACCCTCAGCGTTCGCGGCTCGTCGTCGAACGAGGTGGCCATCCTCCTCGCCGGGGTGCCATTCACCGGAGGCGCCGATCCCACGCTCGATCTGGCGACCCTCCCGCTGTGGCCGGGCGCCGTGGCTCGCGTGCACCGGTCCTTCGCGCCCGCCGCGCTCGGCCCCGGCTCGCTCGGCGGGACGCTGGTCCTCGACGCGCCCCGGGCATCCGCGCCCGAGTCCACGGACGTCTGGGCTGCAGGCGGCAGCTTCGGCGAGGCGCGCCTGCGGATGGGGGACGTGCGCGCGCTGGGAGACGGAGGCCGGATCGCCACCGCCCTCAGCGCGTCCCGCGCCGACGACGACTTCACCTACCTCGATCCGACGGCCTCCACCCCGGGCCACGACGTGTTCACACGGCGACAGAACGCAGGGCACGCGGCGGTCAACGGCCTCGTGTCGTGGGCGCTCCCCGTCCGCTGGTCCAGCGGCAGCGCCGGGACGCTGACCGTGACGACGCTGCTGCAGGACAGGCGCCAGCAGCTCCCCGGAACCGTGCTGGGTCCGACGCCGCTCGCGCAGCTCGACTCCGACCGCGAGCTCGCGTCGGCCGAGCTCACGGGCGCGGTGGGGGCGGGGACCTGGAGCGCGCGGGGATGGGGTCGGCGCGAGGGCCTCGCGCTCTCCGATGCGCTCGCGTCGCCCGCGCTGGGGCCGACGCGTGCGGACCAGACCATCGTCGCCGCGGGAGGCTCGGTCGGATGGCGCGGCCGCCCCGTGCCCGCGGCCACGGTCGAGGTCAGGGCAGACGGCAGCGGAGAGCGCTTCGCACCGGGGGTGGTGGAGGGCGCGACGCCTCCGCCGGGCGCCACGCGCGGGTCCGCAGGCGCCGCGGTCGACGCCGAGTGGCGCGCGCTCGAGAGGCTGACGGCAGCCGCGTCCGGGCGGGTGGATGGCTGGTCGGGTGTGGCGAGCGACGGCACGAAGACGGGGGAAGTGCGACCGACCGGTCACGTGGGCGCCGAGGCGGTCCTCGAGCCGGCGACGCTCGCCGCGCACGCCGGGACCACGGCGCGGCCGCCGAGCTTCGTCGAGCTCTACGGCGATCGCGGCGCCTTCATCGGCGACTCCGCGCTGCGCCCCGAGTCGGCCTGGACGGTCGACGCGGGAGCGCGCCTGGCGCGGCACCTCGGCCCCGCGCGTGTCGCGCTCGAGGTCGCCGGGTTCGGGACGTGGGCGCAGGACCTCATCACCTTCGTGCCCACCGGTGCCTACGGCCGGTCCAGGGCCACGAACATCGGTCGCGCGCGGCTCGCCGGCGTCGAGGTCGACGCGCGCATGGCGCTGGGTCTCGTGGAGCTCCGCGGAGCGTACACGGGGCTGGCCACCGAGAACGACGCCGCGTGCACGGCGGCGACGGGTGGCTGCGCGCGCCCACCGCTCCCGGGGCGCCCCGCCAACGACTTCGTGGGCGACGCGATGGTGCACCTCGGTCCGGCGGTCGTCCGCGCCGGCGTGGACGCACTGACCGGAATGGTGTCGGACCTGTCCGGGAGCATCGGGGTGCCGCCCCGTGTCCTCGCCTCGGCGGGCGTCCGCGTCGACGTGACACGCGAGGTGCGCCTGGCGCTGGACGTGCGGAACCTGTTCGACGTGCGCACGGGGACCTACGAGGGGGCGCTCGGTCCCGTGCGCGAGCCCATCGGCGACTCGTACGAGTACCCGCTGCCCGGGCGCTCCTTCCTGGTCAGCGCGCGCTTCACGGAGGCGCGATGAGACGCCTGCGGGGGCTGGTCCCGCTGGTGCTCGGGGCGAGCCTGGCCTCCGCGTGCGGGAGCAGCTCGCCCGGCTCTGCGTCGAGCGGGACGTGCGGCCCTTCCGACGCGCTCTGGGTCGCCAGCGACTACTCGTCGAGCGCCGTCGGAGCGCTGGCGCTGTCGGGGGAGGTGTCCTCCACCGTCGGGCGGGTCGACCTCGGCGCCGATCCCGCCCTGTCCGTCTCGGCCGGCCGCGCCTTCTTCGTCGCGCGCGACATGGACACCATCTTCGAGCTCGACCCCACGTGCGGGACCCCGACGCAGCAGTTCAACGTGCACCAGGCCTCGCACTCCGGCACGTCCGATCCCTACGACGTCGCCGTCGCCAGCGATGGCTCGCTCTGGGTCGTCCTGTTCCTCGTCCCCGAGGTGGTCATCCTCTCGCCCTCGGGCCAGCAGGTCGGCGCCATCGATCTGTCGTCCTACGACAGCGACGGCAACCCCGACGCCGAGGCCATCCGCATCGTCGACACGCCGGCGGGCGAGAAGGCCTTCGTGGCGCTCGATCGGCTCAACCCGTACCCGACCTCCGTCCAGCCGTCGTGGATGCTCCGCATCGACGTCGCGACGGCCACGGTGGAGGCCAGCGTCGTTCTGGCGGGCCGCAACCCGTTCGGTCCCATGCAGGACGAGGGCGGCATCCTGTGGCTGGCCGAGCCGGGCAACTTCGATGACGCGACCGAGACCGACGCGGGCGTGGAGCGCTTCGACACGTCGACCTCGACCTCGGCCCTCGTCGTGCGCGAGCCCGAGCTCGGCGGCAGCGTGGCCAGCGTGAGCGTCTCGGGCGCATGCGCGGCGGCCATCGTGGCGGACGCGACCCCGAACGTGAACGCCACCTCCCTCGCCATGTTCGAGCCCGACACGGGCCAGGTCCTCGCGGCCGCGTCGGCCTCTCCGCTCGCGACGTCGGGGTTCGACCTGGAGGGCCTGGCGTGGAGCTCGGGTGGAGCGCTGCTGGTCGGCGACAGGCGGCGGGTGTCGCCGGGCTATCCGGTGCACGTGTTCGACGGCGCGTGCGCACCCGTGGAGCGCGCGGACAGCGTCTTCCTGCCGCTGCCGCCGATCGCCCTGTCCGCCGCCCCCTAGTACCGCCCGGCCGAAGTCCTGCCGGACTTCTGCCGCCGCTTCGCGGTCGGCTTCGCCGGGGCGGTCCTCCTTGGTTCTCCGGGGCTTCGCCCCGAACCCCCAAGGCCGCTCCCGCGGCTTTGCCCAGTGCCGCCAACTCCGGCAACACTTCCAGCCGAGCGGCACTAGTCGCGGAGCGGCTGGAACTGCCCGGAGACCGGGTCGTAGTCGAACACGTCGCCCGTCGCGATCTTGAACACCCAGCCGCTCATCTTGAGCCGGCCCGAGTCCAGCCGCCGGGCCACGAAGTCGAACGACCGCAGGTTCTCCAGCTGTACGAGGACGTTCTCCTGCACGGCGGCCGTCATGCGGGCCTCTCCCTCGAGCGCGCCGTAGCGCTCCTCGATGAGCCCGGGGATCTGCGCGGACTCGGCCAGCCAGCGCGAGACAAACTGAAGGTGCTGCACGCGCTCGGGGTGAAGGATGGCGTCGATCGCGCCGCACTGCGTGTGGCCGCACACGATGACGCTGCTCACGTCCAGCACTTCCACCGCGTACTGGATGGCCGCGGATACGCCGCCCAGCACCCCGCGCGCCACGGAGGGGACGATGTTGCCGACGTTGCGCACGATGAACAGATCGCCGGGCGCCGCCGTCGTGATGAGGTGCGGCACCAGCCGCGAATCCGAGCAGGTGATGAAGAGCGTCTCGGGGCGCTGCCCGTGCTCGGACAGACGCTGGAAGAGCTCGCGGTGGGTTGCGAAGTAGTTGGCCTGGAAGTGGTGGATCCCGGCTTGGAGCTTCTGCACGCCGCGGACTCTAGATCACGGAGCGCGATTCGTGCTCCCTGATTCAGCTCCAGAGAAGGTGGGTCTCGAAGTCCACCACCGGGAAGGTCTCGCGCGTGCCCGCCGGGGCGGGCGCGCTCGCCGTCGACTCGACGAACGTGGCCCCCTTCATTCGCAGCATCTGCTCCGCGTAGGCCGTGTGCATGGGGACGAACCAGCTGGCGACGAACTCGGGCACGCCCAGGCGGCGGTAGCGGACGTGCCCGGGCGCGACGAGCTCGCCCAGCCCGTCGCCGAAGTCGTAGTACTGCCGCTCGAAGCGCGCGAGGATCACCGGGACGTTGTCGAAGTTCAACGCGTCGAACAGCCGGCGATAGAGCCGCTCGACGTCGAAGCGGGCCTGGGCGGCGCCCTGCTCGCGGCCGAGCACGTCGAGCGGCTTGTCCAGCATCCGCGCGAGCGCCACGTTGATGGGCAAGAGGGGCAGCAGGTCGTACCAGCTCGCGGCGAGGATGGGCTGGCGCAGGAAGCTGACGATGCGCTCGTCGTCGAGCTCCCCGTTCAGCGCGTCGAGGCCGCCGGGCAGGCGTGCCTCGACGAAGCGCAGCACGCCCCGGTAGGCCAGGCCCTTGATGTGAAACGGGCTGGCCCCCGGCGCGCACGGGAGCTTGGTCGCCGGTCGCACCGCCGAGGTCTGCGTGCTGGGACCGAGCTCGGGCAGGGAGGCCGGGGTGATGGTTGGAACGCTCGCGGGCGCGGGGCGCACCTCGGAGAAATCGCGCTCCCACATCGCCGCGGTGCGCGGGTCGGCCATCGGCAAGAGGGCACGGGCGAAGGCGCGCACGTCGGGGTAGCGAGCCTCGGGATCGCGAGCGAGCGCGCGGACGACGGCCTGGTCGAACCCGGGCGGCAACCCCGGCAGCCGCTCGCTCGGCGAGGGCAGGGGAGCGTGACGGACCTTCTCGAGGAGCGCGTAGAACGAGTCGTCCTCGAAGGGCGCGTGCCCCGTCACGGCCTCGTAGACGATGACGCCGAGCGCGTACTGGTCTGCCTTCGCGCCCGCGTGGACGGTCCCGTACGTCTGCTCCGGGGACATGTACTGCAGCGTGCCGATGACCGTGTCGTGCGCCGTCAGCGGGGCGCTGTCGACCGTGGCCGAGAGGAGCTTGGACAGGCCGAAGTCGACGATCTTCGGCTGCGCTTCGCCGTGACGGTCGCGCGCGAGGAACAGGTTCGCCGGCTTCAGGTCTCGGTGCACGACGCCGCGGTCGTGCGCGAACGCCAGGGCCGCGGCGACCGGCAGCAGGAGCTCGAGCGCCTCCGGGATGGAGAGCCGCTTGTGCTCGCGCAGGAAGGCCGCGCCGTCCTGTCCGGACAGCAGCTCCATCACCAGGTACGCGGTGTCGCCCTCCACGCCGACGTCGAGGATGCCCACGACGTTGGGGTGCTCGAGCCGGGCCGCCACGCGACCTTCGCGCACGAAGCGGGCGCGCATCTCCTCGTCGGTCGTCAGGTGCTCGTGCAGGACCTTGATGGCGACCCGCTTGCCGAGGCCGGTGTGGGTCCCCTCGAAGACGCTCGCCGTCGCGCCGTGCCCGATGAGCCCGCCCACCTCGTACGGCCCGAGGCGCACGCCCTTCAGCAGATTGCTGCGCAGTGAGGAGGCGGACATGAACACCACGCCTGGAGGACGCCAGGTTCGTCCATCAGGCTACGGCGCCGGTTACCTCTCGTCGAGGCGAAGTATTCCCGCAAAAGCGCCGAAAAAAAGAGCAGAGCCGGACGATCGCCTGCAAAGCACCGGGCCCCACCTATGTCTATACTTCGCTGCAATGCGCATCCTAGCGAAGACCGGCGCCCTGCTCGGCGCGTTCGCCGTCGCGAGTCTGCTCGCGCTGAGGCTTCACGGGGGAGGACTGTGGGAGGGGCTCGCACCCGCGATCGCTGCCGGCAACGGCAGCCCGGATCACCCCGTCGCGGCCTACGACCTCACGCAGCTCAAGGTGGTCAACGAGGTGCTCAAGACCATCAAGGAGCGCTACGTCGATCCCAAGCGGGTCAAACCCCACGACATGCTCCTGTCCGCGCTCGACTACGTCCAGAAGGACGTCGCCCAGGTCATCGTCGTGCGCGACGACGCCAACCCCTCCCAGGTACGCGTCCGCGTGGACACCCAGGAGAAGACGTTCCGGGTCGACGACGTCAGCGGCCCCTGGGACGTGAGCTCGCATCTGCACGACGTGTTCGCGTTCCTGCAGGACGGGCTGCGCGGCACCGACGTCGACCTCCGGGACGTCGAGTACGCAGCGTGCAACGGGATGCTCCACACACTCGACCCGCACTCGGTGCTGCTCTCGCCCGAGGCCTACAAGGAGATGAACCTGTCGACCCAGGGCCAGTTCGGGGGCCTGGGCATCGTCATCTCCATCCGCGACATGCAGCTCACGGTCATCAACCCCATGCCCGGGACGCCCGCCGGACGGGCCGGGGTCAAGAAGTACGACCGCATCGTCAAGATCAACGGCGAGTCGACGCTGAACATGGGGCTCAACGAGGCGGTCAACCACCTGCGCGGGGCGCCGGGGACCAAGGTCACCGTCTTCATCCACCGGGATGGCCCGGACGGGTGGACCGGCGCGAAGCCCTTCGAGCTGACCCGCGAGGTCATCCACGTGGCCTCGGTGGAGCACCGCCTGCTCGACGGCGGCATCGGCTACGTGCGCCTCAAGCAGTTCCAGGCGAACACCACCAGCGATCTGCAGGCCGCGCTCGCCGACATGAAGAAGAACGGCGAGCTGAGGGGCCTGGTGCTCGATCTCCGCGGCAACCCCGGCGGTCTGCTCGACCAGGCGGCGAAGGTGGTCGACACCTTCGTGACCGACGGGCCGATCGTCGCGACCGTAGGCAATCCCAGCGAGGGGCGCGAGGAGAAGTCGGCGCACGGCGAAGGGACGGAGCCCAACTACCCGCTCGCGCTGCTGGTGAGCGGCACCAGCGCGAGCGCGAGCGAGATCGTCACCGGTGCCCTCAAGAACCACGATCGCGCGGTGGTCATGGGGGACACGACGTTCGGCAAGGGGAGCGTGCAGCTCGTCTTCACCGATCTGCCCGACAAGGCTGCGCTCAAGCTGACCATCGCCCAGTACCTCACCGAGCCGGGGGACGTCTCGATCCAGGGAGTGGGCGTGACGCCGGACATCGAGCTGGACGCGATGACCGTCGACCCGCTGGAGATGGACCTCACGGCGGACACGGGCGGCATCAAGGAGCGCGATCTGTCGCGCGCGCTGTCCAACGTCCGCGCCAAGGAGGGCGGCCGCCCCCTGGAGGTCGTGAAGTACGACCTGCCCATGAAGGACCGGATGGAGATCCGCGATCGCGGCGGCGATCTCGACGAGAACTTCGAGCTCGATTTCCAGATCAAGTTCGCGCACGACTTCCTCACGCACGTCCAGCCGGGCAAGCGCACGGACGAGGTTCGCCAGGCCAAGCAGTACATCGCGGACACCCGGAAGGCCGAGGTGGACAAGGTCGCCGACGAGCTCCGGAACATCGCCGTCGACTGGAGCGACGCGCCCCCCGACGTGGCCGCCGCCCCCGCGCCGACCCCGCCTCCGGGCGTGGAGGTTCGCGTCGAGACGGACCGCGCGAACAACGAGGTCACGGCTGGCGAGCCGATGAACCTGAAGCTCACCGTGACCAACAAGGGGTCGACCACGCTCTACCGCCTCTTCGCGATGACCAAGAGCGAGAACCCGATGTTCGACAACAAGGAGCTGGTCATCGGCAAGCTCGAGCCGGGCAAGACACGGACGGCCACCGCGCCGGCTGGCTGGTGCGAGGTCAAGGGACACAAGGTCGGGACGACCGCGGAGCTCCCCAAGGACTTCCTGAACGCCCGCATCTGCTACGTGCCGAAGGACGCGCTGATGCGCGCCGACGGCGTGAAGCTGCACTTCGACGAGGCGCGGGGCCACGCCCCGGCGGACGCGGAGCTCCGCACCACCGTCAGGTCGCTGGAGAAGCCCGTGTTCGCCTACTCGTACGAGATCATCGACAACCGCCGGGGCAACGGCGACGGCCGCGTCCAGAAGGGCGAGGGCATGACGATGTACCTCACGGTCAAGAACGCCGGCAAGGGCCGGAGCTTCGAGACCCAGGCCAACCTGCGGAACCTCTCGGGGGAGGGGGTCCTCCTGCACGACGGTCGCTTCGACATCTCGAACATGATGCCGGGTGACGTGAAGCGCGTGGCCTTCACCTTCGACGTCGAGCCGGCCCTCGCCGATCCCGAGGCGAAGATCCAGCTGCAGATCCGCGACGAGGATCTGCGCGAAGAGGTCGACGAGAAGATCCGTCTCCCCGTCATGGAGCCCCTGGTCGTCGTCGCCACGAGCCGCGCCCAGGCCGCGAAGGCCACGGGGGCCGAGCTTCGCAACGAGCCGGACGCCTCCGGTCGGGTCTTCGGGCGACTGCCCCCGGGCGTGACGGCCCCGGCGCTGGGCACGACCAACGGGTACGTGAAGCTCAACCTCGGCGACGGCCGCTACGCCTTCGCCAAGGCCTCGGAGCTCGAGCCCGGGCACGGGACCGGCGCGCTGACCATCGAGGACGCAGTGGCGCACGCGCCACCCGCGGTGGAGATCCCTCAGCCCGAGCTCGCGACGCGCGACACGCACACCCTGGTGCACGGCTCGGCGGTCGACGACACGCAGCTCCTCGACGCGTACATCTTCGTCGGTTCCCGCAAGATCTTCTACCGCTCCAACCGCAACGGCGCGGACCCGAAGCGCATGGCATTCGACGCAGACCTGCCCCTCCGTCCCGGGGTCAACGTGGTGACCATCGTGGCGCGCGAGAACCCCGACACGGTGACCCACCGCACGTTCATCGTTCGCCGGGACGCTCCCAACGGCGACCTGCTCCCCACGCCCAAGACGGAGGAGGAGCTGAGCGAGACGGGTGGGGAGGACGACTGACGGGCTAAGCTCACGGCTCCAGCCATGCCGGTCCGACTCCACATCAACGTCGATCACGTCGCCACGCTCCGCAACGCGCGCGGGACTCCTTACCCCGATCCCGTCCGCGCTGCGCGCGACTGCCTGGCGGCAGGTGCCGACGGCATCACTGCGCACCTGCGGGAGGACCGGCGCCACATCCTCGACGCCGACGTGGAGGGGTTGCGCGCGCTCTGCAAGGAGCGCGGACGGACCTTCAACCTGGAGATGGCCGCCACGGCCGAGATGGTGGCCATCGCGTCGCGCACCCGACCGGAGGTGTGCACGCTGGTGCCGGAGCGGAGGCAGGAGCGCACGACGGAGGGAGGGCTGGACGTCATCGGGGGTGGGCAGGAGCTGGCCACGCATGTGGGCGAGCTGAAGGCCGCGGGGATCAAGGTCAGCCTGTTCATCGCGGCCGACGCCGGGCAGATCGAGCGGTCGCGGGCCATCGGGGCGTCGCAGATCGAGCTGCACACGGGAGAGTACGCGGAGGAGTTCGTGCACGGAGGGGGAGGGGAGCTGACGCGGCTGGGTGACGGGGCGCGGCGAGCCCACGCGCTCGGTCTCGAGGTCGCGGCGGGGCACGGGCTGACCCTCGCCAACGTGCCCCCGCTCGTCCAGGTCCCCGAGATCGTCGAGCTCAACATCGGGCACGCGGTGATCGCCGACGCCGTGTTCCTCGGGCTGGAGGCGGCCGTGCGCGCATACCAGGCAGCGATCGCCAGCGGGCGCGGAGCGAGAGGGCCGGCCCGAGGATGATCCCGGTCCTCTCGCGCGACCAGATGCGCGCCTTCGATCGCCACGCGATCGAGGCGTGCGGTGTGCCCAGCCTCGTCCTCATGGAGAACGCAGGTCGGGGCGCCACCGACGTGGTGGTGCACGAGCTGCTCGACGGCGACGCGACCGACGCGCGGGTCATCATCGTCTGCGGCACCGGCAACAACGGTGGCGACGGCCTGGTCATCGCCCGCCACCTCCTCGTCCGCGGCGCCGATCCCACCGTGTTCCTCTGCGGCGATCCCGGCAAGGCCTCCCCGGACGCGCGCGCGAACCTCGACGCCTGGCGCGGCCTCGGAGGTGACCTGCAGGAGCTCCCGGCGGGCGCGTCGCTCGAACCACTGAAGGCCGCGCTCGCCGAGGCCGACCTGCTCGTGGATGCTCTCTTCGGTACCGGCCTCGACCGCCCCATCGAGGGCTTCCTGGCCGACGTGATCCGCGCCATGAACGCCGCGGCCGTCCCCGGCTTCGCGGTCGACCTGCCCTCGGGGCTCGACGCCGACACCGGCCGTACCTTCGGGGTCGCCTTCGAGGCGAACGTCACCACGACCTTCGCCCACCACAAGCTGGGGCTGCTCACGCCCGCAGGGTCAGCGCTGTCCGGGCGGGTGCACGTCGTCGACATCGGCGTGCCGGCCAGCCTCGTCGGTTACGTCGGTGGCTCGGCGCAGCTGGCGGAGCCGACCGATCTGGCGAAGTGGCTCCCCTCCCGCGCGCCCGGAGCGCACAAGAGCTCTGCGGGCCACGTGCTGGTGGTGGCGGGCTCGCCCGGCAAGGTCGGCGCTCCGCAGCTCGCCGCGCACGGCGCGATGCGCGCGGGCGCCGGTCTGGTGACCATCGCGACCTGGCCCGAGGCCGCCACGGCCATCGAGGGCCACGTGCTCGAGCTGATGACGGCCCGCATCGAGCCGGCGAAGGCCGCGCAGAGCCTCGACGCGCTCCTCGCCGGGAAGCAGGCGGTGGTGATCGGTCCGGGCTTCGGCCTGGGCGATGATGCGCGGCTGGTGGTGGAGTACGTGCTGGCGTCCTGGCGGGGACCCGTCGTGGTCGACGCCGACGCCCTGACCATGTTCGCGGGTCGCCCCGGCGTCTTCATGGCCGCCAAGAAGGCGGTGCTGACGCCGCACCCGGGCGAGCTGGGGCGTCTGCTCGGGAAGTCGGCCGCGGACATCGAGGCGGACCGGTACGGAGCGGCCCGCGAGGCGGTCGCAGCGACCGGGGCCGTGGTGGTGCTCAAGGGAGCGCACACGATCGTGGCCTCGCCCGATGGACGTCTGGTGGTGACGTCGGTGGCGTGCCCGGCCCTCGCGACCGCAGGCTCGGGAGACGTGCTGGGAGGGATCGTCGGTGCGATGGCCTGCTCCCTCCCACCCTTCGATGCGGCCTGTGCGGGGGTGCTCCTTCACGCCCTGGGGGGCGAGGCCTGGTCGCGAGCCCACGGCCAGGCCGATCGCGGGATGCTGGCGTCGGAGATCGCCGACACTCTCCCACAGCTGCTCGCCGCCCACATCACCCCGTAGGGCACGGAACACAGCGTTTGGACACGTGGACACGGGTCTCCCCCGTCCGACGCCGTTTCCTTCGTAGTTTCGCGGTCCTCTCCCGTGGCACCCGGCTCGCACTACAGGCGCCGCATCACGGAGGACACGATGCCCGCGCCCGCCACGCCTTCCAAACCCTGCCCCTCGCCGACCTCTTCGCAGCCCCCGCAGCGTCGACCTGCCGTCTTCGCCCACGACACCCGCGAGCTCCAGGCAGGCCTCGTCGCCCTGCTGCCCGAGCTGCGCGCCCGCGCCATCCGCCTCTGCGGTGACCGCGCCGCGGCCGATGACATCGCGCAGGACGCGGTCGAGCGCGCCCTGCGCTTCGCCGATCAGTACCAGCGCGGCACCAACCTCCGCGCGTGGGCCTTCCAGATCCTCTTCAGCGTCTTCGTCACCCGCTGGCGCCGCCGTCGCCGCGAGCGCAACGCCCTGGAGAACCTCGCCAGCGATCCCTGCGCCTGGACGGTGCCGACCGGCTTCCACGCGCCCGATCGGGGCGCAGGCTCCCTCACGCAGTCGACGCTGCGCAAGCTCGACGCGCTGCCGGAGGGCTTCCGCGCCGTGGTGGTGATGGTCGACATCGAGCAGCGGACCTACCGCGATGCGGCGCTGGAGCTCGGCGTTCCCGTGGGCACCGTGATGAGCCGACTGCACCGGGGGCGGAAGCTGCTCGCCGCGCAGATGGCCGACGACCGCGATGCGGCGTGACCGTCAGCCCCGCGGCCTCCAGGGGACGTCGGCCACGTTGGCCAGCACGTTGGCCCAGCGGGCGAGGGCGAAGAGCAGGTCACTCAGGCGATTGAGGTAGACGACGAGGTCGCCCCGCGCGGGGCCGTCGTCGAGCGCCAGCACCGCGCGCTCGGCACGACGGCACACCGTGCGCGCGACGTGGAGGGCGGCCGCCTGGGCCGAGCCGCCCGGGAGCACGAAGCTCTTCAGCGGCGCGCAGGCCCCGTCGGCCTCGTCGATGGCGCGCTCCAGGCGAGTGATGTCGGTCGCGTCGATGGGGCGCATGCCGAGGTTGCCCTCCTTGCCCGGCACGCAGGCGAGCTCGGCTCCCAGGGTGAAGAGGTCCTCCTGGATGGGGGCGAGGATGGCCTCGAGCGCAGGCGGGAGGCCGGTGGCGCGCGCCGCACCGAGGAACGCGTTGGTCTCGTCCACCGTGCCGTAGGCCTCGACGCGCGCGCTCGCCTTGGCGACCCGGGCGCCTCCGAAGAGACCGGTCGTGCCGTCGTCGCCCGTCTTCGTGTAGAGCTTCATGAGGGCGCGCACTCTTGCGCGCACCGGTGGCGGGCGCAAGGGGGCGGGCCTCCTTCAGGCGCGGTGCAGCGCGGCGCTCTGCGCCGAGGCCTGGGCAGAGGTGTACTCGCGGTAGAAGTCGAGCGCGGCGGAGATGAAGTCGCTGGCGCTCTTCTTGGCGTCGTGCAGGTCCTCGGCGGCTCCCCTGGCCTGATCGGCGGCGGACTTCGCGGCGGCAGCGTTCGCGTCGTCCCTGGCGGCTTCGGCCTTGGGGAAGGCCGCGCCCAGCGTCGCGGCGCCGTCCGCGGCCTTGCCGCCGTGCCCGATCGCGTCGCCCAGCTGGCGAGAATCCAGGCACCCGCCCACGACGCTCGCGACGCCCTCCGCCGCCATCCCGGCGCCCTCCAGGATGCCGGCGCTGCGGATGTCGTCGGCCTTCTTCTCCATCGCGGCCACCTGCTGGCCGTCCTCGTCGACCTCGATCTTCTGCTCGATGTCGCGTGACGTCTGGGCGGTGGTCTCCTGTCGCTCGCCGGACTGCACGGCGAGCGCCGCGAGCTCCGCGCCGGGATCGCCGGAGAGAAGCAGGGCGGAGAGAGGGTCGGGGAGAGGGGGCGTGGCGCCGGCGTCGGCGCTCGATGCGGCGAGCTCGCCGGAGGGATAGGTCGCGCTGCGAAGCTCCTGGGTCGTGCTGATGGCGGTCATGGGTCACCCTTTCACGGAGATGGAGGCCGACGCGGCGGCCGTCGCCTGGTCACTGCCCTGGATGGCGTCCTGGACGGATTGCTCGGCGCGCTTGGTGGACTTGTCGGAGGCCTTCAGGTCGTCGAGCACCCAGCCGATCATCTGCTGCAGCTCGCCGTTCTGGTCGATCGCGCGCTGCGCGTCGGCCGACGCGCTCTCTACGTTCGCCGCGAAGCCCTGGTTCACGACGTGGGCACCACCGGCCACCGTCTCCGCCTCACCCCCGAGGCCGGTGAAGGCCGCGCCGATGCCCAGGCCGACCTTCGACGCGGCGGTCAGGCCGGTCGCACCGAACCCCGCCGCCAGGCCCGTCACCGCACCGGCGACCTCGAGTCCGCCGCCGATCAGCCCCGACTGCTTCCCGAGGCACCCCGTATCCGAGATGACCTCCCCTCCCGCCGAGAGCACGAAGGCTGCCGCCACGATCGAGCCGGCCCCCGCGCCGAACGACGCCGTGGTGATCACCGCAGAGCCGACGACGGCCGAGACCTTCGCGACGACCAGTGCCCCTTGCTCCAGGTCGTTCCAGAACGCGGGGCTGTTCACCGCCGCGTTCACGTCCGATGCGGCGTCCTTCGCAGCCCGGATGACGTGACCGTGCGTCAGGTCCCCCGCGACGTCGCCCACCAGGTGTCCGACGCTCGAGAAGAGCCCGCGTCCATGGTTCGCCTCGTTGGCCTGCTCGCGCTGCTGCGCGGCCTGCTCGTCGCCGAGGGCCTTCTGCTGCTGCTTCTCCGCCGTCTGCACGCGCGACTCGCCGGTCTGCAGGGAGTGCTGCCCTTCCTGGGCCATGCTCAGGTAGAGGAGCGAGAGCGCGTCGTCGAGCCCGGACATCCCGAGCGGAGCGGCGTCCGGCAGCAGCGTCGCGTCGCTGCCGGTCGTGGTCCCCGTGGCGGTCACGGCGGGCTGGGACGGCCGCAGCCCCGATACTGCCGCGGCGCTCACGTCCCCCTCCTCTCGGCCGCCACCAGCGCGCGGAGCTCGTCGTCGCGCAGCTCGTCGGCGATTCGCGCAGCCTCCTCGACCGCGTCGCGCGCCTCCCGCGTCAGCCCCCGCCGGCGCAGGATGCGCGCGCGGGCCAGCTCGCAGCGCGGGGCGGTGGGCACCACCGAGCCGGCGGCCACGTAGAGCTCCAGCGCGATGTCGAACTGGTCGAGCGCCTCGTGGCACGCGCCCAGCGCGAGCCAGCCGCGCTCGTCCTCGGGGGCGATGTGGATGAGCGCCCGGAACACGCTCTGCGCGTGGTTGAAGCGCTCCTTCGAGTACAGCCAGTGCCCCGTGGCGTAGAGCGCCTCGATGGCGGTGGGGGAGGGCTCGGGCGTACCAGCTTGCATCATCATGGCCTCCTCACTTCCCGATGTTGTCGGCGACCTTCGAGAGACCGTCGTCGTAGGACTGCAGGATGTTGGTCGTGAGCGTGATCGCGGTGGTCCGGTCCGACATGAGGGACTGGACCTTGATCATGTTGATCTCGGCGCCGGAGCCGAGGCTGCTGTTGATGTTGTTGAGCGTGTTGGTGAAGTTCGTGAACTCGCTCTGGTCGATGATGTTGTCCGGCCCCCCGTTCGAAGGCGCGACGCCGGTTGGTATCGTGGTGCCGTCGGCCTGAGGGGGAACGCTGGTCGAAGTGCCGTAGTACCCATGCAACTGGCCGTTCACCGTGTAGGGCCCCGAGCCAGTGGCCATGATGGCGTCGTGAAGCTGCTCCAGCTGGCCGAGCTGGGAACAGTCCGGGTCCTTGGCCTGAATCTGGCTGATCAGGTTCTCCAGGTTCTGCTCGAGGGTCTCGCATTCCGACTTGCTGTTCATGCTGCCGCTGGTGCTGGCCGCGTTCGAGTCCTGAGCAATCTCGGTGAGGAGGGCCTGGATGCCACTCTGCTCCGTGTTGATGTTCTCCTGCTGGGTCATCGCTGCCTCGACCTGCGAGTCGATGCCCTGGAGGCGCGTCTGGCAGTAGATGAGCAGCGCGTCCGGGGTCAGGTACGTGGGCGGTTCACCGCCCGCCCCCTCCGCGGGCGCCGTCGGGTCCGCGCCGGTGATCAGCGAGTTGTTGATCGCGTCGTACAGCTGCTGCTGGTCACGCGAGAGAGTGGTGCCGGACTGGTCGATGGTGCTCACGAGGCTTCTCCTTTCAGGCGCGGAGGCCGCCGGTGGGCGGCAGGGTGGGGGATTCGGTCCCGACGATGCGCGCGAGGACGTCGTGCGGGACCGCCAGCTGGACGTCGCCCAGGCGAGCGAGGGCCTGTCGGGTGCGCTCCCAGGCCTCGTCCTGCTGCCGTAGCTCCCTTCGAATGGCCTCCAGTCGCACGCTCCGGGGGTCGCTCATGGTCCTCCTGCCTTTCTTGAACCCCCATCGGACGGCGCCCCGGCGCGGTTGCGTGAAAAGGGCAGCGCCGCGTCTTTTCGCGGCCCCGCGCGCTACACTCCGTCCAGCCGAATGCCCGAGGCCGTCGTCGCCCTGCGCGATGTCACAAAGCGCTTCGCCGCGCACGTGGCCGTGCGGAGCCTCTCGCTCTCCGTCCCGCGCGGGGTGATCTACGGGCTGCTCGGCCCGAACGGCGCGGGCAAGACCACCACCATCCGCATGATCAACGACATCGTGAAGCCCGACGCGGGCGCCATCACGCTGTTCGGGGACCTGCCGCCCGGGCGCGCGGCGCAGCGTCGCATCGGTTACCTGCCCGAAGAGCGCGGGCTCTATCCCAAGATGACGGTGCGGCGGGTGCTCCTGTTCCTCGCCGAGCTGCGCGGCCTCGACCGCGCCGAGCTCGCGCCCAAGGTCACGCGCTGGCTCGATCGCCTCGAGCTGGGCAAGTGGGCAGACGCCAAGGTCGAGAGCCTCTCCAAGGGCATGCAGCAGAAGGTGCAGTTCATCGCCACCGTCCTGCACGAGCCGGATCTGCTCATCCTGGACGAGCCCTTCTCCGGGCTCGATCCCCTCAACGCCGACGTGCTGCGCGGCATCGTCCGCGAGCAGCGCAGCGCGGGCAAGACCATCCTCTTCTCTACCCACCTCATGGAGCACGCCGAGCAGCTGTGCGACGCGCTGTGCATCATCGCGCGCTCCGAGCGGGTGCTGGATGGCACGCTCGCCGACGTCAAGGCGCGCGCCCGTGACGCGCGGAACGCTTACCGCGTGGAGCTCGGGCGCGACGGCGGAGCCGCCCCCCCGGTCCTCGCGGAGACGCCGGGGGCCACCGTGGCCCGCGCGCCCGGCGGTGGAGCCGTCTACGACGTGGAGCTGCCGCCCGGTCAGGGGGCGAGCGAGCTATTGCGCCGGCTGGTCGACGCGGGGGAGGAGCTCGTGCGCTTCGAGCGCCACGTCCCCACGCTGCACGAGATCTTCGTCGACCAGGTGCGCAGGCACGACGCGCGTGCAGCCTCCAGCGAGGCGCGCCATGAGTAGCGCCTGGCTCGTGGTGGCGCGTCGCGAGTACGGGGAGGGGGCGAGATCCAGGTGGTTCGTGGTCACGTGCCTGCTGGGGCCGCTGCTCTTCGCCGCGCTGATCGGCTTCACCGCATGGGCGAACCTCCGCGGCGGAGGCAAGACCGCGCACCTGGTGCTCGTGGACGAGACCCGCGAGGCCATCGGCGCGGACGTGGCCACGGGGCTCGAGGCAGGCAAGCTCGGGGAGCGCCAGCGCTTCACGGTGGACGTCGCAGCGTCCGGCACGGATCTCGGGGCGCTCGGCCGCCGCGTCGAAGCGGGGGAGCTCGATGGGTTCCTGGTGCTCCCGGCCGATGTCGCGGCAGGTGGACGCGTGATCTACCGCGGCGCCAACGCCTCCTCCAGCGTGGACATGGCCGTCCTCGAGCACTCGCTGCGCACGACGATCGTGGCCGCGCGGGCCCACGCGCTGGGCCTCAGCGCGGAGCAGGCCCGGGCGCTGCTCGCTCCGGTCCCGTTCGACGCCCGCCAGGCCACCGAGGCCGGCGCCGAGGTCAGCGGCGGCGTGGTCTTCGCCGTCGCCTACACCGTGGCGCTGCTGCTCTACATGGGGATCCTGCTCTACGGCGTCACCGTCATGCGCTCGGTCATCGTCGAGAAGTCGAGCCGCGTGATGGAGGTGGTGGTGGCCTGCGCGCGGCCGTGGGATCTCATGCTGGGCAAGGTCCTGGGGATCGGCATGCTCGGGCTGACCCAGCTCGGCGTGTGGATCGGGATCGCCGCCGTCACGGCGAGCTTCCGCGGCCCGCTGCTCGCCCGGCTCGGCGGCGCGGACGCTGCATCCCTCGCCCTGCCCGCCATCGGCGCCGGGCAGCTCGCGTGCGTGGTGCTCTTCTTCCTCGGCGGGTACTTCCTCTACGCGTCGATCTTCGCCGCGCTGGGGGCGGCGAACGAGTCGGAGCGTGACGCCCAGCAGGCCCAGATGCCGGTGATGATGGTGCTGGTCCTCGCGTCCCTGTGCCTGCCCGTCATCAGCGGGGCGCCGCGCGATCCGCTGGCCGTCGTGCTGACCACCATCCCCTTCTTCTCGCCCATCCTGATGCCGATGCGCGTGCTCCTCAGCCCGGTCCCTGCGTGGCAGATCGCGCTGTCACTGGCGACGCTGCTGGGGAGTGTCCTCTTCGCGCTGTGGTGCGCCACGCGGATCTTCCGCGTGGGCATCCTCATGTACGGCAAGCGCTCGACCCTGCGCGAGCTGGCCCGCTGGGTGCGCGAGGGCTGAGCAGAGTTGCCAGGGAGGACCGGTTCGGCTTCGATGACGGCATGCGCTGGCTGCCGCTCCTGCTCTCGCCCCTCGTCCTCGCGTGCTCGAAGGCCGCCCCGCCTCCCGCTCCCTCCGCTCCCCCGCCGCCGTCGTCGTCGGCCGCTCCCGCCGCGTCTCCCGCCACGCCGCCGTCGTCCTACGCCACCGATCACTTCGCCACCACCCGGGGCGACCTGTCCGTGACGCCGCTCCAGCACGCGTCGGTCCTGTTCGAGTGGCACGGCGAGGCCATCTACGTCGACCCCACGGTCGCCGCGCTGGCCGACCCGCTCCTGCCCAAGGCCGACGTCGTGTTCATCACCGACATCCACCCCGACCACCTCGATCCGCCCGCGCTCGAGCGCATCCGCAAGCCGGGCATGGTGGTCGTGGGGCCGCAGGCGGTCGCGGACAAGACCCACGTCGACGTGGTGATGAAGAACGGCGACACGCGGCAGGTGGCGGACATCAGCGCCACGGCCGTGCCCATGTACAACCTGCAGCGCGGGCCTTCGCCGGGGAAGCTCTATCACGACAAGGGGCGCGGCAACGGCTACGAGCTCGTCTTCGGCGAGACGCACGTCTACCTGTCCGGCGACACCGAGTGCACGCCGGAGATGAAGGCCATGGAGAAGATCGACGTCGCCTTCGTCTGCATGAACCTCCCGTACACCATGCCCCCTGCCGAGGCGGCGCAGTGCATCGAGGCCTTCAAGCCCAGGGTCGTCTTCCCGTATCACTACCGCGGCTCCGACCTCGCGGAGCTCGACCGGGCCCTCGCCGGCAAGGGCATCGAGATCCGCAAGCGCGCGTGGTACCCGGGCACTCCGTAGCGAGTCAGAGCTGCATGCTCTTGATCTCGAGGAACTCCTCGAAGCCCCACTTGCCGTACTCGCGTCCACGCCCGGACTGCTTGAAGCCGCCGAAGGGGGCGGTGGGGTTGAAGGCCCCGCCGTTGATGGTGACCTGTCCGGTGCGGATGCGCCGCGCGACGCGCTTGGCACGCTCGGCGTCGGCCGACCAGACGCCGCCGCCCAGGCCGTACCTGGAGTCGTTCGCGATCCGGATGGCGTCCTCCTCGTCCGCGTACGGGATGATGCACAGGACGGGGCCGAAGATCTCCTGCTGCGCGATGGTCATGTCGTTCCTGACGTTCGCGAAGACGGTGGGGCGGACGAAGTAGCCCCTGGGGAGGTTCGCGGGCTGCTCGGGGCCGCCCGTGACGAGGGTCGCGCCCTCCTCGATGCCCTTCCGGATGTACGTGCGGACGCGCTCCTGCTGCGTCTTCGAGACGAGCGGCCCGAGCTTCGTCTTCGGGTCGAAGGCGCTGCCGGGGGTGAACGCCTCGGCGACCTGCTTGGCGATGCGCACGGCCTCGTCGTGCTTGGCTCTGGGGACGAGCATGCGCGTCTGCGCGGAGCAGGTCTGCCCGGAGTTCAGGTAGCAGTCCTGAACCCCCGCCTTCACCGCCCTGGCGAGGTCCGCGTCGTCGAGGATGACGTTGGCGCTCTTGCCGCCGAGCTCGAGGGCCACGCGCTTCACCGTCTTGGAAGCGACCTCGCTCACGCGCTTGCCGGCCTGGGTCGACCCGGTGAAGCTCACCATGTCCACGTCGGCGTGGCCGGAGATGGCCTCGCCCACGGTCTGCCCGTCCCCGCTGACGAGGTTGAAGACGCCCCGCGGCAGGCGCACCGAGTCGACGATCTCGGCGAGGATGAACGCGCTGAGCGGCGCGACCTCGCTCGGCTTGAGCACGACGGTGCAGCCGGCAGCCATCGCCAGCGCGACCTTCGCCGCGATCTGGTGCAGCGGGTAGTTCCACGGCGTGATGCACCCCACCACCCCCACCGGCTCCCTCACCACGAGCGAGTTGCCGGACTGCTCCTCGAAGGCGTAGCTGGTCGCCAGCTGCGCGGCGGAGCCGAAGGTCAGCGTGGGCAGGCCCGCCTGGATCATCGTGCTGAGCGCGAGGGGCATGCCCACCTCGGCGGCGATGGTCTCGGCGATCTCCGTCGAGCGGGCCGCGAGGCCGGCCTGGATCTTCAGCAGGTACCCGGCGCGCTCCGCGGGCGTCGTGCGCGACCAGGCGTCGAAGGCGGCCCGGGCCGCGCGGACGGCGCGGTCGACGTCGGCCGCGTCTCCTGCCGGGACGCGCCCCATCACCTCCTCGGTCGAGGCGTTGACGACGTCGAAGGCACCCTTGCCGGAGGGCGGCGTCCACTCGCCGCCGATGTAGAGCTTGTCGTAGGTCTTCATGAGGAGAGCCAGGGTTCGCCCTGTCCCCGGCTGTGTCAATGGAGGCCCGCGGCGCCTGGTGCACGCGTGCCCCAGGGCGCGGCGCAGTTGTTACACGCGCTTGAATCTTGCGGGCTCCGCACAAAGATCGCTCGCGGATGGCGCAGCTGCCTTTCACAATCGATGCATGAGGTCCTATCCGTTCATCGCCATCGCCATCTCGTTCGCGGTAGCCGGCGCCATGCCGGCGTGCTCGTCAGGCTCCGGCGGCTCCGAGGGAGGAGACGGATCCTCCGGAGGCTCCAGCGGCTCGAGCTCGGGGAGTCACTCCGACTCCGGCTCGGGCGGCTCGAGCGGGTCCAGCTCGGGCTCCGGCTCCGGCTCGGGCAGCTCCAGCGGGTCCAGCTCGGGCTCGGGCTCCGGGTCGAGCTCGGGCAGCTCCAGTGGCTCCGGCTCGGGCAGCTCCAGCGGGTCGAGCTCGGGCTCGAGCTCTGGGTCGAGCTCGGGCAGCTCCAGCGGCTCCAGCTCGGGCGGCGCGACGAGCGACGGCGGGTCGCCGGGCTACGGACAGAAGTGCACCACGAGCGCCGACTGCACGGACCCCGTCTACGACCAGTGCGAGATGGACCAGCACGAGTACATCTGCACCAAGCTGTGCTCGACGGCCGCCGACTGTCCCAGCCCGCCCACGACCGGCACCTGCACACCCAACGGGTTCTGCAAGTGACGCGGAGCCAGGATACCTAGCCGCGGAAGGGCGCCCGTGTCCCGCGGACAGGCTCGCGTCCTCCGCATTCGACGGTCGCTCGGGTCGACTCTAGGCGCTCAGCCGCTCTCGCGACGAGGGCTCGCCGTGAACCCGCTCGAACTGGCTGATGGCGTCGCGTCCCAGCGCCCGGCCCAGGGCGTAGTCACGCTCGAGCGCGCCGCGATCGCGCGAAGTGCGGCTCGTGGCCAGCCGCGTGAAGGGCGCGACGTGAATCACCGCGCAGTCGGCGGGGGGAGCCTGGAGGAACTGGACCGCGTCCCGGTAGGTGCGGGGCGTGGTGCGGCAGGCGCGCGCGATGGGCGGCGAGCGGCGCATCGTCCAGGCGCCGACCCGGTTGACCAGGCGATCCTTCTTGACGAAGTCCGCCGTCCGCGAGCGCACGACCACGAGCGTCCGCGCGCCGCGCCGGTACGCCTCGCGGACGGGGAGGGGATCGCTGATGCCGCCGTCGACCAGCTCGTGCGCGCCGACGCGCACCGTGTGCCGGTAGAGGAAGGGGAGCGCGCAGGAGGCCTTCAGCGTGTCCAGCATGTCGTGCGCCACGGGCCGCAGGTAGCGGGGCTCGCCCGTCCTCGCGCACGTCGCCACGATGGTGGTGTCGACGCCGCTCGAGGCCGCCGCGCCGCAGTCCAGCGGGTCCTCTCGCGTGATGGCGCCCCACAGCCAGTCGAGATCCATCCAGTGACCACCGCGCAGGACGCGCCAGGGGTCGATGAACTCGGGCCGGGACATCTGCCCGAGGAAGCAGCGGCGGGCGCGCCCGTGCTGGCCGGCCAGGTAGGAGAGGACGTTGGAGGCGCCGACCGAGACGCCGAAGGCCATGTCGAACGGCCGGAAGCGCTGCTCGAGGAAGACGTCGAGCACGCCGGCGGCGAAGATGCCGCGCATGGCGCCGCCCTCCACGACCAGGGCGACCTTGCCGGACGGGCGAGCTTGCATGGCCGCCTTTCTTTCGCGTCGCGCCTCCTGTGTCAACCGCCTCGAACCACGCGCCGGCGCCGGATCAGCGCGACCAGCCCGGCGAGGGCCGCCAGCGCTCCGGCGCCGTGCGCCGGCCGGCCCGTTGCACCGCAGCCGCTGGGCGGGGCGGCGGCCGCGGGCACGGGCACGCTCTCCGGCACCGTCGCGGCCGACGTCGCCCCGGTGAGGACCACCACCTCCCCCCGCCTTCGATGCCGCACGCGCAGCACGACGTCACCCGAAGGCAGCGGCTGCACGGCGTACCCCTCGTCGTCCAGCGTGTCGTTCTCGCGGAGCGCCTCGCCGGATGCGCTCACGCTGCCGGGTGGGCCCGCCAGCCGCAGCGTCTCGGTCGCGTCGTCGTCGAAGGTGCTCCACGTCACGCGCCCGGGCGCGTACTCGACGTGGCTCACCACCGACGTCGAGCGCAGCAGGTGGTTCTCGCGCGGCGGCGCCCACTCCGGCACGGCGGCCATCGCGACCAGGAAGTGCCGGATGTAGTCGCCGTATCCGTCGCTGAACCACCAGCCCTCGTTCCGGTCCTCGCCCACGGCGACGATGCCCTCGTCGCTGCACGTGTACGTCGCCCACGCCAGCGAGCGCGCCGCGCGATCGCGCGCCGTGGGGTCCCCCGTGACCTCGTACCAGAGCGCGGTGGTCGCCCCGAAGCGCGCGGTGTGGCTCCCCATCTTGGCCATGTCCGCCGCCTGCTCGCTCAGCACGGTGGCGCCCCACTGCGTACCGCGCTCGCTGGCCGTGTCGCCCCCGAAGTTCTCGATGACCCAGGCCAGCAGGTGGGCGACGTCGTCGCGCCAGCGCGCGTCCTGCTCGGGGTGCAGGAGGAGCCAGCGCGCCGTGCGCATGGCGGCGTACTGGTTGGCGTTGGCGGCGGGATCGGTCTGGATGTCGATGTCCTCGAAGTAGCCGCTCCACGCGTCGTTCCTCATGGGCACGCGCATCAGCCAGTCGAACGCCACCCCGCGGGCGCGCGCGTAGCCGTCCACGTCGCCCAGGCCCAGCCGCCCCAGCTCGTCGAACAGAGTGATCGCGCCGATCACGTTGGCGGAGTACTCCTCGCGCGCGACGTTCGTGCGGGCGTACACGCGGAACGGCCAGGGCGAGAGCTGCTCGTCCCCGTCGCGCACGTGCGCTGCGAGCGCGTCGGCGCAGGCGATGGCCGCGTCCCGGTAGCGCGCGTCGCCGGTCTGCTCGAAGAGCTGCGCATAGGCGAAGCCCAGCTCGCCCACCTTGTCCGGCTCGATGACGCCGGCGCCGTCGCCGCGCCCGCAGAAGTCGCACCAGGCGTCGTCGGCCCCCATGTAGTCGACGTCCCCCGGGTTGGCGCTCGCGTAGGGGACGCTGGCCCAGTCCCAGTCGGCGGGCGTGGTCCCGTGCGCGAGCTGATGGTCGAGCGCGGCGCGCACCAGCGCGAGCGCGGCCTCGTCGCCGCTGAACTGGTACCAGAGCACCGCGGACTCGGTGAGCATCGCGTAGAGCCCGGCCGGGTTGTGCGGCCAGCTCACGCCCGACAGGTCCTCGGGGTCGAAGCGCGAGTAGGCGAGGTAGGTGGGGAGGCCGTTGTCCTGCAGCGGGAACCTCGTCTCCAGCGCGGTCCAGGCCAGCCGGGCGACCTGCGCGTAAGGCGCGGGATCGGTCGACCAGGGCAGGAGCTTGCGCTCCGCGTCCACCCGGATGGGGCGGCCGACGATGGTCGGCGGCGTGCTGGACACGACCGGCTGCGCGCACGACGCCCCGGTGAGGCCCAGCAGGCAGGGCACGGCCAGGGGCGCGATCCTCGCGATCCTCCAGGCGCGGTGCGGGAGCATGCCTGACAGAATACAATCGCCGCCGTGCGACGCGAGCGGGGCCTTCAGGTCATCATCGCTTACAAGCTCTTCAAGGGCGGGCTGTGGCTCGTCTTCGCCGGGGCCATCCTCGTGATGATGCACCTGGGGCTCGGGGACCGGCTCATCGGCCTCGCCGAGCACCTCCGCCATCATGCGCACGCCTGGAGCCTCGCGCTGGCCGACCTGGTGGTCAGCGCGGCGAGCCGCCGCGGGCTCTACACCATCGTGGTGGCGCTGATCGCCGACGCCGCGATGAGCCTGTTCGAGGGCTGGGCGCTGTTCCACGGACACTGGTGGGGGCCGTGGCTGGTGGTGGTGGCCACGGGCTCCCTGCTGCCCTTCGAGGTGGTGTCGCTGGCGCGCAACCCGCACGCCGTCCGTGCCGCGGTGCTGGCCGTGAACCTCGCCATCGTCTGGTACCTCGGCCGCAAGGCGCTCCGGGAGCACCGCGAGCGGGCGTCGCGCGCCGGGGTGGGAACCTCATGAACGCCTACGACATCGCCCGCACGATCCTCGACGGCTTCGACAAGCACTACCGCCTCTTCCGCGAGGCCGGCGCGCGGGCCCGGTACTTCTTCGTGCGAGGGGACTGGGCCGAGGCGCGCGAGGCGGCCAAGACCCGCATCCAGATGTACGACCAGCGCGTGGTGGAGGCCGTCACCGTGCTGCGCGAGCGCTTTCCGCAGGCGGTGGGCGCGGTGGGCGACGAGTCCCCCTGGCCGGCGATCAAGCTCGCGTACATCGGCATGCTGCACGAGCACCTGCAGCCCGAGTGCGCGGAGACCTTCTACAACTCGGTCGCCTGCCGCGTGCTCGACCGCCGCTACTACCGCAACGAGTACATCTTCCGCCGGCCCGCCATCTCCACCGAGCACCTCGAAGGCGTCGAGCCCACCTACCGCTGCTACTACCCGCGCCGGGCCGGGTTTCGCAGGACGCTGCGCGACGTGCTCACCGGCTTCGGCCTGGCCAGCCCCTTCGAGGACCTCGATCGCGACGTCCGCCGCATCGTGCGCGCGCTGCGCGAGCAGCTCCCCGCCGACTGGCACACCGACGAGAACTTCCAGATCCAGGTGCTCGCGTCGCTCTTCTTCCGCAACAAGGCGGCGTACATCGTGGGCCGCGCGGTCGGCGGGAGCCACGACATCCCCTTCGTCGTGCCGCTCCTGCGCACCGACGGCGGCTCGGTCTACGTGGACGCGCTGCTGCTCCGGCCCGAGCACATCGGCCGCGTCTTCAGCCTCGCGCGCTCGTACTTCCTGGTCGACATGGAGGTGCCCTCCGCATACGTGACGTTCCTGCAGACGCTGCTGCCCAGCAAGCCCAAGGCCGAGCTCTACACGATGCTTGGCCTGCAGAAGCAGGGCAAGACGCTCTTCTACCGCGATCTGACCGAGCACATGCGGCACTCGACCGACACGTTCGTGGTCGCCCCCGGGACGCGCGGCATGGTCATGGCGGTCTTCGTGCTGCCGTCGTTCCCGTACGTCTTCAAGGTGATCCGTGACTGGTTCGAGGCGCCCAAGGACACCGACCGTCGCAGCGTCCAGGACAAGTACCTGATGGTGAAGTACCACGACCGCGCCGGGCGCATGTCCGACACGCTGGAGTACTCCAACGTGGCGCTGCCGCTCGACCGCTTCGACCCCGCGCTGGTCGCCGAGCTGCAGCGCGTCGCTGCCTCGGGCATCGAGATCGACGGCGCGCAGCTGGTGCTCCGCCACGTGTACATCGAGCGGCGCATGACCCCGCTCGACGTGTACATCCGGACCGCCGACGAGGCCCACCTGCGCGCGGCCATCGGCGAGTACGGCGCCGCCATCAGCGAGCTGGCGGCTGCGGGCATCTTCCCCGGAGACCTCCTGACCAAGAACTTCGGCGTCACGCGCTACGGGCGCGTCGTCTTCTACGACTACGACGAGATCGCGCCCATGACCGAGGTGAACTTCCGGCGCCTGCCCACGGCCAGCACGTCGGACGAGGAGACGGCAGGTGAGCCCTGGTACTCGGTCGGTCCGCGCGACGTCTTCCCCGAGGAGCTCCCCCGGTTCCTCTTCGCGCCGGGGCGCGCGCGGGACATCTTCCTCGAGCTCTACCCGCAGCTGGCGGATCCTGCGTTCTGGGTCGCCACGCAGGAGCGTATCCGCGCGGGCGTGCAGGGCGACGTGTTCCCCTATCCGCAGTCGATCCGCTTCGGGCAGCGCTTCGCGGCCGTCACCTGAACCAGGCGTCGGCCAGCTCGTCGCCCAGCGGGGGCGCGGGCTGGCTGGGGGCCGCGGGTACGCCCGAGCGCAGGCGGTGCTGTGACGCGTTCGATGGCCTCGAGCGGGTCAGCCAGCGCTCGAACAGCGAGTCGCGGCTCTCTTCTTCGGCGTGGGTCGCCTCCGCGGGCGGCAGCGGGGCAGGGGTATCTGGTTGGAAGCGGGTCATCGTCACTCCCCGGGCGTTCTTGCTATGTCGGATGCAGGAGCCCGCGCGGAGATTCACGGCTCACTCGTAGTGCTTCACCTGCGGCCAGCGCTGCTCCAGCGACTCCCGGGGATGACGGCAGACGTAGACGCCCAGGTGGTTCTCGAAGGGCATCACCCACGGATCCTCGAAGATCGCGCCCTCGACGCACTCCGCGTAGAGCTCGCGCCTCCAGAACTCCACGTCGTCGTCGTGGCCGAGGCGCAGCTCGATGTCCGGGCTCGGGTCGCCCGGGCCCCACAGCCAGTAGTTGTTGTGCCCGCAGGCCACGGGGGGCAGCGCGCGGCCGAAGAACTCGAACGCGCTGGCCTGGCCGTAGTCGTTCGCGCGGATGACGGCGTGGGCGCGCTCCTCCGCCGAGAGGGTGCCTGCGACGCGCGAGACGACCTCGGTCATCTCCCGCCAGCCGAACATGTCGGCGTAGAACTGCGGGAGGCGACCCATGTCCTTCTTCTCGTCGCTGCGGGGACGGTTCCCCAGCGCCGCGGCGTAGGCCACGTACGTGTCGACCGGCAGCACGGGTAGGGCCATCGGCGCGATCGCCGCGCCGCCGAGGACGAGGAGGGTCCCGAAGGCTGGAGCGAGCCAGCGACGCCGGCGCGACAGGTGCTCCAGGTGAATGGCACCGGCTGCGAAGAGCACCGGGTACATCGGCGACAGGTACCCCGGGCGGCTCTTCTGGTTGAGCACGAGCAGCGCCAGGATGGCCAGGTAGGCGATGCCGAGCGGGCGGAAGGCCGCGAGCCGCCTCCACGCCAGCAGGGCCACCAGGCCCGGGACCCAGAGCACCGCGTTGAGCGGGTGCATGTCGGTCACCTGCGCGCCCAGGAACGCGAGCGGGGACACCGCCGCCATCTTGTCCTCGGTCGCGTGCTTCACGAACTCGCGCGTCGGCCAGCCGTGGTCGACCTGCCAGAGCACGTGCGGCGCGAGCAGCGCGCCCGCCACGACCAGGGCGACCCACGGCCCCGGCGTCGCCAGCACACGCCGGTGCCGCGTCGCGACGAGCCCCACGAACACACCGCCGACGAGCCACAGCACGCTCGCCTTGTTGAGGAGCCCGAGGCCCAGCACGAGCCCGAGCGGCACCCAGAGCCGCCACGTGTCCCCGGGCGGGGCGCGCAGCGCGCGCGCCACGAGGCACACCGCGCCGGTCCAGAAGAGCATCTCCAGCGCGTTCATCGAGTAGTAGTGATCGATGCCCAGGTAGATGGGCGCGGCCAGGGTCGCGAGCGCGGCGAGCACCATCGCGATGCGCCCGCCGCCCAGCTCGCGCGCGAGCCAGCCCGTGAGGGCGACCACCGCTGCCCCCGCGAGGGCCGGGACGAGGCGCAGCGCCGGGAGGGAGTCGCCGAGCGCCGCGCGGTCGAGCGCGAGCAGGGCGATCGACAGCGGCGGGTGATCGACGTACCCCCAGGCCAGGTGACGGGCGCACGCCAGGTAGTAGAGCTCGTCGCGGAAGTAGCCGTAGGGGCTCGCCCAGAGCAGGTGCAGCAGGAGCTTTGCGGCCGCGACGGGCAGGACGAGGCGCAGGGTGGGGCGCGGCGCGATCACCGACCCACGCTACGACGGGTCGTCACTGCTGGCAGCTGCCGTTCACGCAGAAGTCGTAGGCAGGGCACGCCTTGCCGCATCCGCCGCAGTTGGCGGGGTCGGTGAGCACGTCGACGCAGGCGCCGCCACAGCTGTTGCTCTCCGGGCCGCAAACGCACTGCCCTCCCTGGCAGATGGCTCCGGCCTGACACCGTTGCCCGCAGGTCCCGCAGTTGGTCGGATCGCTCTGCGTGTCGGCGCAAACGCTCCCGCAGAGCGTCTGCCCTGCGACGCACGCACACACGCCCCCGGCGCAGCTCTCGTTGCCGATGCACGCGTGCCCGCAGCTCCCGCAGTTGCCGGGGTCGTTCAGCGGGTCCACGCAGTTGCCGTTGCACGGCAGGAAGCCGGCCGCGCAGACGCACGCGCCGCGGCTGCACGACTCGCCGCTGCCGCAGGCCTGGCCGCAACCGCCGCAGTTCTCGGGATCGCTGCGGGTGTTGGCGCACCCGCCGTTGCAGTTGGTCTCGCCGCGGCGCGAGCAGTCCGCGGTGCAGTTGCCGTGGTTGCACACGTCGCCGGACGGGCACGCGTTGCCGCAGGCGCCGCAGTTGCTCGGGTCGATGGCGAGCTCGTGGCAGCCGTCGCCGCAGAACGTGTCGCCAGCAGGACACTCGCACGCCCCCGACAGGCAGACCTGCCCTGCGCCGCAGGGTCGCCCGCAGGCGCCGCAGTTGGCCGGATCGCTCTCGAGATCCAAGCAGCCGCTCGAGCAGGCGGCGAGGCTGCCCGGGCAGGAGCACTTGCCGGCGATGCAGGGCTCTCCCGCCCCGCAGGCGGTCCCGCAGGCCCCGCAGTTCAGCGGGTCGGACGAGAGCGACGCGCAGGTGCTCCCGCAGGCAGTCGCGCCTGCCGCGCAGCCGCACTGCGAGCTCGCGCAGATCTGGGTGGCGCCGCAGGCGTGGCCGCAGCCGCCGCAGTTGGCAGGGTCGGCGGTCACGTCGACGCAGCTGGACGAGCAGGCGGTGAAGGGCGGCGTGCAGGAGGCCGTGCACTGCCCGGCCTGGCAGAAGCTCTGCGCGCCGGAGCAGGTCGTGCCGCAACCGCCGCAGTCGTCGGGATCGGTCCCGGTCGAGACGCAGGCGCCGCTGCAGCTCGTCTCGTCGTGCGGGCACCCGCAGACGCCAGCCTGGCACGCGGCCCCGGCCGCGCAGGTCGTCCCGCACGCGCCGCAGTTGGCGGGATCACGCGAGGTGTCGATGCAGGAGGAGCCGCACTCGGTCAGCCCGACCGCGCACGCCGTCTGGCAGCTGCCGCTGGAGCACACCAGCCCCGTGTCGCACGCGTGGCCGCACGAGCCGCAGTTGTTGCCATCGTCCTGGGCGTTGACACACGTGTTCCCGCAGGCCGTCTGTCCAACGGGGCAGGTGATCGCGGGGGGCAAGCCGCACGTGCCCTGCTGGCAGGTGTAGCCGCCCTGGCAGTCCGAGTCGGTCGAGCAGGTGGGCGCGAGGCCCTGGGTCTGGCCGCCGCAGCTCAGGAGCACGAGCAAGCCCAGCAATGCCCCGACGATGCGGGGGCCAAAGGAAGAAGAGGTCCTCATCACCGGGTATGTGGGCCCAGCAGGAGAAAAGGATCACCGCGCTCGTCTCGCCATCCAGCGCCGGTGGTCCACCAGCAGGCAGCGGTCCTGCACGACGTCGATGCCCGCAGCAGCGAGGCGCGCGGCGAAGGCGTCGCTGCGGATGCCGAGCTGGAGCCAGACGGCGCGCGGGTGCTTGGCGAGGAGATCGTCGAGGTGGGCGTCGAGGTCCTGCGGACGGCGGAAGACGTCGACCAGGTCGAGCTCGCCCGGGACGTCGACGAGGCGACGGTAGACCGGCTTGCCGAGGATGGTCGTGACGTCGGGGTAGTAGACGGGGACGGGGATGACCTCGAGCCCCGCCGCGTCCAGGTACCGGGGGACGTCGAAGGCGGGCTGCCCGGCCTGGGCCTCGGTCTTGATCCCGAGGACTGCCACGCGGTGCGTGCGCGCGAGGAGGGCGTCGATGGAGGCCTCGTCGTCGAGGAGGTGAGGGGAAGGCATGGGGGCAAGGAGGTTGTACCCTGCCGCCTCATGACGTCGATCACCATCGTCGTGGGCAACAAGAACTACTCCTCGTGGTCGCTCCGCGGCTGGCTCGCGCTCGACGCGACCGGCGCGGCCTACGACGAGGTCGTCATCCCGCTGAGCCAGCCCGACACCGTCGCCCGCATCGCCGCGCACTCGCCGTCGGGTCGCGTGCCCCTGCTCCGGGACGGCGACCTCGTGGTGTGGGACTCGCTCGCCATCGCCGAGCACCTCGCCGAGAGCTTCCCCGACGCGCAGCTCTGGCCCGCCGATCGCGCGGCCCGTGCCTCGGCCCGCGCCGTGAGCGCCGAGATGCACGCCGGCTTCCCTGCGCTCCGCGCCAGCATGCCCATGAACATCCGCGCGCGCCTCCCGGGTTACGGCAGGACGCCCGCCTCGCTGCGGGACATCGAGCGCATGCGCGCTCTGTGGAGCGACTGCCGCGCGCGCTTCGGCCAGGGAGGGCCGTACCTCTTCGGCCGCTTCACCGCGGCCGACGCCATGTACGCGCCCGTGGTCTTCCGCTTCCGCACGTACGACGTGGCGCTCGATTCGGTGCAGCGCGCCTACGTCGAGGCGATGCTCGCGCACCCGGGGATGCAGAAGTGGGCGCGGGCCGCCGAGGCGGAACCGTGGAGGATCGAGGACGACGAGTATCCGGACGTGCGTGCGTGACCGCGTCGAGGTGACCGTCCTGCGCTGCGCGGCCCGTGTATCCTGCGGGCCCATTGGTCCCCGCAAGCGCGCCCCGCCCCACCACGGGCCTCGTCGCCCAGCTCCGCGCCCTGGTCGGGCCCGCGCTGGTCGTCTCCGGCGCTTCGATGTGGGGCCTGGAGACGTACTGGCGCATCCCCCTCGGCAAGAAGCTCGACTCCGACATCCTCGTCTTCCACGAACACTGGATGGGGCTCGTGCTCACGATGCCCTTCCTGGTGCTCGGCGCCCGCGCGCTGCGTGGCGTGTCGCGCAAGGCCATCGTGTCCATGCTGGGCAGTGGGATCCTCGGGAGCGCGCTCGGCACGGTGTGCTTCACGCAGGCGCTCGCGCTCCTCAACGCGTCACTGGCCAACCTGCTCCTCAACGTGCAGCCGGTCATCAGCGTGCTGGTCTCGTGGGTCTGGCTGCGCGAGCGGCCCCGCGCGGCGTTCTACCCGTGGGCCGCGGTGGCGCTCGCGTGCGGCGTGACCATGGCCTGGAGCCCCGAGGCGCTGGAGAGCCCGCACAAGCTGGCCCTGGGCCTCTTCTTCATCGCCGCGACCGCCTTCTGCTGGGGCGCGTCGACGACCTTCGGGCGCGCGGCGATGGTGGAGATCGACTTCAAGACCGGCACGGCGCTGCGCTACCTCATCGGGACGGTCGCCACGCTCGCCATCGCCGCCGCGCACGGCGACGCGGGCGCGCGCATGCGATGGGGTGTGGTCCTCGAGGCATCGACCCTGCGGCAGATGGCGGGGCTGCTCGTCGTGGCGGCGATCACGCCGACCTTCCTCTACTTCGCGGGCCTCGCCCGCACGAAGGCGTCGGTGGCGACCTTCGCCGAGATGGCGCAGACCTTCGCGTCGCTGATCATCACATGGGGGATCCTGGGCCAGGCGCTGTACCTGCACCAGGTCCTGGCAGGCGTCGTGCTGCTGATCTCGGTGGCCTTCATCAACCGATCCGTGGACGCGGCACCGCAGGGAGCCTGAGGCAAGAGACCCTCGGTGGGAGGCGATGCGAGCAGGGCCCGACGATGGGGAGGTCGGCGCGGTGGAGAATGGGCCGCGGGGTTACAGGGGGGGACCGCTGCACCCCTTCGCCCGGCATGCCCCCTGATCCCCCGCGTCACAGGCCTGCTTGAAGAGCACGGAGCTTCTCTCTGCGTCCCGTGCCACGCCGCGCCCCATGCAGTACATCTCTGCCAGGTCCGTGCACGCGTCCGACCGCGCGCTGTCGCACGCCTTCCGGAACAGCTTCAGCGCCTCGTCGTCGTTCGGAGGCACACCCTCGCCCTGCAGGTAGGCCTTGCCCAGCTGCTCGCACGCGGCCACGTCGCCGCCGTTGCAGCCGCGCTCCAGCATGGCCGCCGCCTCCTTCTCGTCGCGCGCCATCCCCGATCCCTTGGCCTGCATCTGCCCGAGCGCCGTGCACGCGCGCGCCTGGGCCGCCGACACGCACGCGTCCTTGACCGCCAGCAGCGCCCGCCCCACCGCCTCGGGCGGACTGTCGCCCCACGTCCTCGACGTCGCCAGGTTAGCGCATCCCATGACGCTGCCGCGGTCGCACGCCACCGCGTACAGAGTCTCCGCGCGATCGTAGTCCACGGGGAACCCCATGCCCCGGCTGTGCATGACGCCCAGGTTGTTGCACGCGGCGCCGTCGCCGGCGGCGCAGGCCTTGTCGAAGAGCCGCGCCGCGTACGCCGTGTTCGGGGCGGTCTCGAGGGCGAGCTGGTGGACCAACGCCAGGGCGGTGCACGAGGGCGTGTCACCCTGCTGGCAGCGCTCGTCGCACTCCTTCGCACCCGACGAGCGGCACTGGTCGAGCGCGTCGGGGGAGATGGCCAGCTCCTCGTCGACGCAGCCCACGTGCTCGACGCGCTGCGCGCCTGCGCGGCACACGCCGTTGGGCGCGTCGGCGGCGGAGCGACCCGCGGCCTCGGCCTCGGTCTTCGGGGCCGGCATGTCGGGGGTCTGACCGCAGGCGGGGCACACGACCCCGAGGATGCACGCCAGGAGGGAGGCTTTTCGCGTTCGGGAGCTCATGCTCCCCCTCCTGAGCATGGGTCGTACCAGCGCCTCTTCAGGCCGTGCGGCCCGCCGTCTCGATGGCGCACAGGACGCCGCGCGCCTTGTTGCGCGTCTCGAGCGCCTCGCTCGCGGGCTCGCTGCCCTCGACGATGCCGGCGCCCGCCGTCACGAGGAAGTGGTCGTCCCGGCAGACGGCGGTGCGGATCGCGATGGCGAAGTCCAGGTCGCCCGTTCGCGACACGTACCCCACCGCCCCTCCGTAGATGCCACGGGGGCTGGCCTCGAGCTCGCGGATGATCTGCATCGCCCGCACCTTGGGTGCACCCGACAGCGTGCCGGCAGGGAAGGCGGCGCGGAATACCTCGAGCGGCGGGGTCCCCTGCGGGACGCGACCGGTCACCTCGCTCATGATGTGCATCACGTGGGAGTAGCGCTCGAGCTCCATGTTTCGCACGAGCTTCACCGTCCCCGTCTCGGCCACCCGACCCACGTCGTTCCGGCCGAGATCGATGAGCATCACGTGTTCGGCGCGCTCCTTCGGGTCCGCGAGCAGCTCGCGGCCCACGGCCTCGTCCTCCTCGGGCGTTCTGCCGCGAGGCCGCGTGCCGGCCAGCGGGCGGACGGTCATCGTCCCGTCCTCGAGGCGCACCAGTGTCTCCGGGCTAGCACCGGCGATCTGCGTGCGGCCCGGCTCGCCCGGCGCCGGCGGCAGGTCGAGGAAGTACATGTAGGGGCTGGGGTTGAGCACGCGTAGCGCGCGGTATGCGTCGAACGGATCGCGCCCGGCGCGGGGCACGGTGAACTGCCGCGCGAGCACCACCTGGAAGGCATCGCCGGCCGCGATGTACTCCTTCGCGCGCCGCACCATCTGCATGTACCGCTCGTCGTCGACGTCGACCTGCACGTCGGCGGGGATGCGCGAACGATCCGGCAAGGCGAGGGGGGCGAGGACGCCCAGGTCGTCGAGGTGCGCGCGAGCTCGCTTTACGTCCGCCACGTCGTCGGCGGCGATGGTCACCGTGTGCGACAGGCCGTCGAACACCACGATCGTCGCGCCGCCGAAGAAGCGGGCGAGCGGCGAGCTGATACGCGGGCCCCAGCCCGGGACCTTCTCGATGGCGTGCACCAGGTCCCACGCCATGTAGCCGACGTGGCTGTGCACGAAGCGCGCGGCCGGGTGGCTCGCGTCCCGCGGATCGACCGAGGTCTGGAAGAGCGAGCGCGCAGCCTCGAGGGGATCCCTGGCGCCGCGACCCGAGATCGTGCCGTGCGGCAGGTCGCCAGTCCCCACCCACTCGCCATCCGGCTGGAGGGTGACCTCGTGCTTCGGGCGGTACCCGAGGATGGAATAGCGCCCCCACCGCTCGCCGCCCACGACGCTCTCGAGGAGGAAGGAGGCGGTCTCTCCTGCTGCCCGGCGGAGCGCGGCGTACGCCCGCACGGGCGTCATCGTGTCTGCGACGAAGGTGAGCGTGGCGACCATCCGACGCCTCAGCGCGCGAGCCCGAGCAGCTGCCGCGCGCGCTGCGGGTCGACTGGTGTGCGCCCGATGGACCGGGCGTAGGCGGCGGCGCGGGCGACGAGCGGCGCGGACCCCTCCGACAGAACCCCCTTGGAGAGGTAGATGTTGTCCTCCAGCCCCACACGCGCGTGGCCGCCGAGGCGCATGGCGAGCTCCGTCATCGGCTGCTGGAAGCGGCCCGTCGCCGCCACAGCCCACGTCGCGTCCGCCGGCACGAGCGAGCGCAGGTAGTGCACTACGTCCTCGCGCGCCGGGATGGCCCCCTTCACGCCGAGCACGAACTGGAAGTGCAGCGGCTTGACGAGGACCCCCTCGGCAGCGAGCGCGAGGGCCTCCTCCACGTGGCCGACCTCGTAGCACTCGAGCTCCGGGATGGCGCCGGACGCGCGGATCCTCGCCGCCAGCTTGCGGATGTCGGGGCGCGAGTTGACGAAGACGTCGTCGCCGAAGTTGATGGTGCCGCAGTTGAGCGTCGCCATCTCGGGCTTGCAGGCCAGGGGCCCCGAGCGCTCGTCGATGGACATCCCGACAGCGCCGCCGGTGGAGGGCTGGATGACGCAGTCGCATTTCTTGCGGATGGCCTCGATGACCTCGGCGAAGCGCTCGCTCGACTGCGTGTTCGCGCCGTTGGCCTCGCGCACGTGCAGGTGGATGACCGCGGCGCCGGCCTCGCGGCAGCGCGCGGCCTCGTCGGCAACCTCCTGCGGGGTGATGGGCAGGTACCGCGTCTGCTCGCGTGTGAGCTCTGCCCCGACGATCGCGGCGGTGAGGACGAGCTCCTCCGAGCCCTGCGCGGCGTCGGGCGTGACGATGGCCTCGGGCGTCGGGGCTGGCCCGGCTGGGAGGCCGGGCATGTAGAGCTCGCGCGGGCGTCGTTGCATCTCCTTGGGGGTGACGCAGGTGCCCACGGCGCGCGCCACCACCAGCGGGTCGCTCAGGACCTCGGCCGAGCTCGGCGCAAGGCCGGGGGAGCGCAGGTTGGCGATGACCTTGCGCGCCTCGAAGCGAATCTTCCGGCTGGTGTTGCCGATGGCGACGAGCTCGGCGCTGGCCTCGATGTAGTCCCCGGCGAAGACCGGCGCGAGGAACTCCACCGTCTCGTAGGCGCGGAAGAGTCCCTCGTCGCCGTCGAGGCGGATGAGCAGCTCGGTCGCGAGATCGCCGAACAGCGCGAGCATCCGGGCGCCATCGACGAGCTCGCCGGCGTAGTGCGCGTCGTGCGCGCTCATGCGGAGTCGAAGCGTGACCCTGGTCCCGATCATGCGCCTGGCATACCACGCGTCCCGGGTATCCTGGGCGCCCCATGACACTCTCCCGGGGCCGCGCCTGGCTGGTCGCCGTCGTCGCGACGCTGGCCATGAGCGTGAGCTATGTGGACCGGCAGGTGGTCTCCGCCATCGCCACCAGCGTGCGGCGGGGGCTCGCCATCGACGCCGAGCAGTTCGGGTACCTCGCCAGCGCCTTCTCGCTCGCCTACCTCGTGGCCGCTCCGCTCGCCGGGGCCCTGGTCGATCGCGTGGGGGCGCGGCGCGGGCTGCTGGCGGCCATCCTCGTCTGGTCGGCGGTGTCGGCGGCGCACGCCCTGGCCCCTTCCTTCGCCGGGCTGGTCATCCTGCGCATCCTGCTCGGCGCCGCCGAGGCCCCATCGTTCCCAGCCGCGGCGCAGAGCGTCCGGCGAGCCCTTCCGCCGGGCGACCGCTCGGCGGCGTTCGGTCTGCTCTTCACGGGGAGCTCCTTCGGCGCGGCGGTGGCCGCGCCGCTGGCCATCGGGCTCGATCTGCGCTTCGGGTGGCGCACGACCTTCGTCCTGGCCTCGCTCGTCGGGCTGGCATGGCTGCCTCTGTGGCTGGTAGTGACCCGCGCACCGCACGTGCGCGCGGCGCTGGCCCGGCCCGACGCTCACCCCCCCGCGATGTCCTCGCCGGCCCCCCCCGTCTCGTTCGTGTCGCTCCTGCTCGACCCCGCGGTGCTGCGCGCGCTGCTCCTCGTGCTCGCCTCCGCGGCGGGGCTCATGTTCCTGTTCGTGTGGATGCCGCAGTACCTCGAGCTGGGGCGGGGCCTGCCCAAGGCTGAGGTGGCGGGCTACGTGTGGCTGCCGCCCGTGATGGGCGACCTGGGTATGGTCGGCGCCGGGCTGCTGGCGAGCTATCTCGATCGGCGCAAGCCACCCCACCGCTCGCACGTGACGCTCGTGCTCGTCGCCGGAGTCCTGGAGTCGACGATGGTGCTCGTTCCGTGGATCGGCGAGACGTGGCCCGCGGTGGCCATCCTCGGCCTCTCGGCGGCTGGTGGCGGCGCCCTCTACACGCTGCTCACGGCCGACATGATGGCGCGGATCGATCCGGCGCGCGTGTCCATGGCGGGCGGGCTCACGGCGGCGGCGCAGTCGCTCGTCTACGTGATCATGAACCCGGTCGTGGGGCGCTGGGTCGACCGCACGCACTCTTTCGACGGGCCGCTCGTCATGCTGGGGATGGTGGCGCTCCCCGGGGCGCTGCTCTGGGCGACCATCCCGGTCCGGCGGCCAGCCGCGATCAATCCAGCACAGTGAAGGGGTCGCCCACCGAGATGTGCCCGCGCCCGTCGGGGATCGCGTTGGCACCGAAGTAGACCTTGCCGTCCTCCATTCTCCGGAACGTTGCCATCGTGCGGAGCGGCTCGGCGCCGCGCTCGCCCGTGAGCTGATCGGTGGTGGTGACCACACAGCGGTCGCAGAGCTTGGGCAGGCGCACCGCCACCTCTCCCAGGCGCGCGCGCCGCCAGCGATCCTCCTCCCATGCCCGGCAGCCATCCACGACGACGTTGGGTCGGAAGCGGTTCATGGGCAGCGGGGCCTCGAGCCGCGCGTTGAGATCGTCGAGCGAGGCGCGGGTCGCCAGGAGCAGCGGGAAGGCGTCGGCGAAGCTCACACGGTCGGTCGGCTGTCCGTACCTCGGGGGAACGCTGCGATCCGCCTCGTCCGACATGAACACGATCGAGCTGGGCGCCCCCAGGAGTGCCGTCGCCCACCGCGCGGCCTCCTCGCCCACGTCGAGCGCCTCCACCTCGCTGCTCCAGACGCGCACGCGGGTCTTCACACCGCTGCCTGGTGCCAGGGCGAGGCGCAGCTCGGTCTGACCGGGAGCGCGAAGAAGGAGGGTACCTCGCCCCTCGTCGAGCTCGACGTCCACGAGCGCCAGCCGCGGCTCCCCGCGCTGGGTGACCACCGTGCCCCCCGCGTCCACGATCATCCACCGGCGGTCGTGGCGCAGTCCACGAGCTTCGACGTCTGCCTTGCGGAGCGGGATGCCCCGGCACGACTTCACCGGGTAGACGAAGAGCGCACCGATGACAGCGCCCATGGCTCAGCCTCCGAGCACCACGCGTGTGCGGACGAGGTGCCACGCGGCGTCGCCCGCGCCCGCGTCGCGCAGGACGTCTGCTGCCTTCGTCGGGAGCGTCTCGGGTCGGCCCACCGCGACGGCGATGTCCCAGGCACCGGGAGGCACGCCCGCGAAGAGGGTGGCGACCTTGCCGTCGATGCGGACCGTGCCGTCCCGTTCGACCAGGAACGTCGGCTCCCAGGTGAGCACCTCTTGTCCACGGAGCAAGAAGGCCCGCGCCCCCACGGCTCCCTGCACCTCGGATTGCGGCTCCAGCGCGAGATGAAAGGTGTCCGTCGGACCGAGGGGTCGAAGAGTGGTCTCGCCGGCGTCCGCCACACCAGAGACAGCGTAGGGAGGCAGCGTGGGGGGCTCGACGCGCATCCGAAGGAAGAGCATGACGCCCGCCACGAGGGCGGCCGCAGGCACCACTAGCAAGCCCGCGATGGAGCGGTGTTCCTTCCGCGTTCTTCCGGTCTCTGCCCCCGTCCCGTCCTGCCCCGTGTCGCGTGCCGTCACGCCGATGCCGTTGCCGTTCCATTGGCGTAGGCGCCCGCACGGCTGGCGGCGGCGAGGTGGTCGTCGTGGGTGTGGTCGGGGGGCAGATCGCCGCAGATGCGCTCGAGCTCGTCGCCCATCCGTCCGCGCAGCGCGAGGAGGCACATCTTGAAGTCGCCGCGCAGTGACCACAGCGGGTGCTGGAAGGTCGCCGGCTTGTTCCTCTCGAAGACGAAGTGGCCGAACCAGGCGGGGCCGTAGCCGGCGACCGGCGCGAGAAGGAGCCACGCAGGGTTGAGCGTCACGGCGGCGGTCGCCACCGTGCCCAGCATCGCCGTCGTGCCCACGTAGTGGCAGAGCCTGTTCGCGGGGTTGCGATGGGCGTGGACGTAGTGGGGCCAGAATTCGTCGAAGGTGTCGATACGATCTTGCATGGGTCGCTCCGAGTGAGCGTAGCATGAGGCATTGTGGCGGACGTGACGCTGCGGAGCCTGATCGAGGACACGCTGGCGGCAGTCGACGAGCGGTTGCGCACGAGTGTCCCCGGCCCCGCCGCTCGCGAGCTCCGCGTCCGCTACAGCGCGCTGTCGCGCGTCGTACGTGGCTGGGTCCACGTCCCACCGCACGACGCGCAGGTCTCCGCGATGCTGGAGTGTGTCCTCGAACTCGAGGGGCAGGTCCTCAGGACGTGCGTCCCGAAGGACCATGTTCTTGCGATCCGTCCCGCGCACGACCCGACCTCGTGCGAGGCCTCCGCCATCGCGCGGCGCAGCTCGCGTCCACCTCCCTCGTCCCGGTCGCCCCAGTCCATTCGCGCCTCCGCCACCCGAGCACGCACCACACGCCCGCCCCCCCGCCGCGACGCGTCGATGAAGACGACCCGGCCGCCCCCCCCCAAGCGTCGTCACTCGGAAGGGCCTCCTTCGTCGCGCTAGGACTGAGGATTATTGCGCGACGGGGCCGCTCGTCGCAGTATCGGCACCGATGCACCGCTCTTCTCTTTACCTCCTCCTCGTCCTCGCTGGCTCCACCTCCGCCGCACTCTCCGCCTGCGGAGGGAGCGGCACCCTGGCTCCCCCCAAGAGCGACAATCAGGAGGACGATCCGTGCGATCCGGGATCGGGGAGCACACAGGCAGGGCCCACCGCCGCTGTGGATGCAGGGGCTCTGCCCGTCCCGCTGCCCGGTGGTGAGGGCGGTATTGGCTTCGACGATCTGCGGTTCTCCTCGACGCTGAGCACGTTGCTCATCCCAGCGGGCCGAACTGGCAACCTCGACCTCGTCGATCCCTCCTCGGAGGCGGTCTCCTCCGTGGGCGGTTTCTCGACGGCACCGACCTACACCGACGACAGCTTCGGCGTGACCTCTGCCGACGAGGGAAATGCCATTGTCTACGCCGCCGACCGCACGTCGAACACACTTGCGGTCATCAACCCGAAGCAGCAGGCCATCGTCTCGCACGTCGCGCTCGCCGCCACACCCGGGTATGTCCGCTACGTCGCGCCGACCAACGAGGTGTGGGTGACCGAGCCCACCGAACACCAGATCGAGGTCTTCACGCTCGGCAGCACGCCCACGGCCGCGCCCGTGCACTCGATGGTCATCGCCGTGAGCAACGGCCCCGAGTCGCTCGAGATCGATCCCGTCGGCAAGCGCGCGTACACGAACGCGACAACGGCCACCGTCGCCATCGACGTCGTGGGTCACGCCGTCGTGTCGACATGGCCGAACGGCTGCGAGACGTCGCGAGGGATCGCCGTCGATCCGACCAACGGCTGGGTCATTGCGGCCTGCCAGGAGGGGATGGTGGTGGTCCTCGCCACCCAGGGTGGTGCGACCATCGGCACGGCCCCGGTGGGGGCGGGCGTCGATCAGATTGCCTACGACGCGCAGCGGGTGCGCCTCTACGTGCCCAGCCCCACGGCGGCCGCAATGAGCGTCGTGAGCCTCGGCACGAGCGGGTCGCCCAAGGTCCTCGGCTCCATCCAGACCACGAACGACGCTCACTGCGCGGTCACTCCGGGAGGGGGAGAGGTGTTCGTGTGTGCGCCATCCCGTGGAGTCCTGCTGTTCAACAACGATCCGTTCTGACGATGCTCCGGCGCTGAGCTAGGCTGTGGTCATGCGAAGGGCCCGGTCGTTCGCCCTCGTCCTGTTCGGCGCAGCCTGCGCTCTGGCGGGGGCGTGCAGCACCTCGCAGGCGCCGCTCGGCAATGGAGACGACATCATCTCCGACGTCGACGGCGCAGACGCGCCGCCACCCCAGGGGGATGACGCTGCCGAGGACTACGACGCTGCCGTCTTCGCTCCCGTCGACAGCGCCTATCCTCCACCCCCGGATGGCTACACGCCGTTCGACTTCTGCACGCAGTGCGGCTGCCCCTCCGACACCTACTGCTTCGGTGGCGGGACGGGGTACAGCTCCTTCAACGGGCAGTGCCACGCCGACGCAGGGGCCCTCGAGGATGCGGCTCAGCTGGCGATTGGCTGCTACCCGTTCCCCTCGGCCTGCGCGAACGAGCCCAGCTGTGAGTGCCTCATCGGCGCGATTTCCCAGTACATGCCTTGCTACCCGGTGTGCAGCATCACCACCAACATCGTGTACTGCCCGAATCCCTAGCAATCTGGCTGAACTTGGCCGTCCGCTCCGTGGCGTGACACAGTCCTAGCGATCCTCGTGCATCGCGCGCTCCGGCGGTTCGCTGCCCTCCTCTCTCTCGCCATCCCGGTGTCGTTCATCGGTCGGGCAGGCGCGACCTGGGGAGCCTTGCCACCGGTCGCCGTGCCGCCGCGCGAGGCCCACGACGTCGAGCTGACCATCGCGAGCCAGCGCGACATCGAGGAGCGCTCGGAGAGCGCGGTGGTGCTGGTGGTACTGGACGGCGTGCGCTGGCAGGAGGTCTTTGGCGGCGCGGACCGGATGGTGGCGCACGAACGCAGGATGAACCCCCTGGCCTGGGCCAGTCCGCGCGCACTGATGCCAAACCTGCAGCACCTGCTGGATACGAGCGCCATCGCGTTGGGAGCCCCGGGTCACGGCCCCGAGATCTGCGCCACGGGGCCGCAGTTCATCTCGATGCCTGGCTACCTCGAGATCTTCACCGGACATCCCGATCCCGGCTGCGAGAGCAACGAGTGTGCACGTCCACCCGCGCGTACCGTGGTGGACGACATCGTCGAGTCGAGCGGCCCGTCCGACGTGGCGGTGGTGAGCTCGTGGCCGGCCATCGCCCGGGCCGCATCCGCCGACGCTTCACGTGTGGTGATGAGCGCGGGCCGCAAGCGACTCGAACGGTCCGATGTGCTGCAGGCCGACGAGGTGACCGCCACGCTGCTCGAGCATGGGGCACGCGCCAGGGCATTTCCGGGGGAAGGTGACTACCGCCCGGACGCCTTCACTGCCCGCGTGGCCCTGCGAGTCCTCGCCGCGGAACAACCTCGGTTTCTCTTCGTGGGGCTCGGCGACGCGGACGAGTACGGTCACCGCAACGACTACCATGGGTACCTCGAGGCGATTCACGCGTCGGACGCCTTCCTGGGCGACCTCTTCCTCACCCTCGAGCACATGGGCGCGCGTGGACGGCACACGACGGTGCTGATCACGGCAGACCACGGGCGGGCGTACGGCTTCAAGGACCACGGTGCACGGTATCCGGAGTCAGGACGCGTCTGGCTCGTCGCGGCAGGTGGGGACGTTCAGGGGCACGGCCTCGTCGCAGCGTCGCACAAGCACACGCTGTCCGACGTCGCGCCCACGGTACGAGCCCTCATGGGCATCGAGGGAGAGGGCGAACCGATCTCCGAGGTCCTCTCTTCCACGGGAACAACAAGCAGGCCATGATTGTCGTCGTAGGTGGAGGAGTCCATGAAGTCCCTGCTCGCTGCCGCCCTCGCGATGACCGCCGTTCTCGCTGCAGTCCCGGCTCTCGCTGATCCCACGGCGCCCGCTTCTCTGCCTTCCCCTGCAAACATCCAGGTGCCCGAGCACACGTTCGTCATTCACCTCGAGAAGCCCAACGTCGTCGTCGACATCAAGACGCCCACCGCGGCGTCGGCGGCCGGGGCGGCCCACGAGGCCTTCCGCGCCCGCATGATGCGCCAGTACGAGCCGGTCACGTTGCGCCCGGCGCAGTGACACCCCGGCCGTTCCGGTAGTGTGGGGCGTGTCCCCCGATATGGGGGACGGGTGAAAGAACGCGAGAACTTCCGCGTTCCCGGAGCGTCGGAGGTAGCGATGAAGCTCGCGATCACCAAGACGCCCGTACCCGCACCTGCCAACCTCCGGCGATGGCTTGCCGCCGGCGGTGTGGCCCTCGTTTGCAGCGCGGTGCTCGGGTGGCACCTGGCGGGACGGTCGGGCAAGGACGCGGGGGAGACCCACGCGAAGCTCGCCAGGATCGTCCACGGCGGAGCCGACACGGGCACCGGGGTGATGGCCACTGGAACGGACGGTCGGCGCGCAGAGGTGGCCGAGGGTGCCCGTATCGCCTGGGGCACGCGCCTGGAGACGAGCGCGGGGACGCGAGCCCGGCTCGAGCTCGACGACGGCACGACCGTCGCGATCGACCGAGCTACGGCGCTGGTCCTCGACGGCCCGGGCATGCTCGACCTCCCATCGGGCGCCATCGTGACCGAAGTCGGAAGCGGCCCGCTGCTGGTGACGACGTCCGTCGGGAAGGTGCGGGCTGCCGATTCACGCTTTGCCATGACCGCGGACCAAGCGCGCGCGAGCGTCGGTGTCGCGCGGGGCGACGTGGACGTGGAGGGCACGCGCGACCGGACCACGGTGCACGCGGGCGAGGAGGGAGAGGTCACGCGGTACTCCGGACGCATCGAGGTCACCGCGACGGCCGACCTCGGGCAACGCATCGCGTTCGGCGATCAGGTCGGCGCCACGAGCGAGGACGACGCACCTCCCACCGGCCTCGGCGAGCTGCGCGCGCGCAAGCCAGGGAGCAAGGACGAGCTCGACGGCGCGGTTCGCCTTGCGCGACATGACGTGACCGCGCGCATCGCCGGATCCATGGCCCGCACGGAGGTGGACGAGCTCTTCGTCAACACCACCGATCAGGAACTGGAGGGCGTGTGGCGGTTCCCGCTGCCGCCGGACGCGCGCCTCGAGCGACTCGCCCTCGAGGTGGACGGCAAGCTGATGGAGGGCGAGTTCGTGGACGCGAGCCGCGCCTCGGGGATCTGGCGCGGAGTGATCCAGCACGCGACCCCCGGTGCGCCCAGGCCGGTGGAGGAGGTAGTCTGGGTACCTGGCCGCTGGCGCGATCCTGCGCTGCTCGAGTGGCAGCGCGGAGGGCGCGCGGAGCTGAAGATCTTCCCCATCCCGCGCAAGGGGTCGCGCCGCGTGGTGCTCGCGTACACGCAGCACGTCGCGCCCGTGGCGGGCGTGCGCCGGTACGTCTACCCGTTGGCGACCCACGGGGGGCCCGCCGCCCTCGATGAGGCGAGCTTCGACGTACAGGTGCTCGGGGCGGACCCGGCCGTGGACATCCACGCGCGCGGCTACGATCTCGCGCCCAAGGACGGGGAGTCGCGCGGGCCGCGGCTCGGCATGACGCGCTCGCCCTTCTCGCCGTCGGGCGATCTGATCGTCGAGTACGCAACGCCGGACCGTACGAGCGCCGCGTCCGCACTGGCCTTCGCCCCCGCCAGCGCGACCGAGGACGGCTTCGTGGCGCTCGCGCTGCGACCACGGCTCCCGGCGCGCATCGCGACGCGTGATCGCGACCAGGTGCTGCTGGTCGACGTCGGGCGCGCCATGTTCGGGGAGAGGCTGCGCCGAGCGTCGCGGCTGGCGGTGACCCTCGCACAGCAGATGGACCGGCGCGACCGCGTCACGGTCCTCGCTTGCGACGTCGAGTGCAAGACCCTGCCTGGCGGGTGGCGAAGCCCGGGCGCCGCCGCGGCGCACGAGGTCGACGCTTTCCTGGCAGGAGTGGAGGCGGACGGGGCGAGCGATCTGGTGGGGGCCGTGCGCGCGGCGGCCTCGGTGGCAGGACACGACCCCGGCCGCGACCTGCGCGTCGTTCTCCTCAGCGACGGCGTCGCGAGCGCCGGCTACCGCAGCGCAGCCCGCGTGGGGGCCGAGGTCAGCGATGCGCTGCCCGACAGTCGCGCGGAGGTGGTCACGGTACCGATCGGCAGCGATGCCGACGTCGACACACTCGCCGAGATCGCACGGGGTGGGGGAGGGGCCGTGGTCTCGTACGCCCCTGGGCAAGCCGTCGACTCCGCAGCGCTCGACGTGCTCGCGGCGACCTACGGGGCGGCCCTCCGCGACGTGGAGGTCATCCTGCCCGACGGCCTTCACGACGTCGCCCCGGTGAAGCTCCCGACGCTGCGCGCGGGGAGCGAGACGCTGGTGACCGCGAGGCTCCACGGTGACCGCGCGGGCGGCGACGTGGTGCTGCGCGGCAAGGTCGCGGGGGAGCCGTTCGAGGCCCGCTGGCCCATCGACGTGCGCGTGACCGGCGACGAGGGCAACGCGTGGGCAGCGCGTGCGTGGGCGGCGATGCGCATCGCCGACGAGGAGCGCGCGGGTGACGACGTGTCGCGTACGGATGCCATCTCGCTCTCGCACCGATTTCGCGTTCCGAGCCGCTTCACGTCGCTGCTGGTGCTCGAGAGCGAGGCGATGTTCCACGCCTTCGGAATCGCCCGTGCTGAGCGTGTCTTCGAGTGGACCGGCGAGAGCGAGGCGCAGGCCGTGGACACGACTGCCCCAAACGATCCTGCCGCCGAGGACAAGAAGGAGGGCCCGGTGTCGCTCGAGCACCTCGCCGGTGGTGGAGGTCTCGCTGCGGCGGCGAAGGCGAGCGCAGGTCCGAGCGCGGCGGGCGACGATCTGGGGCACCACGCCGACGCACCTCCCTCACCAGCCCCCACGACATCGCCGATGGGGGGGATGAACTCCGGCGCGCCCGTCCTGTCGCGCGCGGCGCAAGAGGGCTGGCGACCGGCGCGCCCCGGTCGCTGGATGCACCGCGTGTGGTTCCGCACCGCCACCATCGCGGCCGACGACCGTCCGGTCGTGGACCTGGCGAAGCTCGACGCGGCGCGAGCGGCACTTGCGGCGTCGCCGGATGCACGCCAGCGGCACGCAGAGCTGGCGAGGCTCCTGGTCCGTGAAGGCAACGTGACGGAGGTCGAGGCGCTCGCGGCGAAGTGGACCGAGCGCGACCCGCTCGACGCAGACGCCCTGTCGCTGCGGGCGACCGCGCAGGCGTGGCGAGGTGACCGGGGAGGCGCGCTGCGGATTCTCTCGGGGATGCTGGCGTCCCCGTCCATGGCCTCCACCGCCCAGTTCGAGGTGGCCTCGACCCTCGCGCGCGCCGAGGAGCGCGCCGGGCGCCCCGTCCGGGCATGCGCGCTGCGCGTGGCGGCTGCGGAGTCGAAACCAGCCGACGTGAGCGCGGTGGCCGCGGCTCTGGGGTGCGAGCGGGCCCAGGGGCGCTCGGCCGCGGAGGGGCGCTGGCTCTCGTCGATGAAGGACGATGCCACCCGGACCCGGGTCTCGGCCGCCGCGGCGAAGCTCGGCCCCGGGACCGTTGTGGAACCGGTCTTCGGTGACGTCGCGGTGGACGCCACCTGGGATGGCGCGGCCGGAGCCGATCTCGACGTGGCCATCGTCGATCCTGCGGGGCGGCGGCTGGCCTGGGCGTCGGCGTCGCGTAACGTCCGCGCAAACGACTGCACCAGCACCACACACGAGGCGCTCGCGGTGTCGAGTGGCGCAACCGGGCCGTTCCTCGTCGAGGTGGTGCGCTCCGACGGGGCCACCGGCGGCTCGCCTGTGACCGGCAAGTTGCGCATCACGGCGCTGGGTCGGACGCAGGTCGTACCCTTCGTGCTGACAGGGTCCCGGGCTCAGGTCGCGCGTGTCAGCGTGGGCATGGACTCGCGGCTGGAGCCCATCGCTGACGGGTGGACGTGGGGGACGTGCGACCCGCCGTTCTTCACCGACACGCTCGGGGTCCGTCGCATGAAGCCCGGCTGCCGGTGAGCGCTACAGCGTCATCACGCCGCTCAGGACGGTCACGGCTCGCCCCGTGAGCACCACCCGCTCCCCCTCGAGCTGGCAGCGTAGCTCGCCACCTCGCGCGCTCGTCTGACGGGCGCGCAGCACCTTCTTGCCGAGTCGCGCCGCCCAGTAAGGGACGAGCGTGGCGTGAGACGAGCCGGTCACGGGATCCTCGGGAACACCCTTCGCTGGCGCAAAGAAGCGCGACACGAAGTCGACGTCGGCGTCCGCCCCCGTTCCGGGTGCAGTCACGCACACCGCAAACTCTCCCTCCAGCGCCTCGATCGCTGTCATGTCGGGGCGGAGCGCTCGCACATCCTCGGCCCGCGCGTACACGGCCACGAGGTCGCGCGCACGCACCGTCGAGACCGGCGTGACGCCGAGGGCGCTGGCGAGCGCTGCGGGCTCTTCGACGGTGTGGGGTGGCCGCGCCGGGAGAGCCATCGAGAGCTCGTCGCCGGCGCGGGTGACGGCGAGCGGACCGCTCCTGGTGTGGAAGACGACGCGTGTGCGCGCGGGCTCGAGCTCCCGCGTGACGATCCACGCCGATGCCAGCGTGGCGTGCCCGCAGAGATCCACCTCGCTGCGGGGAGTGAACCAGCGCAGGTCGTACTCTCCGTCGGACCGGCGTACGAAGAACGCGGTCTCCGACAGGTTGTTCTCGGCGGCGACGGCCTGCATGGTCGCCTCCGGAAGCCACTGCTCGAGCGGACAGACGGCCGCCGGGTTGCCCGTGAAGGGACGGTCAGCGAAGGCGTCGACCTGCCAGAGAGGTATGCGCATGGCGGCATTCAGCCACGGCGCTGTCGGAGCGCCAAGGTACAGCCCGGGTGCGGTTCGAGCAGTTCAGACGGCGACGAGCCAGCTGGCGAAGCGCGGGTCTCCGCCCCGCTCGCACGCAGAGACCGCTGCCGCGATGCGGGCGGTCACGGGGCCAGGGGCATCACGCGAGAGTCTGCGCCCGTCGATGGAGGCGACACCCTGCACGGGAAAGGAGCTCGCCGTGAGGAAGACCTCGTCGGCACCGGCGAGATCGCCGGGGACGAGGTGGGCTTCGCGGGTGGGGATCCCATCGGCGCGAGCGACGGCGAGGACGGTGTCCCGGGTGATCCCAGCGAGCACGCGCTCGGCCGGAGGCGTCCAGAGCACCCCGTCGCGCACGGCAAAGACATTGGCGGTGGGCGCCTCGGCGACGTGCCCCTCGCCGTCGAGCAGCACGACCTCGTCGTAGCCCTGCTCCTGCGCCCTTCGCTTCGCGAGCATCGGTCCGAGGTAGGAGGCGCCCACCTTGGCCTGAGGCGGGAAGACTTCGGGGCCTGCCTTGCGCAGATCCCGGGGAATCGTGACCTTCAGCGTCGCGGGGCGGGGAGGTGCTGCCGGATCTGGCGGGAGGATGCCGATGGCAACGCTCGCACGGCTATCAGGCCCCGGAACGACGTCGGGCTCGAGGGTGGGAATGTAGGCAATCCACCGCACGAGCCCTGCCGTGGTGGCTGAGGCACGGGCCGTCTCGATGGTGGCCTCGAGGAGGCGGGCTGCGTCGAACGGCTGGAAGAGTCCAACCAGCACGGTTGAACGGAGAAACCGCGCAATGTGCTCCTGCGGTCGGAAGAGCGCGCAGGATCCGCCCGGCTGCGGACGCAGGACACCCACGTCGAAGACGCCCGCCCCACGCTGGATTGCGTGGGCGAACAGGCTGATGCGAGCGCTCTCCCAGGGCACCATCTGACCATCGACCCACACTGGCGCTCGGCTCATCGAGCAAAACTCTAGCGCGGCTTCAGATGACCCGGGGTCAAGCAGAGCTATCCTTCGCCGTTCCGATGGCAGACCCCGGTCTGGCGCACGCTGCGCAGGTGCTCGTGGAGACCGCGCTCAAGCTGTGCCCGGGCGAGCGGGTCGTGCTGGTGGAGGACGCCGCATCGCTGTCCGTTGGCGACGCCCTGGCCGCCGCGATGGAAGCGAGCGGTGGGTGGGTGAAGCGTGCGCGGCTCGATCGTCTCACCAGCGCGGGAGGCTCGAGCAGACCCCACAAGCTCATCCCCGACCTGCTCATCGTCGCGCTACACGACGCGCAGGCCAGCGTGTTCATCGCCTCGGCGCTGCCCGCGGAGCTGACCATGCGGCAGGCCCTCCTTCACGTCGTGAGACAGCGGAGACTGCGTCATGCGCACATGCCCGGCGTCACGCCGGAGGCCTTCGTCGCCGGCATGCGCCTCGACTACGCCCAGGTGGAACGCGTCGGACAGCGCGTGCTGAAGCGGCTGGCGGGAGCGACCTCTCTCTTCGCCGAGAGCCCGGCAGGCACGTCGCTCCGGGTCGAGCTGGCGCCCGACGCCCGGTGGTTCGCCCAGCTCGGCGTCCTCGAGCCCGGACGGTGGGGCAACTTCCCGGCGGGGGCGCTCTACACCTCCCCCGTGAGCGCGAGCGGGGTGTTCGTCGCCGACGGTTCCCTCGGCGAGTTCTTCGGGGCGCGAGAGGGGGTGCTGCGCGCCAACGCGGTACGCTTCCTGGTGGACCATGGGCGAGTGGTCGACGTGCAGGCACGGTCCACGCAGCTCAGGAACGACATCGAGGCGATGCTGCGCTTCTCACCCAACTCCGACCGGATTGGCCTCGTCGCCATCGGCGTCAATCCCGGGCTCGAATCTCCGCTGGGAGATGCGCTCGTCGACCAGAACCTCCCCGGCCTTCACATCGGCATCGGAGATCCAGCAGCGAGGGCCACGGGGGCGACGTGGAGCGCACCCACGTGCTTCGCGGCGTGCGAGGCAGCCTCGCGCGTGGTGGTCGGCGGGGAGGTCATCGTCGAGTCTGGGCGCGTGGTGCTCGCATCCCGACCGAAGATGACCGCCGTGCGTATCAGTACCCCCGTCCCCGGTGGTGGCTAGGAGGCACTGGCTTCAGTCGGCGCACGCGCTGGCGCACTGGGTGGGGCACGCCGTGATGCAGATGCAGTCCCGGTAGCTCTGGTAGTCGGTGTAGCCGGTGGGGTACTCCGACTGGCAGTTCGACATGCACGTGGTGTCACCGGACGCGCACGCGGTGAAGCAGGATGCATACTCGCTGCACTCCGCGTCCCCGTCGCAGGTGGTCAGGGAGGCGGAGCAGGTGCCGGTGTCCGCAGAATCCTGGCAGGTCGTGCAGTCCGTGCTGGTCGACCCCGAACACTGGCCGGCGTTGCACGTCTCGTCCGACCCGCACACGGTGGTGCACGAGCCGCAGTGGTACTCGTCGGTCTCGAGATCGAAGCAGCCGTCGGGGCACATGGTCTCGCCTGCGGTCGTACAACCCTGGAACGATGCGGTCTCGGTCGAGGCGGTGGAGACCTCCAGCCAGCCGACGGGCTGGACCGTCGCCGTCGTCAACGTCCCGTGGGTCGTCTCGTTCTTGAACCAGTCGTCGTGCTCGCGGGTCACGGTGATGGTCAACGCCGACGTGCCAGTCGCGCCCATGGCCGCGGTCACTGCCGCACGCGGGATCTGGTACGAACCGCTCGAATCGGTCGCGGTGCAGGTCGCCACCCCGCCGAGTCCGGAGACGACGATGTTGATGGTGTCGTTGCCGGGGGCCCAGGACACGGGGACCGAGCCGGTGCCGAAGACGTCCGCGGCGGAGATCTGGTCGATGGGAGGATTGGTCTGGAGGAATGTCGTCGCGGTGAACTTCTCGTCGAACTTGTCGAAGCCAGCACCTGCCGCACCGGAGGCCTGGACCTCGAGCTGCGCGCCGGCCAGGAAGGGCGCGCCGGTGCCGCTCGCCTGGTACTGATAGGGCGGAAAGAGCGTGATGGGGGTCGTGGTGCCGGCGAAGGCCAGGGCACCGGCGTCGAACGTCTCGGTCTGTCGACATGCGGGCTGGTTCGGGGAGGCGAAGTAGCACTCCTGGCCAGTCGAGCACTGGAGGGTACAGGCGGCGGTGCACGTCGGGTTGCAGGCGCTGTCCCAAGTGCACTGCTCGCCCTCTCCGCACGAGCTGCCGCTCCCTCCACACTTGGGGCTGGAAACGAAGGTGCAACCGCCGACCTGGGTCGCGCAGGTCTGGGGTAGTGCCGTGGAGTCGGGGATGAAGGACGCGAGCACCAGGGGGGTGGAGCTACCACCGCTCGGGGCGTGGCTCTCGGCGAGCATGATGGTACCCATAGCGTGAGGTGTCGTGTTGCCCCCGCCACCCGCGTCCCCGCCACCCCCGCCACCCCCCCCGCCGCCCGCCAGGTTGGGCTTGGAGCCACTGCATGCCGCGGCGGTCGCGACGAGCGCCAGAGCCAGCCCGGGAACGACCACGGAAGAGGAAAGGACCGAGGAGAGTGAAGAAGCGATGCGCCGCATGAGAGAGCCTCCGGTCGTTGGTACGGCCGTGGCTCCCCAGTCCTTCCTTCCCGGATTTCAGCGGCCGGAGATACGCGTGATCGCGACGTCGGTCCGCAGCAGATAGCCGCGCTCGTCCCGGACCAGCATGTCCCTGAGCCCGATACGGCGCAGCGAGGCGATGGCCGTGTAGACCCGCGTGGCACCTGCCTTCGGGAGCATGCGCTCACCTGGCCAGCCGGCGGCCACCAGAGCGTCGACCGTCAGGGGCTCGCCGGGGGCGATCTCCCGGCGCTCGGCGAGACGCTCGAGCAGTCGCTGCAGAGGACGCCACCGGGCAATGCTCACGACCTCCCCTCCGGGGGAGCGAAACCACCGACCGCGTGCGCACACGACGAGCGCGTCGGCGGGGGCTCCAGGAGGAGGGCCTTCCACGAGGGTCGAGGCCACGGTGACCTCGGGCTGTCCGAAAGCGTCGACGGCACGGCCGAGGGCCCGCATGGCGAGACGCACATCGGCAGCGCGACGAACTTCACCGGTGTCCCCAGGGTGAACCTGGTCCAGACGCCTCCGCGCGGCGTCGAGCAACATCTGGGCCCGGCTGTCATCGCCCTCGCGACGAGCCTCGCGGGCGAGGGCCAGCTCCAGGTGGCCTCGCCAGAGGTGAACGGCAGCGCGGGCGCGCGGTTCGTCCACCCCTTCGATGCACTCCATCGCGTGTGCGAGGGCAGCGCGCGCCGATTCGATGCAACCCTCCCGTGCCTCGATGGCCGCCAGTGCTCCCAGCACCAGGGCCTCGCTGGGGCGATCACGGCTCTCGCGCAGGATGCTGAGCGCACGGGCATAGGCCGCGCGAGCGCCCTCGACGTCGCCCGTTTCGGCCAGGAACGCACCGTAGTAGCCGAGGAGCATCCCCTCTGCGCGACGGTTTCCCACCTCGCGGTGCAACGACAGCGCTCGCGGGTAGAGCTCCCGCGCAGCGTCGAGCTGGTCCGCTTCGTGGTGGACGGCCGCCAGCAGCCCGAGCACCTCCGCCTCGAGGCGGCGGTTGCCCGCCTCCTCGCACAGAGCCAGTGCCCTCTCGCAGTGCGCGCGCGCCTCGGTGAGCTGGCCCGCGTCGTGGGCCACCACGGCGAGGTTGCCGGTGTTGGTGACCTCGAAGCGCAGGTCGCCGACCTCGCGGTGCACCTCGATGGCGTCCCCCAGCGTGGAAGCCGCCACGTCGAGGCGTCCCTCGAGCGCAGCCACGCTCCCCAGCAGGCCAAGCGCGCGCCCTTCCTCGCGTCGCTGTTGGGTCTCGCGGGCCAGGGCGCAAGCCCGCTCGAGCAGTCCCCTGCCTTCGGTGAGCTTGCCTTGTGCCAGGGCGAGCACGGCGAGCCCGCGGAGCACGCGACCGACCGCGTCCCGTTCACCCGAGGAGGTCGCCAGGGTGAGCGCAGCCTGGGCGTCCGCGACCGCTTCCTGCCCCCGGCCCAGGGCGCGGTTGGCGTCGGCCCGCGCCTCGAGGGCTCGCACGTGGAGCGCGGGCATCACGGCGGCCTTCTCGGCGGCGTTCAGCGCCCCATCGAGGAGGGTCAACCGCAGCGTGCCCGGACCGACGGTAGCGAGCAGTGGATCCAGCGCCAGCGCTGCCTGGAGCGCCAGCTCTGCACCGTCGCGACCCTGCTCCAGCATGCGCCGGTGCACGGCGAGCAGGTTCTCTGACTCGCGACTCAGCCACTCGGTCGCCTCGCGCACGCCGCGCTCATCGTGGAGCTCCGCCGAGCGAGCACCACGAACAGCGTAGTGCCGGGCGTGGCGCATGATCGCTCCCTCGCGGCCTCCCAGCCCGGCGAGGCGTTCACGGGCGTACTCGCGCAGGCTGCGGTGCATGGAGAAGCGCCGGTCGGCGTCGTCTTCCGCGGATGGGGTGGCGGTAAGCAGGGACCGGTCACGCAGGCCCTCGAGGAGCTCCGTGACCGCGAGGTTATCTCTGTACGCAGAGAGGTCGAGCACTGCCTGCGCCGCCTCGACGTCGAAGCCGCCGGCGAAGACCGAGAGCTGTGCCAGCGCCTCCCTCTGCTGCACTTCGAGCAGCTCCCACGAGCGGTCAAACGTGGAGCGGACGACCGTGTGCTGCGGATCGGCGTGCTGGAGTACCTGCCCGATCTGCTTCGTCGTGAGCGTCCGCGACCATGCCGCAGCCAGCTCGATGGCCAGAGGGACGCCCGCGAGCCGCCGGACGAGGTCCTGCACCTCGCGCCTGTCCGTCAGCTCGAGGTCTTGCCTTGCCGAGCGCGCCCGTTCCAGAAAGAGCGTCACGGCGTCGGGGACGGCGCCGACCAGCCCGAGGGGCGCGAGGTCGAGGACGGCCTCCCCCTCGACCCCGACGCGAGCCTCGGCGGTCACGAGCCAGCGAACATCGGGCGCAGCGCTCGACCACTCGGCCAGCGCACGCCCCAGAAACGGCGCGCACCCGTCCGCGGCGTCCAGGATGACCAGCGTCGCTGGACGCGAAGCAATGGCCGACCCGAGCGCTGTCGTGGCGCTCCGACCACCAGAGGTCACGTTGACGGACAGCGTCCGCGCGATGGCGGCGCATGCCGAGTCCACATCTCGGGCCTCGGAGAGGTCGACTCGCCACGCTCCCCCTTCGCTTCCGAAGCCATCGAGCAAAGCGCGGGCGAGCTCCGTGGCGAGCCTGGTCTTGCCCACGCCCGCAGGTCCCAGCACGGTGACCAGCCGGTGCTCGACGAGGAGGGTCCGCAGCTCGGACATCTCGCGCCGGCGCCCCACGAAGCGCGTGTCTGGAGGGCCCAGGTTGCCGAGGTTGGCGCGGGCGAGCCGTGCCCGCACACCCGACTCGATGCGGACGGGCGACGGCGCGAGCGGCGTGGCAGGAGCTAGCGGGTGCTCGCGTCCCTTCATGCATCCTCGAGAGGCAGACAGGAAAGCTAGCGCAATTCCACGCGCCGCGTCAGTCGCCGACCGGGTGACAAGTCACCCTGGAGTCGTCGCCTCCTGCAACTCGTTGACACGACGGAGCTTAGGGAAGCGCCACACCCACACGGCGACCACGAGCAGCGTGCCGATACCCCCCAGGACCACGGACGGGACGGCTCCGAACCACTGCGCGGTGAGGCCCGACTCGAACTCGCCCAGCTCGTTGCTCGCGCCGATGAAGACCATGTTGACCGCGCTCACGCGACCGCGCATGGCATCCGGCGTCGCGAGCTGCACGAGGGCGGACCGCACGTAGACGCTGACCATGTCCGACGCTCCGACGATCACCAGCGCGACCAGCGAGAGGGCGAAGCTGCGCGAGAGGCCGAAGACGATGGTCGCCGCGCCGAAGATGGCGACGCACGCGAACATCTTCCGCCCGGCGTGCTTCTGGGTGGGTCGCAGGGCCAGCAGGACGCCGGTCACCGCGGCGCCGGCCGCAGGCGCGCTCCGCAGCACGCCGAGCGCCCAGGGGCCGAGATGCAGGATGTCGCGCGCGTATACCGGCAGGAGTGCGGTGGCGCCTCCGAGGAGAACAGCGAAGAGATCGAGCGAGATGGCGCCGAGGACGAGCTGGTTGGACCACACGTACCTGACGCCCGCGAGGAGCGAAGCGCGCGTGGTCGGCTCGCGCCGCGCGCGCGGCGCCATCGGGCGCATCCCGGTGACCAGTGCGCCTGCCATCGTCGAGCAGCAGGCCGCGGTCGCGTACACCAGGCTCGGGCCGCCGAACGCCGCATAGGCGATGCCGCCCAGCGTGGGTCCCAGCACCATCGCCACCTGCCAGAACGACGAGCTCCACGCGACCGCGTTGCCGAAGTGTTCGAGCGGCACCAGCGACGGCAAGAGCGACTGGCTGGCGGGCCCCTGGAAGGCGCGCGCCACGCCGACTCCGACGAGCACGGCATAGATGGGGGCGAGCCTCGCACTCTCGGTGCGGGCGATAAGGAAGAGCGCGACGCTCAGCGCGCCCATCGCCAGGTAGCAGGCCAGCAGGATGCGGCGACGGTCGATGCGATCGGCGACGTGACCCGTGACCAGCGACAGACACACGGCGGGGAGAAACTGCGCGAGGCCGACCCACGCCAGATCGATGGGGCGGCCTGTGATGGCGTAGATGTGCCATCCGATGGCGACGCTCTGCATCTGCGAGCCGAGCACGGCGAACAGCCTGGCCCCCTGGAAGAGGTTGAAGTCGCGGTGGGTGAACGCGGCCCACCACGTGGGCGGTACGCCTTCGCCGGGCGCCGGGCCATTCATCGGCGCGACGATACGTCACACCGGTGAAATTTGTTCGCTCATGGGAACGAACAGAGTGTCGAGAGCGTGGATCCGGGAAGGAAGCCCCAAGGGCAGCCGGGTCCACGCAGTCTGAGCAACGTCACGTAACTCGAGCCGACCGGTGTGCCGCGTCCGTGTGGGCGCTGGCCGCCAGAGCCCGGCTCGACCCACCTCGTCGGCAGTCTGCCGGTGAACGGAGATCCTCCATGCGCAGGTCCATCCTCTTCATCGTGTTCGCGTCCATCCTGTCGGCCTTCGCTGTCGGCTGCATGCCCAACACGTTGCCCGCCGTCGCCTTCGAGCCACGTGTCTATCCCTACGTCCCGGGGCCCGGTCTCAGCTCGACGGACAGCACCGTGTACAACGTTCAGCGCTGACTGCAAGTGTGCAAGCGTGCTGTTTTCCTGCACTTTTCTGGGCCGTAGCCTCTTGTGAGGGCCGGGACCTTCCCCCACTCTCGTTCTCGCGGGAGGTGCGGGCATGCAAAAGAGAGTGATCGGCATCGTGGGCTGCATCGCAGTCGCCGGGTGCGGGGGGACGGGTACAAGTGGACTCTTCGGACCCTCATCCGGGGGCCCGCCGCTCGGCTCCTCCGGCCAGGACTCGGGAACGACATCCGGCTCGTCGTCCGGTGGCAGCGCCAGCAGCAGCTCGGGTGGGTCCTCGGGCGGCAGCTCGGGCAGCAGCAGCAGCGGCGGCGCGAGCAGCGGAGGCTCACAAGCCGACGCGTCGACTCCACCGCCTCAGAGCGACGGCGGGGGCGGCTCCGATGCAGGCTCACCCTGCTACTCGGAGCCTTACAATCCCGGCGTGAGCATCGCCGACCTCCAGTCGGCGTACACGAGCAACGACTGGCTCGCGACCTCGCTCACGGTCATGCAGCGTCGCTACCCCACGGGTTACTTCGTCCTGAACGCCGAGCAGGGTGATCCGCAGCTGTCCGAGTTCGTGGACGCGTCGTCGTGGCCGGCGCTGATGTCGTCGTTCCTGACCGTCCTCGACGCCGAGACGACCTCGTGGGACTTCGACAGCGCCACGGCCACGGTTCATCCGTTCGTGATCACGAGCACGATGCAGATCACCGTCCCCATTCTGACGACATGGCCGCAGGGCGAGATCCTCCAGTACATCACCGACGACGCCACACAGGCCTACGACCAGACAGAGCTCGAGGGGGAGGAAGGAACCTACGACGGCATCTTTCTCCTGGACGATCTCGACTCGGCCTGCAACGGGCTCGCCGCGGCGACCGCGGTCAGCGACCAGATCACCTCGGGCATCTCGGCGCGGGATGGCGTGGCTGCCCACCTCTACTACCTCGAGCTCTTCCTCCGGGACGGTCGCACCGCCCACGCGGCCAGCTACGCCGCCATCCAGGCGGACCCGAACTGGCAGAAGCTCGTCCGCTACGAGTGGGCCCGCGGAGCGTTCTGGGATGTGCAGGCGCAGTCCAACCCGAACCTCCAGATCGCCGCCGCACCGATCTGGGCCAACATCGACGCTCCCGCCAACCTCGCCGAGATCCAGCAGTTCACGGGCGACGCGCCGGCCGACGTGGCGTGCCACCCCTGATCAGCCCGCCTTGCGGCGTCGCCGTGGGGGGCGCGCCAGCGTCCCGCGGCAACCAGGGGCCTGGCACCGGCAGGGGTAGATTCGCCGGAGGTCTTCCATCGTGTAACCGGCGTCGGTCGAGTACCAGTAGTCGTAGAGGACCTCCTCGCCGGCCGCGATGTCGCGCACGGCGTCGATGAACACGCGTCGCCCCTCGACCACGCTCTCGCAGTTGGGCTCGCACGAGTGGTTGATGTAGCGGGCCTCGTTGCCGCCGCGTGCGCCGTCGATGGTGTACTCGTCGTCGACGCCGAAGAGGAAGGTGTGGTGCCGGCGCATCTGCTCGTCGTCGCACTGCGCGTCGGCCTCCGCGTTGGGGATGAGGAGGCCCTTGTACTCCAGGATGCGCTCGCCCGAGGCGATGTCGCGCGTCGCGAACACCCCGCGACCCTGGATCTTGGAGCGGCGGACGACGACCGGGGGCGTCTGGATGTGCTGGAGCTTGCCCATCGCGGGGAGGCTAGCGCGACACGCCGCGGATCTGGAAGACCGGTCGCGCCTCGACCGCGGACGCGGCGAGATCGACCTGGCACGTGAGGCCCCAGACGTCGCCCTCCTCTGCCGTGCCCGCGAACAGCTGCACGACGTCCCACACTCCGTCGGCGTCGCGGCGGGTGACGACGGTGCGAGCAGGCGCGCGCGCGGCCGGGTCCAGCGCGACGGCGCTGTTCTCCGCGAAGAACGGCGCCAGGGCGCCCTCCAGATCCTCCGGCGTGAGGCCACCCGTCCGTGCCAGCTCCGCCGCCCCGGACCAGTCTCTCCGGGCCAGCGCGCGCAGCAGCTGGAACATCGCGTTGCGCACGAGGACGGTGAACCCGCGCTCGTCGCGGGTGACGTCTGCCTCCCCGACGACCAGGTCCTCGGGCGGGGGCGCGAGCGCCTCCTCCTTCACCCCGGACCGGATGCGCTCCCACTCGTCGAGCAGGCTCGAGTCCACGGCGCGGATCATGGCCCGCAGGAACACCTCGATCTCCTCGACCTGCGGCGTCTTGGCCGGAGCAGGCACGGTCTGCACCAGCGCCTTGTACGCGTCGCTCAGGTACCTGAGGAGCGTCCCCTCGGCCCGCCCCAGCTCGTACTCGCGCACGTACTCGTTGAAGTCCATGAAGCGCTCGAACATCTCGCGGGCGATGGACTTGGGGCGCACGTCGTCGCCCTGCACCCAGGGGTGCAGCACGCGGAAGGCGTTGAAGGTGTCGTACACGAGCTCGCGCAGAGGCTTCGGGTACTCGAGCTTCTCGAGCTCCTCCATGCGCTGCTCGTACTCCACGCCCGCCATCTTCAGCTCGGCCAGCTTGGTGCGCTTGACCACGTCGAGCTGCTGTCGCAGCACGTACTCGGGATCCTCGAGGATGGACTCCACCAGGGTCAGCACGTCGAGCGCGTAGGCGGGGCTCTCGCGGTCGAGCCGCTCTACCGTGTCGACCAGCCAGAGGGACAGGGCGTGGTGGAGCGAGAAGTCCTCCTGCAGGTCGACGTGCACGTTGACGCGCCGGGTCTCCGGGTTGACCTCGACGATCCCTGCCTCCAGCAGCGACTGGAACATGGTCCGCGCCTCGCGCCCGAAGATGCGCCGCTTGGCGGGGCGCTCGTGCGAGCGATGGATGAGCCGCGCCATCTCGCGGCATCCGCCCTCGGGCCGCTGCAGCACCTCCAGCAGCATCCCGTGCGAGACGCGGAACCGGGAGACGAGCGGCTCGGGCTGCGACGAGGTCAGCCGGTCGAAGGTGGAGCGGTCCCAGTGCACGTAGCCCTTGTCCGGCGGCTTCTTGCGCACGATGCGCTTGAGCTTCACCGGGTCGCCCTTGGCCTTCATCTCCAGGCGCAGGTTCTCGATCACGTGCTCCGGCGCCTGGGCGACCACGAAGCCGCGATCGTCGAAGCCCTTCCGCCCGGCGCGCCCCGCGATCTGCTGGAAGTCGCGGACCGACAGGATGGCGGTCTTCTCGCCGTCGAACTTGCAGAGCCGCGTGAAGAGGACGGTGCGGATCGGGATGTTCACGCCGACCCCGAGCGTGTCCGTCCCGCTCACGACCGCGAGCAGGCCTTTCTGCGCCAGCTTCTCCACGAGGAGCCGGTACTTCGGCAGCAGCCCCGCGTGGTGCACCCCCACGCCGTGAGCCAGGAAGCGCTTCATCTCCTTGCCGTACGGGGTGTCGAAGCGCACCCGCCCCAGCTCCTCGCCGAGCCGCTTCTTCTGCTCCTTGGGGAGGAAGTCGAGGCTCATGAAGTTCTGCGCCGTCTCCGCCGCGGCGCGCTGGGTGAAGTTGACGACGTAGACCGGCGAGCGCCCCGTGCCGACGAGGTCGACGATGGTCTCGTGGACCGGCGTCTCGCGGTACTCGAGCTCGAGGGGCACCGGGCGGTCGTTCGAGCGCACGGTCACCGCGGGGCGCCTGGTCAGCTTGGCCAGCGCCTTCTCGAAGCCCTCGGTCGGACCGAGGGTGGCGCTCATCAGCAGGAACTGAGCGCGCTCCAGGACGAGCAAGGGGATCTGCCACGCCACCCCGCGGTCGCGGTCGGCGTAGTAGTGGAACTCGTCCAGGATCGCGCAGTCGACCGCCGCGCGCTTGCCCTCCCGCAGCGCCATGTTCGAGAGGATCTCGGCGGTGCAGCAGATGATGGGCGCGTCCCGGTTGACCGACGCGTCTCCGGTGATCATCCCGACCCGGTCGGCGCCGAAATCGCGGCACAGCGCGAAGAACTTCTCGCTCACCAGGGCCTTGATTGGCGCCGTGTAGAAGCTCCTCTTGCCCTCGCTCAGGGCGAGGAAGTGCATCGCGAGCGCGACCAGGGATTTCCCGCTGCCGGTGGGCGTCGCGAGGATGACGTTGCTGCCCGAGAGCAGCTCGAGGATGGCCTGCTCCTGGGCCGGGTAGAGCTCGATGCCGAGGTCGCGGACGTGACCGAGGAAGAGGTCGAGCAGCTCGTCCGGCGGGGTCCCGGGGCGGGAGGGGACGCGGTCAGCGAGCACGGGCCGCCGCCGCTACGGGACGGCGTGTCCGAGCTTCTTCTTGCCGTCCTGGAAGAGAACCTCGATGCGCGTCCCCTCGACGAGGAGCACCAGTCCCTTGCCGAACTTCGGATGCAGGATGAAGTCACCCTTGGAGAAGCGGGTGGACATGGCGAAGGGCACGAACGCCTCGTCCGGCTTGCTCTCGACCACGGACCACTCGGGCTCCGGCTCGGGGGGCTTGGCCCAGGCGTCGTGCTCCGTGGAATCGCGGCCCGATCCCGAGCTCCGTTGCTTGCTGCGCTTCATCGACATGGCGGTTGAGCGCTCCTCTAGCGCACTTCGGGGCCGGGGGGCAGGCCAACCTGCGCGGCGAGGTTCGCTGGAACGGCCCCGTCACCGGAAGCGGTACCGTGGCTCGGCTCCGGAGTCTGGTGATAGCGTGGGCCCGATCCGTCGATGAAAGCCACTCCCGCGCCCATGGTTCGACCGCTCCACGAGGGCGACGCCGCCGCGTTCCGCGCCCTCCGCCTCCGCGCGCTGCGCGAGGATCCCGCGCCGTTCCTGTCGACCTACGAGGAGGAAGAGGGGCGCTCGGTGGAGCACTTCGCGGCGCGGCTCGCCGCGAGCACCCCGGGGACCGGCGTGCTCGGCGCGTTCCGGGGTGAGACGCTCATCGCGACCCTGGGCTTCAGCCGGCACGCCGCGGTCAAGGCCCACCATCGCGTGCTGCTGTGGGGGATGTACGTCGCGCCCGAGGAGCGCAGGCACTCCGTCGGCAAGGCGCTGGTGCTCCAGGCCATCACGCTCCTCCGCGAGCCGGGTGACGTCGAGCAGATCGAGCTGACCGTCGTCACCCGCGAGGTCGCGGCCCGCAGCCTGTACCTCGCCCTCGGCTTCCAGTGGCAGGGCACCGTGCGTCACGCGATGAAGGTGGGGCGCGAGTACTTCGACGAGGACACGCTCGTCTTCTGGTTGACCCGGCCCGTCACCGGTCCGGCCCACCCGCTCGCGAAGGGGCTCCCCGCGCCCGAGGACGACGGCGCCGCCCGCGCGCTCGTCGGCATCCAGCTGCCCGACCTGGTGCTCTCCTCCACCATGGGCGGCGGTCTGCGACTCGCGGCCCTGGAGGGACGCACGGTGGTCTACGCGTATCCGCGGACGGCCGGTCCGGGCGAGACGCTCTCCGAGAGCTGGGCCGCGATCCCGGGGGCGGCCGGCTGCACCTCCGAGGCCTGCGCCTTCCGCGACCAGGCCGCGGAGATCGCGGCCAGCCGCGCCCGCATCGTCGGGCTGTCGTCGCAGACGACGACCGAGCAGGCCGAGGCCGCCAAGCGCCTGCACCTGCCGTTTCCGCTGCTCAGCGACTCCAGCCTCCACCTGGCACGGGCGATCGGGCTGCCCACGTTCGAGCACGAGGGCAAGACCTACCTTCGCCGCATCACGCTCGTCGTCGACGGCGGGAAGATCACGCACGTCTTCTATCCCGTGTTCCCACCCGACCAGCACGCCGCAGAGGTCGCGGCATGGCTGCGCGCTCATTAGCGGTTCGAGCTTCTCGCTCGCGCCATCGCTCCCGGCGCCGCACGAGGGCAAGCGCGGGGCAGCAGGAGCGCGCCGGAGCGGTTCCCCCCCCGACTCCGGCGCAGACCCCGCGCGCCCGTGCCTGCGTCCCGCGGCTTCGGCGGCGCGTGGTCCCGGTTCGATGGCCGGCGGCGCACCTTCGATCGCGCGAGGTCCTGGTTCGATGGCGCCTTCCGGGGTTTCGATGGCCCGATGTCCCGGTTCGACGGCCCGCGGCGCACCTTCGATCGCCCGTGCCCCGCCTTCGATCGAGCGGACCGCCGGTTCGCCGACGCATCCTTCGGCTTCGAGCGCTCGAGGTGCGCCTTCGAGCGGCCGTACCCCGGGTTCGGGCGCGACGGGTCCGCCGCCGCCGCTGTCGAAGCCGCGCTCTCTGCGTTCGAACCCGCCTTCGACGCCCTCGAAGCCGCGCTCTCTGCGTTCGAACCCGCGTTCGTCGCTGTCGAAGCCGTGCTCTTCGCGCTCGAACTCGCTCTCCACGCTCTCGAACCCGCGCTCTTCGCGCTCGAACCCGCCTTCGTCGCCGTCGAAGCCCCTCTCCCGGCGCTCGAACCGGCTTCCCTCGCCATCGAACACGCCCTCCCCGCGGTCGAGCTCGACCCGGCCACCGGGGCCTCAGTCCGAGGGAGGCCGATCGTCGAGCGGGACGCCGAAGAGGAAGTCGTCGCCGCTGCGCGGGAGGTGGCAGCTGTAGCAACCCGTCAGTCGCCCGGCGAGCACGCCGGCGTCGTCCTCGAGCGGGTTGCCCGAGGGATCGGTCGCCGCGAACCACCAGTCGCCGAGGGCCGGGTTGTAGCCCGCCGGACCCTTGAGCATGATGGTGAGCTTGGACACGTCGTCGTTGGAGTCGACGACGGCGCGAATCACGATCGATCCCGGCGGCAGCACCACGCCCGAGCCGCCGGCGTCCGGCTGGATCCTCGAGTACTCGGCGTAGCTCGCCGACGAGACCCACTCGTCGACGAAAGATCCAGGCGCCGCGGACGAGGGGTAGGGCGTGTGCGTGGCGTGCGTGAAGGCGCCGCTGCGGAAGCCGCCGTCCACGATGGGCGCGAGCGCCGTGTCGGTGTCGATCTCGGCCCCGCCAGCACCCGCATCGCCGGTCTCGCTCGTCGTGGGCTCGTTGCCCGTGGGCGGCCTGTCGAAGCTGAGCGCGTCGGGTGCGTTGAAGGCGTCGCACGCAGTCACACATGGCCCGAGGAGGAGAGACAGCGTCATCGCCTGGAGAGAGGCTCGCACGGAGCTCCGCTGAAGCAATGCGCGTGCTTCCACGAAGACGCCATCTTTCCGGGCAATGACTCCGGAAGTTCAGATGCGAGCAAACTTGGTGCAGCACCATGGAATCGCAGCGCTCGGCGCGTGGTGCGCGCGATCCAGGGCACCGGGCTCGCCTGGGCTTTGCAGCCCCCGCCTGCCTTGCCCGTCGCGTATCCTCGGGGTGTGCTGGCCAGGCGCCTCGACGACCTCCTCGTTGCGGTCGCCCTCGCCGCGTGCGCCGCGCTCTGCCTGGCGTTCCGCTACCTGCCGATGGTGGACCTCCCGCAGCACTACGCGATGGTCTCCATCCTGCTGCACCGGGACGATCCGTCGTGGGGTTTCGCCCAGCGGTACACCACGGACTTTCTGCACCGCCCCTACGCCACGGTGTACTGGCTGGGAGAGGCGCTCGCGTGGGTGATGCCGCTCGGGGCGGCGATGCGGATCGTCGTGGCGACGTGCACGGTCGCGCCGCTGGCCGGCGCCTACGCGCTGCTCGTGGTCACGCGGCGCCCCCGTCTGTGGCTGCTGCCGGCGATCCCCTTCGCGTTCGGCGCCCTCTGGCACTGGGGGTTCCTCAACTTCCTGCTCGGGACGGGGATGTTCCTCGCCGGGCTCGCGCTGGTCGTCGTCGCGGTCGAGCGGACCGCGCGCTGGCCGAGCGTGGCGCTGGGCGTGCTCGGGGTCGCGCTCTTTTGCACGCACTTCCACGGCCTGGTCATGCTCCTGATGTTCGCGCCGGTCGTCGCCTGGGCCTGGCGCGGGGAGGAGGAGGGGCGCGCTCCGTTCGTCCGCGCGCTCGCGCCGCTGGCGCCCTCGGCCGCTGCCGCCGCCGCGTTCGTGCTGCTGACGTGGGCGCAGGCCGAGGGGAGCTGGGCCCGCATGAACCCGGGTCTGGCAGAGCGCTTCGAGCGGTTCCCGGAGTTCCTCGGCGCGGGGCTCCCCGACCCCTGGCCCGGGGCGGGCCTCTTCGCGCTCGCGGTCGTGGTGGCGGGTGGCGTCGCGCTCGGAGCGAGCACGCCCCGGCCGAGGCGCACGGTCGTCGCGCTGGCGATCGTGCTGGCGGCGCAGGTGGCGATGTACCTATTCCTGCCGCTCAACACGAACACGGCGACGTTCGTCTCGGCGCGCCACGCGCTGCTCATCGTGCTCCTCGCGCTGCCGCTGCTCCCCGACCTCGAGGGATGGCGCGCTCCCGCGCTGCGCGGCGCCGCCGCGCTCGTGGCCGCGGTCGGGCTCTTCGGCGTCGGTCAGCACCTCGCCTGCTTCGACCGCGAGGCGCACGACTTCGAGGGCGTCCTGGACGCGATGAAGCCGGCCCGTCGCGTCGTGCCCCTCGTGTTCGCTCGCGGCGGCGCGTGCGTGAGCCCGCGCACGTTCCCCTATCTGCACTTCGCCGCCTACTACCAGGCGGCCAAGGGGGGCGAGCTCGCGCGCTCCTTCGCGGTCGTGTGGAACGTGCCCGTCCGCTACCGGGCCGATTACGCGCGCTATCCCATCCGCGAGGAGGTCGAGTGGTCGCCCGCGCTCCTGACGCCGGAGGACGCGCGGCACTTCGACTACGCGCTGGTGCGCGGCGGGCCCCCGCGCCTCCCGCTGCAGCTGGGCATGCAGCTGGTGACGCGCAGCGGCGCGTGGGCGCTCTACGAGAACCCCGACGCGGTCCCGCCAGAGCTGCCGTCTCCCTGATCGGCTGGAGCGCCTACGGGTTGCCCGGGGCGGGGGCCGTGTCGGTCGCGGGCCCGTGCACCTCGCGCCGGTAGACGAGGAACCTCCCGAGCGGCGCGTCCTGCGTGTAGTCGCTCTGGAGCATGGCCCTCAGCTCGCGGAAGCGCATCATCGACGTGAAGGAGTCGAGCGGCTCGAACCCGTTGGCGTCCCCCTGGCCCACCAGCACGTACGCCGGCGGATCGGCGCGGAGCCTCTCCATCAGCTGCTGGCGACGCAGGTCCAGCCCCGGCCACATGCGCGACAGGGGGGCGTCGGTCATGAGGATCTTGTGGAAAGGAAAGCGCGTGACGGGGTGGCGGTCGGCGATGGCGTAGATGCCGGGCGACAGACCCCACACCAGGAGCCCCTGGCCGGGGTCGGTGTGCTCGTGCAGCCAGTGCCCGGCGCGCTCCTCGTTGGCCATCGAGAAGCCGCCGGGCTGGATGGCGTGCAGGTACGTGTCGCGCGACAGCAGGCCGCGCTGATAGTCGAGATCCGGCCCGTACGCGCGGCGCCACGCGGTCGCGTCGCGTCCCCCGAGTAGCAGCACCGCGAGGACGCCGGCGCCTGCCACCAGGCGCGTGTCGGCCGCGCCGGCCGCGCGGGCGATGTCGACCAGGCCGTACCCGCTGGCGACCGCGAGCGCCGGCACCGCCATCATGTACTGGTAGCCCGCGAGCTGCCGCTGCAGCACCACCGCCGCCATCGTGGCCACGATCCACGAGCCGACCCAGTGGGCCTCCCGCGCGCGGCGGCGCACCAGGCCGAACACCCCGACGGCGGCGAGCACCACGAGCAGGGCCGACTCGTTGATCATCTTCGACGCGTAGTCGGCGAGCACTCCGCCCCACGGCGGCGCGATGAACGCGGCGTTGTAACGGTGATAGACGAACACGCCCTCCACGAAGCTCGACGTCGCGCCGTGCGCCGCGAACCATCCCAGCGCCAGCGCCCACGGCACGACCGCACCCGCCAGCATGAGGCCCACCCGCTCGGCCGCGCGCCGCGCGGGGAGACAGGCGAGCCAGGTCACCGTCCAGGACAGGGCGACGGCCATGGAGGGGATCTTGAACAGGCCGCACACGCCGACCAGCACGCCGGCCCAGAGCGCGAGCCGGGTCCGGTCGAGCGCCTTCCACGCGAGCCAGGCGGAGCCGAGCATCGGCAGCGTCAGCACCTCCTCGGCCTGGGCGCGCGACCAGAACGCGCCCCAGGCGGGGGACCAGAGCCCGACGAAGAGCAGGGCCGCCACGGCGAGCCCCTCCCAGCGACCCCACACCCGGGCCGCGAGCGCGTAGGCGGCGCCGAGCGTCACGGCGAGCCAGAGGCCCTCCCACCACCACGCGGCGCGGATGACGTCGCCCGGGACGAGGCCGGACGCACCCCACCAGTAGAGAAAGAGCGGGGGCTTGCTGTCGAAGATGTCGCGGTAGGGGAGCCAGCCGCGCGGCACCCAGCGGGCGAAACAGGCGAAGAGCCCCTGGTCGATGCCGAGGGGCTCGGGGAGGCGGACGACGTGAACGGCGACCACGGTCGCGACCAGCGCGGTGGCTGCGCACGCGAAGGCGATCCGACCCGCTCGCGAAGTCACCGCGCCCTCATGTCGAGCGCCGCCGTCTGCACGTCGCGACGAGCGCCAGCGCCGCGGCGGCGGCCCATGCGAACGAGCGACCCGGCGGCGCGAGCTCGCACCCGCCCCCCTTGCTCGCCGCGGGCGTCGGAGGTGTCGCGATGCAGTAGAAGTCGATGTCCGCGGTGTTCGTGCACGCGAAGTCGGCCGGGCAGGTGGGGCTCGCCGGGTCGCAGGGCAGGGCGCAGACGCCGGTGGTCGTGCACTGGCCCTCGACGCAATCCGTGTCGCCGGTGCACGTGGCGCCGTAGGTGCCCGGGGTGGGGAGGGGGTAACGGCACTGGGAGCCCGCGCCCGACACGGCGACGCAGGCCATCGTCGCCGGGCAGTCGGTGTTCTTCTGGCAGGGGCTCGTGCAGTAGCTCAGGCTCGCGTCGTCGGGCGCGACGATGCACTCCGACGCGCCGCCCGCGCACTGCTCCGGGAAGAGGCAGGTCACCCCCGTCGCGGCGCTCCCGGGCGCGAACGCCGCCATCGTGGGCTGGAGGAAGGACGCGAGGTACGCATCGACGCGCGTGTAGGTCGCGCCGTCGGCGCAGGCGACGTCGCCGTGGCTCGTGACGCCGACGACGGCCTCGACCCCGCCGGCGGTCGCGAGCGCGGGGCCGCCGGAGTCTCCCGCGCACGGCTGGGACGGTGTGGACGCAACGCCGAAGGTCGTCGCATCCACCGCCGTGACCGTCGACGTCCCCTGGCGCTTCTCCCCCATGTCGCCGGCATCCTCTCCGGTCAGCCCCCAACCGACGATGCGGACGGTCGAGCCCACGCCCGGAGCGCTGGCGCCCAGCGGGACAGGCGTCGCGGGGGCGGCCGACGCGAGCACGAGGAGCGCCACGTCGTTGGTGAGCGTCGCCAGGTCGAACTGGGGGTGGGGCACCGCCTTGGCAATCGGGATGGTGGCGACCGGAGAAGTGAGGGACGCGCCGAGCACGACGCTGCCCCCCTCGAGGATGTCCGGCGTGGTGCAGTGTCCTGCCGTGAGCACGAGGTGCGGCGTGACCAGCGTGCCGCTGCACGCGGTGGTCCCGGACGCGCCCACGATCGCCACCATGGCCTGGTCGCCGGTGTCGCTGGAGCCGCCGGTGATGGCCGAGCTCGAGCGGGCCACCGGCTCCGGCGCACGGTCCGAGCAGCCGAGGCAGGTGCCGGCGCACGCGACCGCAGCGACCACCCATGCGAGCTTCACGTGCGGCACCCGGAGCTTCATCATACAGACGCTTGACCCGTCGTGGTGCGGCGTTGGACCCTGGGAAGATGGACCGCTGGGTGACGGCACGCCGCGCGTTCGTCGTCGTCTGGGTGTTCCTCGGGATCGCCGGGGCGATGAACCACACCATCGCGGAGAAGCTCCTCGGCGTGCGCTTCAACCTGTGGCTCCCGCACCTCGAGTACGGGTACATCATGTTCAACAAGAACCCGCACGAGGTCACCGTGTACGACTACACGGGCGACGACGGCGTGCGCCGGCCTCTCGCAGAGCTGATGCACACGCGGGCCATCGCCCACGCCGACTCGCGTCTCGTGATCAACGTGGTGCTGCAACCCGACTATTTGCGGGAGGTCTGCTATCGCGCGACGCGCGGCACCACCGAGCGCTACACCTTCCTCCTCGACCACTACGACATGGACGTGGACACCCGTCGTCCCGTGCAGTCCCAGGCTCTCCACTGCGATGCGCACGGACTCTCTGCAAGATAGGTTCTTCGCGGCGTTCGAAGGGACGCGCAGCGCGATTCCCATCGCGATCTTCCGGGTTGCGTTCTTCGCCGGCCTCGCGCTCCACTTCTTCCCCTCGCTCATCCAGCTCGACGAGAACTACACGGCGGGCGCGCTGCGCACCCAGGAGTGGAGTCGGTGGCTCTACGACGCCCTCGAGCACATCCCTCACTCCACGCTCCGGGTGTGGGCGGTCCTGACCATGTGCGCGTGCGTCATGGGCATCGTCGGGCTCCGGCCGCGCCTCGCGGCGATCGTCGCCGGCCTCGGCTGCTACATGTTCGCCAGCTTCAACGGTCTGCCGGTGCAGACGCTGGCCCTGGTGGACGCGTGGGCCATCCTTCTGGCGTGGATGATCTGCGGCGGCGGGGCCGAGGCGCTCTCGGTCGACGCCTTCCTGAGGAGACGCCGCGCAGGGAGCGATCCCTCGTCGTCGGAGTCCCCCCGCGCCCCGAAGCTGCTCTCGGCGCTGGTGCTCTACCAGGCCATGCTGGGGACGTTCTTCGCCGGCGTCGAGAAGGTCCTCGCCGGCTGGCCGGGCACGAACGAGATGGGCATCGTGCTCAACTACCCTCGCGGCTTCGTGGTCCGCGACTGGGTGGCGGCGTCCTCGTGGCTTCACGGCTCGCTGGTGACCCACGCGTTCACCTGGTTCACGCTGGTCGTCGAGCTCGGCGCGCCCCTCGTCTTCATCCTGGGGCGCCCGCGGGCGCGGGTGCTCGCGCTCCTGGTCTACGAGGCCTTCTTCCTCGGCATCGTGGTGATGCTCCAGGTGCCGCCGCTCTTCTACTGCATGTTCGCCGTGGGCGGGCTGCTCGTGCTGGACGACGCGCAGGTCGAGGCCGCCACGGCGCTCCTGGGTCGCTCACTGCGTCGTGGTCGTCGAGTGAACCGAGGCTGAGCCGTCCTGCAGACTGACGGGAAGCGAGTCGTCCTCCGGGACGGGAGGGGTCCTCTGCAGCAGCTCGACGAACGGGCTCAGGGTCTCCGGGCTCGCGCGGGCCCTGTTGCATTCGTCCCGGTGCCCCGACGAGTAGCGGGGCACGAGGCACGCCTGCGCCGCGGGGGGGAGGGCTCCACACCCGGCGAGGAACTCGTCGCGCGGGGCGAGCTTGTGGACGACGGCCTTCACGCCCTCGCTGTCGGAGACGTCCTTCGAGGCCTTGAACGCGTTGTAGGCGCTCTCGCACGGGGTGTTGCCCTCGGGCGCGCGCTGGAGGGCGAGGATGGCCGCCATCGCGTGGTCGATCTCGACGGCATGTCCCGTCTCCTTGGGCAGCGGGCGTTGCGGCGGGGGAGCGGGTCGCCGCAGCACGAGGAAGGCAGCTCCGCCCACGATGAGGACGGCGAGCAGGAGCTTCGTCTTCGTGCCGATCATTCGACCGAGTGTACGCGAACGGACGGACAAAACAGAAGCGGCCGGCACTGGTGCCGACCGCTTCCCGACGTACCTAGTGCGCGCGACCGATCACAGATTCTTGCCGCCGCAGTTCGGCGTGTTCCAGTCGCCCGAGCACGCGCTGCCGGCGCAGTTGCAGGCGTAGTTCGAGGGAGACTGCCCGCACGCGGGGAAGTCACCGTCGCAGTGGCTGCTCTGGCCGGTGATGGCCCAGCCGCTCTGGTTCGTGGTCCCGTGGACCGACTGATAGAGCTCGTAGGCGGCGTCGTCGTTGCAGAGGTGGCTGCCGCTGCCCGAGTCCCAGTTGTAGGCAGTCTGGCAGCCGCCCGTGCCGTCGCCGGAGCCGGTCGTGTTGCCGTTGGTCTCGCCGGTCTCGCTGATCCCGGACGTGTAGATGTTGCTGGCCGCGTTCCACGAGTAGCAGTCGGCGCCCATCCCGTCCCCGCCGGCCGGGCAGGTGCCATGGTTGCACGCCGTGATCTCGAGCTGCCAGCCCGCGCCCGCGCCGAAGTTGGCGTACATGTCCGTCGCCGAGTGGGACGCCACGTAGAGCAGGCCTCGTGACCACTTCTCCGTGTAGACCTGGATCCAGCCGCTCGCGGAGAACGTCCCCGAGTAGGCCTTCTGATCCGTCGCCTTGGGTCCGGGCGAGGCCGCCTGGAAGGCCGCCAGCCTCTGGACCAGCGTGGGATCGGTGGCGGGGTTGGGCTTGGCCGCGAAGTTGTTGAGGTGGAAGGCGTGATCCTGCCAGCCGGCGGGCAGCGCGGCGACCATCGCCTTCGCGGCCTCGATCGCCATCCCCCAGTCGAGGGCGCGATCCGATTGCTGCGCGGCGAAGGTCGACGACCGCGCGACGTCCTGGGCCCAGGACGGATCCGCGAAGTTGTCGCCGCCGCGCTGGGCGAAGAACGTGTTGTTGTCCTGGTCGACGAAGCGCAGATCCATCTCGTACGCCGGCTCGTTCGGCCGATCGCTCCGGTAGACCTCGGGCTTGAGCAGGCCCACGCGCGTCTCGAGGTACACGACGCGTCCCTTCTGCAGGTAGGCTGCGCTGAGCCCCACCGTCGGGTCCTTCGCGACCAGGACGTTCAACCCCTCCTTGAGCTGGGACGCGTCCGGACGGCTCGAGGTCGAGCTGGAGGCGCCGCCACAGCCGACCAGCGAGGTCAGCGAGTAGCCGGCAACGAGCAACCCTGCACCCACCCCGAACAGCATCTGCCAGCGCTTACCCATGGAGAGTCTCCCACTGCGAGTTGGTTGGTCTCGCAGACACACTCAAGAGCACTTGGCGTGCCGTCATCGAGACGCGCAGTTTTCGCGGACTTGCGCAAAGGCGCGTTCAGCTTCCGTACTCGAGGAGTTCAATCCACGAACTTTGGTTCTCGTTCTGAACTCGGCTGGAAGAGAGCAACGGCGCTACGATGTACGAAGCATGCGGCTTCGAATGGCGATGGCGGTGTGGGCCGTGTCCTTCATTGTCGTCGTGGCGTGCCGGTCGAACAGCAATGGACCGGCGACCGCCTCCACCCCGTGCGGGGACTACTTCGACGCCCTCGACGCGAACCCGTGCGCCGCCGGACCGGGGCTGCCGGGCAGCGAGATCGCCCGCCTCCGAGCCCGCTTCGAGCAGATCTGCGTGGCCGACGAGAGCCTCCCCGGCAGTGGCCTGACCGACGCCACGCTCGAAGCCTGCGCGACTGCCGTCCAGAGCGCCGGGTGCTCCGGTGGGAGCACGACACCCGAGGTGTGCGACATCGTCGGCACCCTCGCGGGGGGAACCGGATGCAACGAGGGCTTCCAGTGCACGAGCGGTGCTTGTTTCCTCACGGCGGCACCCGGTGAGGCGGGACCTGCGCCCAGCTCGTGCGGGCAGTGTCTGGCCATTGCCCAGCTCGGGCAGCCGTGCACGGTGGCCTGCGCACCCGGAGCCACGTGCGATCACGGCGCGGCCACGCCGACGTGCGTGAGCATCACCCTGGGAGGTGTGGGTGCAGACTGCAATGGCGTGGCCTTGCAGTGCGAGGCGGGCCTCTACTGCAACACGGCGGGGACGTGCGAGGTCCTGCCGGCCGTGGGGGAGCCATGTACGACGAACGGCCTGTGCGCACCCCCCGCGACGTGCGTGGGGTCGACGTGTCAGCCGCTGGGCACCACGGGGGCTGCGTGCGGTGAAGACCAGGATTGCGTCCCGGGTCTCGGCTGTGGCCAGGCCAGCCAGACCTGCAGCCCCGTCACCTGGGGGACCGCGGGTCAGGCCTGCGGCGACCTCGCGCGATGCCTGGTGGGGGACTGCGACACCGAGACGATGACCTGCCCGACGGTCATCGACGACGGCCAGCCGTGCTCCATCGACGATCCCTCCACCACGTGCGACACCTTCGCCCGGTGCACGGGCGGGCTCTGTGTCCTCCAGGACAGCCAGGTCTGCATGTAGGAGCGCAGCTCCTCAGCGGGGGGACGCGCCGGCGTCGGTCTTCGCCAGATCGGCCTCGATGCGTCCGCGCACCTCGTCCAGGTTGAGGTGCTGCCGCTCGCGCGGGAGCATGATTCGCCCGAGCAGCTCGACCAGCGCGAGGGCCTCGCGCAGCTCGCCGCGGCGGTGTCGCACGGTGAGGACGTGGACGATGCCGTCGGTCGGGGGCGACATGTACTGCAGGACGTCCGCGAGCTGGCGGTCGATGTCCTGCGGCGTGAAGGTCTCGACGTCCTTGATCATCGAGAACGTCTCCATCCGCACGTAAGGGTGCGCATCGGCCAGGCCCTTGGCCCGCCAGCGTGCTCGCCCGGCGGGGTCCCACGCGTCGAGCAGGCGGATCGCGCTGGAACGAAGGTAGGGGTCGGGGTCGCTCGCGTACGGCGCGACGGTCTCGACCAGACCCGGATCGGGTGGCTGGAGGAGCAGCAGATCGAGCGCCGAGGCCTTCAGGTACGTCGTGGTGTCGTGATCGGCGAGCATCGCCGCGAGCCTGCTGGCCGCGCCCGCGGCCTTCTTGCGTCCCATGGCGATGGTCTCTACCCACTCGCGCACGCCGAGCGCATCCTTGGCCTTCCACTTGCGCAGCGCCTCGACAGACCACGCCGAGGTCTTCTTCGTGTGACAGGTGGTGCAAGCGTTGGGCGTGCCGAGGGCGATGCTCTCCTCGGGGTGGGGGATCGAGATCGAGTGATCCGAGGTGCGCTGGTGCCGGCGGTCGTCGTCGCCGATCCAGGAGTAGGCCATGTGGCAGTCGACGCAGCGCACGGAGTCGGGGTGGTGGGAGTGGGCCGTCACCAGCCTGGGCGCCACCATGTCGTCGTGACAGCCCGTGCACTGTTTGTTCGAGAGCGCCCCCACGGCCGACTCGCCGAGCTTGTTGCGGGCCTCCAGGCCGTGGGGAGCATGGCAGTCCTTGCAGCGCAGGATCTTCTCGCGGAAGCCCGCGCTGAGGACGTGGGCAGGATACTGGTAGCTCGTCAGGTGCTGCGTCCCGTCGGGGCGCAGGGCGTCGTTCAGCAGCGACATGACGAAGATCTGAGGGAGCTTGTCGTCGGCGGGCGGGAACACATAGCGCTTGAGCTGGAAGCCGTGACACCCGCCGCAGACCCGGGACTCGTCGACGCTCCCGAGCTTCGCCAGGTTGCGGTACACCTCGTCGGTCCGTCCCGCGCGGCGGCGCCGGATGTGCTCCGCGCCGGCGCCATGACACGACTCGCAGTTGATGGAGAGGTCCACGTAGGCGCTGCGAACGCCATCGGCGCCGACGTGGCGGTAGGCCTGGCTCAGGTGGCAGCTCACGCAGCCCTTGGTCATGTCCTGCGCTCCCCAGTACTTCGGCGAGTCGGGGTCCAGGTCGGCCGCCTGGTAGAGGGACAGGGGCAGCCACTCCTTCGTCTTCGTGCTCCACACGACCGGCAACAGGGTGAAGGCGCCGTCGGCTCCCTTCACGGCGTAGAGCTGATGCTGGCGCCCCGAGGCGACCACCAGGTCCACCTTGCGGCGCTCGTGCGACCGCCGCGACGTGAGGTCCATGAAGTAGGCGTCGCCCTCGCGGGCAAACGAGACGCTGCCATCGGACAGGGTGACCGGCGGACCGTCGAAGCCGGCGAGCACGGTGTCGGGCGAAGCCACGGCCATGGAGCGACCGTGCGGCGAGCGCTGCCAGGCGTCGTAGACGGCGCGGTGGCATTCGGCGCAGGCGGCGGCGCCGACGTAGTCGGGCACGTCCAGCGACGGCGGCAGGAACTCCCCGACCGCAGGCAGCGGCGGCAGCTCCTGCCTCGGGGGCGGAGGCGGCTTCTTGCAGGCCGCGAGGAGCGCGGCGAGCGCCACGGCAATCACCAGCGCAGGGGCGCGCATCCGTCTCACCATGATGCGCGCGCCGTTGCCGGCTGGTCAAACGCAACGGCTGGCCAGCGACGCCAACGGTGCGAGACTGACGGAGTGAGGGCTCTCTGGCTGCCCGCGGTCTCGTGCGCGATCACGCTGGTGTACGGGTGCGCTCCGGCCGCCCCCATCGTTCCCTCGGAGTCCGTGGCCGAGCCCATCACGAACGGAGCGAACGACGGCGCGGATCCCGCGATCGTCGCGCTCGTGAGCTCGAACGGCACGACGGTCTGCACCGGCACGCTCGTCTCGCCCCAGGTGGTGCTCACGGCGGCGCACTGTCTCGAGGGCGCGACCACGACCATCGACGACCAGGTCTTCTTCGGGAGCTCGGTGACGGCCGGCGGAGCCCTCGTCCCCGTGGCCGGCGCGCTGGTGCACCCGCAGTACGACCCGTCGACACTGTCGAACGATCTCGCGCTGCTCGCCCTGGCGTCTCCCGCCTCGGCCACGCCGCTGCCGGTGCTCGCGCCGACGCCCGACGCCACCCTCCTGAACGCGCAGGTACGCATCGTCGGCTTCGGCGACACCGCGGCCGACGCGGGTGACTTCGGCGTGAAGCGGACCGGGACGTCGACGGTCACGAGCGTCACCGCGACGACGCTCGCCCTGGCTCCCGACCCCTCGCAGCAGTGCTCCGGCGACTCCGGCGGGCCCGCGCTGCTCACGGTGGGCGGCGTCGAATACGTCGCCGGAGTGACGAGCCATGGCGACACGGCGTGCATCGCGGGGTCCTACGACACGCGCGTCGATGCCTACGTGACGCCGTTCATCCAGCCGTTCGTCGCCGCGTGCCAGAACACGGGATGTCCCTACGCGTGCGTCCCCATCGGCGACTCGTGCCCCGTTGGCATGGAGTGCGCCGCAGTCGACGGTGGGATCGAGTTCTTTTGCCAGCCAGCGCCGGCCGCGACCCGGCGTTCCTCGGGCTCGACGTGCTCGTCGGCCCTGCGGGACTGTGGTCCCGGCCACGCGTGGCTCGCGCTCGCGCTCGGCGTTGTCCTGGTCGCGGCGCGTCGACGCGCCGGCAGGACGTAGACACCTTGACCGGTCCGTTACGGCGCCCGACGATAAAGCGGCAGATGAGCGACTCCACCCCGGACGAGCCGAAGGACGGCTGGACCTGGAAGGTGCGGCGGGCGTTCATCGTGGCGTGGGTGGCGCTCGGGATCGCAGGGGCGCTTGATCACACCATCGCCCAGAAGCTCTTCGGCAGGCGATTCGACCTCTGGTTGCCCCACCTCCAGTATGGCTTCGTGATGTTCAACAAGAACCCGCACGACCCGACCGTGTACGACTACACGGGCGAGGATGGTGTCCGGCGTCCGCTCGCGGAGCTCGTGCACACGCCGGCGCTCGGCTACCCGGACGCGCGGCTCGCAGTGAACGTGCTCTTCCAGCCCGACTATCTGAAGGAGGTCTGCTACCGCGCGACGCACGGCACGACCCGGCGCTACACCTTCCTCGTGGATCGCTACGACATCGACGTCGACACGCGCCGTCCGGTCCAGTCTCTCGCGTTGAGGTGCGATGCGCACGGGCTCGCGTCCAGGTAGGTTCTTCGCGGCGTTCGAGGGGACACGCAGCGCGGTTCCGATCGCGGTATTTCGCGTCGTGTTCTTCCTGGGCCTCGCCCTGCATTTCTTCCCCTCGCTCATCGTCCTCGACGAGAACTACACCGCCGGCGCGCTGCGCACCCAGGAGTGGAACCACTGGCTTTACGCCTCGCTGGACCACGTCTCCCACTCCACGCTGCGCATGTGGTCGATCTTGACGATGTGCGCGTGCGTGATGGCCGTGGTGGGGCTCTGGACGCGCGCCGCCGTGATCGTCTCGGGCATCGGGCTCTACGTGTTCGCCAGCTTCAACAGCCTGCCGGTGCAGACCCTGGCCCTCGTCGACGCGTGGGCCATCCTGCTGGCCTGGATGATCTGCGGCGGCGGGGCCGAGGTGCTCTCGGTGGATGCCGTCCTGAGGAGGCGCCGGCTCGGCGCCGACGCGCCCTCGGGACCGTCGCGCGCCCCCCGGCTCCTCTCGGGGCTCGTGCTCTACCAGGCGCTGCTGGGGACGTTCTTCGCGGGCGTGGAGAAGGTGCTCGCGGCCTGGCCGGGGACGAACGAGATGGGCATCCTGCTCAACTACCCGCAGGGCTTCGTCATCCGCGACTGGGTGGCCGATTCATCCTGGCTGCACGGCTCCGCGGTGACCCACGGGCTCACGTGGTTCACGCTCGCCGTCGAGCTCGGCGCGCCCCTCGTCCTCGTCCTCGGCCGCCCGCGGGCGCGGCTGTTCGCGCTCGTCGTCTACGAGGCCTTCTTCGCCGGCATCGTGACGATGCTCCAGGTGCCACCGCTCTTCTACTGCATGTTCGCCGGCGGCGGATTGCTCGCGCTGGACGACCGGCAGGTCGCCTGGCTCGTCGCACGCGTGACGCGCCGTGGGGCCTAGGAGCCCGCGTCCTGCTGCTCCGGCCCCGTCAGCCGGGCCGGGTGCGTGGCCATCACCCGCTCGGCCTCTGCGCGCTTGGCCCTGAGGTACGCGAGGGTGGCGGCCTTCGCCTGCTCGGTGTTCGTATCACCACGTTGATGCGCGGCAGCGACCTCGCGCTCCAGCAGCCGCTCGCGGGTGGCGAGATCGTCGAGCGCCTTCTGCCGGTAGGCGAGCTTCTGGTCCGCCGTCCAGGCCAGCGAGCCGGGAGGCGGCCGGAGGGCGTCGAGCTCGGGAATCGGCTCCGGCGGAGGCACGGGCGTGTTGGACGCCGTGGGGGCCACGACGGCCGCTACGGGTCCAGGTGCAGCCGCGGCGGGGAGGGTGACTGTGGCAGGGACCGCGGGTCGGTCCGTCGGCGTCGAGTCGACCGGGCCCGTGGTGGCGAGCGGCGCTCGCACGGGCGGAGGTTTCCTGGCCGTGGCCGTGGTCACGAGCCAGACGACGATGCCCGCCAGGAGCAGGATGGGCGGGACGCCGATCAGCCAGACCCTCAGCCGTATCTCGTGGGCCATCGTCGCTCGTATCGTAGAGGCTTCACGGCGAGCCGGTCGGCGGCGCACCTTGCTTCAGCACTGCGACCGGCGGCTGCAGCTGCACGAGCGTGGCCATGTCGCGGACCACGTCCTCCGACGGCTTGGTCTTGGCGCACTCGTCGTCGTGGTCCCGCCGGTAGCGCGGCACCAGGCACTGCTGCGCGGAGCTGGGCAGCTCGACGCAGCGGGCGAGGAACTCCTCGCGCGGAGCGAGGCTCAGTACGAGGGGCTTCAGGTGCTGTTGCTTGGCGACGTCGATCGAGTTCTGGAACGCGTTGTACGCGCTCTCGCACGGAGTGGCGCCTTCCGGTGCGTCGTAGAGCGCGAGCGCGGAAGCGAACGCGCGATCGATGCCCTCGCCGTGGTCGCTCGGCCTCGAGGACACGGAGGCGGACGGGGAGGGAACGCGCGCCGGCTGCTTGCGAGGAATCACCAGAAAGGCCGCGACGCCGACGATCACGACGGCGAGCACCAGCTGTGCCTTCTTGCCGAGCATCACCGATGCATCCTACGCGAAGGGAGCGTCCGGCACCGCCAGACGCTCCCTCGCAGGGTCGAACCCTACCTGCCTGGCCGGATCAGAAGTTCGTGCTCTGGCAGTTCGGCGTGTTCCAGTCGCCCGAGAGGCTGCCGGAGTATCCGCAGGAGTAGTTGGACGGAGACTGACCGCAGAGGTCACCGTCGCAGTGACTCCCCTGGTTGTAGACGGCGAAGCTGCTGTTCGGGTAGTTCGGGTGATTGGCGCTCTGGAAGAGCTCGTACGCCGCGTCGTCGTTGCAGAGGTGGCTGCCGATGCCCGAGTCCCAGTTGTAGGCGGTCTGGCAGCCGCCCGTTCCATCGCCTGCGCCCGTCAGGTTGGTCGTGGTCTCGCCGTTGAAGCCGGTGTTGTAGTACCAGTTGCTCGACGTCTGGCAATCGTACCCCATGGGCGGGTCCACGCTCGTGTTGTTCCAGCAGGGTCCATGATTGCACGCGCTGAGCGCGACGACCCAGCCGATGGGCTCCCACGAGCCCCCGGTGGGCGGCGACGTGTAGTAGCCCTCGTAGTCCCACATCTCCGTGGCCGAGTGCGACGCGGCGCACGCGCAACCCCAGAACACGCAGACGCAGACGAGACCCTTGGAGTACTTCTCCGTGTCGAAGACGCTCCACTGGCCGTAGGTGTACGTGCCGTACTGGGTGCCGTCGATCGCCGTCTTGTTCGCGAGGACGTCCGCTTCTCCCGGCGGCTTCATCGCGATGTTCTGCGACCGCTCCGCCATCCTCGGATCGTCCTGCGGCGTGGGCGCCGCCGCGAAGTGGGCGATGTGGTAGACGTGGTCCTCGAAGCCCGCGGGGGCACCCGCAGCGAGCGCACCGGCCGCGGTCTTCGCCAGCGTCCAGTCCGTGGCACGGTTCGCGTAGGCGCTCGGCGGGAGATGCCGCGAAGCGGTGTAGTCGGTGGCCCACGTCGGATCGACGAAGCTGTCGCCGCCGCGCATGGCGTAGACCGTGTGGTTGTCCTGGTCGACCACGCGCAGGTCCATCTCGTTCTTCGGCGCGGTCGGCGCGTCGTTGCGGTAGACCTCCGGCATCAGCGCGCCGACGCGGGTCTCGAGGTAGACGACGCGGCCCTTCTGGAGGTACGCCGCGCTCAGGCCGAACGACGGGTCCGACGCCTGGAGGATGTTCAGCCCCTCCTTCAGCTGCGCCGCGCTCGGGCGGCTCGATGCAGCGGGAGCGTCAGAGCAACCCACGAGCGTGGTGAGGGAGTATCCGGCCACGAGCATGCCAGCGCCCACCCCGAACAGCATCTGCCATCGCTTGCCCATCTTCAGCTCCCCTGCGAAGGGTGAAAAACCTTCGCGATTGGTGGCCAATGCATCGAGGATGCCGTGCGATGTTTTCGGTACTTAGCCGCGAGAGCTGTTCAGGACATGAACGTAGACTGGTTCATTTCCCGAACTTGGTTCGGAATCTGAACATTCGACGCAGCGCACCGAAAAGGCCCTCGCGCTGCGACCGGTCATGGGATCAAACGCTGGTATCCTCCATGCGGGCCCGTGTCGTCCCGACGAACCCTACTGCTGCTCACGGCCGTACTTGCAGGGATGGCTGCGGGCGCCTGCGAGCGCAGCCCGAAGTCGTCCCCGGCGCCGGCGGAGAGCGCCTCGGCGGTCCCGCACGATCCGCTCACCGCCATCCACCTGGACGACTCCCCCCTCGACTGGTCGCGCCCGATCCCCACGACTCCGCCGGGTGGCCTGACCGAGCCCGGATATGTCGGCTCGGAGGCATGCAAGGACTGCCACAAGGAAATCTACCAGACCTATGCACGCCACTCGATGGCGCGGACCGGCCCGCGACCGCTCGCGACGCTGGATCGCAAGTGGCTCGCGCGGATCTTCGACGCCGGAGCGTCTCAGCCCGTCGTCCACGAGCGCAGCGGCTTCACCTACAGACCGTACCGCAAGGGCAGTGACTACTTCGTCGAGGAGTTCGTCCTCGCGCAGGACGGCGGACGGGTGGAGAGCTGGACCCAGAAGCTCGACTACGCCTACAGCGCGGGCAGCTACGGAATGGCCTTCTATTTCCGGCAGGGTCGCCGCCTCTACCAGATCCCGATCGACTACTACCCGAAGACCGAACGCTGGGGCATCGACCCCGGCGCGGCCACGGGCAACTCGCGATTCAGCAAGTGGCTCGGCTCGTTCTGCATCTCGTGCCACACCGACTACCCGCCACGTCAGGCGGGGACCGACGATGTGTTTCTCGACCCGCTGCCCGCGGGCGTCGGCTGCGAGCGGTGCCACGGGCCGGGACAGAAGCACGCGACGTCGCTCCTCGCCGCCGACATCGTCAACCCCGGACGGCTGACGACGGCGCGGCAGCTCGACGTGTGCGTCCAGTGCCACGAGTCGAGCTTCTCGCAGCTCCGCGCCGATCGAGGGGAGTTCAGCTACCGGCCCGGCGAGCCGTTCGGCGCCTACCGGGTGAACTTCGTGGGAGAGCCGCCCGAGCCGGACCGCTTCATTCTACTCGCGCATCCCGAGCGGATGGTCCGGAGCGCATGCTGGAAGGGCTCCGGCGGCAAGCTGGTGTGCACGACCTGCCACGATCCGCACAAGAGCTCCATGGAGCAACCGGCCTCCTGGTGGGACGCGAAGTGCAATTCCTGTCACGGCGATCACCCTTGTACGGAGAAGCCGGAGGTGCGCGCGGCCCAGAAGGACCACTGCGTCACGTGCCACATGCGCTCCGGCCCGGCGACCAGCCCGCCGCAGGTCAGCATCACCGACCACTGGATCCAGAAGCGCCCACCGCCCATTCGTCCCGGCAGCGATCCGCCCGCCCGTCTCCTCTCCTGGCCGGACCTGGTCGGCGAGCCTGCCCATGGCGACGACCTCGCAGCCATCGAGGCCATCGCGTATGCCAACGCCGGGCAGCGGGCCGAGGCGGAGAAGCGGGCGGCGAGCGTGAGTGGCTCGGGGCTGCGGGTGCCGAAGTTCTACGACGCGCTGGCCGGCCACTACAGTACCACCGGCCAGCCCTGGAACGCCGCGCGGGCGTACACGGCGCTCCTGCACGTCGAGCCCGACGCTCAGGAAGGGCTCCGGGGCTACGCTCGCGTGATGCTCGACCGCGGCGCGGCCGGCGCGCCCGAGGCGATGCACGCGCTCGACCGGCTGCTCGCGCTCGACCCGGAGGATCCCGCCGCGCTCGAGATGAAGGCGGTCTCCCTCTTCCGGAGCGGGCGCATCGACGAGGCCAGGCCGCTCTTCGCGCACGCAGCCGCTGTCGGACCGTCGAGCGGCGCGTCCCACGTGGCTCTCGCCGTGCTCGCCCGGCGCGAGGGGCGCGACGGCGAGGCGATCCAGGAGCTCGAGTCGGCCCGCCGGATCGAGCCCGGAGACAGCTGGATCCTGGAGCGCCTCCACGAGGCGTACGTCAAGGCGGGGGATGCGCCCCGTGCCGGGGACATCGAGAGGGCCCGCGCCCATTTCGCTGCCCGGCAGGGGAAGGCGCCGACCGATGCGACGCGGTGGCTCCCCGAATCCTGGCGCTGATTTCTCCGTCCCTCGTCATGCCTTCGGCACTCCGACGCCGGAGTGACGGTTGAGCGGGGTGCTTGGCGCACCCCCTCGTCGCTCCGCTTCGCTACGCGCCGAGCCTCCCCCGCATCGCCTTCGGCGAGTCGTGCTCGCGCACGACAGCGAGAAGAGAGACGCCTGTCGAAGCGACTTCGCAGAGCGAAGTCGTCCGCCGAAGACGGTGTGGGGGAGGGGGAGCGTCAGCTCCCCACGAGAACTGTCATCTAGAACGACGCGCCGGCCGAGGTGACGGCGTCGCGGAACGCGGCGTCGATGTCGGGGTTCGAGAGCACGCTGCGGGCGAACCCCGGGAGCGTCCTCTGGAACCACGGGGGGTCGGCGCGTCGTGCCGCTTCCAGCTCGCCCGTCGCCTGCGCGTCCAGACCGCGCCGGGCGTAGAGCAGCGCCAGGTTCAGGTGATCGGGCGCGTAGAAGGCCTCGGGGTGCGTGCGCGAGTCCACGTTCGCCCGGAGCAGCGCGATGGCACCGTCGAGATCGCCCCCCTTGGCCCGCACGACCGAGGCTCGCCGGCGCCCGCGTGGATCCCACGGGTCGACGTCGCCCGCCCGGCTCCAGGCGTCGATCGCCTCGTCGCCTCGACCGGCGGCGTCGAGCGCGTTGCCCAGCTCGAACCAGATGCGACCGTCGCCTGGATCCTCGGCGGTGGCACGACGGAGGTACTCGATGGCGGGCGCGGGACGGTGCAGGCTCCGCTGCAGGGCGAGGCCGCGGTAGAAGTCGAGCTCGGCGGCATAGGACACCGACGACTCGTGCGTCGCCAGGTTGAGCGACAGCGCGAGCGCCGCGAACCCGGCCGCCGCCGTGGCGCGCGTGGCCTGGCTCGCCGAGGCGAGCCGCTCGACTCCAGCGCAGGCGAACATGGCGAGCACGGGCAAGGAGGGAACGCGGTAGCGGGACGTCACGAAGAACGCCGCGACCACGAGGGCCTGCAGCGTCACGAACGCAACCACCGGCAGCAGCCGCCTCCGGTCATGCCAGCACAGGGCCCCGCCCACGAGGGCCAGCGGTACGAGCAGGCCATCGGGAAGCCAGGGCGGCCCGCGGGTGACCAGCGCGCCCAGCAGCGGAGAGCTGGTTCGCATGGCGTAGATGTCCGTGTCGCGGGGGATCTCGGGACCGTCGAAGAAGAGGTAGAGCTTGCGTGCGGCGAGCGCGACGGCGGCCGCCGGGTGGTCGCGCCAGAACGCCAGCCCGCGCCGGTAGAACCACGCCGAGCGCGCGCCGTGTCCGACGAAGCCGGCGTGAATGGGCTCGTCGTCGAGCGCCTGCCAGTGCTCGCCGGGGCGGATGGCCAGCGTCTCGTCGTAGTGCTCGTTGTTGCCGAGGTAGAAGTTGATCCCGCCGTTGCTCGAGACGAGCACCACCTCGTGTCCACGCTGCCAGTTTCCCAAGGTGACGGGCGTGATGGGCAGCGCGACGCCCAGGACGAGTGCGCCCATCAGCGCTGGCCGGCGCAGCCAGCCCGCGGCGAAGGCGACGAACGGCAGGATCGTCGGCCCGAACACCGCCGCGACGCCGAGCGCGATGCCGGCCACCAGCGCGCCCCCCGGAGTGCCCTCCTCGCGCGCGCGCAGCAGGAGCCACAGCGCGACCAGGTCCGCCGCGAGCATCCACGTGGGCGGCAGCAGCTCGTAGCTCTCGAAGACGAGGACCCCGTGCACCGCGCAGAGGGCCGCCGCGCCGAGCGCCACGCGCTGCGAGAAGAGTCTCCGGGCGACGAGGAACGTGAGCCCGCAGCTCGCCGTGGACACGATCGCCTGGAGGATGCGCGGTGCGAGCAGGCCGGGCCCGCACGCCCAGAACACCGCGGAGAGCGCGTAGGTCAGCCCCGGGGGCTGGAACCACGCCGTGGCCGGCGCCCCGTGCCCGTCGGCCAGCGCACGAGCGAGCGCGACGTAGTGCTCCTCGTCCACCACGGGGTAATCGAAGAGGAGGTCCCCACGTTGCCCGAGGATGTACGCGATGCGGAGACCGAGGGCGATGGCGAGCACCACCCCGAGCGCAACGTGGACGCGGCGGTCGCGGGCCTGCACCTGCTCGAGTATCGCACGACTCGCCTCCAGCCTTTCGCGGTCGGGAGTACTCTCGCGTGGAGGAGGCTGCGCGATGGGCGAGAACAACCAGGGCTCGTGCTCCTGTCCGTGCCATCACGGAGAAGACCACTTCCACCACCATCATCACCACGATGGTCACCATCACCATCACGCCGACGAGCGTCGTGGGCCGCCCGACACCGCGTTCCTCGACCTCGAGATCTCCAGCGTTCTCGAGTCGCGCGCCGAGTCGCTCGTCCGCTCCGTCGCCGACGAGCTGCTCCGGGAGGCCATCAAGGAGCGCCTCCGCGAGCGCATGGGGGCGCGCCTCGCGGAGCTCGGGCGCGTGGCGGCCGACCGCCTGGCGGACGACGTGGAGGCCAACCTCGAGATCGAGGCCCGCATCGCCGCGCGACGCGAGGCACGCCGCAGTCCCACGCCCGCTGCGCAGATCGCCGCTGCGCCGGTGAAGGCAGTCAAGAGCCCGAAGCGTCGCTCGTCGCGCTGACATCCGTCGACCTCCATCGGAGAAGAGGACTTCGCGAGCTCCTCGCTGCTCCTTCTGGATCGCCGATGAATCCAAAGGGTGCAGCCGTCCTTCGCACCGGAATCACCGAGGTTTCTCGAACGAAGCGCGATGCTCTCGCCGGACGTTCCGACGAGGAGCGCCGGCGGCGTTCCCTGCGCCAGGAACGTCTTGCAGAAGATGACGGGCTGCTAGCCCACCGCGCCGGGGACCGCCTTGGCCACGGCGTCGCCCCCGCGGGACTTGGCGTCGCGCATCGCCGTCGCCGCGCGGCCGCAGAGCTCCTCCGCCGTCTCGCGCCCATCCCAGGTGGCCACGCCGATGGACACGTGCTGCGAGATGTAGCCCCCCGGCCGCGGCTCCATGGCCTCGTCGCCCACCGCCTTGCGCAGCTTCTCGGCCGTGGCCATGGCCTGGGTGGGGCTCGTGGTCGGCATCAGCAGGACGAACTCGTCGTCGCCGCTCCTCACCAGCACGTCGTAGCGCCGGGTCTGCGCGCGCACGCGCTCGCTGAAGAGGCCGAGCACCCGGTCGCCCATGTCACGGCCGAACGACTCGTTCACCCGGCCCATGCGGTCGAGATCCATCACCAGGATGCTCAGGGTCGAGCCCGAGTGCCGCGCCCGGTCCATCTCCTCGTGGAGCCTGGGCAGCAGGGTGCGGCTGTTGAAGGCCAGCGTCATCTCGTCCACGGCCGAGAGGCGCTCGAGGCGGCTGCGCTCGATGGCGGGGACCGAACAGCTCGCCAGGATGCGCGCGAGCAGCACGTCGTCGTCGCTGAACACGTTGGGCTCCGGCGACGAGGCGCCGAGGACCCCGATGGGCTTGCCCGCGGCCAGCAGCGGCTCGGCGATCATCGAGCGGATGGAGAAGCCCTGACCGACCGCGACGATGAAGCGCGGGTCGGTCTTGGTGTCGCGGACGTACGCGGGCAGGCCGTGCTCCATGACCCAGCCGGCGATGCCCTCGCCCTTGGTGAGCGAGAGCGACCTCTGCTCGACGCCGCGGCCGGAGCGGGCCCCGGCGAGCAGGGTGGTGCGTGACGCGTCGAAGAGGCGGATGCTCGCGTGATCGCAGGGGAGCAGCTGCAGGGCGGCGTCGGTCACCTCGTGCAGCGCGTCTTCCAGGGGCCGCCCGTCGGACAGGTGCTCGGTGAGCTGGCGCAGGACGGTGAGGTCGTGTTTCGGATCGGAGGACATGGCGACGCCTCGTGCGAGTCTATACCATCCGCCCGCCCCCACCATGTTCACCACGGCCGCACGCGTCTACCGCGAGACGCGCAAGAAGCACGACCAGCTCTTCAACGTCTACGTCATGAGGCCGCTTGCCGCGTGCTTCGTCGCGGCGATCCACGAGACCTCGATCACACCCAACCAGGTCACGATCCTCAACCTGCTGGTCTTCCTGGTGGCGGCCGCGCTCTTCATCGCGATGCCGACCTGGGCGGGCGGGCTCATCGCCGTGGGCGTCCTCGAGCTCAGCTACTGCTTCGACTGCGCCGACGGGATGCTGGCGCGCTACAAGAAGCTCGCGTCCAAGGCCGGGCACGCGTTCGACTTCTTCACCGACGAGCTGAAGGCGGTCTTGCTGGTGGGCGCGCTGGGCATCCGCGCGTGGCGTGCGGGAGGCTTTGGCCTCGACGGGCGATCGTGGGAGGCCGGGGATCCGCGGTTCCTGCTGGCGGGCCTGGTCGGGGTGGCGGTGATCGCGTCGGCCATCTCCCTCACCAACTTCGTGCGCAGCCCGGCGGTGAGCGGGCGCGAGGCGACGGTGGAGGCCTACTACGAGACCGTGGAGCAGAAGAGGAGCGTGGGGACGCTGGTCGCCACGTTCCTTCGCTTCCTGAACCACTACCCCAGTCATCTCTGGCTGTGGGCCCTCGCGGGGCGGCTCGACGCGTACATGTGGCTCTGGATCGCCCTCAACGCCCTCTACCTCGGCCGGGGGTGGCTGGGGCTGGTGCTGCGGTTCGGGCGAGCGTGACCGTGCGCGGCCCGGCGCTCGCCTTGCTCGGAGTGCTGCCGGTCATGGCCTGCTCGCGCGCCAGCTCGCCCGGGGTCGTCGAGGCCTCGACCGAGGCGCCGCAGACCTCGGCCACCGCCTCGGTCCGCTCGCCGGTCGACGCTCCTGCCGCGCCGGCACACGAGGACCTGGCGCCGCCCGGGGCAGCGAAGCGGACCACGCTGGCGGCCCTCGAACGCGCACCGCTCCTGCGGCCGCAGCTCGCCAGGCTCCGGCAGCACTTCGGGGGCGATGGCGGCCAGGACGCACGCGGTCCGTTCCTGATGCAGACGGTGCAGCTGGCCACCGGGCGGGACGGCGTCCTCGTCTCGCGCGCCGACGAGCGCGATCCCATCGTGCTGGCGCTCGACCGCGACCAGCTCGTGTTCGCCAAGGACCATCCCCTCGCCGGGATCGCGCCGCCCGTCGTGCACGCGACCCTCGCGCCCGCCCCGGAGCGAGGCCTCGCCGTCTTCGCCTACGTGGAGTCGATGCACATCCTCGCCGCGCGGATGTGGGCCGACGACGCCAACCCCTACGCGGATCTGGAGGTGTTCCATCCGGACGCCTGCGACATGCTCGCCGTGGGCTACGAGGCCGGCGTGGGATGGATCGTGGCGTGCACCTCGAAGGCGGGGACGCGAGCCCAGCGTCTGCGCGACGACCTGACGTCGGGCTGGGGCCGCGAGGGGATCGCGGTGGGGACGGCGGGGCCGGTGACGCAGTCCGAGATCGGCTTCGACGGGCCCGCGGTCTGGACGCTCACGCAGCGCGCCCGCGCCGTGGGCGGGGACCGCACGCTGACCTTCCGCTACGACGTCGCCGGTCAGCCGCTGTGAGGGGACGGCGGCCGATCGTGGCGGGCGGGGTCGCCGCGGCGCTGGCCCTCGGCATGCTGGCGCTGGCCGGCGCGGTCCCGGCCAACGTCGACGATCTGTTCATCGTGCTCGTGTACGCACGTCACCTCGTGCAGCACGGGGCCATCTACTGGAACGACGGCGCCGCGCACGTCGACGGCTTCACGAGCGTGCTCGACATGCTGCTCAAGGCGCTCTCGCTCGTCGTCGCGCCCCGGGACCCGCTCCGCAACGCGCACGTGCTGACGGTGACGTTCGACGCGACGGCCATCGCCCTCGGCGGCTGGCTCGCCTACCGGGCAGCGCGCGGCCGGCCCGCACGGGTGCTCGCCTTCGCGACGGTCGGGGCGCTCGCCGCCGGGGCGAACGTCGCGCTCGCGCAGGCCGCGAGCTACGTGCTCGAGGTCCCTCTGTTCGCGACGGCTGCGCTCACCGCGCTCTACGTCGCGCTCTTCCTGCGACCGGGAGCGCGCTGGACGGGCGTGGTCGCGTGCGCGGCGTGGGCGCTCCTCGGGTTCGCCCGACCCGAGGGGATTCCGCTCGCGCTGGGGTTCGCCGCCCTCCATGCGGTCAGGGCGCGCCGGACGGGAGGCGCGAGGGCGCTCGCGCCGTGCGCGTTCTTCGTCGGCCTGCTCGTGGCCTATCACGCCTGGCACTTCACCTACTTCGGCTACCTCGCGCCGAACACCTTCTACGCCAAGGCCTCGGACTCGCGCTGGAACGAGCTCGTCGACGGTCTGCGGTACATGGCGGACTACGCGACGACGCCCGCGCGCGCCACGACCGTGGCGCTGCTGGTGCTCGCGCCGGCGGCGGCGTTCGTGAAGCCGATCTGGGCGTCGGCGGTGGCGCGGCGGCGCTTCGCGATCGCGAGCGCGAGCGCGCTGGTCCTCGCGCTCGAGGTGGTGGTCGCGGGCGGCGACAGCTATCCGGGCGGTCGCTTCGTCGCCACGCCCATCGCGCTCCTGCTCGCGGCGCTGGCGATCGGAGCTGCGGGGCTCGCGCGGGGCTGGAGCGCGCTCGCCGTCGTGCCGCTCGCGCTCTTCGCGCTCGACGGCGGCTCGCGCGCGTCCGGCCACGCGGCCGCGAAGCTCGCGCGCATCGGTACGTGGCCCCTCTCGGTGAAGGACTTCGGCTGCGAGCTCCAGGTCGCGGACTTCATCGCGGCGCGGGTCGACACCGTGTCGCAGACCGACTTCCAGCGCCTCAAGTACTTCGAGGACCGTCTGGTGGTGATCGACCTCACGGGGCTGAACGATCAGGCCCGCGCCCACGAGCCGAGCCCGGGGCACGATCTGTGGGGCAAGGGCGGCGCGGCGGAGGGTCCGGGCGTGGGCGCGGAGGCGATGCAGCTCGGCATCCGCTCGGCGACGCGCGAGCCGATGGCGCGCTACACGTCGCGGGACCTCGTCAGCCGCGCCGACCTGTCGAGCGCCTTCATCGGCCCTCCGCTGCCCCCTGCCGCACAGGACGGGCTCGTACGCGACTACGTGCCCGTCAGCATCCCGGTGTGCGGCGTGTTCTTCAACCTGTTCGTGCGGGGCGATCGCGTGGACCGCTTCGCCTCGGGTGGCGCCCTGGTCGGGCAATAGCGCAGCACCCACCCGACCGGGGTCACCCGACCGAGAGCAGCTCCACCTCGAACACCAGCGTCGAGTTCGGCGGGATGACGGGCGGGAACCCCCCCGCGCCGTAGGCCAGCTCGGGCGGGATCGTGAGCTTGCGGACCTCGCCGACCTTCATCCCGGCGACGCCCTGATCCCACCCCTTGATGACCCTGCCCCCGCCCAGCGGGAAGCTGAGGCCCTTGCCGCGGTCGCGCGAGCTGTCGAACTTCTTCCCGTCCGTGAGGGTGCCCACGTAGTGCACGGTCACATTGTTGCCGGCCTTCGCCTCGGCGCCGTTGCCGGCCTTCAGCGTCTCGATCTTCAGCTCGCCCATTGGTGCCTCCTGCCCGTTCGTGAACAGGCGCGCGAGGCTACCGCGATGCCCGGGTCGATGGAACACCTCACCGCGCGCGCAGCACCTCGAGGAATCCGTCACCGTACTGCTCGACACGCGCCGGACCCATCCCGAACACCTGCAGCAGCTCGGCGTGGGAGCGGGGGCCGCGCGACGCCATCTCGAGCAGCGTGCGATCCATGGCCACCACGTACGCCGGGACGCCCTTGGTGCGCGCCACCTGGGCGCGGTGCGAGCGCAGACGCTCGAAGCGGTCCCGCGTCGAGGCGTCGAGCGACTCGACGTCGGGCCGGGCGGATTTCGGCGCCGCAGCGCGCTTGCGGGCCCGGGCCTCGCGCTCCGGCGGGAGAGAGAAGCGCACCGGCCCGGCCCCTCGCATGATCTCCCCTCCGGCGCGCGTCAGCAGCGGGACGGGGTGCTCGGTCGGGGTGAGGTCGATCCACCCCGCCGTGAGCAGCGCGCGCAGCAGGTCCATCACCCACACCGGCGACCGCTCGCGCAGCAGGCCGAAGGTGGACAGCTCCGTGAAGCCGAAGCGGCGAGTCTTGTCGCTGTCCACCCCGCGCAGCATCTCGACGATGGCCAGCATCCCCGCCCGCTGCCGTGCGCGCGCGACGCCGGACAGCGCCATGCGCACCAGACGTGTCGTCTCGTCCCGCTCGGCGTCGTCCCCGTCGTCCGCGTCGCGCTCGTCGAGGCCGACGCAGATGTCGCAGTGCCCGCACCCGCCGAGGAGCTCCTGCTCGTCGCCGAAGTAGCGCAGGATGAAGTCGTGCCGGCAGGTGCGCGCGTCGAGGTAGCGCAGCAGCTCGCGGAAGAGGTTCCACGCCCGCGCGGCCAGCTCCGCCGGGGCGGGCGTCCCGTCCATGCCGGTCGTCACCAGGCGCCGGCGCAGCGCGATGTCGGCCCCCGAGCAGAGGAGCAGGCCCCAGGCCTCGGCGCCGTCGCGCCCCGCGCGCCCCACCTCCTGGTAGTAGGACTCGATCGAGGACGGGGGCTGGACGTGCAGCACCGCGCGGATGTCGGAGCGATCGATGCCCATGCCGAAGGCGTTGGTCGCCGTCACCAGGTCGAGCGAGCGATCGGCGAAGCGCGTCGCGACCCGCGTGCGCTCGGCCGCGTCCATCCCGGCGTGGTAGGCGGCGGCGTTCCAGCCCTTCTGCCGCAGGGTCTCCGCCCACTGCTCGGTCTGGCGGCGGGTCGCGGCGTAGACGATGGCCCCGCCTCGCGGCGCGCGCGGCTCGCCCAGCGCGGAGGCAAGGGCCGAGAACACCTCGCCCCGGGCCTCGTTCACGCCCTCCACGTTGCGCGCCGCCAGGTGCAGGTTGGGGCGCGCGAAGCCGCGCAGCACTTCGTGGCAGCGGTCGCCCAGGCGGAGCTGCTGGCGGATCTCCCGGCGCACCTCGGGCGTCGCCGTCGCGGTACAGGCGAGCACGCGCGGGGGACGCAACCTCTCCAGCAGCGCGCCGATGCGAAGGTAGTCCGGTCGGAAGTCGTGCCCCCACTGGGCGATGCAGTGCGCCTCGTCCACGGCAACGAGCTGCACGTTGCACCGGGAGAGCGCGTCCACGAACGCGTCGGACGCCAGCCGCTCGGGCGCCGCGTAGACCAGCTTGTACCGACCGCGCAGCATCCCCGACTCGCGGTGGCGCCGCTGGTCCGGCTCGAGCGTGGAAGCGATGAACGTCGCCGACACGCCGCGCGCCTCGAGGGCGCGCACCTGGTCTTCCATGAGCGCGACCAGCGGCGAGAGCACGAGCGTCATCCCGTCGAGCACCGCAGCGGGGACCTGGTAGGTCAGCGACTTGCCGCCCCCCGTGGGGGCGACGACCAGCACGCGCCCTGGACCCTCGAGCACGGCCGTGATGGCCTCGCGCTGCCAGGGGCGAAAGCTCGGGAGGCCGAAGCTCTCGCGAAGGACGGTGTCGAGGTCGTACGGCATGCCGGTGCGCCCTTCTCGATCCCTCATCGGCCACGCGAAGGCAACGGTTGCGTGAGAAAGAGGAGCGCGATCGAAGCTCGAGCGTCCGGGTCAGCGCGGGGGGACCGCGGTTCGTCCCGCCCGCAGCTCCGCCGCCCGTGCCTTGCGGGCAGGGCAGGCCTGGAACTCGTCCTCGGTGCAGCGCAGCCTCCGCCAGTCGAGGCACATGCCCACCTCGGCCGGTGCCCCGGCGATCACCTCGCGGCGCATGAAGTTGCGTAGCCAGCGAACCTGGTCGGCGCGCGTTTCTCATAGCCCCGTGCGGGAAGTCCGCAACCTCGGGATCCCGTCGAGCCACGGCGTCAGTCGGGCTTCCAGCGCGGGTCGTCCTGAACCAGCCACCCCAGCTCGCCGTGGATCGCGTCCTCCAGCGGTGGGTCGAAGGTGTGGTTCACGGGCGCGAAGACGACGCGGGCGTCGAGGTGATCGCGCGCCGCGAGGCGTGACGCGGTCGCCTTCGCGGCGACCTCGCAGCCCTTCTGGCCGCAGCCGAAGAGCACTCGCCGGCCACCCCCGGTTACGAAGGCACGGGCGCGTGCGTCATCGAGCTTGTCGGTGATCCCCTCGACCAGGGCGATGCGGGGGAAGCGATCGGGGTGCTGGCTGGCGATGGCGAGTACCTCCCAGGCGCCGAGCGAGAAGCCCGCGAGAAGCGGCGTCGCCGTGTCGGCATAGTCCGGGTAGCGAGCCCCGAGCGCCTGGAGCGCGGCGTCGATGTAGGCGAGCAGGGCGGGGCCTCCGGTGTGGGTGTAGCGCGTGTCTCCACGCGTGGAGCTCTCGGGCGCCACACGTCCGGTCGGGCAGACGACGAACGCTTGCTCACCCGTTGCCCGGCGCCACCCGCCACACTGCCAGTCGGGCCTGTCGCCGGCGCCATGAATGACGACGACGACCGGCCGCGGCCCGGTCGCACCCGTGGGTAGCGAGAGGAAGGCGTCGGGATGTCCTGCGACCGCGAGTGACTCGAAGAAGCCGGGGAGGGGAGGGGACAGTGGGGGCGTGGAGGCGGTCGAGGTCGGGGTCGGGGTCGGGGTCGAGGTCGAGGTCGAGGTCGAGGTCGAGGTCGAGGTCGAGGTCGAGGTCGAGGTCGAGGTCGAGGTCGGGGTCGAGGTCGAGGTCGAGGTCGAGGTCGGGGTCGGGGTCGAGGTCGAGGTCGAGGTCGAGGTCGATACCGCAGGGGTCCTACCGCACGAGACGAGAAGCACGACGAAGGCGAACCGCATCCCCTTCCATCGTTCCGCGAAGCCGGCCTGTGACAGCGTCACCGACGCCCGCGTGCCGGCGCCATACGCGTCGGGCTCCGGAAGCTCGGAGCTGGCCGTGCCCGCAGCACGTGCGCGGCGGGCGGGTGCGCGCCCAGGGCCTGTGCAGTGGAGGGGCGGGCCAGCTGGCGCGCGCGCAGCTCGCGCGCCGGCAGCGGCGGCAGGCTGGTCCGTGCGATGTCGATGCCCAGCATCGACGGGGGCGGGCCGCGCGGGGCCGGCGTGGCGACGACGCCGGGCTGGGCGCGAACGAACGGGCGTGTGTGAGGACCGATCGAGGCGGCGCGGGAGCCCGTCACCGAGTGTGCAGTCACGTTGGGGGAGAAAAGCTCGCCGAACGTCGAGAACGTCCAGGGCTCCAGGGACTCGAACCCCAGCACCGTCGCGGTCCCGGCGAACCAGCCCCACGCAGGCGGCATCGGCGACCAGCCCACGTAACCGAACCCATCTTCCCCCACGCGCCATGACACCCAGGCTCCCGCATAGTCGCGACCCGGGATCCACACCCAGCGCCCTCCGCTCCACGCCCACCGGCCGTAGTGAAAGCAGATCCAGCCCCAGTCGTAGGCGCTCACCCAGACGTAGTCGCTGTCGACGAAGTCCCAGCTCCCTTCGGTGTCGTACGGCTGGAAGGCAGGTCCCACCTGCGCCGGGTCGGGCGTCCACACCGTTCCATACGAGCCGTCGTCCACCCACGAGCCGTAGGGTTCCAGCGCCGCGTGGAAGTCGGTGAGCGCGCCGGGATCGGTGTCGGCGTACTCGTCGCCCGCGGGGACCGCGATGGACTGGTCCGCGTCCTGGGCGCGTGCGTGGCTCGTGCCGAGAGCGGAGGCGAACAGGACCGCGAGCGCAGCACCACGAGCACGCATGTCGGCCGAAGCCTAGCACCGGGCCTGCGCCCGGGCGCTACGCTGGGACGTGGCCACCGCTCGCGTCCGCTTCCGGTCCGTGCGCCCGCTCGCTTGCCTGGCGGTCGTCGTGCGCGCTGCTGGCGCTGGTCGCCGTGGAGACCCTCTGCTTCACGCGCGTCGACATCGGACCGGCCTTCGGCGTCAGCGCGCGTCGCCTCGAGGGGTGCGCCGGGGAGATCCACCGCTTCGTGTCCCGCCACCACACGACGCAGGCGTCGTGAAGGTCACGCGACCGGCGGCTGCTCGAAGACCCACCCGAGCGACGCCGGCACCCGTGCGCGCGCTCCCGGGGACAACACCGGTCGCGGAGTGGAGAGCGTGTTCCAGAGCAGCAGCGTCTTGCCGCGGTACTCCGGTCGCGAGCCCAGGGTGCGCAGGGCGGCGAGGGCCTTGCCGCTGTAGGTCACCTCGCCCGTCGCGCCGGTGAGGCGCTCGACCATGGCGGCGCCCTCCTTCGCCTCGGGGGTGGGGTAGCCGTACCCGTCGCCCAGCGCCCCGCCGTAGAGCGTGTAGCGGACACGCCCGCGGCGGGGCTTCCAGCGCCGGTCGCGCGCCGCCAGGTAGCGGTCGGTCGCGCGGATGATCATCCCCACGGTCAAGCGGTTGCATGCCGCGGCGGACGTGATGCGGACGCCGATCACCTCGGTCTCCCAGCCCAGGTACGCGCACCCGAGCGCGAGGGCCGCGAGCGTCCCCGAGGAGCCCGTCGGCAGCAGGATGACGTCCGGGCGCGGGGCCTCGCCGCGCTCGACCTGGCCGCCGAGCTCCAGCATCGCGTTCACGTAGCCGAGGTTGGCGAGCGGGTTCGGGGCGCCCGGCAGGATGAGGTAGCTGTCCCGGTCACGCCGCATCGCGCGCAGCGTGCGCCAGGCCGTCATCGCGTAGCCGCCGCCCCGGACGAGCTCGACGCCGGAGTCGACGAAGCCCAGCACGGACTGCCGCGCGAACTCCGTCACCGGCTGGTCGAAGAGCACGGCAAGCACCTCGAAGCCGAGTGCGTGGCCGAACAGCGCCGTCGCCATCACCTGCGTCGACGCGATGCCGCCAGCGGTGACGATGCGCCGCGCTCCCCTGGCCTTGGCGTCGGCGAGCACGAACTCGTAGCGGCGCACCTTGTTGCCGCCGTACAGCGGCGAGGCCAGGTCGTCGCGCTTCATGAAGACCTCCCGTCGCCCCAGCCACGACGCGATCGCCTCGCAGGGCTCCACGGCCGTCGGCAGGCGCGCGAGCGGCGTCCAGGGCACCACGCGCGCGAGGTCGGGGAGCGCGTCGAAGAGCAGCGGCCTGGCGCGGTCCGGGCTCACCAGCTTGGAGCTTACCCGCCTGCGCGGTAGATTACGCGCGCATGGAACAAGAGGCGGACGCAGCGGACACGGCTGCGCTCGTCCCGGCCCAGCGCGGGGCGCTCGTCCCCACCAAGCGGAGCGCAGCGTCGGTCGTCCACCTCAAGGGCCACTGGTTCATCGTCGCCACGTCGCGCGAGCTGGGCCGCAGGCCGCTGGCGACCACGCTCTTCGGCACGCCCATCGTGCTCTTCCGCGACAATGCAGGGAAGGCGGGCGCCCTCCTCGACCGCTGCCCGCACCGCAACGTCCCGCTGTCGCTGGGACAGGTGGCGGAGGACGGGACGCTGCGCTGCCCGTACCACGGCTGGCGCTTCGATACCGAGGGCGACTGCAAGCTCATCCCCTCGCTGACGGACGGCTCGGACGCGCGTGCGCGCCGCGCCCACGCGCTGCCCGCGCAGGAGCAGCAGGGGTTCATCTGGGTCTACTTCGCCCCCTCGCAGGGGCCCTTCACTGCTCCGGACTCGGCGCCCCACCGCTTCGCCTACCTCGGCGCGAAGGGCTACAGCACCGTCTCGCAGGTGGTGGAGGCCGAGGGGACGCTCTACTCGACCCTCGAGAACGCCCTCGACGTCCCGCACACTGCCTTCCTCCACCGGGGCCTGTTCCGCTCCGAGAGCCGGGGCATCACCATCACGGCGAAGGTCCAGCGCTCGAGCGACCGTGTCGTGGCCGAGTACGTCGGCGAGCCGCGGCCGACGGGGCTCATCGCGCGCATCCTGTCACCCTCGGGCGGCATCGTGACGCACTTCGACCGCTTCCTCCTGCCCTCGATCGCGCAGGTCGAGTACAGCATCGGCACCGAGAACCACCTGCTGGTCGACTCGGTGATGACCCCGGTCAGCGACTTTCGAACCCGCATCTACGCGGTGGTGAGCTTCCGCGCGCGGCTGCCGCACTTCCTCATCCGCCCCTTCGTGAAGCCGCTCGCCCTGCGCGTGTTCAAGCAGGACGCCTTCATCCTCAAGAGGCAGAGCGAGACCATCCACCTGTTCGGGGGCGAGCAGTTCGCCTCGACGGAGATCGACGTGCTCGGCCGCCACATCTGGCGGCTCCTCAAGGCCGCCGAGCGCGGCGATCTCCACGGGGGTGACGAGGCCGGGGAGGTCCGGCTCGTCGTGTGATGCCGTGCCCGCCTCGGGGCCTACTTCATGTCGACGGTGTGGCAACCAGCGCAGCCGAACCCCTGGTTCGTCTTGGGATCGTAGGGCTGCTGGCCGAGCGCGGACGCCATCTCCGGCACGACCTGCTCGTGCATGAACTTGGCGATCTCGGGCTTCTCGGCGAAGGCGGTGAGCTTGCCGCCCTGGAACGTCAGGTGGGGGAGGTAGTCCTTGGGCACCTTGTACTCGGGGCCATGGCAGGTCTTGCACCCGAAGGCGGCGTAGCGGGTGGCGTCGTGTGCCTGGAAGACCTTCCCCAGGCGCGGCGCGACGTTCTTCTTCATGAAGGCGACCTGCTGGTCCTTCGGCATCGTGGCGCTCCACGTGGCGGGCGCCGCGACCTCGACGGCGGCGCTCGCAGCGGCGCTGGGGGCCGCGCTGGCGGCAGGCGGCGGGGTGGTGGGAGCGGTCGAGGCCGACGGGGCCGTTGCCGTGGCGGGCTGGGGGGTCCCACCGCCGCAGGCTGCCGCGGCCACCGAGAGGATCGTCGTCACGAGGGCAACATGGAAAGAGCGCATGGCGCAGCTTCATAGGGGCAACTGCTCGCCTACGTCAGCTGAATTGCGCGCAACTCACCGTTGCGTCCTGGCAACGGCGCCGGGCGTTTCCCCATGACCCCTGCCGGCGAAGCGGGCAGGATCGCCCCATGAGCGCCCCGCGCAGGTCGCGCGCCAAGACCTCCTCTCCCTCCGATGCCGCCTACGAGCGCGTCCGCGCGATCTGCCTGGGGTTCCCCGCGGCGGAGGAGAAGCTCTCGCACGGCGCCCCGTCGTTCCACGTGCGCGGCAAGATGTTCCTCAACTTCGTGGACGATCACCACGGCGACGGGCGCCTCGCCGTCTGGTGCAAGTCGACCCCGGAGGAGCAGCGACGGCTGGTCGCGTCGGATCCCGTGCGCTTCTACGTGCCACCCTACGTCGGTGTGAAGGGGTGGCTCGGCGTGCGCGTGGACGGGGAGCCGGACTGGATCGAGCTGGCCATCCTGGTCGAGGAGGGGTGGCGGTCGGTCGCGCCGCCGCGTCTGGCTCGCGGTGAAGACCTGCCTCCCGCCAGGCCCATCCCGCCGCCTTCGCCCCGGGTGACCACCGACGCGAAGGTGGCGCGCGCCGCGCTCGACCGCCTCACGAAGCTCGCCCTTGGCCTCCCGGGGGCGGAGCTGGAGCGCGAGGGGAGCCACGCCTCGTTCCGGGTGAGAAAGAAGGTCTTCGCGTACTTGCTCGACAACCACCACGGCGACGGGATCGTCGCGGCGTGCGTCAAGGGGGACCGGCGCGCGAACGCGGCGCTCGTGCGCGACGAGCCCGGGCGGTTCTTCCTGCCGGCGTACATGGGAGCGCGCGGGTGGGTGGGCATCCGCGTCGACACGAAGCGCGTCGACTGGAAGGACATCGCCCGGCGGGTCGAGGCGAGCTACCGGAGCGTGGCACCCAAGAGCCTGGCAGCTCTGACGCGAGAGGACGCGAGAGACGCCAAGCTGCGCTAGCCTCCCCCCCCATCCATGCACATCATCACCCTCATCCCAGGCGACGGGATCGGCCCCGAGGTCACGAGGGCGACGCAGCGCGTGCTCGAGGCGGCCGGGGTGCGCGTCGACTGGGAGGTCCACGACGCAGGCGCGGCGGTGGCCGAGACGCGCGGTACGACGCTCCCCGACGAGGTGCTCGAGTCCATCCGGCGGAACAAGGTCGCCCTGAAGGGCCCCATCGGTACGCCCATCGGCAAGGGGTTCCGCTCGGTCAACGTGACGCTTCGCCAGGCGCTCGACCTCTACGCCAACGTCCGCCCCGTGCGCTCGCTCCCGGGCGTGGAGCCTCGCTTCGAGGGGACCGACATGGTCATCGTCCGCGAGAACACCGAGGACCTCTACGCCGGCCTCGAGCTGATGATCCTCCCTGGCATCGCCCAGAGCGTGAAGCTCATCACCGAGAAGGGGTGCGCGCGCATCTGCGAGTACGCCTTCGAGTACGCCGAGCGCATGGGGCGCAGGCGCGTCACGTGCGTGCACAAGGCGAACATCATGAAGCTCACCGACGGCCTCCTGCTGGACACGTTCCGGCGCGTGGGTCTGAAGCACCCCCGCATCGAGCCGGCCGAGTGCATCGTCGACGCCTGCGCCATGCAGATGGTGCGTGACGCGAACCGGCTCGACGTGATCGTCACCGAGAACCTCTACGGCGACATCCTGAGCGACCTCGGCGCCGGTCTGGTGGGCGGCCTGGGCATCGTCCCCGGCGCGAACATCGGGGAGAACGCCGCCGTCTTCGAGGCCGTGCACGGCAGCGCCCCCGACATCGCGGGCAAGGGGATCGCCAACCCGACCGCGGTCATCCAGTCCGCGGTGATGATGCTGCACCACATCGGCGAGCAGGCCGCGGGGACGCGCATCGAGGAGGCGCTGATCGAGGTCTACCGGCGGGGGACCTCGCGCACGGCCGACCTCGGCGGTACGACCTCGACGGATGCGTTCGCCGACGCGCTGTGCAAGGCCATCGCCTGAAGCGGCGGCGCGGGTCAGCCGCTGCGAACGGCGAGCACCGCGCCGCAGACGCAGCGCCGCACGACCACGGTCCAGCCCGCAGGCACCGTGAGGTGGGGCTGAACGATGGCCGGCGGGAGGGTGGTGATCGCCGGCAGGGCCTCCCAGGCCGCGACGTCGTAGGTGCGACGGCACACGCCGCACCCCTTGGTCCAGGGATAGGCGCCGCCGAGCGACGCGGCCATGGTCATCGCTCCTCCACCGCGAGCAGGTCCTCGAGCTTGGTCAGCGAGTCGTCGAGGACGGCCTTCATCTTGCGCAGGGTGGAGGGGCGCACGCTGCCACGGCGCATCGAGTGCTTGAAGAGGCGGATGACCCGGCCCACGCGCTTCATCACCTGGGCCACGTCGTCGGCGTGCTCGTGCCACGCGTCGTTCGCGTTGTCCCGGTAGAACTCCCCCACCTCGCCCTCGTGCTCGCGGAGCTCGCGCTTGCCGTCGGCGGTGATCTCGTAGGTCTTCCGGTCGTCGCGGACCAGGGGGCGGACGTGTCCCACGTCCTCCAGCATCTGCAGGGTCGGATAGACGACGCCCGGGCTGGGCTTGTAGGCGCTGCGGCTCTTGTCGGCGATGGCCTGGATGACCTCGTACCCGTGGCGGGGCTGCGCGGCGATGGCGTCGAGCACCAGCCAGCGGACGAGGCCTCGCTCGCACCGCGGGGCCGGGCCGCGCCACCACTCGGAGAACATCTCCGACCAGGGGTCGCCCTTGCTGCGAGGGCCGTGGCCGTGTCCCCAGTGCATAGCGATATATCTGTAGATAGGTCGCGCGATATGTCAAGCGACGGTCGGTGACCCGAGCCGAGGGTGCCTCAGCGCCACCGGTCGAGGGCATCCCAGCGCGGGTCCATCTGCACCTCGACCTTCGGAGAGCGCTCCGGGTGGCGCGCGACCCAGCGGTCCACCAGGGCGCGGGCGGGCCCACCTTCCATGACGCGCAGGTGGACGGTCCGATGGCCCCCCGTGGTCTCCCGGCCCGCCAGCACGGCGTGCTCGCCGAGTGACGTGACCAGCTCGTCCTCGAGCGCGTTGAGCACGTCGGCCTCCTCGTTGGTCGTGAGCCCCGTCTCCGTCGGCGCGAGGAGCGGCAGGTCGACCACCAGGTGCATGTCGAGCAGGAGGTGATCGATGCGCTTGAGCGCGAGGTTGGTCGTGACGAACACCGGCTCGCCGCCGCGCTGCCCCTGGAGCACGGCCCACCGTTCGCGCGTGGCGCGCGAGGCGAGCTCGTCCACCCGCCTGCGGAGGTCACCGTGGGAGAGCCCGGCGGGGAGCGGCTCGAGCGACTCGTCCACGCTGCCGAGCCAGCGCTCGACGCCGTCCTCGCCGAGGAGGTTGTCGAGCGCGATGAAGAGGATCCGCATGCGCAGGTCCTGATCTTCGATCCGGGGGTAGGCCGGGTGGAACCCGCGCACGTCCAGCAGCTCGCGCGACTCGTCCTCCTCGACGGCGAACACCAGCTCCTTCAGCGCGATCTTCTCTCCGCCGATCTCGAGCTCGAGGCCCTCACCCGGCCAGGCCTGCCGTGACGCGTGGTACTCCCACGTCCCGTCGGGCGCGGGTGCCCGCTTCTTCCATCGCTCGGCCACGACCCGCAGCGCGGGGTCGCCCTTGCCGCTCAGGCAGAGGTGGTGAGCGCTCCTCAGCCCCGGGCCGAACTCCCAGTCGAGCGACTCGTGGATCGCCGTGACGTGGGCGCTCATCGCCTCGATGAGCTCCTGCTTCAGCGAAGCGCCGGCGCTGAACGACTCCGCAAAGGCACCGCTCGCCGTCGCCCACCACCGCCAGAACTCGTCGATCGCCGTCGCGCTCATGGCGCCCGAGCGTAAGACGAGGAGGTGGCGTGGGCCAGGCGCGCGGAGCGACCGCCCTACTTGATGCTGCCGGTGACCGAGTAGCTGGCCGTGCAGGGCAGCGTGTCGTACGTGCCGCCCGACGCGCTGAGCTGATCGGTGCAGTCGGTGCTGCTCGACACCCCCGTGGCGGCCTGGAACGTGTAGCTGATGGTGCCGGAGAAGGTCGCGGGGGGCGAGGTCTCGGCCAGCGTGAGGTCGATGACGGTCGTGCTCGTGAGATCGCACGGCCCCTCGAGGCCGCCTTCCGTGGTGTCGACGTTGGCCGTCTGGACGGACGTGATGGCCACCTTGGTGGTGGAGTTCATCGTGCTCGACATCTGCGTGCCGCCCGTCGTCTGCCAGTAGAAGGTCGAACCGTCTTCCGACATCTGGACGGTGAAGTTCCACGGGTTCGGAGCTCCGAGCCCCGAGCCGCAGGTGTTGGCGCCGAGGGTTCCCGTCACGTCGTACGTCCCGAGCGCCGTGCCGGGCAGCGAAGGCGCCGCGCCGCAGGACACGACCAGCGCGATCAGTCCGCATGCCGCGACGGGAAGCAGGCTGGAGAGCAGGCGATGATGGTCACGGCGGCCTCTGGCCATGATTGGCCGATACGCTGCCTGCGCCGGGCCGGGCAAGTTTGCTGCGAGAAAGTCCGTCACAGCTTCCGGTGCGCCTCGTTCTGCCTGCCGAACCCCGCGACCAGGAGAAACGTCCCATGCGCCACCCCTCGATCCCCGCCCTCAGCGTCCTTCCCGTCCTCGCCCTGCTGGCCGCGTGTGCCAGCCAGAGCCCGGACGTGTCCCCGTCCTCGACGTCGGAGAGCCTGGTGGCTCCGTCCGGCGCCACCGCCCCCACTTCCGCCCTGGAGATCCTCAGGCAAGGTGGGGCGTTCATGTTCTCGCTCGACGAGTCGGATCCCTCCACCCGGTTCCACGAGCAGTGCGCCAGGGAGTCGGGTGGCGACGTGGCGAAGGCCGAGGCCTGCTACGCGCACGTTCGTGAAGTGGGCTCGCACGAGGGCATCCGCTTCGCTCTCGATGCCCAGCAGCGCGTGGTGCTGACCTCGTTCGGCCTCGAGGACGGCAAGGAGGCCATCTACCTCGAGGGCCCGCTCGCGCTCGCGGCGGACGGCGACAAGGCCGTGCTCGGGAACTTCGCGACCACACCGCACGGTCTCCAGATGGAGGGCAAGTCCGGGCCTCCGAACAAGCCCGTCCGGCTCGAGTTCGTCGACGCCAAGACGATGGTCATGGTCGACGACCAGAAGGGGCGCCTCGTGTTTCACCGCGCTGCGCAGTGAAGGCGGAGGCCAGAGGCCGATCACCGCGCTTCTTCGCGCGCGACTTCCGCTGGCTCGACCGAAAGCTCCGCTTTTTCTCCCCTCCCTTCGGCTCTGTTCGTCATGCTCTCTGCTTTCTCGCCGGAAGAAGCCAATTTCTCCGTCGAAAAAGCGACGATCTCCGCGATGAAAGCGACGATCTCCGTCGAAAAAGCGACGATCTCCGCGATGAAAGCGACGATCTCCGTCGAAAAAGCGACGATCTTCGCGATGAAAGCGACGATCTCCGTCGAAAAAGCGACGATCTCCGCGATGAAAGCGACGATCTTCGCGATGAAAGTGACGATCTCCGCAGTGAAAGTGACGATCTCCGCGGTGAAAGCGACGATCTTCGCAGCGAAAGTGACGATCTCCGCGATGAAAGTGCCGATCTCCGTCGAGAAAGCGACGATCTCCGTCGTGATCGTCGCTTTGAACGCGATGATCTCGACGGCGACGACGGAAAAAGTGGCGTTCTCGGGAGAAAAAGTCGCTTTTCTCCGCGAAGAAGCGACGATCACGACGGAAGACGTCACTTTTCCCCCCGTCGCGTCGGAGGCGTCCGTCCAGGCCGCCCCTCTCACACCGGGGAACTAGTCGCTCCCGCCATCCCCTCCGCCGCCCTCGACCGCTCCCCCGTCCGGTGCGCAGAACACGGGCACGACCTCCGGCGAAGGCACGACGGCCGAGCCCGCCTCGTTGTCGCTGAAGGTGAAGCTCTGCGTGTAGACGAAGCCGTTCGCGAAGGTCAGCTGCGCGTCACACTCTCCCGGGCCGGTGGCGCTGAAGGAGGCGGTGACGCACCCCGCGAGCGCCGCGTCGGCCGGATCCTGGCACGAGAAGCCCTGCGCGGCGCACGTCCCGGTGAGGCTCGCCTGGACGACCGCCGAGTCGTCGCACGAGATGACGAGGACGACGGGGGTGACCGCAGGACCCGCGCACGAGCCGCCGCGACACGGCTTGCTGGCGCACGCCGCGACGAGGCCGGCGAGGCTCGCGCCGGCGGCCAGGAACACGAGCGGAGCGGGCAGGCGAAGCGGCACGACTAGAACTGCACCGGGGCGGGCGAGGGGGGAGCGCCATCCGGTGCGTCGGTGCCCAGCGTACCGCCGCCCCAGCAGTAGAGCGTGTCGCCGCTTCGACCGCAGAGGATCTCGGTGCCGATGGCGATGTCGTCGAACGTGTAGGGGATGGCGGTGACGAGGTCGCGGACCTCCACCGGGGCCGGATTCGGCTGGGTGTCTCCTTCGCCCAGCTCCCCCTCGGCGTTGTCCCCCCAGCAGTAGGCGTGGTGTAGCTGGTCGATCGCGCACGAGTCGTACCCACCCGCGCGCAGCGTCTGGATGTTCGAGAGGCCCGTGACCTTCACCGGCGTGCCCGTGCAGGGCCCCGTCGTGCCGTCGCCATCGGTGCAGGTCTGCGTCACCGAGGTGTTCCCGAGCTGGTTGGCGTTGCTCCATCCCCAGCAGTAGACCGAGCCGCTCATCGCGAGCGCGCAGGAGTGGTACTCGCCCACGGCGATGGCGGTCGGGATCTCGCCGGACGGGAGCGTCACGAGCTGCGGCTGGTCGGAGCAGTTCGTCTCGTTGCCGCCGGGGCAGTCGGTCGGGCCCTGCACGGGCCCCGACTCGTAGAACTCGGTGCCTCCCCAGCACTCGATCTCGTGCGCCCGGGTGAGGGCGCAGAAGTGTGTGCCGCCGCCGGCGACGGCGATGGCGTCGGGGATCGCGCCCGTCGGTCCTCCGTCGATCGCGCCGGTGACGGGCGTGGCGACGGTGATCGCCAGGTTGTACGGGCGTCCCAGCTCCGCCTCGCCGTTCGTTCCCCAGCAGTACACGTTGCTGGGGCTCCCCGCATCCGGCAGGAGCGTGAGCCCGCAGGTCGCGAAGTCAGCCGCCGCGATCGAGTCCAGGCCGCCCTCCGGCAGGCCCAGCACGGCGACCTCGGTCGGTCCGCCGGGCGAAGCTCCGTTTCCGAGCTCGTCGTCGCTGTTGTCGCCGCGGCAGTAGGGGGTGCGCCCGTAGAGCACGCAGGTGTGGAGGGAGCCCATCGTGATCTCGGTGATCTGCGACGCCGGCTCCGCGGTGGAAGGCACGAGCGTCGGCACCGGGTAGTCGGTGCCGGAGTCCTCGCTCTGGGGTGGGAAGCCGAGCTGGCCCGCCAGGTTCGAGCCGTTGCCTCCCCAGCAGTACAGCCTGCCCTCGTAGACGGCGCAGATGGCGGACTCCAGATAGCCGCCGAACTTGTCGATCGCGAACGGGCCGATGGCGCTGGGGCTCGCGTCTCCGTCGTTCCCGTTCGTCGCGTCCGCGTCGAGACCGCCGTCCGCGGGCGGCGCCACCATCTCGGACGCCGAGACGTCCCCCACGTCGTCCTCGCTGGCCTCGCTCGCGTGGCCTCCCTCCCCGCCGTCCGTCGCCGTCTCGAACTGGACGGAGGGCAGGCACGCCGGCGCCGCCGCCCCGAGCGCGGCGACGAGCACACCGATCAGGACGCACACGCGGCGCCCTCTCGCGGACGTCATCTCAGAAGCGCCCCCCGAGGCTCGCCCCGCCGCCACTCGTCCCGAGCCACGGCGCGAGCTGGAGGTTCGAGCCCGAGGCGGTGTGCGCCGTTCCCGCGCCCCCGGTCGCCAGCAGCACGAGGCCCGTGGCCGCCACGGCACCGCCGGCGGCGGCCAGCACGATGGACACAGTCTGCTTGGTCTGTGCGTCGTGATAGTCGGAGGGGAGCGGTGAGCCCGCGGGCGCGACGCACGGACTCGATGGACAGGCGCTCGTCACGGGGGAGATGGCGCTGCGGGCGAGGAGGTAGAACACGCCGCTGGTCACGAGGGCCGCACCGCCCACGCCGGTGACCACGAGGCTCAGCACGGTGCGCCCGCTGCCCCCGTCGCCCGTCCCGGGCCCCGGTCGTGCGGGGCTCTCCGGTGAAGGGGGAAGAGGCGTGGCAGGGGTGGTCGTGCCCTGGACGGGCGGTGCCATCGCCCCCTCGGGGGCCGGGGGCGCGTCCAGCGTGATCGTCGCGTGCTGCCGTTCGACCAGCGTGATCTGCTTCGTCACCGGTCCCCCCGCGAAGCGAACGACGAGGGTGTGGTCCCCCGGGTCGAGCGGAACAGGGCTGCCCAGGGCTGCGACGCCCAGGGTTTCTCCGTCAATCTGGAGGCCGGTGGGAGGAGCCGCTCCGTCGACGACGATGGTGAGCGCAGGCGTCCGGGCCTCCAGCTCCGGCAGCTCGGTCTGGGCCGCCTTCGCCACCTGGTCGTTGCCGGCCGCGTGCGCGAGCTCGATGGCGCGGCGGAGGTCCACGTCGGCTGCGACCAGCTTGCCGACGCGTGCCTCTGCGAAGCCCACGTAGAACGTGAGCTGGGGCGTCGGCTTGGGGGAGACCCCCTGCGCCTTGCGGAACCGCTCCAGCGCCTCTCCCCACCGCCCCTTCTCTCCGAGGGCCCGCCCCTCCTGCACCAGATCCTGTGCCATCTTGAGCCCGGATGCCGACGCCTCGGGCTGGGCGGCGACGGCGCGGCTGACGGCCAGGACGAAGACGAGGACGGGAAGCCGCAGGCGCATGGGTTTTTCCATCATGCCGTGTCGTCCATTCGGCGACCAGCGCCTCTGTCGATCTCTGCGATACTGGCCATGGTCGGCACATGGATCCCAACCCGCTCATCGGCGGCAAGTACCGCCTCGAGAAGCTGATCGGCGCCGGCGGCATGGGCCAGGTCTGGGTGGCGCGCAACGAGGTGACCGAGCGGGAGTTCGCGATCAAGCTGCTCCTGCCGCAGGCCGCGGCCAACCCGCAGGTCGTCGCGCGCTTCATCCAGGAGGCGAAGGTCTCCGGCCGGCTCCGCCACCCGGGCATCCTGGAGATCTACGACGTCGGGACTGCCCCCGAGCTTCAGAATGCGCCGTTCCTCGTGATGGAGCTGCTCCACGGCGTCCTGCTGGAGGACGCCATCCGTTCGCTCCGCGGGCTCCCCGTACGCTTCACGCTGCTCGTGGCCATCGCCGTCGCACGGGCTCTGCAGGTCGCGCACGCCAGGGGCGTCATCCACCGTGACCTCAAGCCCGCCAACGTGTTCCTGCACCGCAACGAAGCGGGGGGCGTGGTCCCCAAGCTGCTCGACTTCGGCATCAGCAAGCTGGCGCGCGGCGACGACGAGGCGCTCGGGCTCACCCAGACAGGCGCGCTGCTGGGCTCCCCGCGCTTCATGAGCCCCGAGCAGGTGGGCAGCCAGAAGGACATCGACGGTCGCAGCGACGTGCACGCCCTGGGCGTCCTGGTCTGGTGGTGCCTGGTCGCGCGGTCGCCGTTCGTCGGCCCCGGACTCCACAACCTGCTGCTCGAGATCCTGTCGGACGACCGTCCACGGTTGACCGACGCCCTCCTCGACGTGCCCCCGGGGGTGAGCGACTTCGTGAGCAAGGCCTTCGCCCGCCGGCGAGAGGACCGCCATGCGAACGCCGGAGAGGCCCTGGCGGCGCTGGAGGCAGAGCTCGCGAAGCTCGGCCCGGGACCGACGCTCGAGTCACCGACGTGGCACGAGGAGCTCCTCTCCAGGGTCCAGCCGGCGCCCCCTCCCGCCACACCGCCGCTCTCGCTCCTGCCGCCCCTCGTCAAGGAGACCACCACCCACGGCGCGGTGTCGGTCTCGGTCGAGCGCGCGGACGACGGCGCCTCGCCGGTCGACCTCGCGTCGCTCTCCACGAAGAGCACCTCGCCCGCCCACACCAACCCGCCTCCTTCGCCACGCTCGACCTCGGGCCGGCTCGTCGCGCTGGGCCTCGGGGGACTTCTGTGCGCCGGGGTGGCGGTGGTCGGCGTCCTGATGTTCGGCAAGCCGCAGCCGAGCCATCGCGCGACGGCCGACGTCCCACCCGCCGCGACGACCCTGGCCTCGGGGGCGAACTCCCCGGATGTCCTGCGCCTGTCCGCGACGCAGGCCCCCGGCGCGCTGCCCTCGCTCGAGGTCGACGGCGGAGCGACGCAGATCTCTCCGGCGACGTCCTCGTCGCCTCCTCGTGCGCAGCCGAGCGCCCCGCAGAGCTCCAGGCGGGTGGCGCCCGCCGCGGCGGTCCCCCGCAAGAGCAGCGATCCTTTCGGCGGCGTCACCGGGACGGGTCTGTGAGAACCCGCAGGTAGCCGCTGGTGAAGTACGCGAAGGTGCCGTCCACCAGCTTGTCCTCCTCGTACTCGGCGCCGCGCTGGACGATCTGGAACATCACTTCCTTCAGCGCCCCCATCGTCAGCCACGACATCAGGCGTACGTCGCCCTCCCGGACGATGCCCAGCGCCTGCCCGTCGCGGAGGCTCTCCTCCAGCAGGCTCGACATCTCGTCGTAGAAGGACAGGAGCTTCCGGTCGAACGCGGGGTCGACGCCGAGGGCGTCGCTCAGGAGGATCTTCGTCGTCGAGCGGTCCTCGAGCAGGATGCGGACGATGCGCCGGATCTGCTCTTTGACCTGGTCGGCCACCGTTCGCCCGCCGTCGTGCGGGTCGACGCGGACGATGGACATTCCCAGACGGGCGATGGTCCGGTCGACGATCTCCTCGAAGATGGCGCGCTTGTCCTCGAAGTAGAGATAGAAGGTGCCGCGCGCGATGCTGGCCGCCGCGACGATGTCCTCGATCTTCGCCGCGTGGTAGCCGCGGCGCGCGAAGACGTCCCTCGCGACGTTGAGGATCTGCTGGCGCCGCTCGACCTTGCCCACGAGGGCTCAAGTATCACGTCCGGGACGCTGACAGGCGTGTCAGTAGCCCTGTCAGGCGAGGTAGGACCCATGGGCAACCTGAACCGCGCCTTTTCGCCCTTCACCTGCCGGCTGGGCTGGGATACGACGGTCACTGACTGACACGTCAGTCTAGTGAGGGCACATGCCGAAGCTGGCGATTGGGATGGACGTCGGCAGCACCACCGTGAAGGCGGTGGTCATGGACCCGACGACGAAGGAAATCCTGTGGAGCGACTACCAGCGCCACCACACCAAGCAGCCCGAGTACGTGCTCTCGATGCTCGAGGCCATCCTCGCCGCCTTCCCGGGGAGCTCGAGCGCAGACTGGCGGATGTTCCTGACCGGGTCGGGCGCCGGCCCTCTGTGCGGTCCGACGGGCGGCAAGTTCGTCCAGGAGGTCAACGCGGTCTCCCTGGCGGTCGAGCACCTGCACCCCGACGTGGGCAGCGTCATCGAGCTGGGCGGCCAGGACGCCAAGATCATCATCTTCAAGAAGAGCGAGCGCGGGGAGAAGACCGCCATCGCCTCGATGAACGACAAGTGCGCCAGCGGTACGGGCGCCACCATCGACAAGTGCTTCCTGAAGGTCAACGCGCCGCCCGACCTCGTGACGCAGCTCCACTTCGACGACAGCAAGCTGCACCACGTCGCCGCCAAGTGCGGCGTCTTCGCCGAGACGGACATCGTCAACCTCATCAAGAACGGCATCCCCTCGAACGAGGTGCTCTGCTCGCTGGCCGACGCCATCGTCCTGCAGAACCTCTCGGTGCTCACGCGCGGCGGCACGCTGAAGCACCGGGTGCTGCTCCTGGGCGGCCCCAACACCTACCTCCCGTTCCTTCAGGAGTGCTGGCGCCTGCGCATCCCGCAGACCTGGGACGAGCGCGCATACCCCTACCCGAAGGACATGCCCATCGAGGAGCTCATCTTCGTCCCCAAGAACGCGCAGTACTACGCGGCCCAGGGCGCGGTGCTCTTCGGGATGCACGAGGCCGAGGGCATCGGCGATCTGGCCGACATCGCCCGGCTGCGCGACTACATCACGACGGGCCGCAAGGCGCGTCTGGGCGAGAGCGCCGGGCCGCCGCTGGCCAAGACCGCGGACGAGCTCGCGGACTTCAAGACCACGTACGCCATCCCAAAGTTCGTGCCGGCGACGTTCGAGCCGGGCGAGGTCGTGCGCGGCGTCATCGGCCTGGACGGCGGCTCGACCTCCAGCAAGGCCGTCATCGTCGACTACGACACCGGGCGCATCCTCGCCAAGGCCTACCAGCTCTCCAAGGGCAACCCCATCCAGGACACGAAGGAGCTGCTCAAGCAGCTGCGCGACTACGTCCAGGTCGATCAGAAGGCCAGGCTCGAGGTCATGGGCTTCGGCGCGACGGGCTACGCGGCCGACGTGCTGGAGCAGTGCGTGCGGAGCGACGTGAACATCGTCGAGACCGTCGCGCACATGATGAGCGCCGTGCACTTCTTCGGCGACGTCGACGTCATCTGCGACATCGGCGGGCAGGACATCAAGGTCCTGTTCATGAAGAACGGCGACATCGCCAACTTCCGCCTGTCCAACAGCTGCTCGGCCGGCAACGGGATGCTGCTGCAGGCCACGTCGGACTCGTTCGGCGTCCCGGTCACCCAGTTCGCCGACGTCGCGTTCCAGGCCGAGCTCGCGCCCAAGTTCTCGTACGGGTGCGCCGTCTTCCTCGACACCGATCGCGTCAACTTCCAGAAGGAGGGCTTCTCCAAGGAGGAGATGCTGGCGGGGCTCGCGCAGGTGCTGCCCAAGAACGTGTGGCAGTACGTGGTGCAGATCCCGCGCCTCGCGTCGCTGGGGACCAAGTTCGTCCTGCAGGGCGGCACGCAGTACAACCTCGCGGCGGTCAAGGCGCAGGTCGACTACATCAAGGAGCGCGTGCCGGGCGCCGAGGTGTACGTGCACCCGCACACCGGCGAGGCGGGCGCCATCGGCGCGGCGATGGAGACGGTGCGCGTGGTCAAGCGCAAGGGGCGGAGCTCGTTCATCGGGATCGATGCGGCGATCGACCTCGAGTACACCACCAAGAACGACGACGAGACGACCTGCCACTTCTGCGAGAACAACTGCAAGCGCACGTTCATCGACACCCGTCGCCCCGACGGCTCGACCAGCCGCTACATCGCCGGCTTCTCCTGCGAGAAGGGCACGGTCGAGAGCAAGGACGCGATGCTCTCGCTGGTCGAGGAGCGGAAGAAGATCGCCAAGGAGTTCCCCAACCTGGTCGACCACGAAGGCCGCCGCGCCTTCATGCACGTCTACGACACCGAGCCGATGCCCGCCGAGGGCTCGCCCACCGACGACGTCGAGATCAAGAAGGGCTTCTTGGGCCTCCGGCGCGTGGCCGTGAAGCGGCCGTTCCGGCGCTCGTCGAAGGAGTCCTGGGAGGCGCGGCGCAAGGTGCGCATCGGCATCCCGCGGGTGCTCAACCTGTTCTCGACGGGGCCGTTCTTCCGCGCGTACTTCGAGGCCATCGGCATCCCCAAGAACGGCGTCGTCTTCAGCGACGAGACGACCGAGGAGCTGTGGGTCAAGGGCGGGAAGTACGGCAGCATCGACCCCTGCTTCCCCAGCAAGGTCGCGCAGGCGCACATCCACAACCTGCTCTTCGATCTCCACTCCGAGAAGAAGCCCCTCAAGTACATCTTCTTCCCCATCCTGACGCACGTTCCGAACTGGATCGTCGACACGATGGACAACGCCAGCTGCCCCATCGTCGCCGGCGCTCCCGACGTCATGAAGGCGGCCTTCACCAAGGAGGTCGACTTCTTCGCGACGCGCGGCATCGAGTTCATCGATCCGGCGCTGTCGTTCGTGGAGCCGACGCTGATGCACCGGCGCATGTTCGAGACGTTCGGCCCGCGCCTCGGCATCACCGAGGACGAGAACGACTTCGCCTGCAAGCAGGGCTGGAAGGCGCTGGACGCGTTCGACCGGGACCTGCAGGAGAAGGGGCGCGCCATCCTCGACACCGTCGAGGACGAAGACCGCGTGGCCATCCTGATGATCGGGCGGCCCTACCACTCCGACCCCGGGCTGAACCACGGCATCCCGGAGGAGTTCCAGGTGCTCGGGTACCCCATCCTGAGCGTGCGCAGCATCCCGCGCGACGCGAAGTACCTCGAGCGGTTCTACAGGCAGGACATCGAGGCGGGCCGCTGCAAGAGCGGCCTCGAGCTGAACCACGTGTGGCCCGAGAACTACTCGGTCAACAGCGCGCAGAAGGTGTGGGCCGCCGGGTTCGCGGCGCGCCATCCCAACGTGGTCGTGCTGGATCTGTCGTCCTTCAAGTGCGGGCACGACGCGCCCGTGTACGGCCTCATCGACGCCATCATCGAGACCAGCAAGACGCCGTACGCGGCGCTGCACGACATCGACGCCAACAAGCCCAGCGGCAGCATCAAGATCCGCGTGAAGACCTACGCCCACGCCCTCAAGCTCCACGAGGAGCGCCTGCAGGACACGCGCAAGCGCAAGGGCGAGCTGGAGCACGCCATCGACCGCAAGCGCCTCGAGCTGCTCGCGCTTCGCGCCGAGCAGATGCGCGCGCGCAGCCAGATGGACCCCGCCATCGAGAAGCAGATCGCCGAGGTGAAGGCGCGTATCGCCGCCTACGAGACGAGCAAGCAGCAGGTCCCCGAGCTGGCCGAGCTACCCAAGGGACTCATCCAGCTCCGCAAGAAGTCCGCAGAGGGCTTGAAGCCCGCCAACAGCGCCGCCGCCGAGTGAGGTCAGAGCCATGAACGTCGACACCCTCAAGGACAAGAAGTCGCTCCCCGTCATCGACATGGACGCCGAGCTGCGCGCGTTCGAGGCCGAGGAGCGCAAGCGTCTCGGGCTCGATCAGCAGACCGAGCAGTGGATCGAGGACATGGCCAACCTCACCTTCACCAGGAAGGAGAAGGCCAGCATCCACATCCTGGTCAGCGGGTTGACCGTCGCGCACGACTACTTCATCGAGGGGGCGCTCAAGGGCATCGGCTACAACGTGCAGATGATGGACTGCCCGGACGTGGCGGCCCTCCAGTACGGCAAGGAGTTCGGCAACCGCGGCCAGTGCAACCCGACCTACTTCACCGTCGGCAACCTGGTGAAGTTTCTCTGCACCCTGCGCGACAAGCACGGGATGACCTCTCAGGAGATCGTGCAGAAATACGTGTTCCTCACCGCCGGCGCGTGCGGTCCCTGCCGCTTCGGCATGTACGTCACCGAGTATCGCAAGGCCCTCCGCGACGCGGGCTTCGACGGCTTCCGGGTCGTGCTCTTCCAGCAGACGGGCGGCCTCGAGCAGGCGACCGGCGAGGAGAGCGGGCTCGAGATAGGCCTGCCCTTCTGCTGGGCGCTCATCAAGGCGCTGGTCGCGGGGGACGTGCTCAACGCCCTGGGCTACCGCATCCGCCCCTACGAGGTGACCAAGGGCGACACCGACCGGGCCCTCGAACAGTCCAAGAAGATCATCTACCGCGCGCTCGAGGAGCGCACGCCCATCCTCCTGGCGCTGTGGAAGTGCAAGCCGCTGCTCGAGAACGTGGCCGTCGATCGCACGCAGCCCAGGCCCAAGACCAGCATCATCGGCGAGTTCTGGGCCATGACCACCGAGGGCGACGGCAACTACCAGCTCCAGCGCTTCCTCGAGGGCGAGGGGTCGGAGGCCGACATCCAGCTGGTGACGGCGTGGATCCTCTACATGCTCTGGGAGGCGAAGCACGACACCAACGATCGCAAGGACCTGCGCGGCGCGGACGCGAGCTACTACGGCCTCGGCGGCAAGGGGCCCTTCGGCGTCGCGCAGAAGCTCATCGGCGTCGCGGCGGGGGAGAAGATCGTGCGCGGCCTCTTCCAGGTGTTCGCTCACACCATGGGGCTCTACGGGTACCACCTGCCCGACATGTTCGAGCTCGCGAAGATCAGCCACGACTACTACAACAACGATCTCCGCGGCGGCGAAGGCCACATGGAGGTGGGCAAGCTCATCATGAACGTCGTCCACTCCAAGGCGCACATGACGCTCAGCGTGAAGCCCTTCGGCTGCATGCCCAGCGCCGGCGTCTCGGATGGCGTGCAGTCCGCCATCACCGAGAAGTTCCCGGGCACCATCTACTGCCCGGTGGAGACCAGCGGCGACGGGCGCGTGAACTTCTACTCGCGCGTGCAGATGTACCTCTTCAAGGCCAAGCAGGCGTGCCTGGCCGAGCTCGACCGGGCGTGCGAGGCCGAGGGGGTGACGATGGACCAGGTCCGCGCGTTCCTCGAGGCCAACCCGCGCTTCGGGCGCGCGCTGCACAAGGCTCCTCACAAGTACGCGGGCACCACCGCCGATCTCGTCGCCGAGGTGGCGCCCTACATCACCAAGTCGCGCGCACAGCGGTGGCGCGACCGCCTCGCGGGGCTGGCCAGGCGCTCCTCGGACACGGCGCGCAGGTCGCCGCACCTGGTCGTGCAGATGTTCAAGAGCGCGGTCGAGGCGGCGCCCGAGGTGGCGGCGAAGGTCAAGGAGGACGTGGTCCTCTACCGCGAGATGCGCCGCGCGAAGAGCGCGAGCCGGGCGAAGACGGAGCAGCCGCGGGCGATGATGGACGCGGCGGCGGAGTAGCGCCCGCGACGACCTCCTCCACGACCTCCACCAGGAAGTCCCACACGGCGGCCACGCGCGGTGTGTCGCGGAGGGCTGCGTGGCCGACCAGCCAGAGGTCGTCCACCGGCCACTCCGCAGCCGACGCCGCCAGGGCTCGCGCGTAGCGCACGGGGGCCAGGCCCTCGTGGACCCTGGGCGTGTACTCGTCGAGGAGCGCCACCCCGAGGCCGCTCTTCACGGCCCCCACCAGGGAGACGACGCTGCTCGTCTGCAGGACCGGCGGTGAAGCCGACGCGTACTTGGCCACCCAGCGCGCCGTGGGAATGTGGGCCAGATCGTCGCCCCAGGTGATCCACGGAGCGTCATCCCAGCGCTGCAGGGTGCGAAGCTCGCGCGCCCGTTCGACCGAGGCCATGGCGAGCCACCGCGCCGTGGCGAGCTTCTTCATCACCAGCTCGCCGGACTGCGGGCGGATGCTGCGTATGGCCAGGTCGGCCTCGCGGCGCGTGAGATCGGTCACCTGGACGCGCACGTCCAGCTCCACGCGCAGCCGCGGGTGACGCGCGAGCAGCCGGTGCAGCCGGGGGGCGAGGTATGCGTCGGCGATGCCCGGGATGACGGAGACCCGGACGACGCCCTCGACGCCGACCTCGTGCAGCTGCGCTGCGCCCGCCAGCTTGTGGGAGGCGCGCTCCATCTCCTCGGCAGCGGCCAGCATCTGCTCGGCCGCCTCCGTCGGGGCCAGGCCGAGGCGCGTGCGATCGAAGAGGCGCGTCCTGGTCTCCGCCTCGAGCGAGGTCAGTCGGCGGCTCGCGGTCGAGGCGTCGAGCCCGAGGCGGCGCGCGGCGGCCGTGAGGTTGCGCTCTCGGTAGAGGGCGAGGAAGAGGGGGATGTCGTCCCAGCGGAGGTTCATGGGCCTTGCATGCGTGCAAGCGAAGGTTGCGCCGATGGGCGTTTCCTTGCGTCCTTGCAAGCTACAGGATGAGCCCATGAGCGAGCTACACGTGATTCTGGGCGCAGGGCAGGTAGGTACGGTGCTGGCGCGCGAGCTCCTCGCGCGGGGCAAGGCGGTCCGCCAGGTGAGGCGCGGTCCTCCGGCCAAGCAGCAAGCGGGGCTGGAGTGGGCGCGGGGCGACGTGTCCGACCTCGCCTTCGTGGAGGAGGCAACGCGCGGGGCCACGGTCCTCTACGACTGCGTCAACCCGGCCTACGATCGGTGGCTCGAGCTGCTGCCGGCCATGCGCCGCGGCGTCCTCCACGGCGCGGCGAGGAGCGGGGCGAGGCTGATCCAGCTCGACAACCTGTACATGTACGGTGCACCCGACGGCCTCATCACCGAGGACACGCCCTTCGCCCCCCTCAGCAGGAAGGGCGAGCTGCGTGCACGCCTCGCCGACGAGACGATGGCCGCGAGTCGCCGCGGCGACCTCCGTGTCGCCGTCGTGCGCGCCAGCGACTTCTACGGCCCCGAGTTCCTGGCGGCCACGATGTTCGGGCCCCACTTCTACGAGCGGGTGCTGGCCGGCAAGGCGGCCTACTGCCAGGGTGACCCGGACATGCCGCACACTTACTCCTACGGCCCCGACGTCGCGCGGGCCATGGTGGTGCTCGGCGCGGCGGGCGACGACGTCCTGGGGCAGGTGTGGCACGCGGCTGCACCGCCCGCCGAGTCCACCCGCGCGACCATGCAGCGGTTCGCGACGTCGCTGGGCCTCCAGATCCGTGTGCAACGGGTACCGGACTGGATGCTCCACGCCCTCGGCTTCTTCGCCCCGGTCATGCGCGAGGTCGCGGAGATGACCTACCAGTGGAAGAAGCCCTTCGTCCTCGGCGACTCCAAGTGGCGTGCCCGGTTCGGTGGCGAGCCGACGCCACTCGACGTCGGCGTGGACCGGACGGCGGAGTGGGCCCGTCGCCGCTACTGCTCGGAGAAGGCAGCCTGAGGCTCACGCTTCCAGGCGCGCGCGCAGCCGCCCCATCAGCTCGGCGATCGACGTGTCGAGCCATCCCAGCCTCAGGTGCGCGTGGGGGAAGGGGGGGAGGGCGGTCTCGCGGAGGAACACGAGCTCGCCCACCGCGCGTGCCATCGAGTCGGTGTCCTCTTCCTCTGCGGCCTCCTGGAAGGCGCGCTGCTCCTCCGCGCCGGCCCTCTCGAGCCGGGCCATGTCCCAGAGCAGCGGCTGCACGAGTAGATCGTGCGACGGGTGCTCGATGAAGCGCTCCAGCCCGTCGCGCACGAGGTCCACCTCGCCCCGGCGCCGCCGGATGCGCGCGGCCACCGCCCACGCTGCGCTCGCCGCGTACCACGAGTCCGACTTGCCACGGTAGACCACCCGTCGCATGGGCCACTCGACGACGGCCAGCGCCTCGGCGTCGCGCCCGATGGCGTGGAGGCACACCGCGAGATCCCGCTGCAGGAAGATCGAGCGGGCCCGGAGCGACAGGGACTTCATGGCCTGCGCCTTGAGGGCGGCGATCTCCTTGTTTGGCTCGAGGCGCCGGTAGTAGGCCACCAGCCTGGGCGGAGGCGGGAGCTCCGTCGACGGTTCGGACATCCGGGGTTCATTCTATCCCGTGCGTCGACTCGAGACGCAGTGCGGCTTGCACGGAAGGGCGACCGACGGTACGGGTGCGCCCATGCGTTTGTCGTCCCTCTCGTTCGACTGGCGGGTCTCCCTGGCGCCGGCCGTCCTGGCTCTCGTGGTCGTCGCAGCCGCTCCGCTCGGCGCATGCGGGAGCAGCGGAAACGGCTCGAAGCCTGCTGCCGACAGCGGCGCGGCCGAGGACGCGTCCGAGGGGGGCGAGGAGGACGGAGGCGAGGGCGGCGCTGTCACGTACCCCGCCTTCCCGGTCGACACTCCGCAGATCGCGAAGAACCAGGGCGCGGTCCTGACCTCGCCCGTCATCGTCACCGTCTCCTGGCCAGGCGACACCAGCGCCTCCACGTGGGAGGCCTTCGACGACGGCATCGGCGCCACCAGCTACTGGTCGGCGACCACGAGTCAGTACGGCGTGGGCGCCGCGGTCGGCGGCCCCTCCAATCACGTGCGCATGACGCAGCCGCTGGCTTCGTCCCTGTCGTACACCGACGTCCAGACCTTCGTCGTCAACACACTGACGGGAGGAGGAGCCGGGGGAGGCGACGCGGGGGCGGCGGACGCAGGCCCGCCGAACCCCGCGTGGCCCGCGCCGACCAAGGATGCGAAGGGCAACGTGCAGACGATCTACGCGCTCTACATCCCGGCCTCGACCACCGTCACCGACCCTGGCTCGGGCGCGTCGTTCTGCGACGAAGGGGCCCTCGGCTACCACGACAGCGTCACGGTGGGAGGCAGCCAGGTGGCCTACGCCGTCAGCCTCGAGTGTCCCAAGCTGCCGCTGTCCGAGGTCGAGGAGACAGCCGCCCACGAGCTCATCGAAGCCTCGACCGACCCGTACACGGAGTCGAGCACGCTCGGGTACGTCGGCTTCGACCCCGATCACGTCGCGTGGGACCTCTACACCGGATACAACGACGAGCTCGCGGACGCCTGCGAGAACTGGCAGGACTCCTACTACCAGGAGACGGGGAGCTTCCCGTACTGGGTCCAGCGCTCGTGGTCGAACGAGGCCGCACCTCTCGGACACTCCCCCTGCGCCCCGGCGCCTGCCGGTCCCTACAAGGGCATCACCATCTTCCCGTCGGCCGAGTCGACCGTGAAGGTCAACCTCACCTCGGTGGGCGGGTCCTCGGCGTCGCCCTCGAAGGGCTTCAAGGCCACCCTGAACCAGCCGCTCACCTTCCAGGTGGGCTTCTTCAGCGACGCGCCCACCAGCGAGCCGTGGACCATCGATTACGACTTCCCCGCGACGCTGCAGACCATGGACTTCACCACCGGCAATCCACTCGACAACGGAGCGGGGACGGTGAAGTTCGACAAGACGTCGGGCCAGAACGGCGACAAGGCCAACGTCACGGTCACGGTGACCAGGGCCGCCCCCACGGGCTTCCACGTCATCGCCATCACCTGGAACCCGCCCACCGGCGCGCAGGCGGCGCTCTACGTACCCCACTACCTGCCCATCCTCGTCGTCGACGAGTGACGACCCGGGTGTGCGGGCTCAGTGAGCCCCGGCCGGCGCGCGTCCCACGGGCTTCTTCGCCAGGAACACCAGCGGGGCCATGATGGCCGTCGCCAGGCCGATGAGCCACAACGTGTCCAGGTACGCGAGCTGCGTGGACTGCTGCACCAGCTGCCCGTAGACCGCCGCGGTGGCCCGCTTCGCCGCCTCCACCGAGGTCGAGCCCGCGTGCTCCATCGCGCCGGTGATGGCGGCGACCTTGGCGGTGAACTGCGGGTCGTAGCCCGTCGTGTGCGACGAGAGCATCGACTGGTGGGCCTGCGATCGGCGCGCGATGAACGTCGTCACGAAGGCGATGCCGATGTCGCCGCCCATGTTGCGCGACAGGTTCATGATGCCCGACACCTGGTTGTTCTTCTGCGGGGGCACCCCCGAGTACGACAGGGTCTGTATCGGGACGAAGAGGAAGGCCATCCCCACGGACTGGATGCAGCGCAGCTCCACGGCCGTGGCGAAGTCCATCTTCAGATCGAGCCGCTGGGCCATGTAGAAGAGCGAGCCGCTCATCACGCAGAAACCAAAGGCCACCATGTAGCGAGCGTCGACCCTGCTCACCAGGCGGCCCACCAGGGGCAAGAGGCAGATGACGACGAGCCCCCCTGGCGACAGCGCCATCCCCGACTGCTGCGCCGTGTAGCCCACGAGGACCTGCAGGTACGTGGGCAAGAGCAGCGTCGAGCCGAACAGGGCCACCCCCAGCGTCAGCATCAGCATGTTCGAGATGGCGAACCCCCTGCTCTTGAACATCTTCAGGTCGACGATGGGGTTGTCGTGGTTGAGCTCCCAGAACACGAACGTCACCAGACACACCCCGGCGACCAGGCTGAAGCCGGTGATGAAGCTGGAGTGGAACCAGTCGTCCTCCTGCCCCTTGTCGAGCACCACCTCCAGGCAGCCCAGCCCCACCGCGACCAGCCCGAGGCCCGTCCAGTCGATGACGCCCGCGCGCTTCGCCGCGTTGCTGCGAAGGTGTGGCGGATCGGAGACGACGCGGTTGGACAGGAAGAGCGACAGCAGCCCGACGGGGACGTTGATGAAGAAGACCCACCGCCAGTCGAAGTTGTCGGTGATGTACCCGCCCAGGGTGGGGCCGATGGCCGGTGCGAGCACCACCGCCATCCCGTAGACGGCCATGGCCATGCCCCGCTTGGCCGGCGGGAATGTGTCGACCAGGATGGCCTGCTCGCTCGGCCCGAGTCCGCCCCCGCCGATGCCCTGCATGACCCGGAAGAAGATGAGCGCGCCCAGCGATGGCGCCATGCCGCACAGGAAGGACGACAGCGTGAAGACCGCCACGCACGTCATGTAGAAGCGCTTGCGCCCGAAGCGGCTCGACAGCCACCCGCTGATGGGCAGGACGATGGCGTTCGACACCAGGTAGCTGGTCAGCACCCACGTGCTCTCGTCCTGGCTGACCGAGAGGTTGCCGGCGATGTGCGGGAGCGACACGTTGGCGATGCTCGTGTCGAGGATCTCCATGAAGGTCGCCATCGTCACGACCAGGGCGATGGCCCAGGGGTTCCTCCCCCCGGTCCAGCCGGTGACGAAGTAGCTCGGGGCCGCAGCGGTGGCGGTCGGCGCCGCCCCGCTCATCGCACCGTGACCGAGGGCTCGACGCTCATGCCGATGCGCAGGCGATCGAGGCCCTCCTGGCCGGGATCGAGCTTGATGCGGACCGGGATGCGCTGCACCACCTTCACGTAGTTGCCCGAGGCGTTCTCCGGCGGCAGCACGCTGAGGCGCGAGCCGGTCGCCCCGCCGATGCTCTCCACCGACCCGTGGAGGTCGACGTCGAAGGAGTCGACGTGGATCTTCGCGGGCTGTCCGGCGTGCATCAGCTCGAGCTGGGTCTCGCGGTAGTTGGCCGTCACCCAGAGCCCGTCGGTCTGGGTCAGGGCGATGATCTGCTGCCCCGGCGCGACGTGGTCGCCCACCGACACCGACTTCTTGGCGATGACGCCGGAGATGGGGGCGAGAACCTTCGTGTAGGAGAGGTTCTTCTCGGCCTGGGCGAGCTGCGCCTTCGCGAGGTCGAGCTGGGCCTGCCGCATGATGACCGAGGCCTTGCGTGTGGCCACCTGCCGCGGCGCGTTGGCCGTGACCTCCGTGAGGCGACTCCCGAGGGACGTGATCTGCGCCTGTTGCTGCCGGACGCGGTCCTTGGCCGCCTCCAGGGCCTGCTCGATGGCCTGGACGGCCGCCGCCGTCGCGGCCGCCGTGTTGACCCGTGTGTCGAAGTCCGACTGCGACACGGCACCCTGTGCCACGAGCTTCTCGGAGCGCTCCTTCTCCAGCTGGGCCTGGCGATCGTTGGCCTTGGCCTGCGCCAGCTGCGCCGTGAACTGCGCAACGTCGCTGTGGGCGGCCGCCAGCGCCGACTGTGCCGCCAGCAGATCGGACTGGGCGGTCGAGAGCGCGCTGATGTTCGAGGTCTGGGTGATGGGGACGGAGGGGTCCTCGGCGTCGAGCATCGCCTGGGCCTGGGCGACCTGGGCCCGGGCCTGATCGACGGCGATCTTGAGGTCGACCGGGTCGATGTCGATGAGGGGATCACCCTCCTTCACGACCTGGTTCTCGTTGACGTAGACGGCGCTCACCGTCCCCGTGATGCGCGGGCTGACGTTGCTGACATTGCCATCGATCTGGGCATCGTCCGTCTCCTGGAAGCGCCGGGAGTGCGCCCAGTAGGTGACGGCGGTGGCAGCGAGGGCCAGCACCACGCCGCCGACGACGAAGCGCCGGCGGCCACCGGCGGCCTTGGCCGGGGCTGGGGCTGAGACGGGAGCGGCTGTAGGTGCAGCTACGGCGGATTCCTGTGCCATCGGTGCTGAAGTCGCCATGGTTTCGGACCGGAGGGAAGAGTGCAACCTCTCCGATGCCGAATCTGTTCGGGGCGTTACGCGGGATCTGGGGTCACCCCTTCTCCAGCACCTCCCGCGCGATGCGCAGGATCTGGATCTCGTCCGTCCCACCGCCGATCTGGAACAGCTTGGCGTCCCGCGCCAGCATCTCCACCACACCATCCTGCATGTAGCCGGCGCCTCCCTTCAGCTGGACCGCCTCCATGGCGACCTCGGTGGTCGACCGGGCGCAGTAAAGCTTGGAGGCGCTCGCCTCCTCCACCGACAGCGGGACTCCTGCTCGGTCGGCCTCCAGCTGGCGCATGAGCAGCGCCTGGATGACCGTCCGCACCGTGTACATCCGCGCGATCTTCTCCTGGACCAGCTGGTAGCTGGCGATGGGCTTGCCCCACGTCACCCGTTCCTTGGCGTAACGGACGCTCTCCTCGAGGCAGCGGTCGACGATCCCCAGGCACATCGGCGTCATCCCGAAGCGCTCACCCTTGAGCGACGACTTCGCGGCAGCGCGGGCGCTCTCCTGCTCCTCGCCGCCGACGAGCTGGTCGCCGGGGACCCAGACGTCGTCGAGGAAGACCTCCCCGGTAGGCGACGAGTGCATCCCCATCTTCTTGAAGGGCTGCCCGGTGCTCAGGCCGGCCGCGCCCCGCTCCACGATGAAGGCGCGTACGTCGTTGTCACCGGTGCGCGCGTAGACCACGAAGGTGTCGGCGAAGGACGCGTTGGTGATGAACGTCTTCGACCCGGACAGGCGCCAGCCCCCCTCGACCTTGCGCGCGCGCGTCTGCATCGAGCCGAAGGCGTCGCTGCCCGCCCCGGGCTCGGTGAGCGCCCAGGCGCCGATCTTCTCCATCGTCATCACCGGCAGGGCGAAGCGCTTCTTCTGCTCCGGTGTCCCGCGCGACAGGATGGCGCCTCCGCAGAGCCCCAGCGACGCGCCGAACGCCATGGCGAAGCCAGGGCAGAAGCGTGACAGCTCCATCATGAGGATGGCCATCAGCGGCCCCTCGCCTGGCCCCGCCAGGCCCAACCGGTCGCCTCCACCGGCCGCCGCCCGCGCCTCCATCTTGGCGAAGCTGGCGCGCACCATGTCACCGACGCCGAAGGTCGCGCAGAGCTCGCGCATCAGCGGGTAGGGGAGCTCCTCGCCCGCCTCGAGCTTCGGCACCTGTGGTCCCAGGTGGTCCGTGCACCAGGCGCGGATGGCTCGCTGCGCGAGCTTGTGCTCCTCCGTGAAGTCGAGCATGGCAGTTCTCCGGGCAGATGTTTCGCGTGCGAAAGATACCGCGGTCCAGCTGCCGTGGTAAGCCACGAGAGGTGGACGCCCCTCACGTCGACCTCGGCATCGCGCCCCCGGGCGTGCTCGAGCTGTGCGAGCGCCTCCGGTCCCGCGGCAAGCGGGCGTGGATCGTCGGAGGCTGCGTGCGCGACACGCTGCTCGGGCGCCCCGCGGCCGACTGGGACATCGCCACCGACGCGCGTCCCAAGGAGCTGCTCTCCATCTTCCCGCGGGCGATCCCCACCGGAATCGAGCACGGCACGGTGACCATCGTGAGGGACGGGCGCCACTACGAGGTGACGACCCTCCGGGGCGAAGGGACCTACTCCGACGGGCGGCGGCCGGACTGGGTCGAGTTCGTGGACGACATCACCGCCGACCTCGCGCGGCGCGACTTCACCGTCAACGCCATCGCCCTCGATCCACTCGACGGCAAGCTCATCGATCCCTTCGACGGCCGCGGCGACCTCCGGCGCGGCCTGCTCCGGGCCGTGGGCGATCCGCGCGAGCGCTTCTCCGAGGATGGCCTGCGCGTCCTGCGCGCGGCGCGCTTCGTCGCCACATTGGAGCTCGCGCTCGACCCCGCGACCGAGCAGGCCATCGGCGCCACGCTGGACACATTCCGCAAGGTCGCGGCCGAACGTGTCCGCGACGAGTGGCTCAAGGCCATGAAGGCCCGCAAGCCCTCGCGCGCCTTCGACGTGATGCACCGCACCGGCATCCTCGCCATCACCTGCCCGGAGCTGCTCGAGGGCGTCGGCATGGAGCAGAACAAGTGGCACTCCTACGACGTGTGGCGCCACGGGATGGAGTGCATGGACGCCTGCCTCCCGGGCCAGACCGATCCGGTGCTTCGCGTGGCCGCCATGCTCCACGACGTCGGCAAGCCTCGCTCGCGCGCCTGGTCCGACAAGACCCGGGACTGGACCTTCTACGACCACGACCGCATCGGCGCCGAGATCGCCGCGCCCATCGCCGACCGGCTGCGCTTCTCCAACGAGGAGCGCGAGCGCATCGTCGCCCTGGTGCGGTTCCACTTGTTCCACTACTCGGACTGGACCGACGCCGCCGTGCGCCGGTGGATCCGCCGCGTGGGTGCGAATCGCCTGGAGGACCTCTATCACCTGAACCAGGCGGACGTGCGCGCCAAGGGTCGGGACTTCGAGCCCGATCTGACGGCGCTGGCCGCGCTCCAAGCGCACGTCGCGCGCGTGCTCGCCGAGGGGACGGCGCTCTCGACGCGGGACCTGAAGCTGAACGGCCACGACCTGATGAGCGTGCTGGGCCTGAAGCCGGGGCGGATCATCGGCGAGATCCTCGAGGCGCTCCTCGAGGAGGTGACGGGTGATCCCTCGCTGAACGAGCATGACCGGCTGCTGGAGCGCGCCCGCCAGCTCATCGAGCAGAAACGGGGATAAGCTGTTCAGCGGGGTGCCCCGATGAGCGAGCCGCGGCAACGGTCGGACAGGAAGGTGCGGACGCTGTGGTCCCTGCTCGCAGCCGTCGGCCTCGTGGCCCTCGTGGCCTCCGGGGCCCAGGGGTGCGCGGGCAGCGGTGACAGCAGCGGCGCGCTCTACGTCCCCGACGCGTCCGGCGGCGACGGTTCGGGTGGCAAGACCACCGTGCCCGCGGGCAAGTGCCGCGCAGGCGGCGCGCAGTGCAGCGCCTACAGCGACTGCTGCAGCCAGTCCTGCGCGGCGGGGATCTGCGCCGATCAGCAGTGCCGCTCCACCGGCCAGGGGTGCTCGGCGTCGAGCGACTGCTGCAGCGCCACCTGCACCGCAGGCCAGTGCGCGACGCCCGCGTGCCAGGCGGCGGGCAAAGCGTGCCAGGCCGCCAGCGACTGCTGCAGCGGTCAGTGCCAGGGCGGCACCTGCGGGCAGCCCTCCTGCGCCGCGCTGGGTGCGAGTTGCTCGTCGAGCGCCACCTGCTGCAGCAAGGACTGTGTGTCCGGCGCGTGCTCCTCCGCGACCTGCGAGGCAGACGGGACGAGCTGCACCTCGGCGGGCGAGTGCTGCAGCGGGGCGTGCACCAGCGGCGCGTGCGCCGCGCCCGCCACGGCGTGCAAGGCGGACGGCAACGCGTGCAGCAGCAACACCGACTGCTGCAACAAGGACTGCAACGCCTCCAAGTGCGGGACCAGCCAGTGCAACCAGACCGGGCAGCCCTGCTCGGCCTACGGCGACTGCTGTTCGCTCTCCTGTTCGGCGGGCAAGTGCGCGGCGGGCAGCGGCTCGGGCGGGGGCAAGGACGGGGGGAGCGGCAGCGGAAGTGGCAGCGGTAGCGGTAGCGGGGGCAAGAAGGACGGAGGGAGCGGTAGCGGCAGCGGAGGGAAGGACGGCGGGGGCCAGAGCAGCGAGGGAGGCGCGTGCACGACCTCGGATCCGGACTGTCAGCTCGACGAGGACTGCTGCAACACCGACGGCGACTGCTGCTCGAACAACTGCGCTGACGGGACCTGCGAGCCCGCGTGCGCTGGCATCGGCGGCGACTGCGACGACTCCAGCGATTGCTGCGGATCGTACCTGTGCGATCCGACGAGCAGGACCTGCACGCCCGGCGCCTCGGGCGGCGACGACGGGGGAGGGGGTGGAGGCGGAGGCGGCTGCACGAGCGACGGCTTCACGTGCGGCTCGGCGGCCGAGTGCTGCTCGGACCTATGCGTGGATGGCACCTGCGGCTGCGCGTCGAGCGGCGAGGGGTGCGGCAGCGACGGCGACTGCTGCGGAGCCCTGGTCTGCGATCCGACGAGCGGCACCTGCGGCAGCCCGTGCAACCAGCAAGGGGACACGTGCGGCGACGACTCCGACTGCTGCGGCGGGGTGAGCTGCGGGACCTGCGACGGGACGTGCGGCGGCCCCTCCGGCGCCGTGGACGGGGACACGTGCGGCTCGGATGGCGATTGCTGCAGCGGGAGCTGCGGGACCTGTGACGGCACCTGCGGCGGTGTCTCGGGGACGCAGGACGGCGACGCTTGCTCGTCCGACGGCGAGTGTTGCAGCGGCAGCTGCGGCACGTGCGACGGCACCTGCGGAGGCGTGTCAGCTGGTCAGACCGGCGACGACTGCACGCAGGACAGCGATTGCTGCAGTGACTCGTGCGATCCGGACACGCTCACCTGCGACTGAAGTCATCCAGTGACTTGTGTTAGGGTCGCGCACCGTGAGGCGTGGGAGCGTCGCAGCCGGGCTCGTCGCGTTGCTGGCCTCGACGTGGGCTGAGGGAGCACGGGCGCAGGTCGCCGCGCCGGCCCCCGAGACGATCGCCGTGGGGGACTGGAAGCTCGCGCCGGTGGTGGAGGCGCGCGTCCGTGGGGAGTACTGGCACGACGTCGACGGGCAGGACAAGGGCGTGCTCACGGAGCGCGTGCGCCTGGGGGTGGACGTCACGCGTGGCGCCGTAGAGGGTCGGGTCGTCCTCCAGGACGCGCGGCTGTGGGACCTGGGGATGGCGAACGACCTGCAGACGGGGCCGGTGCCGCTGGCCATCACCGGCGTCTACGAGGCCTGGGGCGAGGCGCACACCGCGGGCGCGCGCCCCAGCTTCCTGCGCATCGGGCGGCAGGAGGTGTCCTGGGGGGAGGGGCGCCTGCTCGGTGTCTCCGACTGGTCGCCGACGGGTCGAACGCTGGACGCTGTGCGCGGACGCCTGGTGACCGGGAACTGGAGCTTCGAGGTGCTCGCCGCGGCCCTCGAGGACCAGACCAGCCCCGTGACAGGAGGCTCGACGTCGACCGTGTACGCCGTGGCGCCGGCGTACGGGGAGCTCTTCGGGGCCCGCGTCGAGTGGGCACTCGCTCCGCTCTTCGCCATCGAGCTCTACGGTCTCGCGCGCCTCGCTCAGTCCAGCCCCGTGGCTAGCCTCGACAGCTCGGTGCGCGGTCAGACCTACACGCCGTCCCTGCGCCTGCACGGCGCCGATCACGCGTGGACGTGGGGAGTGGAGGGCGCGTACCAGCTGGGGCACGCCGACGGGATCGGCGTGACCACGGCGCCCTTCGGCTCGCAGACCTACGCCGCCGAGCGCTCGGCCTGGGCGGCGGCGGGTCACGTGGCGTACGTCTTCGAGCACGTGTTGCTCACGCCCAGCGTGCGCCTCGGCGGCTCGTACGCCACGGGTGACAGCGGGGGGTCGACGTACCACGCCTTCGATCCGCTGCTGCCCGACGTGCACACCGGGTACGGCGCGATGGACCTCTTCACGTGGTCGAACGAGCTCGAGGGGAACGCGCGCGTCGCCATCGCTCCGTTCACCGACGCCGTGGCCGCCGTCGAGTACCGCTACGCTCGTCTCGCCCAGGCGGGCGGAGCGTGGACGACGGGCTACCTCGACCAGATCGTCGGCGTCCCGGGGAACACGAAGGCCGAGCTGGGCCACGAGCTCGATGCGCGGCTGGCATGGGCACCGTGGCCGTCCGTCGAGCTCGCTGGCGGGTACTCCGTGCTGATCCTCGGCGACGGCGCGAAGGCCCTCCTGGCGGGGAGCTCGCTGACGCCGCCGGCGCTGGCGCACACGGCGTATCTGCAGGCGACGCTGCGGGTGCCGTGAGAACGGTCGACCTCGAGGAGCTCGAGCGTCCACCAACACGGGAGCACGGAGCAGAGAACCGGAATTGGGAATGGTCACGCTGCCCACTCCCCGTTCCGTGCTCCCTGTTCCCGTGTTCCTGACCCGACCTCGACCCCGCCCCACCCCCTTCGGCTACACTCCTCCCGCGATGCTCCGCCGGCTGACCCTTGCCCCCCTCGCGGTGCTCCTCCTCGCCTGCGGCACCAAGTCCTCCTCCTCCTCCTCTTCCCCCGACGCCGGTCTCGAGGACCCCGCGGACTGGGTCGACGATCTGCGCGGCGACCAGAGCTGCGTCCTCGACTGCGACCCCTCGTGCACCGAGTCCACGGCCCCGTGGGTCTGCCCGGCGCTCGCCGGCTGGAGCACGCTCCCTCACGACCCGACCGGCTGCGGCAGCTTCGACGGGCAGACCTATCCCGCGCCGCAGCAGGGGCAGTGCACTGCGACGACTCCCGGCGGCACGGCCATCGAGAAGACCAGCGCCTCCGGGACCCCGGTCGTGCTCCCCGACGGGCGGCGCCTCGAGCCCGCGGGGAGCGAGTGGCTCTTCACGGACTTCCCCGGCAACTTCCCCGACGGTGCGCTGCTCGTCCCCGACACGGCGTGGCTGCTGGTCGTGGACACGGGCTACACCACGCACTCGGTGCGCGCGGTCAACACGCAGACGCTCCAGTCCTCGCCTGGCACAGACCCCGTCGTCTCGAGCGTGAGCTACCAGCCTCCGAAGGCCCTCAACTGGGGCATGGCCTACCTCCCCAGCCCTGGCGTCCTCTACGTCGCGAGCGGGTACGACAACCCCGACGACACGGACTCCCAGATCTACGCCTACGACTTCGACGTCGGCACGGGACAGCTCACCGCCGACGCCACCCTGAGCGTCCCGCTGCCCTCCGGCACCTTCCCGCAGGGCATCGCCCTGTCGCCCGACGGCCAGACGCTGCTGGTGGGGCAGGTGACCGACAGCCACGTCCTCGTCATCAGCCTGAAGAGCGGCTCGTACGGACAGGTCACGGGCAAGATCGACGTGGGGCAGGACGACGTGTTCGAGCTCCGCTTCGATCCTGACGATCCGACCGGCAACACGGCCTACGCGACCCTCTGGCTGGCTCCCGCCAGCGGGACCGACCCCACCTCGATGCGCGTGGCCCAGCTGAACGTGTCCGCGCTGACCTCGCAGGTCATCGCGGTCGGTCAGGAGCCGGAGGACATGGCCTTCCTCGACGCCCGCTACATGGTGGTCGCCAACGGCCTCTCCGACAGCCTCTCGGTCGTCGATCGCGCGGCCTCGAAGGTGGCGGCCACGGTGCCCCTCGGGACCACGGGCCTCGAGCCCACCAGCCTCGCCTACGACGCGTCCAATGCGCGCCTCTACGCGACGCTGGCCTCGGCCAACGCAGTGGCCGTCTTCGACGTGGACGACACGCAGACGCCGCCCAGCGTGACGCCGCTGGGGCGGCTGCCGACGGCGTGGTGGCCGACCTCCGTGGTGGTCGATGGCAGCGGGACGCTCTACGTGACCAACGGGCGCGGCCACGGCACCCAGGGCCTCAACGTCGACGGCGACGACGGCACCTATCTCCAGGGCAGTGTGCAGGCCATTCCGTTCCAGAGCTCTGCGGCGCTGGCCGCGGCGACGGCGACCGCCGAGCGCGACGCCGACGTGCAGGGCTACGACGGCTACCCCACCGTGCAGTGCAACGGCGCGCCCTACGACTTCCCCGTCCCGGCCACGAACACCCAGGGGCCGAGCACCCTCATCCAGCACGTGTTCTTCATCGAGCGCGAGAACAAGACCTTCGACGCCCTCTTCGGCGATCTCCCCGGCGTCGACGGCGATCCCGGCTACATCCTCTCGCCGCAGTACCAGGCGAGCATCTGGCAAAACGCGCGCGCGGTGGCGCAGACGTTCGCCCACATGGACAACTATTACACGGACGCCGAGCAATCCATCCAGGGGCACTACTGGGACGTCTTCGGGCGCACGTCCGACGTGGACGAGCGGCGCTGGCTTGTGACGTGGGGGCGCGGGGAGTTCGACGAGACCGATTCCCCCGGCGTGAGCGACTACAGCGCCCCGCAGGAGGGGAGCCTGTTCTCGACCTTGCAGGACCTGGGCGTCACCATCGAGAACGACGGGGAGCTGGTGGGCGGGCTCGCCTACCGGAACCTCAAGTGGCCGGGCGGCACGAGCTCGGCGACCATCCCGGACACGCTGGGCGGCTGCTACCTGGCGGCGCGCGCGCGGGTCACCTGCGACTCTCCGCAGTTCGTGTACGCGTGGCTGGGCAACGACCACACCTTCGGGCTCTCCGCCGGGTACCCCAACCCGGGGCTGATGATGGCGGTGAACGACGAGGCGACAGGGATGCTCATCGACGGCATCAGCCACTCGCCTCTGTGGGCGTCGAGCCTCATCGTGGTCATCGAGGACGATCCGTCGACCGGGCAGGACCACGTCGACATGCACCGCTCCATCGCGCTCTTCGCGTCGCCCTGGGTGAAGCGCGGGTACGTGAGCCACGGCCACTACGACATGGCGAGCCTGCACAAGCTGATGGCGCACCTCTACGGCAAGCCGTACCGCAACGTCGTCATCGCCGACGCGGGCCTGCCGCTGGACCTCTTCACGTCGACGCCCGACTACACACCCTTCAGCTACATCCCGCGCACGTACACTGACGGCTCGTGCAACCCCGGTGGGACGCAGGGGGCGCGGCGGGCGGAGGTGTGGGACTTCAGCCGCCCCGACGAGCAGCCTGGCCTGGGCAAGCAGCTGAGGGAGCACCTGCAGAGGCAGAGGTGACCCGGCTCCGGCGCATCGAGCACGTGCAGCTGGCCATCCCGCCGGGGCGTGAGGACGATGCGCGGGCGTTCTATGCGGGCGTCCTCGGGCTGGTCGAGCTTCCCAAGCCGGCGCAGCTGGCCAAACGCGGTGGTGCGTGGTTCGAAGCGGGGAGCGTGAAGGTACACTTGGGGATCGAGCCCTCGTTCACGCCGTCGGCCAAGGCGCACGTCGCAATTGTGGTCGACGACGTGGAGGCGATGCTCGCGCACTGCCGCGTGAAAGGGGCGCGGGTGGTGGAGGACGATGCGCCGCTAGAGGGATGGAAGAGGGGGTACGTGTACGATCCGTTCGGGAACCGGATCGAGCTCATGGAGGAGAGGCAGGGGTAGGGGGATCGGGTCGAAGTCGCGGTCGGGGAATGGGGAATCCCCGGCCCATGCGGTGAGACTGGTGGATGCAAACGACGGGAGGTGCTGGCCTTGGTCCCGGGTCATCCGGGAGCGACCACCGCTACGCGTCCCTACAGCCCCACCCCCACGATCGACCTCACCCAAAGCCACCCGTAGGTATCCCCTGGCTGCACCGCGCGATCCACGTCGTCCGCCCTCAGGTACACCCCGGTCGACCACCACAGCTTGCCGAAGTCGAACATCACCGCCGGCCCGACGTACTCGTGCGGTCCCAGGTTGAACCCCCGGGGCGGGTTGCTCGACGGCCACTCCCCGCGCATCCATCCCTCGACGCCGAGGTGCAGGCTGGGCGAGACCTGGTAGGTCGCGCCCAGCGTCGGGTTGGCGACCCAGTCGAACTGGCTCGTCGCGTACTCCCACTCCGCCTCGCCCCACAGGTTCGCCGCGATGCGCAGGTGCCCGAGGCGCTTCTCGAGGATGATCTTCGCCTCGAGCTCGAGCTCGACGTCGTTCTCGACCACCTCCCCGTAGAAGGCCATGTCCACCGGGAGCACCCCCTCGTCGGCCACGCGCAGCCGCAGCCGCTCCTTGAAGCCGTTGCTCTCGGTGAGCATCGCCGTCACCTCGGGGTTGCCAGGCGGCTGCGGGGCGAGCGTCGCGTAGAGGCCCAGCTCCAGGTGATCGGTGATGCCCCACTCGAACTCGGTCTGCAGCTGCGTGGCCGCGTACCAGGCGGGGTTCCCCAGCGAGTTGAGGAGCTTGGTCGGGACGAAGTCCACGTACTGCTCGACCTCGCCCTCGCCCTGCCCCAGCGTCTGGTAGGTGTAGGTGAAGGGCAGGGGCATGGGGTTGGCGCGCGCCGGAGCGGCGGCCAGCGTGGCGGCCACGCCGGCGCCGAGCGCGGTCGCCCAGGCGAGAAGGAGGCGCTGGCGGGACATGTCTCCTCAGAAGCTCGAGAGCAGGGGCCACGTCTCGACGTAGTCGTTGGAGGCGGCCTGCGCGTGGCAGGTGTTGCACGACGTGGGGTCGCCTGCGTACGTCGAGCCGGCCGGTGGTTCCGCCCCGTGCCAGACGATGCTGGTCGAGCCGTCGCTGTTGTTCTGCAGGTCGTACCACTCCCAGCCCGCGGCCCCGTCCGCATTGAAGCCGCATCCGTCCTTGACCATCGCCAGCGTGACGTCCGCGGTGGCCGGGCCGGGGCCGATGTCCTTCACGATGATGGTCCCGACCGGGAACTCCGTCGCGCCGCTGGGCGGGGCCTGGTTCAGGTAGATGCTCCGCGGCCCCGAGGTGTGCGGACTGCTGGGGATGGCCGGGCTGTTGAACGACGTGGTGAGCGGCCACGCGTGATAGCCGGCGAAGTCGCCGGTGTCGGCCTGGAAGGGGGTGCACGTGGGCCCCGCGCTGCTGGAGCTGCAGCCGACGGCCGTGGCGACGCCGACGAAGGCCGGCAGGAGCAAGCGCTTGATCACAGGGACCTCAGATACGTCACCAGAGCCTCCAGGTCGTTCGGGGCGAGCTGCGCCGCAGCGGGTCCTACCATGCCCGGAGCGAGCCGGAAGACATCCTCCAGCGTCGCCGCGCTCCCGTCGTGCAGGTAGGGCGCGCTCTCGGAGATACCGCGCAGCGTGGGAGTGTCGAAGACGCAGGGGCTGCGGACGTCGCCGTCGTCGTCGGTCAGCGCGCTGTCGGGGTTCGCGCCGGTGGTGACGCACGTCCCCACGTCGTGCAGCAGCACCCCGCCCGGGGTCACGGTCGAGACCACCGGCCCCGAGAGATCGAGCGTGGGGTTGCCCATGCCCGAGTCGGTGAAGTACTTGCCGGCGTGGCAGGTGTCGCAGCCCAGCGTGTTGAAGAGCTGCTCGCCCTGCGCCACTTGCCCGGGATCAAGCCCGCGCGGCGGGGTGGGGTAGGGGATGGCGTAGTCGACGTACTGCTCGAGGGCGTCGAGGTCTGCCTCGAGCAGCGGGACGCTGCGGGAGAAGTGGCCGCCCTGCTCGTTGTTGATGACCTCGAAGTAGTCCTGCACCTGGTTGTGCAGCGCGGTGCGCATGAGAAAGCCGGTGTTCTTCGTCCCGCCCGCGTTCGAGGGCGTGTCGCGCGGGCCCTGGAGGAACTGCCAGGTCACGGCGTCGCTGCGGCCCTCGACGTGGCAGCTGGCGCACGCCACCCAGTGATCGCTGGTGGTGGGCAGCTCGTCGCTGTTGGCCGAGTAGAAGATGTGCTGCCCCAGGCGCATGGCGGCGGGCATGGGATCGCGCGCAGCGCGGGCGATGGGCGCGCCGTCGACGGAGACCACGGGAGAGGCGCCGGAGGAGTCGACCTCGAGCACCGCCACGTCCAGCGTGTTGGCCTCGTCCACGTAGACGTGCCCGTCGCTCGACGCCACCAGGCCCTCGGGCTGGTGGCCTGGAAGCGGGCGCACCAGCGAGCTCTCGACGCGGTGGGCAGCGTCCACCACCAGCACGTCCTCGCTGTCGGCGTCGGCCACGAACACGAGCGAGCCGTCCGGCGAGAACGCCATCGCGTGCGGTCCGGACACCACGTCGCCGAACACGCCATGGTCGCCCGGCTCGGTGGACACCGTGAGGCGGGCGAGGGGGTCGCCGCCGCCGTCGAAGAGGGAGAGCGCGGGGAAGACGGTGTTGTTGAACACGAGCGCGGGCTGCGCCGTGTCGATCCCGAGCATGAGGTGCGCGACCCAGATCTCGCCAGTGCCGTTGCGGGAGGCGACGTCGTAGATCCCGCGCACCGCACCATGGGCGATGGTCGAGTCGTCGCCCGCGGGGCCATCGGCGAGCGCCCAGGTCGTCGCCACCGAGAGGGGCGCCGTGGCGAGCACGGTGATCCCGGGCCCCAGCAGCTGCGTCACGTAGAGCTGGTCGCGCGTCGCGCTCCAGCCGAGGCCCCAGGGCCGGCGAGCGACCGAAACGGTCGCGGTCACGGCGAGCGACGAGGCGGACAGCGCGACCACCGTGTCGTCCTGCGAGCAGGCCACGTAGACGGTGGTCTCGTCGGGGGAGACCACCACGCCCACGGGCTCCGAGCACACGTCGACGTCCGCGAGCACGGCGCCGGACGCAGCGTCGAGGGCGTAGACGTGGCCGTTGCGCTGGCCGGTGACGTAGAGGCGCCCTGCGGCGGGGGCCAGGGCGAGCGCCCGTGGTCCCACGGCGGCGTCGTAGCGCCCGGTCGCAGGATCCACCTGCGGCGCTCTCCCCTCGAGGAACACCTCGTTCACGAGGGTCCGGCCGTGGACGTCGACGAAGGACACCGAGTCGCTCTCCGAGTTGACCACGTACACGGTGGACTGGTCGGCGCTGAGCGCGATGCTGGACGAGTGGGTGGCCACGCCCGGCACCGGGAGGATGGTCCCGGTCTCGGAGCAGCCACCGGCCACGGCCAGCGAGAGGGCGAGGGTCGTCCGGAGCCCGACGCTCACGGCGCGCTCGTGATCTGGAAGGTGATGGAGTCGGCGAGCGCGGAGGGGAGCTCGGTCGCCGAGATCTCCGGGACGCAGTCGTGCTCGCGGTCGACGGCGGCCACGCGGTCGCCCGCGTCGAAGGTGTCGGTGGTGCTCCCCGTCTCGCCGGACAGCGTGCGCTCGGCCATCTGCAGGCCTCCCTGCGGGACGCCGTTCGCGTCGAGGCCTCCCACGCACTCGCCCGGCCAGTCCACCGCCTGGTCCCCGTTGCGGTCGTCCCACCCGTTGAGCACGAGCTTGTTCATGCGGGCCACGCGCGAGAGGACCTGGGCGGCGAAGGCGTCCTGGCCGTCCTTGGACGCAATGAGCTCGTAGACGTCGCGCAGCATGGCCTGCACCATGGCGAAGCGCATCGGCGTGTAGGTCACGGTGCTCGAGGTGTCACCGGCCACGGGGCGGTAGAGCCGCGCGACCGGGTCCCAGAAGGTGGACTCGACGCGCTGGTAAACGGCGAGCGCGCGGTCCCGGTACATCGTGTTCCCCGTCGCCAGGAACGACTGCAGCAGCGCGCGGATGGCGGCGGTGTGCGAGTCGAGGTCGTCGTCGGTGCTGGTGGGCGCCCCCTGCGAGACGTCCCAGCCGGGGTAGGCCCGCCCGGTGGCGTCGGTGAGGCTGTTGTAGAAGAGGCCAGCAAGCGTCCCTACCAGCGTGTTCAGCTCGTCGGTCACCGTATCCAGCGGCGCCGCGGCGCCGAGGGCGACCGCGTCGAGCGGCGTGGCGACGGTCGCCGTGTCGGGCTTCATGTTGAGGTAGAGCGTGAGCTGGTCGGAGAGCGTGCGCCGCGTCGCGCGGAGGGCGACCAGGGCATAGGCCGCGGTGGGCGTCGAGAGCGTGGTGCCGCGCGACGGGACGCCGTTGGTGACGGTGACGTCGTCGACCGGGATGCCCGAGGCGGGGTCCACGTGCATGCGCGCCAGGTTGACCAGCGCGACGCGGATCATCCCGAGCGCGCGGTCGTGCAGCGTGTCTTCGCCGTCGGGGAGCTGGTCGTCGGCGGGGAAGGGGTCGCCGTCGAAGTAGACGAGGACCGACTGCGAGCCGCCGACCTGCGTGTTGGCGGTGTCGGTGAGGGCGTACAGGCTGGAGTAGGCCCCGAGCAGGCCAGAGAGGTCGAGCAGGTGGCTGCCGCTCGAGGTGATCGTGAAGCCGGACTGCCGGGGGAAGCTGCACGCCGGATCGGGGGTCTCGGTGACAGTGACCTCCGCCGGGAACCACCGCAGCGGCGCGTTGAGGTCGTAGGCGAGAGCGGTCTTCAGGTCGGGGAAGCCCCCGAGGGTCACGCCGTCGGTGGTCGTGCGCGAGAGGAGCCAGTCCGCCGCCTCGTTGTCCAGGCCGGTGATCATCATCCCCGCCTGGAAGCCCTCGATGTCGCTCGAGCCGAGGTAGGTCCCGACGTTGGCGCCGATGTCCGTGCCGGTCACGCCGTTGTTGGGCTGGCCGACCTGCGCGAGCTGCGACGCGGGGACGCTGGTGATCGCGTTCTCCGCGACGTCGTGCATGATCTGCAGGTAGTTCATGATCCACAGCGCCGACTTCCACCCCGCCCAGCCACTGCTGCCCGGGGTGATGGCGCTCTGCACCTGGGTCGCGCGGTTCGGCAGGTGCAGCGTGTTCGCGTCGCACTCGTAGTCGTCGCTTTGCAGGGCGCCACCGGCGCCGGGATCGTCGTCCGAGGTGATGGAGCACCCCTCGGCGATCGAGTTCGTGGTCGCCAGCGTGGGATCGAACGACTCGAAAGGCTCGAGCGTCGGCCAGATGCCGGGCCAGCCGAGTGGGTTGCTCGCGGTCGCGGTCGGGCTGACGAAGCCGGCGGTGGACGCGTAGCTCTCGGCGGCCAGGTGCTGCACCTGCGTGCGCAACGCGGCGCAGCCCGCCGCTCCGTCGCCCGTGGGGTCGATGAGGGGGCCGTAGGCCAGCGACAGCCCGGCGCCTGACTCGAAGGCCAGGTTGTTCATCGGCTGCTTCGAGTACTCGTACGACTCGACGGCGCTGGAGAACCCGGCCAGATCGATCATCGGCCCGTCGGCGTCCTCGCTGTGGGTGAAGTAGAGGTTCGGCGGGAGGAAGTCGCGGCTGTAGAGGGACAGGTCGCGCCCCATGGCCTGCGCGAATGGCTCCCCGGAGAGCTGCATCTCGACGGCGGCGAGCATGTGCTCGCGGACGACGAACCGTGTGTCCCGGGCGGCGACGGTGATGAAGGGGAGCGCGGGAGTGGGGCTGCTCGAGGTGCCGTGAGAGCACGCCGCGGCTGGGACCAGGACTGCCACGACGAGGGGCAGGATGGTGACAGCGGTGAGCCTCATGGGCTATTGATTATGATTTTCAATTTCGCACGTCAAGGTCCTCCAAGACGCAGGGTCGCCTCAGTTCACCCATCGACGATTGCGCCCGACGTCGGCGTGCACAAACCAGTCGGCGGTCGTGGGGTACACCCCGACCCCTCCCTCCCAGCCAAGCTTGCGGATCTCCTGCTCGATCACCCGCGGATCGATGGCCACCTCCGCAGAGGGAGGGACGATGCGGAAGTCGCAGGCGTGCCCCAGCGAGTGCTGGCTGTGGGAGGCGACGTGGTGTCCCTTCTTGCGAAGCATCTCGTTCAGCTTCCAGCTGCGGTAGCCGCTCACCAGCTCGATGCGCGAGCCGGGATGCTGCGCCGCGAGCGCCCGCAGCAGGACGAGCAGCTGCGTGTCGAGCGCCCGCTGCTCTCCCGTGGACCGATCCGAGAGGAGCGCGTCGAACTCGGCCTGTGTCGGAGACGAACGCGCGTCGAGCGCGATGCGCTCGGCGGTGTGGACCTGCGAGAGCGTCGCCAGCACGGGCGCGTCGTCGTCGCCGTCCGTCGCCGGCCCCTTCTTCTCCGCGAGGTTGGGGGCGCTGCGCGGGATGGGGACCTCCGTCCAGTCTGGCGGGGTGGAGACCGTGGTCGTCGAGGCCGACGCCAGGAGCGCCGCGAGGACCCGGGCCTTGAGGCTCACGTGACAACGGTAGCAGGCAGCGCGAGCGGGTCGGTGCCCGGCGACATGACGCGAATTAGGCTAGCCTCGGCAGCTCGAGCATGGGCTCCGGTTCGGAAAGCGCCACCGACGTCGAGCTCCTCCGGCGTATCGCGGGGGGGGATACCCGCGCGGTGGCCGAGCTCTACGACCGGCATGCGCGGATGCTGATGGCGCTGTCGCTGCGCATCGTGCGCGAGCGGTCCGAGGCGGAGGACGTCGTGCACGACGCCTTCGTGGTGGTGGGGGAGCGCGCGGCTCAGTACATCCCGGAGCGGGGCGCGGTCGGGGCCTGGCTCGTGACGCTGGTACGCAACCTCAGCATCGACCGTACCCGTCGACGCGACCGGCGCGGCGCCATCACCCGGGACGTGCTGGCCCACGATCCCGAGGCCACGGCCGCCGCCACTCCGTTGGACCCGGAGACCGAGGCGGCGAGCGCGGCCGAGCGGGAGCGAGTACGGCGGGCGCTGGCGAGCCTGCCGGATGTGCAGCGGGCGACGCTGGAGACCGCCTTCTACGAGGGGCTTACGTACGCGGAGATCGCCGAGCGGGAAGGCGTGCCGCTCGGGACCATCAAATCGCGCGCAGCGCGGGCGCTGACGGCGCTCCGGCAGGCGCTCGGGAAAGAGTAGGGTGATGACCAAGCACGACGAAGGAACGCTGAAGCGCGGCGAGACGCAGGGGCCGACCCTGTACTTTCATGTGACGCTCCCCGAAAGTCCCCGGGTCGTCGTGGGACTGCTCCACGGGTACGCCGAGCACGGCGCCCGCTATGCCCACGTCGCCGACGCGTGGGCCGAGCGGGGGATCGCCACGGTGTCCATCGACCTCCGGGGCCACGGCAGGTCCGAAGGTCGCCGCGGGCACTGCGATCGCTTCGAGGAGTTCCTGGACGACGGGGCCGAGCTGACACGGCTGGTGCGCGAGCGAGCGCCCGACCTGCCCGCGATCCTCTTCGGTCACAGCTTCGGCGGACTCATCTCGGCCTCGATGATCATCGCGCGGCCGACGCCCTGGCGGGCGCTCGCTCTCAGCGGTCCGTTCTTCGGCGTTGCGAAGCCCGTGCCCTTCGCCAAGCGGTTCGCGGCCAGGATCGCGACCCGCCTCGCGCCGACGCTGGCCATCCCCACCGGTCTCAGCGGCAAGGACGTGACCCACGACCCCGTGCGCGCTCGCGCCTACGACGAGGACCCGCTGGTGTTCAAGACCGCCACGACGCGCTGGTTCTCGGAGACCGAGGCCGCGCAGGACAGGGCCATCGCGCGGGCTGCATCGCTGTCGATGCCGGTGCTCCTGGTGATCGGCGCGGCCGACCCGGTGGTCAGCGTCCCGCGCGCCCGGGCCTTCTTCGACGCTGCAGGGAGCGCGGACAAGACGTGGGACGCGCGCGAGGGCCTGTTTCACGAGGTGCTGAACGAGGTCGAGTGGCGCCCGATCGCCGACCGCTTCGCCGAGTGGATCCTCGCGCACGCCTGACCCCGAAATGGCACGAACCCACACGCGCGCGACCTGTGACGGTCGCGCGAGCGTGGGCTCGTGGTGCTCTTGGTGACTGCGGTCTACAGGCAGAAGCCCAGCTGCAGCAGCTTCCACTTGCCGGGGGTGCAGGTCTTCCCGGTGGGGCAGTCGGACTGCTGCGAGCAGACCTGGATCTCGCCCGCCGCGCAGGCCGCCGTATTCTCGCACATGACTCCGGTGCCATCCGAGTACTTCGCGAAGTCGCACGCGCCGGTGGTGCTGCCGCAGGTGTAGTTCGAGGCGCACTTGGCGTTGCCCTGCAGGCAGCACGCCACCGAGCCAGCCGTGCTGCCGTTGGCGACGCAGTCGGCGTTCTGGGCGCACTGGACGGGCAGCGGCTGCTCGTTGGTCCCGGCGTCCGCACCGCCGTTGGTGCACGTCTGTCCGTAGGTCAGGCACTCCTGCGGCGCGAACTGTCCGCCGCCGATGCCGCCGCCGAGGCAGCACTGCGTGCCGACAAAGCAGTCGAGAGAGCCGCCGTCGGCACCGAACCCGCAGTACACCGTCCCGGCTTCGTCCACGTGCAGGCTGGGCGTCGAGCCGCAGTCCACGCCGGCTTCGCCGCCGCTGCTGGAGCCGCCCTCCTCCTCGGTGCCGCCGCTGGAGCTGCCGGAGCTGCCGCCGCTGGAGCTGGCCGTGCCGTCACCGCCGCTGCCCGAGTCCTTCTCGGGGGTGGAGCCGCTGCTGCTGCTGCTGCACGCGGTGGCCGAGACGCCGCCCGCGGCGACCGTGAGGCCTGCTGCCAAGATCAAAGCCAGAGTACGGATGTTCATAGCGTCGACGCCTTTCCTGCTTTTGCCGCCCTCTGCTCGAGAGGACTTGGACCTTCCCCAAAGAACGCGAGAGGGCTCATACCAAGACCCGCTCGGGATTGGTTGCGACTTCACACAGTCGATTTTTCCTGCGGGGCTGAACCGGGACGTCTCAAGAATCGGCCGGACGTACGCGGATGCGGCCGCTCCCCGGGCGCACCCGGGCCTGGCAGGCCAGGCGGCGGCGCGAAGGGTCGTCACCGAAGATGTCGAGAACTTCCAGCTCTTCGTCCCGTGGTGGCTCGAGCAGCTCGACGCCCTCGAGGACGTCGATGCGGCACGTCCCGCAGCTCGCGCTGCGACACGAGAACGGCACAGGGGCGTTGCCTTCGTCACAGAGGTCGACCAGCTGCGCCCCGCCGGCGGCGTCCACCTCCACGCTCGCGACGCCGCTCTCCGTCGCCTCGAAGACCACCCGCACCATACGGAGCTACCGCTTCTCCAGCGCGATCGCATGCTCGGCGCGCGGGGCCGACTCGAAGGCGCGCGAGGTCGGTCCGTGGAAGTGCGGTCGCCGCTGGGACGCGCGGGCGAGCGAGGTGAAGCCCGCGCCGGGCGCGACAGCCGCGATGAGCTCATCGGCGCGGAGGGCCTCCCCCTGGACCGCGGAGTCGGCGACGACGAGGGCGACGCGGGCCCCCTTGCGGCACACCCGCGACAGCGCACGGAGAGCAGCGTCGAGCTCGCGCGTCCACGCCGCGCGCGCGCCCCCGGCGTCGAGCTTTGCGTAGCGCCGTCGCGCCCCCATCTCCCCGGCGGCGAAGGCGTGAGCGTCGAGGCCGAGCCAGCGCATGCGCAGCGCGTGGTGCGCCAGGTAGTCGTACGTCGCCACGTACGGCGGCGAGGTGACGACGGCGTCGACCGTGCTGGCGGGCACGGTGCGAAGGCGCGTGGCATCGTCGAGCGCAACGCGCGCGGGCGGCGTTTCTGCCGGGACGAGCGCCGCCAGCTCGGTGAGGCGTCGTGCGAGCTCTTCGGTCTTGCGGGCGAACAGGCGTGCGGGGAACCCCGCCGCCACCCGGCGTGGTGATGCGGCGGCCGACGTGTCCGAAGCGCGCCGGCTGACCTTCACCAGGATGGCGCTGAGGACCAGCTCGAGCGCGTCGCGCACCCCGGCGTCCGTGCGGGCGGCGATGCCGGCGCGCAGCGAGTCGAGCTCCAGCAGCACGTGAGGATCGAAGGTGGCCACATCGTCGGGCGGATAGCGACGCGTCGCCCCCGCGCGTCGCTTGCGGCGGTCGTCGGCGAAGGCAGCGACCTCGTGTGCGGCGGTGACCAGCGCCTCGAGCCAGGGGGGGGCGCGCACCGTCGTCTTCAGCGTGGCCAGGCGGACGGCGATGGGGTTCAGGTCGGTGCCGATGGCGCGGCGCCCGGCGATCATGGCCTCCACCAGCACGGTGCCGGAGCCGCAGAAGGGATCGAGCACCGTCGCGCCGGCCCTGGAGAGCGCGCGGACGAGACCGGACGCGGTCGCCGGGTGCATACGAGCCGGGTAGGTGTGAAAGCCGTGGACGTGGACGCGATCCGGGTCGTCCGCGTCGGTCCCTCCCTCGGGATCCGGAGGCGCGACGTCGAGGGCAGCGGCGAGGGCGGCGGCGACCTCGCGGTTCCCGGCGGTCTCGACCTCACCGCCGACGTGCGTGAGCGAGCGCCGTCGCTTCATCGCGTGCGCACCTGGACCGGCGGCTCGCCGGCCGGCGCAAGGGCGTCCTCCACACCGTCCTCACCGGCGCGGTAGGTCAGCTCGGCGTCGTCGCGCACCGCCACGCGCACGCGGCCCTCCACCGATAGCCGCGAGAGCAACCTCTCGGCGTGCCCCGTGTCGGTGCGCATCATGCGGGCCAGCTCCTCCGCAGTCATGTCCCCGTGCCTGTGCGCGAGCACCTCCCGGGCGACGCTCTCCCACGCCTGGTCGAGCTGCTCTCGCGCCTCGTCGCGTCGCCGTCGCGAGCGCCGCAGGCTGCCCAGCGCCAGCACGCCTGCCACGGCCGCGACCACGGCCAGAATGACGCCGGCGAGGTGAGAGGCCAGCCACAGCAGCAGCGCGACACCCGTCGCCATGGCCGCGATCGCGAACAGCACGAACGACGCCCCCAGCCATCCCAGCGCCATGGCCCGCACGCGGTGCGAACGCACCAGATCCGGCAGCTCCGCGCTCGACCGCGGCGCGTCGCCGGGGACGACCGGGCCGCCGCATACCCCGCAGCGCCACCGAAGCGACGCGCTCGGCTCGATGCGCGCGAGGGCGCCGCAGTGCGGGCACTTGACGTCCGGGGCAGGAGCCCTGGCGACGTCGGAGGGGAGGGTCACGGATGAATGATGGACGTTCCGGCGGGCGGTGTGAACTTGAAGAGGTCGGGCGTGACCGGCAAGTTGACCTTGGGCGCCTCGAAGTCGAAGCGGTTCCGGTTGCCCTGGCCGTCGATGATCATCACGCGGCGGACCTGCGAGGTGCCGGCGTCGACGTAGAAGAGGACCTTGGAGTACGCGGCGGCGGCCTGCTTGGGCGTACCGATGAGCACCAGGCCTCCGGGGAACTTCATCTCCTCCCCGGTCTTCACCTCGAAGGTGAAGGCGTCGGTGAGCTTGCCCGTGCCGGTCAGGAAGGAGAGCGCAGCGGGGTACTGGGACTTGTCCACCGGCTGCTCGTACATCTGCTTGTTGTTCGCCTCGTAGACCTTGATGGTGGTCCCGTCGGAGACGACGCGGTTCCCGCTCGACTGCGGGTCGTCGTACGCCCAGTGCATCTTCCCCGGCTTGGCGAAGGTGACGTGGCCGTGGGAGGTCTTCTCCTGGTTGTAGGCCTTCACCCAGAACTTCTGGCTGAAGTCGCTCGCGAAGGTCTGCGACTGGTCGTAGACCTGCTGCACGCAGGCAACCGCCTGGTCGGGGGTGGGCGAGGCGGGCATGCAGGAGCCCGAGGCGGCGGTCGCCACGGGGGGCGGGTCGGCAGCGCGGGCCGGGGTGACCGTGGCGCTCGCGCAGACAGCGGCCGCCATCACGAGGGGTGTCAGGAATCGGTTCATCGTGTGCTCTTGGTGTCTGCGAGATCTATGCCCCGTTGGACGTGCGAGGCCCGCAGGTTATTGCACGTGGGTCCCAATGCCTCAACCGCGAGGCGCGCTCTTCCTTCCCCGGAGTGTCGGGGGGGAGGACGTCGAAGACGCGGCCGCGGCCATGAGCGCCGGGGCGTGCTGCAGGTGAGTGACGGCCAGGGCGAGCGCATCCGCAGCGTCGGCGGGGGGTGCGGCGGATAGTCCCAGCAGGACGCGGATCATCTGCGCCACCTGAGCCTTGTCGGCCCGGCCGTTCCCGGCGACCGCGAGCTTCACCCGGGCGGGGGGGTACTCGAAGACCTCGAGGCCGGCGCGGGCGCACACCAGCAGCGCCACCCCCCGGGCATGGCCCAGCTTGGCGGCGGCCTGCGGGTCCTTGGCGTAGAAGATGGCTTCCACGCTGGCGATCTCCGGCTGATGCGCGCGGACGACCTCGACCAGCTCGTGCTCGATGGTCACCAGGCGCAGCGCGATGGCGACGCTCTCGTCGGTGTGAACCACGCCATGCGCGCGGTGGAGCAGCCGCGTGCCGCGGCGCTCGACGATGCCCCACCCGAAGTGCCGCGTGCCGGGGTCCAGCCCGAGCACGATGTTCGCGGCACCAGGGACCAACCGTCAGCCTGCGCTCTCGAGCGCCGCCAGCTCCTCGTCCGAGATGTCGAAGTCGGCGTAGACGTTCTGCACGTCGTCGTGATCGTCGAGGGCCTCGGCGAGGTTGAGGGCCACCTGGGCGTCCCGGCCGGTCAGCGGCTTCTTCGTCTTGGGCACGTACGCCAGGCTGCTCGACTTCACCTTGAGGCCGCCCTTCTCCATGGCCTCGAGCACGGTGTTGAGCCCATCGGGCGGCGTCGTCACGTGCCACTCTTCGCCGCCGTCGGCGTAGTCCTCGGCGCCCGCGCCGACGGCCAGCTCCATCAGCTGGTCCTCCGTGGCCTCTTTTCCGACGTTGATCAGGCCCTTGCGCTCGAAGGCCCACCCGGCCGTGCCGGCCGCGCCGAGCGCGCCGTTGTTCTTCTCGAAGATCTTGCGGATCTCGGCGACGGTGCGGTTCCGGTTGTCGGTCATCGACTCGACCAGGAAGAGCGTCCCGCCGGGGCCCGTGCCCTCGTAGGTGATCTCCTCGTAGTTGGCGCCCTCCAGCTCGCCCGTGCCGCGTTGCACCGCGCGCTTGATGGTGTCGCCGGGCATCGCCTGGCCCTTGGCGTCGGAGATGGCCTTGCGCAGCCGTGGGTTGCCGCCAGGGTCACCGCCGCCCATGCGCGCAGCGACGGTGATCTCCTTGATAAGCTTGGTGAAGAGCTTCCCGCGCTTCGCGTCGAGAGCACCCTTCTTGTGCTTGATGGTGGCCCACTTCGAATGGCCGCTCATGAGGGGGTCAGACCGTAGTTGAGAGCCGGCGGGTGGGCAAGCGATGCTTGGCGAATTCGAAACGACTGGGTGACCCGTTCCGGTCAGGGAGCGGTGACGCGGGTGCTCGCCAGGAAGCCGTCGTCCGCGGCGTGGGCGACGGTGACGAAGGCTTCGTAGTCGCGGGCCGGGATGGTCCCGGTCGTCACCCCCAGGACGAAGTCATCCTCCAGGGCCGTCCCCGCCGCGCCCGGGGCTCCCGTGACGGCGATGCGGCGCGTGGCCTCGACCAGCCTGGCCTTGACGTCGAGCGGACCGGGCATGCGCGACACCGTGGCGCCCGCGGGTAGCTCGATGCGCCGGTGCATGTGGTACTGGACCGCGCGGTTCAGGGCGAGGGCGCTCTCGCGGCCCGCGCGCGTGGCGAAGGTGGCTCCCAGGCTGGACACGCGGGCGTGCGACGACGAGTGCAGCGTATCCAGGCCGGGCAGGAGCCAGGTGCGCCCCCCCTCGAGCTGCGCGTAGCCGCTCACGGTGACGTCCGCGCGCACGCTGACCTGCCAGCTGCCCTCGCTCGAGGCCAGCTGCACCTCGTCGACGTTCGCCCACGGCAGCCACGCCAGCACGACGTCGCGCAAGGCCCGCTGGCGCTCGGCCCCGACCGACTTCACCAGCGTCTCGGCCAGGGTCTGCGCGTCCCTGCCGCGGAGCACGATGGCGAAGGTCCCCCGGGCGTTGCCGTGCGTGTCGAGCGCAAGGCGTACGTCCACCTCGTCGCGCTCTTCCCGCTCGCCGGTCGGTGGCAGGGGGGCGATGGTCCCGTCGACGGCGAGGGCGAACCGCCCCCGGAGCTCCGGCGACACCCGGCCCGCCGGCAGCGGCGGGCCCTCCACGTCGGCGTCGATCCACACGTCCTGACCGTCGACGTGCGCGACGACCAGGGGGTGCGTGAAGCGCCCGAAGTGCGGCGGAAAGGCGGGGTCGGCGCTGAAGGGATTCACCTCCGCCACGCGCAGCTCGCTCGCCACGCCGAGCTCGCGCAGCGCCCGCAGCACCAGCCACGAACGACTCCCGTCGTGCGATGCGAGGAAGGTGCGCGCCGTCTGCTGCTGCACCGGGGCGATGCCCCCGGCGTAGTCGCTCAGCGCACCCGCGTCGGACTCGCGCAGCGCCTTGCCGGACGCGGCCACCACGGCGTCCACGGTCGCCCGCGTAGGCTTCCCGCTCGCCGGCGCGGCGTCGCGGGCCCACGCGCCGACCTCCGGATCGTGGTCGTCGAGCGCCGCGAGCGTCTCGCGCAGCGCCTGCGCCACGCTGGTCCAGCTGGCCGTCGAGAAGCTCACCCGCGCGCTCCGGTCCATCTGCGGGACGCCGTCCTCCACGCGCCGCGCGGGGTGGTCCACCACCTTCCAGGTGAGGACGCGCACGTCACCCTCGGCGCGCTCCACGGGCTTGCCGAGCAGCGGGTGGCTCCAGAGCGCGCCGCGCAGGCCCCGCGGCAAGCGCAGCTCGATGGTCGCGTCGTGGACCGCCGTGCGCCCCGGGAGCAAGTCCGGCGTGTCGATGCCGATGTCGCCCGTGTCGCCCGGCAGCGCCCAGCCCTCGTACACCGCCTCGACCACGTCGCCCTGCTCGAGCTGCGAGAGGTCGGCGTGCGACTGCGAGGCGCGGGGCGTGGGGTCCGGCTCGAGCACGCGTCCGTCCTTCTTCATGATGCGGCGCCGCAGGGCGCGGGCCGACCCTGTCCCCCACACGTCCGGCGCGCTGGCCTGCGCGTTCTCCTCCACGTCCGTCGTGCCGCTCACGCGCCGCACGTCGAACAGCAGCCAGTGCGCCAGGCCCGAGGGCTGCACTTCGTAGCGTTCGGTGTGCGCGAGCACTGCGGTCGCGGCGCTGGGCAGGATCGGCGTCGCGCGATCCTCGGCCGCCAGCCGCTCGGCTTCGGTGTCGAGGTCGCGCGCCACGTCATCGCCCAGGGAGCTGAGCAGCGGCATGATGGCCCCGGGCGAGTCGCGCGCGTCGAGCGCGGCGCGGAGCAGGTGCCCGCGGACGTCTGGCGAGTGGTCCAGCGCGGCCAGCGCGGACAGCCTGCGCTCGGCGGGGAGCATGGCCCCAAAGGCGCGGTTCGCCGCCGCCTCGTCCCCCGCGGCGAGCGCGTCGCGCAGCTCCGTGGCGAGGAAGCGGCCCGGGCTCCCGAGAACGCTCCGGAGGCGCGCGAGCTCCGCTGCCCCGCGCGCGCGGTCGCCCACGGTGCGAAGCGCGTCGTAGCAGTCCAGCGTGTCCCTCGCCGCAGTGCGGGCCGGGTCGCACATCGCGGTCGCCAGATCGGCGCCCACACGAGGCGTCGCGGCGTCCTCGGCGTCGGCCAGGAGCGCGGTCCCCGCCAGCGGTCCGCGGGCCCTCGCCAGCGCCGCCCCGGCCCGGTCGAACAGGTGCTCTCCGCCCGCCGTGACCGCCTCGAAGGCGTCGACCACCGGCGCGCTCGCCCCACCCTTCGCGCGCTGCGCGTCGAGATCGCGCAGCACCTCGACGCCCGCCTCCTCGCGACCGCGCCGCACGCCGGCCAGCACCGCGTGCGCGATGGCTCCCTCCCAGCTCGCAGGCCACGCCGTCAGGACCCGCTCGTAGGCGCTGCGCGCGCGCTCGGCGCGGGTGGCCGCCGACAGGTCGCGCGCGCTCTCCACCGCGCGGCCGTAGACGAGCGCGAGCTCGGGCGGCGCGGCGGGGGCCTTGGTCATCTCCCAGAGCAGCTGCTCGGCCTGGCGCGGATCGCCGGCGGCCAGGTCCGCCGCGGCCTCGAGCAGGGCGTCGTCGCTGCGGTGGCAGGCGGAGGGCTCGACCGTGGACACACCCGTGACCCGCGCCGTCGCGCTCGAACCGGTGGCCGGTGCCCGCGCGCGCAGCGGCGCGCCGTCGGCGCCCGACACGTCGATCTCCACAGTGTCGTCCTCCCGGGCGACACCCACGCGCGCGACGATGCGCAGCGTCCCTGCCGTCGCGGTCACCCGCGCGAAGCGTGCTGCCGCGCCGTCGCCCAGCTCGAACGGTCGCCTCAGGACCGGCGACCCGCCGGCGCGCAGCACCGCGGCGCTGTGAGCGCGCAGCGCCAGGCCCACGACCCCGTCGCTCGGCACGTCTACGTCGAGCACGACCTCGCGCACGCCAGGCCGTGAGGTCTCCGCGGACAGCGAGAGCGAGCACCCCTGCGCCGGCACCACGATGGGGTGCGCCGCCGTGTTGAACGCGTCGCCGCGCGGATAGGACGCCTCCAGGCGCGCCGCCGCGCCGTCGAGCGGGCCCGTCTCCTCGACCCCGATCACGGGGGCCCAGGTCGTCGGCCCCACGATCACCGCTTCCCGTGCACACCCGCTCGCGGCGCGCTGCCGCTCCGCCTCCGCCGCGTCCCCGCGGCGCTGCGCCACCGAGGCCAGGGTCCCCGCGATCAGGCCGCGCGCGAAGGGCCCCCGCGCTTGCACCCGCGCGAGCTCGGTGGCGATGGTCGCCCCGTCGCCCGTACGCCACGCCAGCCCGGCGTCGCGCGACGCGTCTCCCAGCGAGCCCATCGTGCGGGTGGCCAGCGCGTCGAGCGACGCCTCCAGTGCCGGCACCTGCCACGGGTCGCCGTCGGCGCGGGCCGCCGCCCGGACGACGTCGAGGTAGGCCCTGACGGCCGCGTGGGGGTCGCCGTTCGCGTCGGCGCGGAAGGCCTCGCCGAACATCGCCGGCAGGTCCGCCCGCGGACCCTGCGGGGACTGCGCCCCGGGGCCACCGCAGGCGGTCGCCACCGCGGACGCCGCGGTCAGGAGCAACGCGCGCAGCGCGGACACGCGCGCGCTCATCGGCCACCTGCCGGCTGCAGGCGCACGGCCTTGTGCATCAGCGAGTCGACGCGCTGTATCCAGGCGCGCCACCGTGGGTACTCGTCCACGGAGATGACGCTCTGGTCGAACACCAGCGTGCGCTTGACCAGCACCGCCTGGGGATCGCGTGGATCGGGCGCCACTTCGAGGTGGGCGCGCCCGAACGGGCCGCCGTTCTCGTCGCCGCCGGCCGGGAGGGGCTCGAAGCGCCAGCCCTTCGGCGCCACGACGCGGATGGTCCGCGACTCCTTGCGCGGCGCCATGCTGGCCGGCAGCCAGACCGGCAGCGTGCGCTTGACCAGGGGCGCCAGCTGCGAGGCCGAGGTCTGCGACGGCGCGAGCGGCAGCACCAGCTCCGTCCCCTCGTGCCGCGCGAGGCCGTCGCTGCGAGCGTGCCACTTCACGTCCGCCCCGCCACGCGGCAGGTCCCCGCGGAACTCCACCTTCTTCTCCACCTCCACGGTCGAGAAGAGCGGCCCCACCAGGTGGTCCTCCACCCACTGCGCGCGGGCGCCGGGCTCGGTCAGGTAGCTGCGCATCCAGAAGGCGTCGTCGCCGAGAGCGTGCTCGTCCCCCTCGAGCTGGGCGCTGCCGTCGGCGGCGAGCTTCACCGTCCAGGACGCGTCGATGCCGTGATCCTCCGGTGTGCTGGCCGGCATGGAGGCGATCTCCGCCGGCCCGTCCAGGCGCAGGGCGACCGCGCGGGCGTCCATCGACGGCAGCGGTCCGAGCCGCGACTGCGGGCTGGTGGCGTCCAGGTAGGTCCCCCCGCCGGGGCCTGGGAGGAAGGCGATGCCGTGATCGAACAGCGGCACGGCCACCCCTTTCGCGCGCACGACCGACGGCTCGTTGGTCATGCGCGTCTGCACCATCACCTCCTGGGCCTCGATGCCCACGGCCTTCAGGAGGGTGATGAGCAGGAGCGCCTTGTCGTCGCAGTCGCCCTCCCGTCGCGCCAGCAGCTGCTGCGGGCGGTTGGGCAGCCACCACTCGCCGCTCACGTAGTTCACGTAGCGGATGTCGTCGGCCACGAAGTCGAACAGCGCGCGCAGCTTGTCGTCGCGCGTCGTCTTGCCGCGGGTGAGCTTCGCCGCCAGCTCGCGCACCTGCGCGTCCGGCTCGGTGAAGCCGTGCACGGCGTCGCCGTACCAGGCGCGGAACGCCGTCCAGTCCTTGAAGGTCGACATGACCAGCACCGGCACCACCTCGCTCAGCGGCGGCGCCATGGGCTCGTCCGGCACGTTGGGCGGGTGCTGCCAGACGAAGCGCACCACGTGCCGCCCGTTCTCGTCCTTCTCCTCGCGCCGTTCGGCCTTGCCGTTCACGACCTCGGCGTAGATGGGGCGGTCCGCGGGGGACTCGATCACGTCCTCGTTGTAGAGCAGGGGGTGGGTGGTGAGCGCAGCCGCGTAGTCCAGCCGGTAGAACGGCGGATCGCCGCGGCCTCCCACCGGACCCGCGGTCCACGAGCGGAACGCCACCTCGACCACGTCGCCCGGGGCCAGGTCCGGCCAGCGGATGCGCGGCTGGGCGTTCTCGTTCGCCTCCTCGACGGGGAACGCCTCCCCTCCGTCCTTGCGGTGCACGCGGGCGCGCAGGATCTCCGTCGCGTCCCCCTCGGCCGGGATGTTCTCGTAGAGCTCGTCCTCGGTGCGCGGCGAGATCACGATCTCGCGCGCGTAGTGCACCATCTCCGAGACGCGGCGGTCGGCGTGCATGACCACCGCGCGCAGCCAGTAGAGCTGCCGGTCCGCCACGTCGGCCTGGTCCGGGCTGGCGACGGGGCGCAGTGCGAGGATGGTCTGTGAAGGCACGATGTACTTCTCGTCGTCGCGCCCCTCGACCTCGGGGGTCGACGCCTTCGCGCGCAGCGCCAGCTCGGCGCGGTAGCGTGCCTCGGTGGGATCGAGCTCGCGCGCGCGGCGGAGCGCCGCTGCGATCGCCGCGCCCGCCGTGGCATCCCCCGGGCCCGCCGCCGTCAGCTCCTGCGCCAGCCCTGCCCACACCCTGGACTGGTTGGGCGCCCAGCGCGTCAGCTCCTCGTAGAGCGCGCGCGCCTCGGCGTGCGCACCCGTCCGCGCCACCAGCTCCGCCACCTCGATGGCCTCGTCGGCGTCGCCCACCGCGCCCGCGAAGGCGCGCTTCGCCGCAGGGAGCGCACCGGCGCGCCCGCGCGTCGAGGCCAGCACCCGCACGCGATCCCAGCCCCACTCGCCGCGCTTCGACAGCCGCTCGCGCGTCGCCAGCGCTACCTCTGGCTCCAGCCCCTCGGCGAGCCGCGCCAGCGCGTGGAGCAGCAGGTCCGGCGTCGCGTCGCCGCCCGCCGTGGCCGCGGCCTCCAGCTGGTGCAGCGCGCGCATGCGCAGGGCGTCGGTGCCGAGGGCCGTCTCCACCTGCGTCCTGAGGAGCACCGCCTCGGCGTCCTGCGCCTCGTCCAGCCGGGCGCCCCGGAGGGCGGCCATGGCCCAGTCGGAGAGGCCGGCCTGGACGTGCCGCTCCACCAGACGGCGCTGCGCGAAGGCGCGCGTCGCTGGATCCCCCTTGTCCCGCGCGCGGGCCAGCCACGCGCCACGGTTGGCGCCGCTCGTCGCGATCCATCCCGCCATCGCCGTGCGATCCGCGTCGAGCGCCCCGTCCGCGAGGGCCGCCAGGAGGCCGGGGGCGCGCGGGCTGCGCAGATCGTCGGCGCCGCCGAGCGTGCGGAGGATCGCGGCGTCGAGGCGGGCGTCGACATCGCCGTCGCTCTTGCCGATCGCGCGCTCGAGCGGCGTGGTCATGGCGTGGGGCGCGGGACGAGCGGCGCCGGCTCTCGGCGCGCGGGCGGTGCGCGCACCGCTCGACGCGCCGGCGCTCCATGCGGCCTCGGTGACGCCGTCGGGCCAGCCGCCGGCCTCGCTCGTGACGCGCAGGCGCACCATGCCGTCGTCGTCGAGCGCGCCGGTGCATACCTTCGCCGCGAGCAGGTGCTTGCCCGCCGTCGCCTCGACCCGCGCGGCCAGCCGGTCGAAGCGCAGCGCCGCGTCCACGGCCTCGTCGCGCCCGACGTCGGCGCCGTCGAAGACCAGGCGAAGCTGCCCGGTGGACGCGGCGTGGAGCACCAGCGCCTGCGGGCGGGCGACGTCCAGCGCCGTCGCAAGCCAGGTGCAGCTCTCCTTGCGCGGATGGATGAACACGTCGAGCGGGACGCCGGTCGACGTGGCGAAGACGCGCGGCACCTCGCGCCAGGCGACGTCGTAGCTGCCCCAGGAGTAGCGGCCGGCGCCGTCGAACGGGGTGCGGTCGCCCTCGGGGCCGTCGTGCATGTCGAGCCCGCCGCCGGTGTCGCGGAAGGGCCCGAGGACCGACAGCGCCTCCACGACGCCCAGCGCGTGGTCGGCCCGCGCCCCCGGCTCGGTGCCGTCGTCGGACGCGAGCATGCGTGCCTGGAGCGCCGCCTCGGCTCGGAGCTCCGGGGGGACCCCGTCGGCGGCGGCGATGCGCCCCAGCGCCTGCCCGGCACGGCCGTTCGACGCGCGCGGCGAGAGCGCGACCAGGACCGCGAGCGCAGCGGCGCGCGCGTGTTCGGCGGAGGTCGGGGCGAGGGCGCGCGCGAGGGCGTCGTCGACCATGGCGTCGGGCGTGACGTCGGTCCAGCGCCCGGCCTCCGGCGGAGCCGAGAGGGCGCGGGGGGCGTCGATAAGGACGGCGGCGAGGGAGGCGAGGGCGAGGAGGGCGGGCGCGAGCGGGCGGCGAAGACGCAAGGTCCGCTGACTCTACTTTGGGGTGCGAAAGACCGCGAGTGCGGCAAGGAGTATGTTCTTCGCGATGCGCCCCGTGCTCATTCCCCTGGCCGAACGCGTGGGGCGGTACGCGCTCCGTCGCCGCGGCATTCGCTCGCGCTGGCTGTCCACCCCCCTCGGCCGCGTCCATGTCTACGACACGCCCGGTCGCGGCTCGCTCCCCACCACGGTCCTGCTCCACGGCATCAGCTCCAGCGCCACGCCCTTCGCGCCGGTGATCGCGCGCCTCGCCCGCGACGTGCGCCGCGTGGTGGCGCCCGACTACCCGGGCCACGGGTTCACCCCGCCGCCCGCGGGGACGCTCACGCCCGAGGCGCTGCTCGAGGCGATGTCGCACGTGCTCGACGAGCTGCTCGACGAGCCGGCAATCCTGGTCGGCAACTCGCTGGGCGGCGCGGTGGCGGTGCACTACGCGATCGCCCGCCCGGAGCGCGTGCGCGGATTGGTCCTCGTGTCGCCGGCGGGCGCCCCGTCCACCGACGCCGAGTGGACGGCGCTGCGTGGGGCGTTCGACTTCGACTCGCGCGCCGGGGGCCTCGCCTTCCTCCGCCGCGTCTACCACCGGACCCCGCTGCTCGCGCGCCTCGTGGCGCACGAGCTCTCGGCGTCGGTGAGCCGACGCGCCGTGCAGGATCTCTTCGAGACCGCGAGCAACGACCACGCGCCGACGCCGGAGGAGCTCGCGGCGCTGCCGATGCCGGTGCTGCTGATGTGGGGCCGCTCCGAGCGGCTGCTGCCCGACTCGCACCTCGAGTACTACGCGAAGCACCTGCCGGGTCACGTGATCGTCGAGCGGCCCGAGGGGTTCGGGCACTGCCCGCACGTGGACGAGCCGGAGCGGGTGACCGAGAGGATCGTGCAGTTTGCGAGGGGGGTGTAGGGGCAGGGAGGGGGCGGGGGGGAGGGCGAGGGGGTCGGGGTCGAGGGGGAGAGAGAACGGCAACCGGCGCGCCGCGCTTCGCGCGTCACGCTGGTTGCCATCGAGCTGGGCGCCCCGGCTCGTGCTGGGCTGAGTGCATGACGGCTC